>JACCDZ011586185.1_pt1 | contig 12987 bp, 6 predicted proteins | sample 7449551 | NCBI WGS metagenome assembly JACCDZ01 (sample SAMN15323452, study PRJNA562643) | freshwater metagenome | isolation source: river surface water | place: USA:Blue River Watershed | collected 2017-08-18
CAGCGTCGCGACATGCTGGAGCTACTGGATGATCGCTACGGCCAGCGCTCGACCCTGATCACCAGTCAAATGCCGGTGGACAACTGGCACGAACTGATCGGCGATCCGACCCTGGCCGACGCCATCCTCGACCGCTTGGTGCACAACGCTTACCGGATCAACCTCAAGGGCGAATCAATGCGCAAACGAGCGAGGAAATTGACGACACCGGGCACCTCGGAGTAACAATGCCATCCCTGCGTCGCTGCGCTCCGACTGCCTGTCCGAATGATCGTGGAACAGGTGTCCGGATGTGCGTGGGCTGAGTGTCCGAATGGCATGGAATCCGCATAACGACGGCAGTTGGGACCACGGCGCCGGAGGTATTGATCGTGATATCGACAACGACGGCTCATGGGACTTCGACGCTGGCGGCATAGATCGTGATCTGGATAACGATAACGTCTGGGATCAGGATGCTGGTGGAGTTGATCGCGACATGGATAACGACAATCAGTGGGATGAATAATGCATTTGCCAATGCGCAGGTACTCGCCAGCAACAATTTAGCAGCCTTGCATATAGTTCAGATCATCTTCCGTCTTACATTGGCCAAATATTACGTCACTAAACATTCTGCAGTGGTCCAGCCTTCCAGCAGGGGTTGAACTGGCAGGTTTGGCCATGGCGCTAGCCGAGGTTGCCAGAACGATTTAAGGCATGCCCTCTAAGTACGCTAGCGGCTGCGATGGCTACCTTAGCCAGATATGGGGAAGCCCATGCATGCCAATGGTTCCACTGAGGCGGTGCCAGGCTGGGAATGACGAAGATGCTCATCTCTCCGATAACAGAAGGTACCGGATCGTTGTTCGTGATGGATGGCGCCGGTAGCGGTGCCTTAATCAACTTCACCAATGTATCTCTTGTCCCAGAGCCATGGACTACGAGCACCTTTGGCCTTACAAAGTGCAATAAGGCCAAGAAAATCTCCGTCCCGCGGACTGCACCACCTCTGTGATGAGGTAACCTCAAATCGCTACTCATTGGTGTTGAATAGCAGATAACGTTCGTTTCCAGGACTCGGGTGATCCCTTCTGACGCCAGCACGCTACGAAAGTAGTCTATGTTCTGACGAGTAGGGGAAGGCCTGAACCCGGTCATTTCGTCATAAACTCGGCGACATGACTCGCCCGAGCGATTGAATAAGGCATCCACATGTCTTTTGTGGGAGATATGTCCGCAATCGTAGCCCTTGGCTTGGTTCTTCCCGACAATGAATACCTTGGCAGAGAGTGGGTCAGTCAGATCTGTCATCCAGGGGCGCGGAAATTGGCCGTTAAGAGGCTCTGTCAATCGAGCTATTGCGGCCTCGAATTCATGGTCAAGCCGTTCCTTCATAACAGCCTCTCTTTGTACCGCATCGTCGATTTCAACACTTGCTGTTCGACAGGCCTCAATGCTCAGCATGCGGATATTAACTACGAGCAAAATTAAGAAAGGGGGCAAGTTAACTAGTCAGCCATAAGTGAAAAAACTTGATCCTATTTAAGACAGAGTCATTTCAGAGCAGTCTTCTCTCGCCATATCTCGATAAGCTTTTTAGCTTCCTCATCGAGTAAACGAAGTTTATCGATGTTGTTTTCGTCCTTAGCAAAATGTGCCATGGCGAGAACGTCTGACGCGTCCATGTGCCAGCGACGAATCCATCTGGGAGGCGGACTCAATACGGTATTAATCAACTTCTCCATCTCAACAATATTTTCGCCAATCATCGTCATTTTTTTCTTTCCCATGGGTTGTGAAATAACGTTAGCCAGCATTCATGGAAACTAAGACCTAGGGCCTTCGACTAATTCCACAACTACATCTGTTGACCATTTCTGCTCTGAGTTCTGCACACGCGCCGAATCAACTATTTCTGCCATATGCATAAGCTGGCCAGCTGCGTCGCAATCAAAATCAAACCATATGTCACTTGATGAGCCGAAACGCACCTGCCAGTAGGCAAGCCCTTGGTCAAATCTGACCTTCAAAACCCTGCCATCTTCAAACTCAAGATCGAGCCTGCGTCGATGCGGGATCTCTCGATTTGATGCTTCGACAATCAATCCAACCGGCTGGCCGACCATTGCAGACAACCAGTTGCTGACAAAAAACTCAAAGTCATCTTGTTTTGACCAGTCATCGAAAGCCTTTCGCCCTTGAAGTCGGCCGGACTTAAACAACGTGCAAACCTGCACATCGGCATTTGCAGCGATGCGCTCTTTTAGAGACTTCAAAACGGTACCCAAAATCGTGATGACTGCCGGATTCTGGATATAGCGATCGGAGTAACTAACTCTGCGGATAGTTGCGTTTTGAAGCACATCTGCAACTTGCGGAACCTCAGAGAGAAGCGCCCAAAAGCGATCGCCAAACGTCAACAGCGGCCCATTTAGCTCTTGGTGTATTGGCAGATCTTTGACAGCACCACTACCGGATGACGGCTGCTCTTTAGCGGCAAGATCAAGCTCCGTCCAACTCAGCAGAGCTTGAGTGCGTGAGAGCACAACCAATGCATCAGCCTGGTGCCACCTATAGCCAGGCAAAGTTGCTACTTCAGTGCGCGAGGCGAGCGTGACAGTTTCGTCCACTCTGCTTGCCTGAACCACTATGTGATTGCATGTACCTGGAGCATAGCAACCAACCCTTATTCCAAGGGTAGAAAGACGCTGTAGATCCTGTAAAAGATCTTTATCGGTAATTCCTTCCGGAACAATAAACTCGACTTGCACTCCATCAGTAAGCAGGTAGTTCTGAATGGCCTTGCTAAATTGTGGCGCAAGAAGATCCCATTCATTGGTATCTCCAGAAGCCACCAGCGTGATTTTCTCAAAGCCTTCGTTGATCAGGCGCCGCAGAACCGTCTCAATACTGCCGGGTGCATATTGACCGTCATCAAGCTCCAGCTTGTCATCCATCGACAGTGCCACGTGATTGGTGAAGTCCTCGCCTAACCATTCGAGTGCAAGCTTGCGCTCTAGCTTGTCGTGATCATGGCGTGTCTGAGAATCCAGAAGGCACTCACTGCATCCGCTTTCACAATGAGAGCAATGCAGAGTCTCAACCACTTTTCTCAGTAGTTGCTCAACATGCAGCGGCGCGCTTGAAGCAAAGCCAGCACCTCCACTGATCACATCATAAAGTTGCAACACTCTGATTGATTGACCGCTTTCCAGCTTGCTTGGCCGTGTTGCATAGCCAAGTTCGGAGGCTGAAATACCAAGTATTTGGGCGAGAGCTGATCGCAGAGCAACCGCTAGGGTCATTGCGATACGTCGCCCTGCTTCAGTATCAAGAATGAACTCTCCGCGCACGGGATGATGGAGCGTTAGTTCGAATACATCTGTAAAAGCAGAGGTTCCCAAACTTATGTTGGGCAAAATGCTGCCACTTCCCTGACAGGCTAATCTCTTATTGTTCTGATCCTTATCTTCTTTGCTCGGCCGTGGCGGATAGTGCACTCCTGAAGGTGACAATTCTCGCGGAAACTCTCCCTGTGGAAGCATGGATTCTGCTCGACCACAACTCATACATAGAGCGAATCCTTCACCGTTCTCTCCTGAACTGTGATGAAAAACTTGGCCGTCTGTTCCATAAGCCATTAATCCTGTTGCGGGATTGGGTAATGGCGTTTTGCTTGATCGCACAAAAACCCATGCTGACTCGACCGGTATGAATTTCTGATGCTGGATATCATTGGTTGCGCCCTGATAAGCATCCGTAACGAAGCCTGAAGGCTGAAGTACCTTACGAAGGTTTTGTAGCTTTATGGGCGAGCAACACTCATTGTTCGTACAAATAAGTTCGTCGGTCTTGGCCAGTCCCTCTTCGTAACCAAGCTCCCCGCAGACATCGCAACGCCAAGCAACGTCCATTTTTTGCGCTTCGATAGAATCCGCATTGAGATTATGCCAGTGCAAGGAGACACCAGCTGATCTGAAGACGCGGCCATCTAAGACGATTTCCGCCCCCGGGGCATACTCGCGAATGGCAATCGATAGGTTGCGAGAGGGAAGTCCTTTATAGCGCGAGACATTATCTTCACGGTCGCGTTTAACCTTGCTATCGCTATCTTTTTCGCGAATGTAATCCTCGATTGTGAAATTATCGAAGTTAACTACATCGGTGGGGAATCCATATCCAGGTAGGAACGTCCGGGCAGCAAGGTCTCGCAATAGGTATTCATTGCAATGACGATTCCTCTCGATCTGAATGCGTTTCAGATAGGGGCTATTGGGTTTCGCCTGTTTTTCCTCTTGCTGGAGATAGCGAAAGCTCTCCAGCCAACGTTTCTGCAGCGGTTTGATTTGATCTATTGCGCGGCGTCGCAACTGGTCAGGGGATACCCCAGCTAGAGCTGTGCCCTTTACCAGTAATTTCAGTGCATCATCTACCTCTGAGGCAGCGGCGCTCAGTCGCTCAGTGAAGCGGTCACATTGTGATATGCCCTGTTGCTCATCATAAAACCAATTTGCGGTGAGGCTGGTTTTCTCAGTCTGGGTTGGACCAACCGCATTGCAGAGGAAGTCTGACAATACAAGCGAATTTACATGTCGCTGGACAAGGCGAATGGAACTCATGCTTACCAATGGTGCGGGAATCTTCGTTTCAAACGGCCAGCTTGGATTTGCAAAAACCTGTTGGTCATGGGGGTTGTTCTTGCAAAGCGTGTAAGCAAGGGCCCTTGATTCATTGCTTCGTCCCGCACGACCGGCACGCTGTAGATAATTGGCGGGGTGGGGAGGTACGTTGTTCATGACAACGGCTGAAATACCACCGATATCTACCCCCATCTCCATGGTGGTCGAGCAGTTCAGGACATTGATTTGTCCCTTTTTGAACATCCCTTCATATGAACCTAGTCGCTCTGAGGATTGCTGGGCAGAGTGCTCTGCAGTCCGGTAATAGAAGCCACCCTCAATCGCTCGATCATTGATATCGGTCCAAAGATTTCTGGAGCGCAGATTCTTTACAAGAGGATTCATGGCCACTTGGCTTCTGATCCGAGCTAGACCTGGCGCATAGTCATCCTGTGAGCGATCAAGCTCCCATACCATCGGCATTTCGACTGGTTCGCACATGAAGCTTTTACGCTGCTCTTCTGTAAGCAGAGAGAAGTCCAAGTGGGTGGGTAAGTAAGGCGTTAAACCTTTGAAGGTGGTATCCAGCAATTTATTGGTAACAGGACAGATGTATGCCCGATCTACCAGTGAGAACAACATATGCTCCCGTGGCAGGAAATATCTATTCTCATCCACTTTCAGTGCTGATCCAGGTTTTGTCAGCTGTAACCAAGCGGCTTTCAACCAAGCATTTACCAGATCGACATCGGCTGGGTTTGCAGGGTTCAAACTTGCCCCGAGCAACAAAAGCTTGATGAGCCGTTGTGAGCAGTTCCCATTGCGAATTTGTGGCCAGCGCTTTACTCGATTCTCATCGTTTTCTTTAGACTCCGGGTTTCGCAAGGTTTTCGCAGAAAAACGACTCCCCAGCCAGAATAACCAACCCTCCTCAACCTGCATAAAGCTGTTCTCTCGGACAAAAAAGTCCAAGGCCACTTTGAGGAAGTTTTGCCAATCCTGGAGTGTCAGACCTTTATGTTGCCAAAGGCTCGGTACTTCCGTGAGTTTATCCAGGCCGAGGTAACCAACCTTCACCAACCCTTGCGTTTCCAGACTGTTCTGCCGCTTGGGGCGCCGCATGAACTCTCGAAAGAGCAACATCTCGGCCAGCTTGTAGGGTCCGTCTGAATCTCTAAAGGTCTCTGGTTTTTGGTATTGGTTGTAGAGCAGCATTGAGCCTTTCAGATCGGTTTTCTGCTTTAGCTCCAAGGCAAGCTCTGACCAGGTCAAGGGGATCAATTCAGGCCTAACCTTATCGCCATTGGCGGAGGCGAGCTGTGCTTTAAAGCGCGCGAGCCTTTCCTCCGCAGCCTTTACCTCTTCACGGACCCCAAGCTCCCGATACAGGGCGATATCATCGTTAGCCTTGTTGATTAGTTGTTCAAGGACTGCCGGATCACGATTACTGGCCGCTGCCTGACTGTTGCCATGACTTCGTTGGTTCCAGCACAAGACTTCCACGACAAGCCCGCGCAGGCGACTGCGTTCAGCCTCCTGCTGCATACGAACGGCCATACGGGCTGTCCCCTGACGGCTATCCGTAAAGGTTATGAGCCTGCGTCCCCTTCCCGGCAGCGACTGAGGCCCATACTCAGGCTTACGATCTTCGTCTTGGTAATCCTGACAATACTCAAGGACTGTTGGCACTGCATTGGCAACATAGAAAGGTCCGCCCAGTAGCGCGCGCCGAAACGGAAATGAACCCTGGACTCCGCTGAATCCGCAGCTTTTTCTGCTGCATAATGGCTGCTGATCATTTAAGCGCAGCGCTACAGCGCCTCCGGAGGCGGGGGAAATGGCTCCTGAAAGCTTGTCAAAATTGACGGATATATATTCTTTACCGTCATTTAATTCAGAGCAAAGAACCAATGGCGTACTAACAATCGGCAACCCCTCGCTGCCGAGGTTTATATCCTCATCGCCATGAGACTCCGCCTGCAGCGAAAACTCATCACCACCAGAGGTATTCCACTGGATCAGCTTCCCGCCTTTATCACGTGCCAGCAAATGGGGTTCATTGCAGTCATTGCAGAAAGACAGCTCAAAAACAGGTGATCCACATTTGCAAGTTTGGCGCTGGCTGACATAGACGTAACCAAACGGCCAGTTTTCTTGCAGTGCAGTTTCTTTCTTGGCCGAACAGTTCTTATCAAAGCAAGCCCATAAACCGTGAGTAGTTCGTTGAAACAGATGCGCTCTTAACTTCAAAAACGCCGGTTCATTGGGGGTAGGGCGGGTGCCAGAGCATAAGTCGAGCCAGCGCAGCATTTCGTTTTGCGTGAGCGACCAGTCTTTCTGTTGGTTCAACTGGTTAACAAGCTCTATTAACCGCATGGGTTTAGGCGATTTCACCAACAGGTTTCTGAGCGCGCGAGCTTCGGGTGAATGCACCAGCGCTTCATAACGCTGCGGAGCAACCTCTGAATCTGGCAGTATCTCTTCGAGAGCATCAAGAGGAGTTCCCTTCTCCTGGCTAGGAGGCAACTCGGGTATGACTCGACTCCCGCCCCAGACATCAATCTGTTCGACAGGTACCCCAGAGATATCCGAGAGAAACTGCTTTAGTTGTTCAGCAGCACCTTCCCCGGCAATGGTTGCCGACGTGGCCACAAAGCGTACATCGGCAGGCGTAACTCCGAATGAAGTCATCACACGACGTAACTGCAAGGCAAGCTCTGCTGCCTGGGAGCCCACGTAAGTATGGGCCTCATCCAACACGATCCAGCGTAGCGATTTCTGCTCGCGGGATCTCCGCAGAATGGGCGCATCAACTTGGCGCACCATCATGTACTCGAGCATGGTTCCGTTAGTAACTAAAATCGGGGCTGGCTGCTCTCGCATAAGTTCGCGAGAAAGAATTTCGTTTGGTTTCTGGAGCTGTTCACTTCTGACTTTCGCTTGAAGCTCTTCAGTGTTCCCGTTGTAGAGGCAGTAGCGGATTCCATTCCCGAACGTCTGTGTCCAGGCGTTCAAGCGTTCGCGCTGAGAATTGATCAATGCGTTTAGCGGATAGAGAAACAGGGCGCGCACACCAACCAGCGGAGTGGTGCCAGATTCGCGATACTCACGAAAAAGGTCATCAAGCACTGGAACCATAAAGCACTCTGTCTTGCCTGAGCCGGTACCGCTGGTCACTACGACAGAGTGTTTCTTTTCAAGCAGAGAGCGCCAACTGGCCAGCTGGTGTGTAAACGGCTTCCAGTTTGCACCAAAACGGTAACGTCCGTTCGCCTTACCATCCAGCGAAGCTACTATTTCTTTGCTTAGCAACTGATGTTTGCTCGCCAGTTGCTCCATCGTCACTGATGATTCTTCCCAGCCGAAAGTCTGCTCAAACAAGGGCGGAGTGAGAAAAGAGCCTTGCTCCCCACAGTCTGAGCGCATGAGACTTCCAAGATGCTCACGCAAACCTGGATCGGTTATACCCAGGATGCTGAGCGTCGATTCGGTAGTTCGAGAAAGCGACTGTTCAACCAGTGAGGAGAAAAACTTATCCATTAATAGGCTCTGCTTTTGAGATATCCATTACGTTGTTCAACAAGCAATATTGATAGATCGCGTTGAACCATTTCGAATCGAAGTCGCGGACCTGACGCAGGAAGAAAATTGCCTCGACACCGTCTTCAAAAACATCAGAGAACTTTGCTTTGCCACTGGCAACAGCTGCAGCGAAAACCGGCAGATAGACAACCGCACTCCGATAATCCATTTCCGGCCTGAAGGAAATAACAGAATCAGTCTGGGTTTTGTGCCACTGCTCCAACTGTCGCCTTCCATACTCCGGCCATTTTGCTTCACTGCGATCCCGTTTTAAGTCGTGATACCACCCATGAAGAATTGTCCTGAATAACTCAAGCGGGACATTTATCTCGGGCCCGACGGGTTTATTAGACAAGAAGCGCTGAACGCTCTCCCCATAGGTTGGGAATGTTTCGCCAAGCCGGGCAAACATCCTGCCTAACAAACCAGTGATGGCATCATCTGCAACGCCTTTAACTTTCAGGAAAGCGCCAAATCGCTTGGCTGCCAGATGAATTTCAGTTACGGGAAGAAACTCCCAAAGAATCGGGAACTCCGTTTCCAAGCGGCCAAGAAACTGCGGCATCATCTCAAACTTGAATAAAGCCATGCTTAGTGCGCGGCTGTGACCAATCAAGGCCTTCCATACCTCAAAAGTTGCCAGCGGCAGATAGCCATAACCTTCATACAAAGCACGAAGAAATTGCCAGCCGCTGTGCATCGGATTGATGGCCATTGCGTCCAGTACAGGCGTAAAAGAGCTGACTGGAGAGCTGTAATCAAATGAGAGCACAGCCTTTTCAAGGCTCTGAGCCTCATCGACCTGACGTTCCAACTCCCAACTTCCGGGTATGAATAACGGCCGGAACGATTCAGTTTCCGCTGACTTGGGCACAACCAACCAAGGGCCATTTCTTTCAACCAAGGCAGGGAGTTCGAAAACGCCAGTTGGAACGCCTTCGCTGTTACGTGAGCTTAGGGGTACAGCATTGCGCATAGGCTCATGCAGCAACATCAAAACCAGCTCAGGCAAATCGCTGCCATCATTTTTAAGATTGGCGATGTTGAGTTGCTGTCGCTGGTGATCGAACTGAATCTCCTTCGCATATTTGCGAATCCGGAAGTAGGAATCCGGCCCGTTACCAAAAACACGCAGCTCAACAACTTGGTCTATGCCCGACTGAAGAGACAATAAGTCGACAATCTGATCTCGAAGATTGAACAAACTGATCTCCAGCGGTTTTTCCGCAGCAATATAAGACCAGCTATAACAGGCGTTTCTGGCTGCATTGCCTCTCAAGGTCAGTTCCACCCCGAATTTGGTAGGCGATCCATTGCGACCAAACAGATACAGACGAGCGCCTAGCAGGTCATCAACACAGACCTCTTGCTTGAGTACTTTTCCTTGGCCATCAAAGGCCAGACAACCTGAATTAGGAAACGGCAAATCAATTTGAATCGGATCAGCCAGCAAGTTCGGCGTGACTGAAAGGCGAACCCTGACTGGCGGGAAAGCAATTGCAGACAGTTTGAGTTCGATACACCCAGAGTGTTTGATCTGCTGCACATTCAGGCTCTCGTCATCAACCTGAATCAGACAGCGCTGTTGTGTATGAACCAAGATACTGCCGCGTCCTGGCGATTCGCCACTGCGCAACTCAAGGCGGAAATCAGCCGGTAAAATGCCGATTTTGCGTCGCAGGAGGGTATCGCCATTGCGGTTACGTACCGATAAAAACTGAGCGCCAAGTATCTCCTGCAGCACTCCATCGCCAGGCTGTTTGCCGGCAATGAACAGCTCACTTCCCTGCTGTTTCAATTCCCCAGCACCTGCTGGCCACTGCACGCGAGGCAGACCTAAAAAAGTCTGAGCAGGCCTTGATACCCAGCCAGGCTGTACTCCGGTCAGCTCCAAGCCAAGACCACTGCTGGCTGCGTGACCAGTGCGAATCCGGTAAAGATCTTCGCCATTGATTTGCAGCTGGGACTTACCGAGCACCTTAACTGTCCGCTGCAAAAAGACGGATGGCATATCGGCGATGCTGCTGTCATCACTCTGTTCGATGACGCTCAACTCACCGTCGGGAGGAAGCACTAGCATCAGCTGTTCACTAGAGGTATTGAACGAAGCCTGACCGCATAGCTGCCACCTGTCATTAACCAGCACAAATCCGGCTGGCACTTCGCCAATAGCTACAGTGCTACCCTCAATCGGCAATTCAGAGATCAGCACCCCTCCAGCCATTGCGGCCAAGCTTAATGTCGACGTGTAATCGCGACGCTGACAGATAACCTTGGTTTGTCGCAGTCTTATCTTGGCCGTCCCACTGTCAACAATGGCATATCCAGGGCCGAGCGCAGCAATCGCCTGATCACCTTCTAAAATGACTAACTCGAACCGAGTCGTTGAGGGTTGCATTGCCAGTTTGAAAACGACGTCCGGGGGAAGCGAAATTTGTGCATTGAGTACATCAGGCTTCAGCTCACTCCAAAAGTGCAGACACGCCCAGCCACCAGATTCCTTGCTGCGTCTGCTGCCCTCGATAGTGGCTGTTTTCAAAAGGCCATTTAGAAGATCACTGCCCGTTTCGGTATCCAGAGGCAGAGGAAATAGCTCACGCCACTTGGGGTTCAGGGTGTCCAATCGTGCAACCGGGTCTGTCGTTTGCCCTAGACCGTAGTCACGAACCAAAGCCACCAGCAGATCGGCCATGTGCGCGATCAACTCTACCGATGCCTCAGAGGAAAAAACCTGAGGAAAATTGGCTTGATCGATCTGCTGTTTGACCTGTTGAACTGTGCTGTAACCCAACAGATGCCATTGATCGTATTGCTTAAGTAACCGGTTAAAGAGCGTCTGAAAGCGACTTCCGCCTTCGCGCAGCACCTGGAAAGGCAACCCGCCTTCGCTAAACAATGAGCCGAGAAAATCCCGTCGCTCCGATTCGTAAAAATGAATGGGGCGTTTCCAGAAGCCCTCAAGTCCTTTGGGGATGACTGTACTTAGATCCGCCGGAGAGAGACGAAAGCCAAGAACCTGCCAGATTGGTTCCCAAGTCCAGCCGTGGCTGCGCTGATACTCGCGGCGATACCACTCTGCACAAAAGAGTGCCAAACAGGGGAAAGCCTTTGTGTCCTTAATCGAAGCATCAAATGAACCAAGACCCCTAAGCAAACTCTGGAGATCAAGGTATTCCTCGTAGCTGCAATGGTACTCGAACAAGCTCCGCTGATCGGGAGCCTGGATGCCTCGTCGCTGAAGAAATGCGCTTAGCCAAGTTGAACAAATGAATTTGGTTTGAGACATGAGCAACTTCCTTGACTACGTATCCAAGACTTGGCTTAGAGCTTGAGATTTTCAGCCTGATTTAAGCGAATAGCAGCGGATCACAACCCCCAGTAGTACTGCTTTATCTTCTGCGCCATCAGTCGGCGGCGTTCGGTCAGGAAGGCTTCGAATTGATCGGGCTGGTAGGCGGCCAGGTCTTCGGGGAGGCAGTTGACGGCTAGATTAGCTTTAAGGTCGTCAGGGTTAATGATCGCCCCGAAGTGCGGTACACCTTGTTGACACTGGTCAAACACCTTCGCCATATAAGCGGCCGGGGCAGTGTCGCCTATCTTGATGTTCACTTCCTGCTGCACATACACGTAGTTGGCTACTTGGTTGTACTTGCTTTTGGGCAATCCTTTCTGCTTGAGGAAGTTCTTCGGGAAGATGTGATGGATATCGCCGTGGTGGGTAAGCATGTCGCGCACGGTGATGTCTTTGGATAGGAAACCCCTGTCCCCCCAATTGGCTTGTGCTGCCCAGAACACATTGATGGCTGGGGCATTTACTGACGAAGTGTTCAATGCCTGCGTAAGGCCGAAGTCCCAGAAGGCGTCGGACAGATCGGCTGCTTCGATCTCAGCCAGCACATCAGCAAACGGCCGGTCGTGGACGGCCTTGATGTCCTTGTCAAAGCGCGACTCCGGCGAGCCTGAGTAGCGTCCCGTGAGCAGCGACATTACAAACCAGCGGCGCACCCAGCTTTCGATGTTGGGGTTGTTACCCAGGTCCCGCTTGAGCTTGAGGTACAGCGCATAGGCGAAGTTCAGCGCATTGACCGAGCCGATCATAGAGCTGTCCACATAGCCGGCCGAACGGATGATCATCAGGAAACGTTTGAAGTGCGTTTCATTGATGAATTCCTTCACCCCTTCGCTCAGCGTCTTGAAGGATGCTTCTTCAATTTCCTTCTCGTAGCTACGGGTCTCGAAATTGCGGCCCGAGAGCAAGCCGACCAGATCAGATAACCGCCCACGGTTGAAGCGTGTAGTGAAGGTCACGCGCAACATGTCCGAGTAGCTGGGGTCATACAGGTCGTCGTTCTCGCCTTTCAACCAACGCATGGCCTTGAAGTAATCGGTCTGCACGAAGGTCTTGTCGTTGTTCTCGATGTGCGCGTAGAACTCCGGCGCGATAGACAGGTGGCAGAAGTAGTCGATGGCCTTGCGCAGGGTGTTGCCGTCGAATTCCTCGTTGGCAGCTATCTTCGACATGGCGAAGTCCGCCTGACTAAGCACCACCCCCTTGGAGTTGATGCGGATAAAAATCTCTGTGACCGTCTCGATATCCAGATCCGCCGCCAACTCGATCAGGCCGATCTGCTTCTTGGTGATATCGCACAACCTGTCCAGTCGCTCGTAGAGCAAGTCTTCATCTACTTCCGGGTTCAGCTCCAGGTAATCTCGGCCCACCTTGTGCGCCTTCAGTTCGCCGCTGACGATGGGCGCAATATCGGAAAACCAGGCTTTGTCTTTCTCGATAGGCGGGTTGCTGACC
>JACCDZ010479969.1_pt1 | contig 12986 bp, 11 predicted proteins | sample 7449551 | NCBI WGS metagenome assembly JACCDZ01 (sample SAMN15323452, study PRJNA562643) | freshwater metagenome | isolation source: river surface water | place: USA:Blue River Watershed | collected 2017-08-18
AAGATCGATGCTGTTTTGTCCTATGTTGATCTGAGTAATATTGAGATTCCAGATGAGTTTGCAGCTGGGCAAAAGCATGCAAAAACCAGTCAGCCTTGTCATGGCACCGCATTTTTTGCAGGAACACCTGTCGATGGTTTAGGTGCGCCAAAAGTTTTAATTAAAGGGATGCAGTTTTTAGCCGATCAATTTCGCAGACAGAAAACCAAGCATTCAAAAGCAGCTGATTTTGCAGACTATCAGCAGTTGTATGCCTCTCAAGGACCAAAACAGATCTTACTGGAAGCAGGTGCTAAAAAGATTTTAGGTCAGCCGATTGGTTTTCCACCGAGTATCCTTGATCCGTTGATTGCTGAGATGAATCGACAAGTGAAAGTGGGGGCGATTCAGCAGAGTCCTTTAGTCCCGAGCGTGGTTCCCTTACAGATTGTGAGATTAGGTCAATTGGCTTTGATTTGCTGTCCAGGCGAATTTACGACGATTGCAGGACAACGAGTTGTGGAGACAGTGCAGCAGGTTTTTTTAAATCAATCTGATATAGAACGAGTCTGGTTGGCATCGTATTGCAATGATTATATGGGTTATGTCACGACCTATGAAGAATACCAACAACAAGCTTATGAGGGTGGGCATACCTTATTTGGTCAATGGACATTGGCAGCTTGTCAGAGCAAATTCAAAGATTTGGCAAAACAATTGTTGTTAGAAAAAAATAAACGTCATTACGATGAAATGACACGACCACAGCCGATTCCAGAAAACGAACTCGCAAAACGCAGCAATCATGGCAATTTAAAAACTGCCGTTAGCCAAGGAGAGGCAGTATGAGTGATTTAACACAAGGTATCTGGTCGAACTGGTCAGGCTTTCAAAAAGCCAAGCCTCAACAGATTTTACAACCAGTCAATATTCAAGAATTACAGTCGATTGTTTATGAACAGCAAAAAATACGGGTAAAGTCGCCACCTTTTTTCCGCTCGAATTTCGCTTTGTGAAAGGTGATGATATTTGGCTCAGTCCTTTTTATCAGCAGGACTCGATTTCGATTTCAGTACATCAATATCATAAGCAAGATCCGAAGTTGATTTTTGATGTAGTTGAGCCGATTTTGCAGAAATATCGAGGGCGTCCGCATTGGGGTAAAATGCATCATATGACCAGCACACAGCTTCGAGCTTTATATCCAAAGTGGGATGATTTTATGGCTTTGCGTCAGCAGCTTGATCCAGAAGCTAAGTTTTTAAATCCCTATCTGGAAAAGCTGTTTTTAGGTTAAATAGAGTTTTTTATGAGTTGAAAGTATTTAACGGAATCATATCGAGTTCTCATCCAATTAAGGGTGAAGCTTTCAGCTAGATTTACTTTGGTTTCATCCTAAGAAGTATAAGATGCATTTAAACTCTTGCGTTTTGCCAAAGCTTTGGTCGTTTTGGCTTACTCAGGTTGTAGATGACATTCCCTTGTATAAGATGGTTTTTTAGGATCAGGATTAAATAAAAAAGTATAGCCATGTTGGATCATTATTTTAAACAACTCAATCTTGACCTAAAAAAACAGGGGATTGCGACCCCGCAACTTATTGTAGATGCGGCTGCGTTAAAACAAAATATCCAACATGTACAACTGCGTTTGTCACATGCACCACATTTAAAAGCACGCTTGGTAGTGAAATCATTAGCAAGCCTAGAATTACTTAAGATGCTATCTGAACAACTGAATACGCAACGCTTTATGGTATTTCATCAACCGCATATTGTTTCGATCTTAGAAAATTTTGCCGAAGCCAATATTTTGTTGGGTAAACCAATGCCCGCTCAAGCAGTCCATCAATTTTTTGATCAGCATGCGGAGTGGTCAAATGCCAACATTCAGTGGCTGATTGATACCAAGCAACGCTTACAACAGTATCTTGAGATTGCTCAGCTCTATGCTCTATCTTTGCATGTGAATATTGAGATTGATGTTGGTTTGCATCGTGGTGGCGTGCAATCGGCAGCACAAATGGTCGAAATATTAAAGTTGATTCAACAATATCCGCAGTATTTAAAGCTTTCTGGTTTGATGGGCTATGATGCACATGTCACTAAAATTCAAGCCATCATTAAAAAACCTGAATTGGCTTATCAAAGCTCACAGCAGACCTATGCCGATTACCAAAAGCTAATTAAACAGCAGTTTCCATCGCTGTGGAGTGATGCGCTGTGTTTTAATGGCGGTGGTAGTCCAACCTTTAGCTTTCATACCACTGAAAGTGTCTGCAATGATTTGTCTTTTGGTTCAATGCTCTTAAAACCAAGTGATTTTGACAGTGATTTTTTAAAGGCTTTACAGCCTGCTTTATGGATTGCATCGCCAGTCTTAAAAGTTTTACCTTTTACCCAGCTGCCATCAATGTCTTTACTCGATAAATTGCCACATAAGTATAAAGCACTGTTTATTTATGGCGGCTATTGGCTGGCGAATTATGTCTATCCAAAACAAGCGCATCCACATGCATTGTATGGGCGAAGTAGTAATCAGGAGTTGGTCAATGTATCCAAGGATTGTGATATTCAGGTCGATGATTTTGTGTTTTTAAGACCGACACAGAGTGAAGCGATTATTCCTCAGTTTTCTAAGTTGAAGCTTTATCGTGCACATGCTTTTGAGACATGGCAAAGCTTTCGGGAATAAAAAAGCCTTGTGCGATCACACAAGGCTTTGCATTTTGTCTCAGTTTATTGTTTGACAATCAGCACAGGAATATGTGATTCCGTTAAAACAGCACGCGCTACACTACCCAGTAATAAGCGTTTTACGCCTGTACGACCATGTGAACCCATAATAATAAGGTCTGCGCCAATTTCATCAGCTATAAAAATAATGCCTTCACTCGCTGCACCATGCTGAATTTTGGTTTGAACCTCAATTCCATCGCGAATGAAAGATTGAGCAATATCTTGTAGTTGGGTTTTAGCATGCGCTTCAGCCTGCATAAAATGATCGGTAATGGCTGGTGCAACTTGATAAAAATCAACACCGATATATGGATCAACAGCTACCACGCTGAGTACAGTCACTTTTGCCCCTGATAATTTTGCTAAAGACAGTGTATGTTCAACTGCTGCATAAGAAATTGGAGAATCATCAACAGCGACTAAAATATTTTGATAAGACATATTTACTCCTTATAGTTTATCGTTGTAAAAGATAAAAGTATAAGCAGTTGATAACACATTAAACCCACTCTAGCAAATGGGATGATCATCTAAAACCTATGATAACGCTGAAAATAATCTAGAAATATAGGAAATCCCTCAGCAAACTATGGGTCTAAGAGAATCTCTGTATTTTTGTAATTTTTCTTCATATTTATCGGCATAGGAACATCCGTGTTACTCAGTTTAGAAGCATTCAAACAACAAAAATTTGATCAAGTCGCAGCAAAAATTATGGCTGATCCAGAGAGTTATCTCGCATTTGACTCAGTTTCAGATTTTTATAAAGCTGAATGGCTAGATGAGTTTCCACAAGGGGCGACATGGTCTGCTACAGGATTAGATGATGGCGCTGAGCAGTTTTATGCAGTCATTGAATATGGCAATCACTATCTCTATATCAGCCGAACGGAGCGAGTAACGGTAAAATTAGGTATAAGACATTATTACAATAAAAATTATTAATCCGGGCAGTCATTAATTTTTACATGTTCAGATTTTGTGATTGAAATGAGAATGATATAATTTGCTGCGATGATAAAACCTTAATTAAAACTAAACGGAAATTTAAAAAATGGCACATCAATTTACGGTAAATGAAACAATTCATGGCGTTTCAATTGAAGATTTTTCAAGATTAGTTGCTATGACTTCATTGCATGAAGCAGTATGTAAGCGTATTCCAGGTGAGAACTTAGAAATTATTGAGTCTGCTGTAAAAGGTGATATTTATACCTTACGTCGTGAATATAATCTTGATGTGAATATCCCAGATGTGGCTAAAAAATTATTAAAAAATGCATTCCGTTTAAAACGTTCTGATATTACTGATTTAAAAAATTTAACCTCAACTGTAGAGCTAGGCGCAAACTTACCTTTAGAAGCAAAAGCTGAACGTAAGGTAACGGGAAACAGTGAAAAAGTAGAGATTGCACTGACTTGGACTGTTAAAGTTAAAGTACCTTTGATTGGTGGTATGCTTGAAAAGCATGCTGAAGGTGAAATTCGTAAATTTAGCCAACTTGAAATTGAGATTGTAGAAGAAGAATTAAAGAAAAATCTATAATTCTGAATAGATTGAAAACTCTCCGTATGGGGAGTTTTTTATTTTAGAAACGAAGAAAATAGGGCAATATTGAGATAACCACACCGATGACACTTAATAAAGTCGTACTTTCGATAAAATAAGGATAAATCATCAGAACTAAACCACAAACTAAAGGCACAGTCATTTTTTGCTTTTTCCCATACATAAAATAGCCTAAGCCAATCGAGCCAAAGATGACACCTAGAAAAAGTTGAGTTGCATTCATTGTTTTATGCCGTGAATTGAATTTTTATTATGTAAATAATATGACAAGATTCTTAAATGAAAATTATAGAAGCGTGAATAAATATCGAATACGATGTGTGTGAGTATTGATCAAAAATAATTAGGTCGTGGGATGAGTGTAATTTTACCTGTAGCGCAACGCGGTGAAGAGATTTTAAAAATTAAAGCGACTGCGGTTGCTCAGGGGGAGTTTAATAGCGAGTGGCTATTGCAACTGGCTTCTGCGATGCATGCCACTATGCTTGAACGTAATGGTGTAGGGATAGCAGCGCCACAAGTGTATATCTCTAAGCGAGTGATCATCGTTGCTTCTCGTGCCAATCCTCGGTATCCAGATGCTCCTGAAATGGATCCAGTGGTGATGGTGAACCCTGAGATTTTAGAGTTTTCTCAAAGTACCTGCTTGGGTGAAGAAGGTTGTTTGAGTGTACCAAATGAGCGTGGGCAGGTTGAACGTGCTGAGGCAATTAAATTGCGTTATTACACTGTACAAGGTGAAGTGATTGAAACAATTTACGAAGGATTTCCTGCCCGCATTGTGCAGCATGAGGTGGATCATTTAAATGGGATACTGTTTGTAGAACGAGTGAGTTAAGTTTATTGCTTAGACATTAAACATATATGCTGAGCCTTTGCAATTGCTTGAGACATTTAAAAAATTACAAAAGCTATAATTTGAATATTATCAGTACCCTGTATCATAAAACTTAATTGATATGAACAATTGAAATCTTTAAAGGCAGACAACCATGAAAACGCCTCTTCCTGATTATTTGGCACACGTAATTGATGCCTGTGATACTGATAATAGTGGTCGTCTAGCCGATTATATTCCTGAGTTAGCCAATGCCAATCCCAATCGGTTGGCTTTGGCGTTGTCTACTGTAGATGGTGAAGTCTATTCAGTGGGCGATGATGAGATCGAGTTTACGATTCAATCGATGTCTAAACCTTTTACTTATGCCTATGCGCTACAAAAGCTTGGAATAGATGCGGTATTAGACAAAGTAGGTGTTGAACCTTCTGGCGAAGCATTCAATCAGATTTCACTTGGGAATGATCGCCGTCCCAAAAATCCAATGATTAACTCAGGTGCAATCACCACACATTCATTGATTTCAATCAAAGAAGGGCTACAAGGCGCAGAAATTCTACGTGAGTTTATGAGCGAACTGGCTGGGCGTGAACTACGTTTTGATGATGCTGTCTATCAGTCCGAGGTAAAAACTGCCTATCGTAATCTTTCGATAGGGTATATGTTGCGAACCGTCGGGATTTTGGAGAGCGATCCTGTTGATATTGTGAATGACTATATTCGTCAGTGTTCGATTTTGGTCACGGTGAAAGATCTCGTTCGTATGGGAAGTGTTCTTGCCAATGGTGGGGTTGATCCTAAAACAGGTAAACGGCTATTGAATCGTGCAGTGGTACGCCAAGTCCTCAGTGTGATGATGAGTTGCGGCATGTATGATGCCGCTGGTGATTGGCTTACGACGGTTGGTATCCCAGCCAAAAGTGGAGTGGCAGGTGGGATATTAGGTGTATTGCCGGGGCAGGTCAGTATTGCGGCTTTTTCACCAAAGTTAGATGAACATGGTAATAGTGTACGTGGTATTGAGATTTTAGAACGGTTATCACGTGACATGGGCTTACATTTGATGGAAGGCACATCTTCGGCACAAACCATTGTACAAAGCCATTATCTGACAGGAAAAAATGCGTCATTAAGTGTATATGTGCTGCGCGGTGTATTGAAATTTACTGAAGCTGAAATGTTGTTACGGACTTTGCAGTGTGAACCTGTAAATAAGAATACAATCGTGATTGATTTGAGCCAGATTTCACTGATTCATGATGTAGGTAAACGGATGTTTTTAGAGGGGATTGATCGTTTGATTGATGATGGTCATACCTTGCTTTTGGTTGACCCCGAACAGCGTTTGGATCATGCACGAACGCATAAAGATCGAATATTGCATGTTTATCAAAATCTAGAGGATTTGATTGAGAAGCATAAGGAGCTGTAGGAGTAGAGAGAGTTTATATTTAATATAGGTTCAAAATAGCGTTTATAGATTGTGCTAGAGACGTTTGGATCAAGTTGAGTAGTTGTCTGTTTTAAAGGTAGGTATTGATGAAGCCTTATAATAAAAATTTAAAGCAAGCATATCGAAATTTAAGAAGTAATATGACAGATGCTAAGCAACTGCTATGACAAAGAATCAGACGTAAACAGATTTTAGAATTACAGTTTTAGATCATACTGACTGGATTTAATCCCTCTCAACCTCCCTTTGAAAAAGGGAGGGGTTGTCACGTAATTCATTTACTCACATGACATCCCCCTCTTTTTTTAAAGAAGGTGAGAAGCATTGCTTCGTAAGGGAGATTAAAATCAAAAAAAATCCCCTCAATTTGAGGTTTTTTTTATTTGATGCAAATTGATTTTCTTCCCCCTTTGTTAAAGGGGGATCGAGGGGGATTCAACTAACCAATCGAATCATCCAAATTCGGCGCTAACCAACGCTTCGCTTCATCCAGTGTCCAGCCTTTACGTTTTGCATAATCCTTAAGCTGATCTTGAGAAATCTTACCCACGTTAAAGTATTCACTTTCAGGGTGCGAGTAATAGAAACCACTTACAGAAGAAGGTGGCATCATTGCAAAGTGTTCAGTCAACTTGGTACCAATCTTCGCTTCAGAACCTAACCAGTCAAACAATACCGCTTTTTCAGAATGCTCTGGGCAAGCAGGATAACCTGGTGCAGGACGAATACCGACATACTTCTCTTTGATCAATTCTTCATTGCCCAAAGTCTCATCGGCTTTATAGCCCCAAAACTCTTTACGAATCCGCTCATGCAAATGCTCGGCAAATGCTTCGGCAAAACGATCAGCTAAAGACTGAACCAAGATTGCTGAATAATCATCACCTTTGGCTTTATATTCATTTGCCAATTCTTCCGCACCGAAAATCGATACGGTAAAGCCGCCTAAATAATCTTGCTCAGTCGTCGTCGGCTTAATATAGTCCGCCAAAGATAAATTCGGTTTGCCTGTGACTTTGTCAGATTGCTGACGGATATGTTCAAACGTATGTGTGACATTTTGACCATTTTCATCAAACACACTCACTGTATCTGCGCCTGTACGCTGTGCTGGATATAAGCCAAACACGGCACGGGCATCAAAACGATGATTATCAATAATGTCTTTCAGCATCGCTTGTGCTTGGTTATATAAATCAGTGGCTGCTTCACCAACAACTTCATCTGTCAGGATTTTCGGGAATTTACCCGCCAAGCTCCAAGAGATAAAGAATGGCGTCCAGTCAAAATATTCAACCAATGTTGCCAATGGATAATTGGTGATGACTTGCGTACCCAAAGCATTTGGCTTTGGTGGTACATAGTTGTCATCAATCTTAAAGCCATTTTCAACAGATTCTGCATAGCTTAGTTTGGCTGCTTTCGGTTGCTTGTTGGCTAAACGTTCACGAATCTTGGCGTATTCAGCACGATGCTCGGCAATAAAGTTACCACGCATTTCCTGAGACAGTAGAGTCGTCGCTACACCGACCGCACGTGAAGCATCAGCCACATAGATCACCGCATCATTTTGATATTGCGGATCAATCTTCACTGCGGTATGTGCTTTCGATGTGGTTGCGCCACCAATCAACAATGGAATGTTAAAGCCTTTACGCTGCATTTCTTTGGCTACAAACACCATTTCATCGAGCGAAGGGGTGATCAATCCAGATAAACCGATAATGTCACATTTTTCATCAATCGCAGTTTGCAGAATTTTTTCAGCAGGCACCATAACGCCCAAGTCAACAATATCATAGCCATTACAGCCCAAGACTACGCCCACGATATTTTTACCAATATCGTGTACATCGCCTTTTACGGTTGCCATCAAGACTTTACCTTTAGACTGGCTGCCTGTTTTTTCCGCTTCGATGTACGGATTCAGCCATGCCACCGCTTGTTTCATCACACGCGCAGATTTCACCACTTGTGGTAGGAACATTTTCCCTGAACCAAACAAGTCACCGACCACGTTCATGCCGTCCATCAATGCGCCTTCAATCACATCAAGAGGGCGTTTGGCTTTTAAACGGGCTTCTTCGGTATCTTCATCAATATAAGTGGTAATCCCTTTCACTAAGGCATATTCAAGACGTTTTTCAACTGATTGATTGCGCCATTCAAGGTTTTCAGCTTCTTTGGCTGCGCCCCCATGACTACGATATTTTTCTGCAACTTCAAGCAATTTTTCAGTGGCTTCCTGTCCACTTTCACCCTGATTTTGATTGAGGATAACATCTTCAACTGCATCTTTTAGTTCTTTAGGAATATCGTCATAAATCGCCATTTGACCAGCGTTCACGATCCCCATCGTCATGCCTTGTTTAATGGCATGGTAAAGGAATACTGAGTGAATTGCTTCACGCACAGGTTCATTGCCACGGAAAGAGAATGATACGTTGGACACACCGCCTGAAATCATGGCATGTGGCAAGTTTTGTTTAATCCAGCCTGTCGCTTCAATAAAGTCAACGCCGTAGTTATTATGTTCTTCAATTCCTGTTGCGACAGCAAACACGTTTGGATCGAAAATAATGTCTTCGGCAGGGAAGCCCACATCATTCACTAACACATCATAAGAACGTTTACAGATTTCACGTTTACGTGCAGCGGTATCTGCCTGACCTGTTTCATCAAATGCCATGACGATAATCGCTGCACCGTATTGACGGCATAGGCGAGCTTTTTCAACAAACTCATCATAACCCTCTTTGAGGGAAATCGAGTTCACCACAGGTTTACCTTGAACGCATTTCAAGCCCGCCTCAATGATTTCCCATTTAGATGAGTCAATCATAATCGGCACGCGGGAAATATCAGGTTCAGACGCCACCAGATTCAGAAAATGCACCATTGCATTTTGCGAATCGAGCATGCCTTCATCCATGTTGATGTCGATGATCTGTGCACCAGCTTCAACCTGTTGCTGTGCAACCTCTAGGGCTTCGGCAAAGTTTTCTTCACGGATTAAACGCAGGAATTTTTTTGAACCTGTGACGTTGGTACGTTCACCGACATTGACAAATAAAGAGTCATCATAAATGTTAAATGGCTCTAAACCACTGAGGCGGCAAGCAGGTCTGGTTTCAGGAATTTGACGTGGTTTTATATCTTTTACTGCATTGTAAATGGCACGGATATGATCTGGTGTGGTACCACAACAACCACCTGTAATATTGATGAGACCACTTTCAGCAAATTCTTTGATGAACGCTGCTGTTTGTTCAGGCGTTTCGTCATATTCACCAAAGGCATTTGGTAAACCTGCGTTTGGATGGGCAGAAATGAAAGTATCAGCAACATCAGCAATGGTTTTCACGTGTGGACGCATCGCGTCTGCACCGAGCGCACAGTTAAAACCAATTGAGAGTAAGTCACCATGACGAACCGAGTTCCAGAACGCTTCTGCAGTTTGACCTGTTAAGGTACGACCAGATGCATCGGTAATAGTGCCTGAAATCATTAACGGCAATTCATAACCGATTTGCTTAAACACTTCCTTAACCGCAAAGATCGCTGCTTTACAGTTGAGCGTATCAAACACGGTTTCAATCAAAAGAATATCGGCACCACCTTCGATGAGGGCATGTGTCGCCTCAATATAGTTTTCTTTGAGTTCATCAAAGGTGATGTTACGGAAAGCAGGGTCATTTACATTGGGTGAAATGGAACAGGTACGGGAAGTGGGGCCAAGCACACCAGCAACAAAACGGGGTTTGTCTGGGGTGGAATATTTTAAACAGGCTTGTTTGGCGAGCCGAGCCGCTTCACGGTTGATCTCTGGAACGAGGTCTTCCATGTGATAATCGGACATGGAAACACGAGTACCGTTAAAGCTGTTGGTTTCAATAATGTCTGCGCCAGCATCCAGATAGGCTTCATGAATGCCCTGAATAATCTGTGGCTGGGTTAAAACCAGTAAGTCGTTGTTGCCTTTAAGGTCTGATGCCCAATCTGCAAATCGTTCACCACGATAATCTTCTTCTTGTAGTTTATGGCGTTGAATCATGGTTCCCATTGCGCCATCAATAATCAGGATACGCTGGGCAAGAAGTGATTTCAGGGTGGCAAGTGTGGACATAAGGAACCCCAGTACATAGCAAGTTTAAAAAGCAGTGGCATTGTAACAGAAGCTACGCTAAAGCGTGTATTTTCAATCCCCCGTCACGATGATTCACCAGACCAAATGAAAAATGTCATAAAAGCTTCATGAAATTGCAATAATTTCGGTGAATAATACCTAAAAACACAACGTATATTTCGGAATATGACAAATAAGTTTCACATTTTGTTGTGTTTGTTGCAAAATCAGACAAACAGGTTTTATTGAATTTATTTTGAATTAAGATATTGTTTTTGTTATATAAAAATAAAAAATAATCTTGGTTTGAATCAAAAAAAACATAAAAAAATATGAAAATTTGGCTTCATATGACAGTCCTTTGTCATATAATTGTCATAATTTAATTAAACAATACAGAGGATTTTATTATCCTCTTGCCGTCTACATGAATTCTAATCTTCCTCCTGTTTCGGATTCACCGCTTGCCAGTTCTACGGCAAAATCGACGAATGTACATGTTCCTACGCCGAAATTTTTTATGCCGGTGTTTTTAACAATTATTATTGCAACACTTATTTATATTGGTTTTCAGGTGAGTGCTGACTTAGCGCATGTACCACCTTTGAGTTTATATTCAGTTATTCTTCTATCTACGGCACTTTTCATTGCTTTAGGCTTTGAGTTTGTCAATGGTTTCCACGATACAGCCAATGCGGTTGCCACCGTGATTTATACCAATGCATTACCTGCACCTGTTGCAGTGATGTGGGCTGGTTTCTGTAACTTCCTTGGGGTTATGGTCGCGAGTGGTGCTGTTGCGTACGGTATTATTGCTTTACTTCCTGTTGAACTGATTATGAATGTCGGTAGTGGGGCTGGTTTTGCAATGGTATTTGCTTTGTTAATTGCAGCCATTCTTTGGAACTTAGGGACTTGGTTCCTTGGTATCCCAGCATCAAGCTCTCATACCTTAATCGGCTCGATTTTAGGTGTAGGGATCATGAATCACTTGTTAAATGCTTCAACTGGTGCAACCAGTGGCATTGATATGGATCAAGTCATTAAAGTGGGTAAGGCGTTATTATTCTCACCTTTAATCGGTTTTGCTTTCGCAGCAATTGTATTCTTGTTGGTTAAAAAAATTTTTAAACGCCAATTAGAACTTTTTCAACCACCAGAAGGTAATAAGCCGCCACCACCTCTCATCCGTGCAATTTTGATTTTTACATGTACGGGCGTGAGCTTTGCACATGGTTCTAATGATGGTCAAAAGGGCATGGGTTTAATCATGTTGATCTTGATCGGTTTAGTGCCATTAGCATATTCACTAAACAAAAGCTTAGATGCAAATCATCTTCAATCATTTGAAAAGCTTTCAAGTCAAACAGCTGCTGTGTTGAATGTAAATCAAAATGAATTATCTGATGAGAAAGCGCGTGCTGTACTCACTAAATATATTCAGACTAAAGAGCAAACACCTGAAGTAGTTCCAGCACTTGCAAGTATGACGGAACACTTAGGAACACGCGTTGCAAATTATGGTGATCTTAAAACTATTCCTGAGGCCGCTGTAAGCGAAATCCGTAATGATATGTATTTAAGTACCACAACTTTCAAGCGATTAGATAAAGCGAAAGCTTTGCCAGAAATGGATAAAGACCAAGCCAAAGTGTTAAAAGAATACCGTAGTAATCTTGATTCATTCCTGCAATATATTCCAAATTGGGTTAAAGTTGCGGTGGCACTTGCGCTTGGCTTAGGTACGATGGTGGGGTGGAAGCGTATTGTTGTGACTGTCGGCGAGCGTATTGGTAAGAACCATATGACTTATGGTCAAGGGATGTCTGCTGAACTTGTTGCAATGACAACGATTGCTGCTGCTGATGGTTTAGGTATGCCAGTTTCAACAACTCACGTTCTAAACAGTGCTGTTGCAGGGACGATGGTTGCCAACAAGTCTGGGCTGAACTTCGCGACAGTGAAAACAATCCTTTCTGCATGGATATTTACCTTACCAGCGACGATTTGTTTATCTGGTGGTTTATACTGGTTATTCTTACAGTTTGTATCATGATTTGATTTACTTTAAAGCCAAATCATGTAAAAGCTTTGCCTCGGCAAAGCTTTTTTTATGGGTCATAAAATAGCGATAGATATGGACACAAACCAAGAATATTAGGCTCTAACTCAAGTCAATCTGTTCTAATTTGAATGCCTGAATGCCTGAATGCCTGAATGCCTGAATGCCTGAATGCCTGAATGCCTGAATGCCTGAATGCCTGAATGCCTGAATGCCTGAA
>JACCDZ012001467.1_pt1 | contig 12985 bp, 12 predicted proteins | sample 7449551 | NCBI WGS metagenome assembly JACCDZ01 (sample SAMN15323452, study PRJNA562643) | freshwater metagenome | isolation source: river surface water | place: USA:Blue River Watershed | collected 2017-08-18
AGTTTCTTCGTTCAATCGACCGTTCATTTTGGTATCTACTGCATTAATGTCCTCAAGGAACTTACGCAGAGCTACTTTACCAGCTGATTTAAACGCTGAGAGCTGTTCTGCAGGCTTACGCAGAGTCTTTTGTACAGATTTCATTTCACTAAAACCTGTGATTGTAGTGCCTTTAACACCCAATTCTTTGAACTCTTCTGCAACGTACTTGCCAAGTTTGCGGGTTTTGCTGTTAAACACCCACAGCTCTTGAGCACCGATGATGTCAGCAGGGTTAACGCTGACCAGTTTAAGCGGCTCATCTGTCTTTTTGTACTTGAGTTTAGCAACAAGTTTGTCCTTGCTAACTGCTTTGGTTTTGCGAGGCTTTTTGTTAACTTTGGCTTCTTGCATTAACATATTGCAAGCACTTTCGATTTCTTGCAAAAATACAATGAAGTTCTTAATCTGCTTGCGGCTGCGATGCTTGTAACCTTCTTTGAGTTGCTCATCGGCTGCACCGCTTGCAAGCTCATTCAACTCTGCAAGATCACGAGCATAGAATTCACGAATAATACGTGCATGAGCAGCCTTAGCACCTTTGCCTTTGAGCAAGTTCAACATCTTGAATGCTTTAGGATCAAAGTTTTCTGGATCAGTTTGGAAGTTTTGATAAGCATCTTCGATCTCTTCGGTCATAGCCATGGCAGCATCGCGAACTCGTTCTTGAATAGTAGGAACATAGACCACTGGCTTATCGGCCTCTGCCGCTGCCTTAACTGCGTCTTCATCGATGTCGTTCTTACCTTCGTCGATGATCTTGGCAATTTCTGCACCCAGCCAAGTGGCAGTGTCTCGACCGTTGTTAAAGTCTGGGCGTGTGCTAGGCATGCCTTTGAGCAAACAGGCAGCAATTGAACCTACGGTCAAGGAGCAACGGTTGTCTTTGGTCTTCTTAAAGGCAGCAATGGTCTTTTTGTCATAACCATTCTTACCCATCCAGTCAATAACTTTGCCTTTAAGCTCTTTGCCAGTGGACTCCATGCGGTAGTATTGCATAGCACTGTGAAAGAAACGCAGAAACTTGTTTTCATCCCAAGTTTCGCAACCTGTCCAGTTTGGACTAAGATCGCGCTGGGCACGTTGACGAATTGCGATGGATTCTTTTTTCAGTTTAGTTGCCATTTGGATGCTCCTCTGCGTTAAACAATATGTATATTATACAGTCATTTTATCTATGAGTCAAGCTATTTTGGCTAGCCAAAAAGTTGTGTTCTATATTATTCCACCATGGTAAAAACTTTGATGTATCGTGGCCTCGATATTTGTCCATTTTCTTAATAATTGACACACATCTATTAAACTCTTTTGCAGAAGTAGTAGTTTCTACAAATAATGTAATTATAGCTTCGAGTAGTTTAACTTTTTGTAACGATAACTCCCCTACAATTTTTACTTTATTAGCATCTATCCAGGACATTATTTCTCTATATACTTCATCTTTATATGATTTAGGTAAATTAGAGGGCGACGCATGATTTGGATAGTATATGTAATTTGTATGTGGAAAATTTATAATATTTTTTCCTTCTAAACTTACAATATAATCTAATAATTCTGTAAATCTATGTGTGTTAAAAATAGAAAATACAGTATGAAATTCAATTCCAACGTTTTCATTTTCATTAGAATATTGAACTATACTGTTAATGTTTTCTTTAACAATATTCCATTTTCCGGGATATCTATTATATTCGTACATCTCCCCAACTGCATCGATGCTTATTTTAATAGTCATAGTTTTAAAGTGTTTCCAAATGTCGATCCACTTTGATGGTGTTACTGTTAAATTTGTATGTATAGATAATTCGATCTGACTTGATAATCCTGACGATATTAGTTCTTTACAGAAAACATAAAATTCATTATTAATTAACGGTTCTCCGCCGGTAACTAAGATTTGTGTTAACTCACGTGTCTGTACTGCTTTTAAAATATCTGCAATTTGATCATGTTCCCATGTGTCTTTATTGTTAGAGTTATCTTCACTCCAAGGAGTAATATTAATAAATTTAAATTCTTTTATTAATTGATCGCTTGCATCAGGAGTACACATTTTGCACTGCAGGTTACATTTATTTGACCAACTTAAATCTAAATAATTTATATTAACAGATGATAGCTCGCCGGTAAACAAATCAGTATTACTTACTGTATCTTCAATTGGCCATTTTTTTATAAACCATTGTCTAACGCTTTCTCCACCGTTATCTTCAACATTATAACAATGCTGACATTCAGCACTCCTTTTGTTTGCTAACATGTTTTTTCTTATAGTTTTAAACTGATCAATATTATAGAAATCAATCAAACTAGTTATCTCGTTTATTTTTAAATACTTATTATCTTTCTTTAATCTACCCTCGGCAGTAGCATTACAACACACCCTCATAGTACCGTCGGCATGGGCTGACATATGATTCCAAGCAAGGGGGCAATACGTGTCGGATACATTACCGTTTTCATCGTATGTTAACTCCCAAAACTTTTTATATGAGCTTACCATATCTAGAAAATTTAAATTTCTCTCTGTTGAAAGTTTTTCTATTTCTAATTTTAATGTTTCCCAGTTACTCGAAGGAACTGATTGTAATCTTTCAATTGATATCTTATAAGGGGAAGTGATATATATATTTTTTTGATATTCTAAATCTAACAATGTAAATCTAGAAATTAACTTTTCTTTAATGTACTTTGGTAATACTGATAATTCCTGCCACGCCGGCCAGCGTATCCAGTCCCATTCAATTCTCCATGTAGGGAACTCTTTAGACATGTAACTAACAAAATCTTCAAGTTCTAAAATATTTACGGCATTGATAACATGATGAACTATAGGGAAAACATTGCTGGATGCATGCCACCATGACTCATATGTTCTCATATTGTCGACAACATCCGAAAATTTACTAGGCCATCGATACCAATCATTTGTAGTACCCAAGCCATCTAAGCTAACGCAAAGATATACGTTTTTACAAGATTCGATTAACGATTTAAGTTCGTTATTAGGCATTATTGTACCATTAGTACAAATTTGTATATTGATATTCGAAAGATTTAATTTCTTTAATAGATCAATAAATCGGTTTTGTTCCATAAACGGCTCGCCACCGATTATTTTTAATTCTGTTAGTTTAGATAAATCCCACTGATCGAAATTAAATTTATTTTCGATAATACCATTTTTTTCAGCTCTACCGTTTATAACGTCCTCAGTCCACCATTTAGTAGAAAAATAACTGCTACAATGAGCACAGGCTAGATTGCATAAATTACTAAATGAAATTTCCAATCTTGTTAGTGAAGCTGTTTCATTTTTAATTGGAATAAAATCGTTAAGGCTATCTTGTCTCATACTTACAAGACCAGAATTTTCATCTTTATAACAACTGTTACATCCCTCACTAGCTTTTCCTGCCAGCATATTTTCACGTAACTTAGACCATTGTTTGCTGTCTCGTGGATCTCTACTATCTATAAGTATGTTAGGATTATCAGAAGAATTATATCTACAACAAGGTAGAACATCACCATTGGGTCTTACAGTCGCCGCATTCCAAGGATATGCACACAACACTGGATTTAATTTAATTAATCCTTCAATTCCCTGATGTTCAAACATGTAATTGGCTTGAGTTTTAAAATCTTTAATAAATTCTTTATACTCATTAGGTATTAAAAATCTATTCCAGTAAGGGCTCCACTCAGATACCCAATGTTCACTATCGTATTCATTTCCTAGAAAATCTATCATAGTATAGTCTAACTTTTTAAAAAAGTTGTAATACCAAATTTGATCCTCTTTAGAGTATGACAAACTCCACTCGGTAGATATGATTGGTCTGTGAGTTTTAATAGTTAATTGACCGCCTTTTATTGTATTAATATCTTGGCCTTCGACGTCAATTTTAATATATTTAGGAGAATAGCCCTTTGCAATTTCGTCGAGAGTTACTGTTTGAACAGTTATTCTATCATTTGTTAAACTATCATCACAGATTCTATTAAGTTGCGTATCCGGGTCAATACAGAATGTCACTAACTTTGATTCATCTGATATTGGATTTTTAATTAATACGTTCTTAAAATTACCTTTAGAAAATACTTGATTTAAAAATTCATAACATCGTTCATCTGGCTCAACTGATACTAATGTATTATTAGTTTTTTTAACAATATGTCCTAAATTCCAAGAATGAATTCCAAAATTCGCTCCAAGATCAATTGCATCGCCAGGCGGCATAACTTTAGAAAATGAATTAAAGAAAACTTTTACAAGTATTTCAGACCATTCCCACTTAATATTGTCAGGCATATTGCCTATAATTTTGTATGCTTGTTGATCTAAATTCATTTGAATGCATCTTTTAAATCTGGAATATAGTCACCAATGGAAATTTCTCTATGATCGTCTAATATATTAATACGTTGTTTAAAGATATTAAACAACATTGGATCATTAGGTTTCTTTAGTTCACTTAACAACAAATGTATCTTTCCATCTAATCCAGGGAAGTCTTTAATGATTTGACTAGTTTCTAAATACTTAGTAAGCCGCTGTGTAGCTAAATCTTTTAAGTCTTGTGGCAACATTGATATCTGTTGTTCCAATGGAAACATGATCAAGTTAATATTATATGGCCACTCTTTGAAATAAGGATAGGCTTTGGCCTGTTCTTCTAAGAAATATAACAAGTCGTCTAAATTAACAATGTTCAAAGAGCTAACAGTAATGTTCATTAATATTTTAACATTGCTGTGTTTCATGTAGCTCTTTGCTTCATTGTAATTTTTTGATACTTGCCTCCACTTGCTGGGATATCTAGAATAATCATTGACTTTATCAAACCCATCAATGCTGGCAATTAATTCAAACTTTTTAAATTTTGGCATTAATTCTAAAAAGTTTTTGTTTAGATTTGTAAAGTTGCTAGATAAGAATACTGTGATATTCTTAGCATGATCATTATCTACAACATATTGTAGTGCCTTTAACACAAACGGCATGATAGTAGGTTCGCCACCGGCAAAACTCAATACTTCTAATCCAGGTGCTAGTTTTGTAAAACTTTCCCAAACTTCATTATTGTCTGACCACTCTGGTTGTTCTATGTTTTGCCAAGTGTGATTATCTTCAGTAATACCCGGAATATTAGAAATCTCGATGAATCGACCATCTCGTATTTTAATACCTCCGAACTTGTCTGATAACTCTCCTAGCTCCTTGGCAATCTGACTACTGTCATAGCTGTTACACATTACACATTTGAGATTGCACAAATTACTAGGTTTTAATTCTAAATAACTTGGGGAGTGATCCGCTAGATAATTATTTTTAATACTTTCAGCAACCAATGCTAACGTTTTTCGATCATTCTTGTAGTCTTCTATAGAACGTTTCCGCATACTGACATCGCCGTCTCTGATACAGCGTCTGCAAGCATTTGGAATATCACCTTTGTGTAGTTTTTCTCTTAAACTAACAAGGTGATTACTGTTCCATGCATTGCTAAAATTATCACCCGATAGAATACTAATAGTACGCCCATCATCATGTGTCATGGGTCCTACATAATTGCAACAAGGTTTAAGGTGCCCAGACGGATTAGAACTTAATTGTGTAAAAGGATAAAAACAGAATGTTTCACTTTTGATAATATCAGTTCGTAGTTGATCAATATCATCCATTTTCTGCGTTCCTTACAGCTTCTACTACTAGATACATTTCTGGAATTGTTTTGTAAGTGTCCTCGCCTCTTAACCTATCTAACTGATCTGTTACTTTAATGAACTTCTTAGCTGCTTCTAAGTCAAACGGTTTCTTAAGTTCATGAATAATGTGAGTCAATAAATGGTCAATGTTTGTGCCATAAGTTTCATTATGCTTCTTGGCCCAAGATTCTAACTTTCTAACAGTAGCCTCACGATAATGATCGGGCAATATACTAACATGATAGTGTGCTGGGTGCTCTAATAAATTAATAAAGAAATTATTGTGATTAATAAAGTCAGTCTTAGGATGTCTACGAACAACTCCTATAGAAATAAGATGTTCAACAATTTCTGGGAATCGACCTACATTCCAAGCACCAACAGTAATGCCAGGACGTACAATAGCATTGTCTAAGGTCATTAGTTCCATAAGATTATCTTCTACCTTGTTCCAGACAGTACCGGATCGAATAAGTTCAGCACGTTCCCCGATCTCGTCAATACTGGGCCAAATTTCTAGTTTCCCCCACTGCCATTGTCTCCAGTAATCGAGAACATTTTTCTTACCATAGTTTAATACTGATGCATTTGTATTGTAAGACAATTTAACATCAAATCTTTTCTTTTCTGCGAGCATTTCTAAAATTTGCCAGTGCTCATCCATTAGCAGTGGTTCGCCGCCTGCAAAATAAATTCTTTTTACGTGGTCCACCTGGTCTTTTAAGAAATCAAAATTTGTTTTATCATCGACAGATTCAATACTCCAGACCTTTTCTTGATCAGTGAGTCCTAATTTTTTAGCATCTGGAACCCAAGCTGAACTATATCGTGGTCCGCAACTGCGACATTTAAAATTGCAGAGATTACTAAAACGGAAGTCCCAGTACTTTAATTCCATAGTAGTGCAAGTACCATCGTCTAATGTAATTTCTGGGATCTTTTCTAATACTTCCGGGAAATCTCTATTATGATAAACACGGCCGCTTTCACCAGTAACTCTTTCTCTATCAAAACACTTTCGACATACTTCAGGTTCTTTACCTTCAATCATGTCTTTGCGTAGTGATTTCATATTGTCACTATTCCATATTTCTTCAATGGTCTGAGTTTTTAGATCACCAGCAAAGTAGTTGTGAACTGAGGTTAAACAGCATGGAATAACTTTTCCGTTAGGTTCAAAGTTTAAGTGCATCCAAGGCACTGCACAGATAGTTTGTTTTGTCATAGTGTATTATATATTAAAGTTATGTATTTGCAAGAAGAATTTTGAATAGATAGTCAAAAGAAAACCCGCTCGTAAGTCTATGACATTAGAGGAGCGGGGCGTATTTTACTTGCTAGCAGTGCCGGGCTGTGACGGTGTTACAGGTTTGTCAATCTTTGGCATTTCCTTAGGCTGTTTCTTGCACTCAGTTTTGTCTGCATTGGCTTTGTCTTTGCAGTCAATACTTGCACTTTTTGGAACACGTACTTCTACGGTCTTGTTCCCAACTTTAACATCCTTAGTGTCTTCTTTAGCGTAGGCTGTTGATACAGCTAGCGCCATTACTAGAGCAGTGATTAGTTTCATAGTAGTCTCCTTACTAACTAATATTTATAGGTTTTTTAGGCCTTTCGGGTCTTTCTGCACAATAATCACAAGTTGGATCATCGCAGATACTTTCATACCATTCGTTGCAGGTTTCGCAATAGTAGGCATCGTACTCTTCCGAATACGCTTTTACACAGTTAGGTCCACAGGCCATGACGCACCTTGATAAGACGGATCATCATTTCGGTATCTTCTGCTTCGTAAGCCTGCTCAATTTCATGAGTCTTCATAAGGGCTGCATCTCCCAGCGCACGAGTTTCTGGATTGGCGCTTTCTTTCATAAAGCTAAGTCCAGTTTCACCGTGTTCTTTGCGCTTGAGCTCGCAGTACTCTGTCCAACCACTTGCATCGTGTGCGTCCGGACGGTTTGGATAAACGTCTTTCCACCAACGGTACAGATCTAGAATCTCCTGTGCTTTAACAGCCTGGGGTGTAGGTTTGCCATAGTCACTGCTGTCTTTATCTACACCCCAATCTTCTCCCATGGTTAGACTGCGTTGCCAATTGAGATTGTCTAATCCTGCTTGCGGGCAACGCCACGTGCGCCAACGGAACCACCCAGTTGCGTAGAACGGTGCATTATATTTGGCCTTTTCTTCTTTGTCTGCCCATGCAATGTGCCACCATGCAAGTTCGACTTCGACGAAGTCGACGAGTTCGTTGAATAGACATGGTAGAAAACGATTGCCAACGTCGCACCACTGACCAGGCTTAATATCACGAGTATGGGCAGTAAGAGCGTGGGTTCGAGTAACAAAGCGATTATTAATATAATACTTGATGTCATAAATCTTCCTAATGGGCCAAGTTACAAAATCTTGGAGATGGCTGAGACCTTCTTCCGCTAACCAGTAACGGAAATTGTGCTTCATTTGAGCCGCAGTGGTCCAATCGTCCCATTGTTCAGCTGTGCCAGCACTAAGTTTCTTAGTACCGCGAAGCCAATCTGCAAAAGGACTGCAACTCCAGTATTTTGAATGCTGTGCCATTACACTTTCTCGTATGTTTGTGCAAATATGTCTTTTTTAACTACACCGTAGTCGTTTTCACCGTGGCGAACAATAACATCTTCGCCTGGATTATAGTTTAACTTCTCGCCCCAGCTTGTGTCAACCGATCCGGAATGATCTGCCAATTTAGCCACTTTGATAATCTTCTTTGGGCTAGCAATGCCGTTGCCTAAATCATCTTTAAGTTCAGCAAACTTTTCTGGACTAATAGGATACTGCTCACCTTTTGGTCCAGTCATGATATAGAATCCTTTTGGATACTTAACCGGACCTTCGAGCGTGTCAATAGTACCTGGTTTGTCGGCAATCTCATAACGTTCTTTGGCAGGACGTTTGTAGGTTTTGAACCCACCGTCCTTAAACCAAGCATCAGTAATGCCTTTGCCTTCTACAATGTTAATGTACTCACGAATCATATTAGTCCTTCTTTTCGCCGAACAGTTGTAATAGGCTTAGGAACAAGTTAATGAAGTTCAAATACAAACTCAATGCGCCACGAATTTCGGCAACACCATCATTTTCGACAGAAACTTCTTCTCTAATACGCTGTGTGTCGTAGGCTGTTAATCCAAGGAACACTAGGATAGCAATAGCACTGATCACCATTTGAAACACTGTGCTACCAACAAAGATGTTGATGATGCTGGCAACGATAATTGCAATCAATCCAACCAACAGTAATGATCCGAATCCACTTAGATCTTTCTTAGTAAAGTATCCGTAACCACTCATTACACCAAACAATACTGCGCCGCCCATAAATGCCGATACAATACTACCCATGTTATACACTAGGAAAATAGTGGCAAAGCTCAGTCCCATCAGCGCCGAAAAGATATAAAGAAATATCTGCGAACCTGTTTTACTGAACTTTTCGCTTGCTACACTAAATCCCAGAATCAATAATAGAGGTGCAAAAATCACAACCCATTTCATAACGCCAGTAAAAAAGAAAGCCATCAATGCCTCATTGGCGCTGACTTGATAGCTGGTAAACATCGAAATCAACACTGCAACAGCCATGTGTCCATAAACACGACCCATTGCAGAATTGATCTGCTCGGCAGTTCTATAAACACTATTTTCATAAGTTGTTGTGTACATAAAAGTTCTCCTTATCCTTTATTTAATACGATTTTAAATCGTTGTTCAAAAGCTGGTGCAAGACAGCTATATGTTTGCTGAGTAAACGTATTAGTATAGTATACCCAAGTCTCTCCGTTTAGCTCTCTTACATCGTCTACGTAAAACTCTGTGCGATTATCCGCTGACCAAAGTTGATGTCTTTCTACTTTCATTTTAATGCCTCTAATGTTTGACGTTTGGCTTCATCTTTAACTTCCTGATTATGAATAGTTTGAAGTCCGCGGAACATATTTTCTACGACATGTATAATAGCCTTTTGCCCGTCTTCTGTTAAGTGACTGTACTCTGGACTTACTGTACTTTCGTGCCAAACTAGTTTATTACGACTGAGTTCAAGCAGACCTCCATATACAAGGTCCTTGTTCATACTGCGTTTAATATCAAAGTTTTTCGCCATTGCTAAAGCCTCGGAAACGGAGAAATCGTGGAAAGCGTAAAGAATAACTGCCATCTTGATTTTGTGTAATCGCATCGGCTCTGACTTCAACAATTTTTTGAAGTACCTCTTCACGATTGGCCCAATAATCAATACGCTGATCATCAGTAAACCCAGAACCAACATTAACCAATATCCTACGTCCGTCATCTTCGCCTTCGCAAACAAGAGCACCTAATCGTCCAACGTTCTTGCCTGTGCCCTCTTCTACAGCAACAACGGTTAATGATACTTCAATAAAAGGCTTCAACTTGAGCCATGCTACACTACGTTTACATTCATAGCCAGCATTGGCATCTTTCAACATGATACCTTCGTATCCACCTGCAATGGCCTGTGCATTGATTTCCTTGTAACGTTTCTGACCTTCGTCGGTATCCAAGTCAACTGTTTCTTGTCCAACAACTGTTACATTGGACAGTTTGTCAGACCATGTATCGTGCCAGGCCTTCAGCAACATACTGCGGTGAGTCTGTTTTTGTTTGCTCTTGCCTGTTTCAAAGTCTGCAAGAGGAATGATGTCAAACAAGTTAAGCACTGCATCCTGTGCCTGTGCATCACTTTTACGGTGAATCTGTTTCATCAAGTCTTGGAAACTACCACTCATAATCTCGCCATCAAACACCGTAGGCTGGCTAACGCCGCCCTCGGCTGCTACAGCTTCAAACTGAGCCTTAACGTGCGGAAAGTTAACTAGTTCCTTACCATTGCGGCTAAACTGATCCACCCGCCCATCAGGGTACACAATAGTAATGACACGTACTCCGTCCAGCTTAACCTCGATGATCTTTTTACCAGAAACTTTTCCCTCGTGATTAGCACTATCATGAGCAAGCTGACAACTAAAAACAGGTATTGCATATTCAGGCCATTCCTTTTCTACAACCTTGTTGATTGTTTTTTCACTAGTGCCGCAACGTAGATCTTTAATCAGTATGCGTCGATACCATCCATTCCATTGTGCCTTAGTGGCACTGGCCATCATTTTAGCAACAGTGTCACGGGCAAGGTTGCCTGTGAGTGAGCGATTGACAAAGCCAGTAATAATGAGACTAAAACTATCCCAATCCAAGCCGCTACCATCTTCATCTTTTTTCTCCGGGATCTGTTTCAATCCAAATGTAATCATCGGGTCAAGCGCCAGGCGGCACCCTTCAAAAAATTCGCTATTTCCTTCTTTTGCCTGTTCAAAGATAATTTGTTCTTTGTTCAAACGGCTGGCGTGCAGTTCCAAATCACTAATAACTTGATAGCAAGGATCGCTCATTGTGGTACCTATGTTGTGTATAATATAGTTATTATACAGTCTAATCTTCAATAGGTCAAGTGGTCTGGAGTTTTAAATGGTTTACCAATTTGGGCATATGGTAAATTCCGGACGATTTTCTTCTTCATTGAGCGTATAACTGGATGATTATGATCCCAATCAAACACTTTGAGAATTTTATGATATGTTGTTTTTCTACAACGTTTACTTTGGTTACTGTCCAAAAATGCTTTGATAGCGTCAAAGTCATTGCCAAATTTACTGTACAACTCGCAGGCAATATTGAAACTGAATGCGCCCATTTCGTCAGGGTGTCCGTAATACTCTTGTTCTTTTCTATGTTTAGCTCTGTAGGCAGTGCTTTCGTACCCAGGAATCAATTTGAATTCGCGGGTACGATACTGCCTCATATGGATTATTTCGTGTAGAACAGTGTCGGCAAACAATGTACACATTCTTCGCCATCTATTGTCGTTGACTTTTATTACAGCATTAGTATCTTGATAGCTAAAAACTACTTCAATTTGACGACGGCCGTCAACATCGTGATCTGCATAATATGTACCACCTATATAAATTACACCTGCTTCATGTGTTGGATCTGTATCCATGCGAACTCTGACAGGAAGATAGTATTTTATATGAGCCGATAAAAGCTGTTGTATTTCTTTAACCGGCAGTTCTTGATCTACAATAGAAGATCTAAGCCTGTACAACATACTATACAGGCTTTGTCTGTCCAGCAACGACCAGTTAAATGGTTTCCTTGACACAGAACTCTCCTAGTTTATCTATTTAAGTCCTATACTAAAGTGCATAATATGCGTAGTTTATGGGCGTTTGTCGATAACTTTATCGGCTAAACCATAGGCTACAGCTTCTTCTGCGCTGAGGAAAGTGTCAAACTTCATAGTTTCGAACAGTTCTGCATACTGTTTACCAGCGGTATTATGCTTGACATACAACTGTGTAAGGCGTTCGTTCAGGCGTTTGCTCTCGCCCATAGCACGAACAGCATCTTCGAACTGTAACTCTTGTACATGAACCGAACCGCGTGTGCCCGGTGTACCAGAGCTAACACGATGAATCATTGTGCGGCTTTCAGGTAGTACAAAACGCTTGCCCTTTGCCCCTGCTTGTGCTAAAAAGCTACCCATTGAACAGGCTTGTCCTAACACATAGGTTGCTACATCAGGTTTAATAAACTGCATTGTGTCATAAATTGCCAATCCAGCTGTTACTGATCCGCCGGGACTATTAATAAAGAAAGTAATATCTTCTTCACCCTGACTTTCAAGAAATAGCATCTGTGCAACAATTAGGCTAGATGTATGTTCGTTAACATCTGTGTCTAGCATAACAATGCGATCTTTTAACAGACGACTATAAATGTCGTAACTACGTTCACCTCGAGCCTCTTGCTCAACAACCATTGGAACCAAATTTGGCATTATTGATAATCCTTATCTAAATTTACATTTGTTAAACCTGCAACTGTTTGGAACTTGTCCCAAGCCAGTTTAGCCGCAGGGTTCTTTTCTAATTCTTCACTAGGCAGAACTGCTTCTAGCCAAATTTCTGAACGACGTTTAGGATGTGCTCCAAACTTACGGGGCTGATGTAGCTTACCAGTTTCCCAAAGTTCAATACTTACTGAACGGAAAAGATCTTCGTCATCGTAGCCAGCCCATTCTGGATTGGCGCCCCCGAAGTACCCACGCATTAGGCTAGCATCCGACCCTCCGGCGTAGCCTTGCCAAATGCCCTGCCACTGCTCATCA
>JACCDZ011118291.1_pt1 | contig 12980 bp, 12 predicted proteins | sample 7449551 | NCBI WGS metagenome assembly JACCDZ01 (sample SAMN15323452, study PRJNA562643) | freshwater metagenome | isolation source: river surface water | place: USA:Blue River Watershed | collected 2017-08-18
AAGCACTTTATCTGCTTTGTTCATTGCTGCTAAAAGATCGCGTTTTTCTTTAGCAAAGACCATTGCTGTAAAGGCTAAGTTATCCATAACAGTTTCTTTCTTTAGGAAACCCAAGCATCGACGTATTGAAAGCCAAATTGACAATCCAATAGGATACATAGTTAGACTTCGCTTTAAGAGGATTAGCGATGTTAATATTCTTTTTAATGTCCATTATAGGCGTGATGTGACTCGAACACATAACCTATTTCTTAGAAGGAAATTGCTCTAATTCCAGTTGAGCTACACGCCTATAATGGACACTATTAAAAGGTGACCCTGCTTTAATGATATTTCTATCTGAACAAAGACGCAGTCATTATCGTGCGGCAGGATCGCTTATGTACTTAACTCAGTCAAGAGCCAGAACCCATAAGTACTTTGTCCGTATTACCGTTTCTTAGGCGGCAATGCGGAATGAGCTGTCATTAGCTGCATTTACTTTATTTGCTTGATTTTACCATTACTGGTCTAGCTTCCGCTTACTAGAGTGATCGGAATCCATTATTTCACGATGTCGAAACTATTTCAGGCCCATCATAGAGACACTTATTCTAAATGCTTCTATGGTGGACCTGCCGGTATGTCGCAGACCGGGTCCATCATGCTTTCACTTCTTTCCTATGCAATATTTTTCAATTGCTATCACCATTCTACACTCACTGCAGGGTGACGAACTTACCCACTCGCTTGTGTTCTTTTAGTTTGGTGGAGTTGTAAATGGAAGATCCATGCGTTGCACATGATGACCTTCTTCTTTATACACCAAAGCTTCAGTCGCTGGAACATTTTCAATCCAACGATTTAAATACCAAACTCTATACATTTTAAAAATCCTTTGTTAATTTAAAAGAAAGTTATTAATTTATTCAAGTACTCACTGGTCACAGACAAAATGTCTGTACCAGGAGTCCCTAGGTAGGTCAGCTTTACCATTGTACCAATGCTGACAGGATTGGACATCTACCTATTCCACATGCACTTGCATGTAAATTCTTTTTTAAATTGACGGTAACGCATCCGTCTTGTTGGAGTTAAACAACGCTGACATTGACGTATTCCAACGACTTGTCTGTTAATAATATTTACGTAATAAGTAGAAACATCTACTAATACTACTACTTGCTACAGGCTCCACTGTAGTCAAGAACCGAGCATTTGTTTTAAATACTAAGTAGTGTATTTAATGATAAAAGTACATTGGTGGCCCGCCCCGAAATCGAATCGGGAAGCACCATTCGGCGCGACGGATTTTAAACATGTTGTTCTTTAGTTTCCTAAAGACATGGACTATCTCTTTACCGTTGACATTACTCATTACGGTAGTGGGCGCTCTAGCTGGTTATTAAGAGGACTTAACCTCTCCAGTAGTCTCTGCACCTTCACTGATTGTAACCAGTGCTTGGCTCACGGTTGCCATATCTATTACTAGACTTAGACTTCCCTGAATTCACCCACAGTTTATTATACCATTACTGATATAAGCGGACTCGATGTCTGTTGTTCCGTTGAGTTTACCAGTTTCTCCAGCGGGCCACCAATGTACTTTATTTCCTCTAAATTTTCCTTTACCAATTTGGGTATACCTGTACAATACATACTTTTGTTGTCTATTTGCACAATATAGGAATCAATAGAATTTTATTGTAAGGGACTTTTGGTTTTAATTTAAAGTCCCTTACAATCCTTATCGCCCCATTTTGAGACGAAGCCAGTCATAGGCTTTCTTTGCTTGCCAGCCAATGAAAACACCAAACAGCAACGCAAGGCCCATTGCTAGGATGACATCACCACGGCCAGCAAAAATACCTACCGTACTCATTTGCTACCAGCCACTTTAGGCAACGGAAACGGCACGTCCAAAGTGGATGCGCATTTGCTATCCTGTGCTTTGGCTGGGTGCTTAGACCAGTTGTCCACAGGAGAGACCATGACACATCCTTGGTCGGTGCTGACAGTCGAGCACATGACCGTAGCCTTTTCAATGCTGGTGTTTTTTGGTTTTCCAGCATCGCGCTCTACGTACATGTACACAACCTCAGCCCATCCGTCTCCTTGAGGACAGGTAGAAGAATGAGTTGTATCGGCTTTAACGATCGTGTCCCAGCCTTGAATACGCGGATTTTGTTGCTGGTACATCACTGCTGATGTTTCAGCGTTCGACCGGCCTTGTGCACGTTGTTCTTCGACAGTCTTGAAGTCAAACGCATTGTCCTTATGAACGGAGCCGTTTTCTTTCATTACAGCCTCCAGTTTAACTGGTTCTTTAGAGCAACCGGCCAAAGCAAAAGCCATTGCAACGGCAAACAAAAATGTAGAAATCTTTTTCATTGGGTTCCTTGTATGATAAAGAAGGTAAGCCAATCCAATACTGGTTTACCATACTAGTAATGTATGTATGGATTTTTTTGGTGGCTTATGGTTAATTTGCATACAAAGACAGCCTCTGTAGTTAAAATACGCTCTTTTAATAAACTTGTATAGACATTAATCGTCATACACACTACACTGGCAATGCCAGTGTAGTGTGTATATTTTTATCTTCTAATTAATACGTCGGTTTGTTCTAGTCGTTTTGCCGGGTTCATAATAGCACTGGAGATACCTCGGTTAAAATATACGCCTCTGAGCCTAGAGATAGCATTTGTGGAAGCATTCATATCACCTAGTCCAATATACTTAGGTGTAGGTAGTGTTTTACCACTATAGTGGGCTAGGCCTTGTCTATAATGAAAATCTGGTTTAGTAGGCCACCTGGCGATTGACGAAGTAATTACAGATATAATATCATCGCTTCCTAAGTTAGCTCCTGCGTATTTATCTGAGGAGGATAAAATCTTTGAGTAATCTTCATACGAGTAGTAGTACGGCACATTTCCTTTGGAGATAAATTCCTCAAAAATAAGCCCTACTAGGTTGTTATTTTTAACCAGTTCAGTAGATTTTATAAAAGTCGAGCCTTTATTAAAAGCCCACTCTACATACGACTGACCTTCATATAAAAACTTTCTGGTATCACTGGGCTGCATACCCAGCATTGCCATTACATTCATGACAGCAAATTTTGCTCCATGGATGATTGCAAACATGCCAATGCAGCTGTATTCCTGCGATTCAATAGCTAAACCTTTTGTTAAAAAACGTTCAGGAAAATGGATAAGAATATCCTCAGTAGTAACAACTGAGCCGTCAGAGAGTGTTTTTAAACACTTCATGATGGTATTTTTATCTTTTTGCATACTCACTTACGGTAGACGCAAATCTGGTTAAAGTAATACTGACAAATATAGCGATAGGCGGTTACTTGCCAGACTTCTTCTGATGCGTATTCTGGGTTGAGCATCTCTACATCTAGACTCATGGAGTAAATAATTTTAACACTAGAACCTGGGAATAGATAGCCCATGAGTTCCATAGCCATACGCTGAGGCTCAGATAACATGTGGTCTGGATAGTTCTTTTGATTATATTTGACAAATTGGTAGTAGGTCTGAACAATGCTATCAACACTAGTGCCAGAGTCTTTAGCAAACTGTTCTAGCGCTTGAGCGTTTTCTTTAACGATCTTCTCGGCTAGGAATAGGTACACCTGACGAGCGCGGGCACTGGCTTTGGTGTCGTATTCGTTTTTCTTATTGACGACAAACTTTGACCAAGCTAGGTCGTAGTGATTGACGTTTTCTTTGAGTTCTCGGATAGTCGAAAGCGCGGCATGCTCTTTAGATGCAACAAAGCCTAGCAGTTTTAGATCGTCGCCACCTTCTTTGATATAAGAGTCATAAGCAATTTCATTGATAAAAATATTGTTGCCGTTGATTCGAGCGATGACCTGTGCGGATGCCACTTGACTCATGTAGTCTTTGATATGAAACTTGCACAGTGCATATCCACAGGAAATAATATATGACTTCATGCGGTCATTAAAATTCCCCAGCGTGTGTCCAGTGCCTTCTAGTGGGTTGTCATGCATTGCATTGGCAAACATGTACATAACAGTATCCATGTCTCTTGGGTTTGGCAGCGGCAGCTTATTATCGGTTTGAGGCCAATTGAAATTGCTACCCAAATAGTTCATAACTGGGTCACTGCCTAGGCTTTGCAGATAGTCAAAAATATCAATACCGTTTTCACCATAATAGCGAACAATGGATTCACATACTTGTGAGAAAGTCATCACGGGTAGTGGAAAATGACCAGTAGGAAATTGCTTTCTCTCCCCTACAGGGTTATCATACTCCTGTGTCATAGAACTCATCCAAGCACTATTGGACAAGACTGGGTTTTGTTTGATTTTGATGATATTAAAATCACTGGCCGGATCAATAGGCTCTTGCGTGAGGTCTTCGTAGTTTTGACAAAAATCTTTACAGATCGGGTTTGCTACATTTTTAACAAAATTCAAATGCTGCAGTACGATATCAGCTACTTGCTTTGCTTTGTCTTCAATAGCCATACGAGTGGTAGATTCGTAGGTGTCTTGATAACTAGACAGATGCTCAGATACGTTAGCTACTGCCGTTTGCACGTCTTGGTATTGATCTGCTGTGATGGCTTTGTTTACAGCGCTATCAGTGTCTTTGTAAAAAGCAGGAGCACTCGATACCATTTGCTCTAGTACTGTGCCTTCAATGGGCTTGATCAGTACATTTTTCATCATGCTGGAGCGGTGTGCGGCAAAAGCACTTTCTAGGATTTGGTTGTTCATTTTGTTATTCTCCTTATGCTTTTAAGCTTTGTTCATGATAGCTTCTTGAAGCTGGGCATTGACCATTTGACCAATGGAGTGCTGGTGTGCTCGATCACTGGCAATAGACTGCCCAATGGAGCTTTTATTGAGCTGTTCGATCGTTGCGATTGCTAGGGATTTAGCTACTGCAAAAGTCAGCACGCTAGCGCGCTGTTCGCTGTTTGTTTGGTTCTCGTTCATGATAGTGCTTGTACGTTTTTAGTGGAAAACAAAAAATTAAGCGATACAATTATCGCCAAACGATAATTGCTTTATATTATATACACTGTCGATCGTCTGAGCGGTTAGTAAACACTGCATTTGTATATTACAGTAAAAGAAAGGAACAATTTTAATGAGTGAAGTCTATGAAAGACCGTTAATATCAAATTGGGAAAATGCCCTAAAGAGCAAGCGCTCTAAAGTCTACGACCCATTATCGACCAGTGGGTCTGGTAACTTATCTGTTGTTGACAGAAGCATTGACAGTGAATGGGTCAAAGGGGCGGTGCGCGGTGTTGTCGGTAATAAAAACATGGACCCACTGCATGTAGGTCGGATGTATCTATCCAAAGCCCGCATGATGTATGAAACAGCTAGTGTAGGTGCTAATAACTGTATCAATCCACTACCTGCTCCTTGTTATCTCACAGATGTGCCTGATGCTGGTTTGTACCCTTGGAGTCAGCCAGCTAGGCTGCAGCCGCCCGATGCAAACTTTAGCTTTGGGGTAGGAGGATACTACGCTGAGGCTTTTCACAATAACAGAAGAGTCGTGCATCTGTCTTTTGGACTGCCATCATACAACTCGTTGTTTTTATTTATGAACAGCGCTGTTGATTCTAATCAATACGAGATGGCCAGAACAGGCAGAGTCAGTAACAGCTTAGCTGCTATGCTAGGTAACGCTATTCAGACTGTGCTTAATATTTTATTCTTGCCAGTTAACATATTGGTCACTGGTATTGTTGCAGTAGTTCATGCTTTTAGATTTGTTATGGGCTGGCCTATTACAGCGTATTACAATATCAAACCAACTATGATTTCTTACTGGACAGCAGTCAATAATATTGTCACTACCATGATGGTCAATGAAGGCTTGGTGCAATTTATTCCAGGCAACAGAGTACCAAAGAGTTCAGGTCGGGCTATTCAAGACTTAGCAGAAGTCAAACCAGCTGATAAAGATAATGCTGGTTTTTTCTCAACACTAAAAAACTTAAATACAAATATTTTCAAGTCTGATGGCTCTATTGACGTTTATGCGTTAGCTATACAAGCAAGGCAGCGCGAGATTGCATGGCGTTCAGCGGTTATTAAAGCATTGGATAAAAACTTTGATGGTCAAGCAGGCGATGATCCAAACTTTGACCCAATGCTCAGCAGTCTGCATAACTTTATGATCTCAGATGAAGACACACCAAATGAGCTACTTGCTGCTGATGGAGTGCCAAGATCAAAAGCACAGTTTAAAAGCGATATGCGCAGATATATCACTAATCAAGCTTCGGCTAAAGGTAGTGATTTAAATCTGGTACCGCCATTAAACTTAGAAACACGCTTGTGGAGATGGGCCACCAGTAAATTTGGCAGCAATAATGATGTTTCTTCTAAAACGGGTGATGGCTCAAATGCTTTAGATCCTAACTTGACTGAAACCGCGCGGCGCGAATTGATAGCCGAAGGTGTGGTAAACCCAGATATCGATCAGATTCATACCAAGATGAAGCAGCTCAGCGCTGAAGGCTCTGAGCAATCTAAGTTTGCAAAAGATGCGGATAGCGTAAGTTCGTGGTTTATGAATAAACTCAGAGTTGTCGGCGGTGCTTACGTTGCAGGTGGCGCTGATGGTTATGAGTGGGTATCTTTTAGGGTATCCAATATTGAAACTGTCAGCGATGGTTTTTCATCAAACTTAACAGCAAACTCTTTAGCTGATAAAATCAACAGTATTGGTAAAAACATAAGAGAGTTATCTGTTAACACTGGTGGCTTATTGGAAGCCGATAGCATGATTCGGCAAACCGTTGGTTCTGTTATTAATTCTATTAATGAAGCTACTGGTATGGGTGGACTAGCTAACGCTTTGTTTGGTGGTATCTATTTAGATATGCCAAAGCACTGGGATAGTTCATCAGCGAGTTTTTCTAAGATCACATATACTGTCCCTTGTTATTTGCCTTATAACAATGCAGTTAACCGGTTGCTTAACCTTTATATCCCATTTGCTTGTATTCTAGCTGGCGGCGCGCCGTTGGCCACTGGTCGTCATACACATACGGCTCCTTTTATGTGTACTTGTATTGACAGGGGTCGACAAATCATACGCACTGGTATGATCACCGATATCAGTATCAGAAGAGGTGGTGGTAATCAGGGCTGGGATAGAGACGGAAGAGCTATGATGTTTGAAATTGATTTTACAGTATCGTCAATGGATGAGATCAGGGCTGTGCCTATTATGAACAGTACATTAAAATCGGCTGTCTCAAATATGTTTACTGCTCACGAGAGTCCTTATCAAGATTGGCTCCTTACTATAGCAGCCGTTGAGTTAAAAGACGCTGTTAACAAATGGCCTATGCTCGCTAGAAACATCAACCGTGGAGCTGCTTTATTCAAAAGTAATTTTAGTGCTGCTAAGCTGGGTATGCACCTAAGCGAAGGTATTACCGGTGTTTGGATGAGAGCTTTTAGCGAAGGCACCAATAGAGAGTAAGTTAAAAACCATACTCTACAGGGCTGTCGTGCCCTGTAGAGTATGAATTGTTAAACAGCCAAACCAAAAATATTAGAGATGTGGGCTTTTGTTGTAATCTTAGCAAAAAACGTGTTACTAATCAAGCCATGTAGAGCACTAGCAGCCTTCATTGAAGAATTCATTTGTACGTCTATAGTAAAGGGATTGTTTACATCATTAATATCACCATTTAAAAGCATGGTATCTTCATTGTATTTTGTTGATACGTTTTTCGACGCGTAAACACTGATTAATTTTAAAAAGTCTTTAGATCCATAAGTGATAAAATAACCATCTATTTGTTCAATACCATTGACGGTAACAAAAGCCCAATTTGGTCTTAGATTATTAGCAGCTTCATTGAATTTTGTAAAAATTTCATTAATTTTTTCATTTGTAGCATTTTTAGGTAGTTTATAATTGGCAGCAAAATTATAAAGTAGTCTATTATCCGCTTCTAATAAAGCGTAGCTATAAGCATCTTCACTGATATCTTTTAATAAATCAACATCACTATTTTTGACAATAACTTTAGTTAGAGATTTGACAACGTCTATTCCAATTGTCGCGTATAACTCTACTTTTTTAAATTGGTCCCACATGCCTAAAATTTTATTTTTAGACGCTTCGCCAAAAACCATAGACATTGCTGCTTGTAGTGGACCTTTATCAAAAAGTCTTGGACTAACGTTAGCTCCTGTAACAGCATTAAACAAACTAAAAACCGAAGATATGCTACCAATTTTTACGTTTTTTAATTTTTGTACAACACCACCTAAACTCATTATTGTTCCAGTTATAGAACTCAAAGACTTAATAGCTGGTATATTTAAAAACCCTTTAACAGCGTTAGCGACTCTTGAGTCTATTTTCATTAAACCTTTTAACATTTCAGCTGGATTTAATTTTGTAGCACCGTCAAGCGTTTTTAAAAATAGTGATCCCTTAGCTGCAATATCTGTTAAGCCTTTAACGGCACTTTGTGCTGATTGAAGTCCCGAGATAACATTGGACATTTCCTTTTTTAAAGTATCTGTCGACAGTTTTAAAGGTTGAAATAAATTAGTAACTGTATTTAATGAGCTTTTATATATGTCTGTTGTTGATACAGCATCTGATGGTTTTGATACTGCAATAGAAGGTGATATGTTTTTAGCGCTGGGGATATCGTAGCCTAGGCTCATGTTTTATTCCTGGTTAATAAATGTGTCAAAAAATTGAATTGTGAAAAAAAAAAACAAACTACCACAGACCCTTTTGAGGTCTGTGGTAGAGTGAGGTTTACGCCAGTTTAGCGACGTGTGTCAAAACGGTTGTTACCATTTTTGGATTTGCCAGAGTATTCTTTCTTTTGGAAAGTCTTTGGCTTGTAGGTAAGTGCGTCTTCCAGATCTTGAGGGATCATGGAATTGACAATGTTGTCCAGGACCTTGACTGGATCAACACTGGGATTTTCCTGCATCTTTTGTTCCCACTCCAAGTCGTTAGCCTGATCCCGACCATTGGATAGATAGTCGATCTCCGACTTTAGCACATCTTCACTGCCAGGAACTTGCATTGCTGCAGCCGCTGCTTTCTTTGCAATGTCAATAGCCGTCAGGATTTCGTTGCCAGATGATGCAATACGCCCGCCGTAGATAGTCGTTTGGATGTACCCTGTTGGGCCAGCAGCAAACAGCATGATGTCTGAATGCCACAGATTGTCCAAAAGTCCATTTGCTTCTTCATCAAAGAAGACCCGCGTTTTGAAACTTCCTTTGCGGAAAAGGCACAGTGCACGGAGTGTGCGTGCATTTCGTTCAGTAAAGCTCTCAGTGATCTCAGGAATCTTAAACACTGGGGGTTCCAGCGTTTCCGGCTCACTGGTTTGGCTATGCACACCAAAGACAAAGTCTTTGTATTCGGGCAGTGCGATAAGGTCTGCAATGTCCTGCATACTGAACTTTGCTGGCCACAGGCGCTCATTTTTCTCAACTGACACATCCTGAGCAGCGGCTACACGTTCGAGCTGATATTTATTGTCTAGTGCTTGGATTTCACTGAAATCAAACATCTGCCAAGCGTGGTGCTTTTTGAACATGCCGACAGCCACTAGGAAATCGTTGTAGTAACCCGACAGGCCGGTCTGGCCGCCGTCGATCCACAATTTTGACAGCAAGCTGTTTTCGTTGTGAAAAACGATTTTTTCTTCTCGGATCGAGCGCAGAAATGCCTCAATAGTAAACCAAGATTCATCAACGCCGGCATTGGCATTTTGAATTCGGGCTTTCTCAAGCACTTCGTCCTGGTAGAACTTACCCATTGCCTTTGAGACGCGGGTGCTAAAATCCGCACCACGTTTTTCCTCATTTTGCGTAATGGCAAAAACGTAATCAACAATGTCTGCCCAGCAATAACTCATTGCCTCTTGGTACATGCGAGAAAAACGACTCTTAGAGACTGGCACCACAAACTCAATTTGTTTGACGGTGTCCATTCCGATATCGTAATTTTTCATATGCTGCTCAATAGCAGTTTTGATATCGTCAGAGCGTTCGGTGATGTACGTTGCAATGCCTGCAACAATAATACTCCACTGATGCATCAAATCAGCCGTTTCTGTGATCGTCTCATTCCGGTTGTCATTGATGTATGTCACCAGACGGCTGCCCCACTTAGTGCGCAGGTTATCGTCAACCTCACCGTTTTTGGTGGTGTGGGATGCATATGCCCACAGGCTCATCATGCTGGAGAATTTGATACCATTGACAGCGATAACGTTGTTGTCGACTGCGTCAAAGATGCGACCAATTGGTGAGGCAGAAGCGTTGATGCGGCCTCGATCTGCAAAAGAGCCATTGGTGAGGAACACCAGTGTTTGATGTTCGTCGCCTTTTTCCCAGTTCCGATTAGCCACTGGGGCTGTGGGCAGCAGCGTGCGGTCAATGAGGTTTTGCAACGCATCAAACCCTTTGGCTTTTTTGGTAAACAGTGCAGAATGGGCGGTGTGAGTCTTGCTCATGATATTTCCTTTTGGGTGGGTTGGGAATGAAAATGGATCGCGCTTTAATTAAAACGCCGCAGTCGAACAGATTTCTTCAACTGCTTTGAAGTTAAACGCCATGACAGCGTCCTTGACAAACATTTCAATGAGTTGTTCTCTTGATTGGGGCAAGCTCATTGTTTCATGTTCAATACCGTGATGGGTTTTCATGGCACTAAACACCTGCAGGTAAATAGCCGTAATTGTACTTACGGCTGTACGCGAGAGGTTTTTCTCTATATCCTTGCTGTCTTCCAAGCAAGGCTGCGTGAGGATTTCCGAATTCATGCTCTCGATGTCTTTATATTGCTCTGCGCAATACAGAAGCACTTCGTGAAGACACTTGTAGAATACAGCTTTGTTATTTGAAACATCCATATGGATTATTCCTCTAGAGATTGATCGGTTTTGACTATCTCAGTAGAACTTACTGAGACACCAGTTGGAAACTTCAATGTGATAGATATTTCTAGTTCATTTGCTCCAACTACTTGCACTGCTTGCAGCAGTGTTTTTAGGGTCATACGCTCACCATGGATGCTCCTCAAAAGAGTTTGTACTTCTTGCTGGATGCTAGCTTCTGAAGGCGGCTCGTTACCGACTTCTTTATTAAATGCACGTTTTGCATGCATTTTTTTAGCCACATACATCCTTATAAAAGTGTTCACATCTTGGGGCTTTTGACCGCAGTTTGCCAGTGCTTGGAAAAACAATCTACTAAGCACCCCTAGGGGGCCTGTAGCGTTTGCACCGCTTTGCCTTCTTGGTGTGATGCTAGACACGCATATCTACCTTTGAAACAAATTGTTAAAAACCCACTAACAGCATTGGTTAATGATTAACAGCCTTTACTGTTAGTGGGGGCTAGTAAAAAATAGCTTTCTGCAAAGTAAGCTAATAGTTAAGCCTACCACACTAGTAATGTATCAATGGATATTTTTGGAGATGTGTCTATTGATACTTGACTTGTGTGAAGTTAATGTATGATTCAATACACTTTACGCTATTATCAATGTGCTCTAGAAGATCTTGCAAACTTGCAACCTCTGAGAGCAGTTGGTCATTGTGCTTGTAGATACCTAGCAGCGTATTTGCTTGCTCTAGGTAATACATAACCAGCTGCTCATCAAAATGAAACCAATCTTTTTTATTCTCATCATAGTAATGCAGCCACTGTGTGAGTTCTTTTCTATTTTCATTTTTATCCGATAGTTTATGCTTTTCGCTAAAGTCATGAATACTTTTAATGTAATCATAACCACTTTGTCCGTTTTCAATGACACCATTATTGGTACAAATTTTAATGAGGTCTTTAACAATTTGCAAAGTTTGCCTAAAGCTATATACGTATTGTGATTCAAATTCAAAATCATACATAGACTTTGAATACACAAACTGTTTACATGGTTTTGGCTCTGGTGACTTAAAGAAAAAAGACAAGAACCAAATGTAGATAAAAATAAAAGCCGCTTTCATTTCTTTTTTCCTTTAGAGAGTTTTAGCTGCTGCTCTGGCGTGAGCTTTATTCTGACGTTTGCATAACCGGGAATATTGAGCATATCCCATTGATCTGTGACAATGTAGAAATAATACTTCCAGCTTCTAACGTCTGGGGTTTGTTTAATAATTAAGTAGACGGTACAATTTTTTCCTTCTAGCTCTTTAAATACGGAGCGCGATGCAAAACATTGACCTGGTACAAACTGTTCTTTGCTTTTTTCACCAAACAGATCAAACTCTAATGTGAAAGTTTTATCCGTATGATTAAAATGTTTGACAACTGATGTCTTACCTTTATCATTGGTAGTAAAAAATTGGTCAGTTACATTGTGTACAGAAATGTTTTGCGTTGGTTTTTGTGTTAGTGCATCGGCGACTTCATTTAATGAATCATTGCAGATTTTAAAAACACTGTGCACCATCATAGGCGCATCTAGTTGTACTGCAATATCTGGACAATGCGCTGTGCCTACAACAAAAGATTTTTGATCTGTTTTTGTAAAAGCTTTGTCTTTTAGATCATCGATATCTAGAGCGGCTGTTTTGTTATAAAGCTTGGCCAGATCAACTAAAATGTATTTTGTATCGTGAGCTTGGAGCTTCTCACAGGCTTGGAATAGATCTTGTACAACTGGCACTGGTTCTTTAGACAAGATTACGCTATATGCAGCAAAGTTAGATTTTGTACCGTATAGTTGTGCTTTCTTTTCTTTATTAGTAAGAATATATACATATCTACCATTGTACAGAGTACTTTGAATGCAGCCAATCAGAGATGGTAGATAGAAAAAGTTTGGCTTATCTACTTTGAAATTAAAATGTGATTGTGACGGCCTTTGCGTCTTGACAGTTTCTTTATGGTTATGTGCGTGATCGGCGTTTTGGTCTGCTCTCTCGTTCCCATAGTGACCAGCATGACCTTCTATCCAATGCAAGTTATATTGGTAGCCTTG
>JACCDZ011556928.1_pt1 | contig 12971 bp, 14 predicted proteins | sample 7449551 | NCBI WGS metagenome assembly JACCDZ01 (sample SAMN15323452, study PRJNA562643) | freshwater metagenome | isolation source: river surface water | place: USA:Blue River Watershed | collected 2017-08-18
AATCGAAAGCAGAGCGCGATGAGCTGATTGGTGCATTGGCGCGTCTGCTGAATGCCGAACATGATGAATACCTAACCCCACTGGGAGTAAAAAACTTCGCCCGCTCGGTTATCGCCAAACACCAACCCACCGCCGCCCCAGCGGCCAACACACCATGAAAATCGCCACCATCGTCATCACCGCAATTGCGGCGGCCATCCAGCTGCTGCTGTTGTTCAAAGGCATCGACATCTACGGCCTGGGCAGCATTGCCGACAAAGACACAGCGCAAAACCTCCTGCTTCTGGCCATCGCAATGCGTGCGATTACGGTTTTGGGCGACGAATAACCGCCGCCACGCAATAATTTTGCGGTACAATTCACTCCGGGAATTACCCCAACAACTTCACCGCAACCATGAAACTCACCACCCTTTTCAACCGCCCCAGCGCGGAAGCCATCGCCAAGGCCGAACTTGAAGACGCGCGCTGCGAGCTGCTGGCCGCCGAATCATCCGCCGAGTACGCCCGCCAGATCGCTGCGTACAACAAGGCCCGCATTGAACGGCTGACGGCTTTTCTTAACAACACCACCACCACGAAATCATGATCAAGAACGCCTTTGTCTACCGCGCCGACCTGCCATCTGACGCGACCACCATCCACAACCACCTCGCCGAAGTTCCCCACATGGCACCCATGAGCAACGAAACCGGGAGCCACGGGTTTGTCCCACCGTTTGAACAGGGCTGCCGACTGGTTGGCGAATTCCACGGCGGCATTGCCATCAGCCTGGGGGTTGACACCAAAGTTATGCCCGCCAGCGCCATCAGCGCCGAGGTGAAAAAGCGCGTCGCCGACAGGCTGAATGCAACCGGGCAGAAGCGCCTAAATAAAGCCGATCGCCTGGACATCAAAGACAGCGTGCGCGCGGAGTTTTGCGCCAAAGCCATCGTCACCAGCACAGTCGTGAATACGTTTTACCACCCAGACAGCCGGTTCCTGGTTGTGGCCACGGCCAGCAAGCGCCTCGCAGACCTGACCGCCAGTGCCTTGGTGCGTGCCGTCGGCAGCATGAAGACCGAGACGATCAACGTCAGCGACGTGAAAATGGGGCTCACCACGCGGCTGAAAGAGTGGCTGCCGCAGGTTGACGCAGAAGGTGACATGGATGCCTTCGGCGAATTCAGCCCCACCGGCGAAGTCACAATGACCAACCCAGAGCGCCACAAACTGACCATTAAGTCCGACACGCTGGCCGCTGGTGAGGAAATCATCAAAGAGGCCATGATGCGCGGATACAGCGTCACGTCGATGGGCCTATCCCACGGCTGCTGCTCCTTCCGCCTGACATCGGACTTTTACCTGCGCGGCATCCACATCCCCCACGAAGAAGACCCGGTGGGCAACGATTGGGAGCACGAGGCGGCATGGGAGATGACCAACGTGGTCGCGGTGATGAACGACCTTTGCGCCATGTTTGCGTACCAGGAGCCCGCCGGGCAGGAAGGTTCCGAGGCATGAACTCCCACACCACAGAACAGGCCAGCAAATTGTGGTGCCCGATGGTGCGGCACGCAGGTGGCGCAACATTTAATCGCGGAATTGAAGACAAGAACCCGACCAACGCCGATACAGAAGAAACACCCGAACGCATTAAAGGCAAATACAGCTGCACCTGCATCGCCGACAAGTGCGCCATGTGGCGCTGGGAGCCCACCACGGCCAGCGTGCCCGTCGTCCGCGACGATGGCCCCCGCAAGCACACCACCTACGAACAACGCACAGTCCGAACCCACGGGTACTGCGGGCTGGCACCACTCCACGCACAGCCATGACCAACTACCACACCCCCGACCCACAAGCCTGGGTCAGCGTCAGCAACCTCGCATGGCAGCTGATTGATGCCGCCGAACAGGCTGGCATCGTGCTGGAAATCCGCACCCAGCCCTACAAACCACTGGCCATGGGCCACGGCATCATGATGGTGGACATGCGGCCAGCCCGCATCCTCCAGCCCAAGAAGCTGATCATTGAAGACATGGCCGCCGAGGCGCTGGAGCGGGTGAAGCGCCAGATCAATGAAATGCACGCATTTGAGAGCGACGTGGTCAGCCTTGGGTTTGATTTTGCCTTTGAAGATGCCAACCTCCGCACACGCCGCGCAGCCACCCAAGCCATGCTGTTGCAGGGCCGCAGCTGGCGCGTGGGGCCGTTCTGCCGGGACGGGTGGGCCGCATGACACCCATCACCCTACTCACCGCAGCCACCAGCCAGGTGTGCCAGGAGCGCGGCGTGCCGTTCCCGCCAGAAGCTCAAGCTGAATTCAGCGACCCACACATCACCCGCGTCGCCGAAGTGTTCGCAGAGCTGGTGCTGGCCGAGCATGCCGCCGAGCTGGAGCAAGAAAACCGTCTGATGCGAGCCCGCATGACCCGCCTGCAAGCCGAGCGCGACGGCATCGCGCTGGCGATCGTCGAGCGCCTGGAACGCGCCTGCGGGGCCAAAGGGATGCCGCCAACACTGGTGCGCCGGGAATTCCTGCCTGAGCGCCCATGCGTGGCGCACTTACCATCGGATGACACGGAAGGCGGTAGCCATGACTGAAAACCAACGCAAGGCGCTCCAGGATGCGCATAAAGCCATTGCGATTGCGCAAAATAATCTCGCCAGTTCGCGCGCATCAGCCATCGCGTTTGACGATGTTGACTTGTGGGATAAGTACCAACGGGCAATGGACGGCATCATTGCCGCGCTGACGGAGAGTCCGGCTCAGCTGCTGCAACTGACCGAGGCCGAAGTCGGCAACCTGTGGCACCAGCACCTGACGAAGCTGCCGCATGAAGCCTCCGCTGCGGAATTCATCGCCGGGGTTCGGGCTGGCGCTTCTGCCGTGCGCCAAAAGGCTGGGCTGGCAGAGCCAGCACCCGTCCCCATGCCCGCTGCGGACGAAACGGCTGCCGAAAACTTCTCGCTGGCTGATCAGATGCGGGATGAAATTTATGCATGGGAGGTGTATGCGCCTGGGCCTGCCACCACCACCGAACGCGAGGTGCCCGCGTAATGCCCGCCATCAGAGTCAACGCCCTGTCGTTCGCCATCCTTGTCCGCGCCATGTACGACGGCCCCAAAACCCTGCACCAGCTGGCCGACATCACCGGCCTGCACCTGTGGACGTGCCGCCACTACGTCAAAGCGCTCCAGAAGCAGGAGATGGCCTACATCACCCGCTGGGACAAAGACACCATGGGCCGCGACGCGACCCCGTACTACACGCTCGGCATGGGCGTAAGCATGCCGCGCTCATCCAAAACAGGTGGCCAGCGGCAACGCGAACTCCGCGCCCGCCAGCGGGCCGCCATCGCCGAAACGCACGCCGCCTGATACCAGCGCCGCACCGGCACAAAAAAACCGCCTTCTGGCGGTTTTGTCGTTTCTGGCGTGAGCACGGCGGCCCGAAGGCCGCACCCGTCAAATCGGTGGATCGTTGTCGTCGTCGCGCAGCATCGCCATGGGTATCCCAACACAGCGTGACACTACGCCCGGCGCGAACCGCTTGGCCTCGAACCGCTTGGCCCCCGTGATCCGCAGCAGCTGGCCGCGCACGTCGTTCTCAAACTGCGTGCCCGATACCAGCTTGCGCAGGGCCACGGAGCCATTCTGGAACACCAGGTAACCACCCGAGATGTTCATGCCGTGGTCGCGCAGGATGCGCAGGGCCAGCTTGTCGTCCAGCACCAGCCCGTCCACCGTGCCGCCACCGGCCACGGCAATCACCGACCCCACGGACATGGATTCACCCTTGTGCATCACCTTGGCCTCCAAGATGGCACTCAGGGCCTTCTCGGGGTCATCCACCTCACCGGACTCGGTGAACTCCGACCAGTCGTAGGACGCGATCAGCTCCAGCGCCTGGGCGGGCGTGACCACATCGGCGTGCGTCAGGCACCAGGTGCCAGCCAGCATGGTGCCGTACTGGTCGCCCATGCGCTGCGTCTTGAAATGCTTGGCCGCCACATCGACAAACACCGTGATGCACTGCTGGAGCACGGGCAGCATGTCGATGGCCCGCCGCAGCATGCGGCCCGGCAGCTCTTTGTCGCGCCCGATCTTGTACAGGGCCTCCTTGATCTGGGCCCAGGTGCCGGAAGCACCGTCGTCCTCGCCCTGCACCTTCAGCAGGGCCAGCTTGGTCAGCCGATCCTGGTCGGCCTTGTTTTCCAGACCAGCCTGAATGGATGACAAGCAGAACATGCTCCGAATGTGGAAATTCATGCTGTCGCCGCTTATCGTGCCCTTCAGCGTCTGGGCCACGGACTCCGTGGATGCCTGCCGGATCAGCGCCAGGATGGGGGCCATGCGCCGCTTTTCCGCGTCGTCGTTCTGCTCTGACTCGTCGAACAGCACCGGGATGGCATCGGCCTTCAGCCGCTGGCGGATACCCGCCTCGGTGGAGTTTCCCTGGGCAAACACCTTGGTCTCCCCAATGCAGGCCGCCACGTACTCGTTGAGGATCGTGGACTTGCCTGTGCCCGCCCCGCCGGTCAGCCAGATGTGCGGCCGCCACTTTATCGCTCCGCAAACAGGAGCAAGGAACGTCCAGCCAGCCAGCAGGGCCGCCGCGCCAGGCTTCGACCAGCGGAACATCTTGGCCGTGTCCAACAGCATCTTGCCCTCCGCGTCGGACATGGCCACGGCAGCGGGCGCACCCTCGGTCTTGGCCATCTCGTACACGTAGCGCGAGCGGATTTTGGTTACATCGGTGGGCACGCCGTCCACGTAGAGCATGGAGCCCTGGTGGTACACCACCCGGCCCTCATCGTCCCACGCGCCGCGACCTCGAACGCGGGCGATGTTGTAGATGCCCCTGGTGTTGGCCGTGCGGAAGAACCAATTCAAAGCCGACTTGCGCGACATGCCTTCTTTGCCGTTGGAGAAATTCATCTCCCACCAGTCGAGCGGCGCGATCATCAGCAAGTTGGCCTCGGACAGCTCCGATGGCCGGAAGCTGACGATCTGGCGCTGGCCATGAACGAAAACAAAAAACTCGCCACGGTCGTACCCCAGGATCGCAAAGTGGGCCGAAGTGTCGATGTTCTCCAGGTCGTGGTCGCTGGGCGGGGTGGCGCGAGCCGGCTCGTCGTCGGGCACCAGAAGGGGTTCATCGGGTTCACCCTCCCACGGTGGGATGTCGTCATCGGGTGGGGGCGGTGGCGGCGACAGCGCGGCATCGATCACACCGGCCACGGCCTCCAGGCCCTCGGCCACTTGCAGGTCGTTGAAGTCGCCCGGTGGGGGCACGGCCACCAGGCCGCCAACGGCGGCGGCCACCTTCTGGGCGGCGGTCACGCCGGGGTTACCAGCCGTCTCGGTGTCGTTGTCCGCAGCCAGCAGAATGACCGCATCAGGCTTCGCGGCCCGCACGCGCTCGGCCACCCGCATCAGGTTGGATGTGTCGAAGCACACCAGCACCAGGTGCCCCGTGGCGGCATGCACGCTGGCACAGGTGGCGTAGCCCTCGCCCAACACGTACACCGGCTGGCCGTTGTGCTGCTGGGGCTTGCCGATGGCGAAAAAGTTGCCCTGCTTCGCGCCGTCCTTGAAGTACCGCTTCTTCCCGTCGGGCTGCGGGTCGATGCCCTGAAGGCTCCAGATTTTGCCCTTGTTGTCGCGGATCGGGATCAGCAGCGCCTGCCGGGTTACCACGAACACCTCGCCGGTGTCGGGGTCCACATGCTCCCAGGGGCCGATGCGCAGCCCGTAGGAGGCAACGCCCTTGCGCTCCAGGTATGGGTGGGTGTCGCACGGGGTGGCCGAGTCCCAGATTTGCTGGGCACGCACGGCACGCTCGGCGTGTAGCGCAGCCTCTTCCTCTGCCGCCTGGGCTGCTCGGGCAGCGGCGCGGGCACGGTCGGCTTCAATCTCGGCCTTGGTGCGCTTCTTCTGTGGCGCGGTGTCCACCCACCCCGCCTGCTTCGCGTCGTAGAACAGGCTGGCCACGGTCAGCTTGCCAGCCGACTTGATGGACTTCCACACCGACTTGGCGGCCGAGGCCTTGTAGCCGGAGCACTGAGAACCCCAGTCGTCCCACACGCAGAAGCCGTCTTCATCGGGAAATTCGTTTTTGATGCAGGTCGCCGCGCGAACCCACACCTCCCGGCTTCCCGGGTTCAAGTAGCTCAGCGCCGACCGGACACGATCAAGACTTGTGGTGGCGTCATGCATAAACGCCCCTTTTGTCGATAGAACTCAAACCGCACTCCCCTCGGAATCCCCCCCAAAAGCAAAGGTGGGCGGCGTGATCAGGGGGAGGACTGATCACGCCTTTTCAGCCGGTAGCTAACCGGCTCAGCCCAGAAATCGATTCTGGCAACGCCGCGATCGAGTCGCAGGCGTGATGCCGGGAAAAATGGTGAAGTCGAATCTTACAGCGGATCGGGGGTGCCGCCGCGCTTCCATGCATCAAAAATTTCGAGAGCCTGGGCCGGGGAGTTGGCAAACCCAGCTATGCCACCAGCACGGTGCATCTGCTCCACAAAGTTGATCTGCGCGTCGCGCTTGCGGCCGCCGGTGCTGGCCTTGCACTCCACGCCGGTGAAGACGGGGATGGTGCGGCCCACCATGTCTGGGGTGATGACCACGGGTGTAAACCCGATGAGGTCAGGGGCACCAGTGAGCGGGTCGCCGTTGGGCAGCGCCAACCCCAGGGCCACCGGGCGGCTGCCGGGAGGCAGCACAATGGAGCCATCGGGCCTGCGCTGGGGCTGGCCGTGGCACAGCCATGCCTTGCCGGTGTTCAGGCGGAACAGGCGACTGACCGGCCCGAGGGCCAGCCAGACCTGCCGCATGACGGTGTTCTCGGAGGACATCAGGCGGGGCGCACCACGCGGTAGGCGATGATGTCACCGTGGTGATTGAATGGGATATTTGGTGATCCGGTTCGCCAATACACCGAAAGCATGCCATTGCTCTGGAGTGCGTAGCCCACGTATTTCGCGCCGCCACGGTGCCTGACCTCCACTGGCGTGCCAACCGGCACAGGACACTCACCCCCACCCCACGGAATCCACCCATCATCCGCAGCATTCGCGGCCACCACGTCCAGCTCGGCCAGTGAGGCACCAAACGATTTCGCCATGCGGACAACACCGGGGTAGATGCCAAACGCAAGCGCAACTTCATCAGGGGAGTATTCTGGTTGACCGGGGAAAACCACGGGCGCGGTGGCGGCGTGCTGGGCCTCGGCAGCATCCAGCACCTCCACCAGCTTGTTCAGGTGGTGCGCCGCCTTGCGGATGTCCTGGTCGCCACCTTTGCCACGCTCACGGGCCAGATAGGCGATGGCCACGCCCTTCTGGTAGCCCCGGTATTCCTCGGGTGTCAGCCAGTGTTGAAGCACGTCCCAGGGCTGGAATTCGCCCATGTCTTTGTAGTGGGTGCCCCCCACTTGGGTTTCGGATGCTTTCATGTTTGCCCGATCAAAAAGGAATTTCGTCATCCATGTCATTGAACCCACTCGGAGCCGGTGCCCTGGCAGGCGCAGGTGCCCGCGCCGGGGCCGCAGCAGGTGCGCGCGCAGCAGGCGCAGCCGCCGGGCGCTGGCCACCAGCGTCACCATCAGGGCGGCCCCCAAGAAGCTGGAAGTCCTTGCCCTTGATTTCGGTGATGATCTTCTCGTTGCCATCCTTGTCGGTGTACTTGCGCACCGAGAACTCGCCGTCGGCGCGCATCTGACTGCCCTTTTTTGCGTACTGGCCAATGAGTTCAGCGGTCTTGCCAAAAAAGCTGAACGGCACCCAGGTTGTCTGCTCCTTCATTTCACCCGATGACTTGTCCTTCCACTTCTTCCCCACGGCCAGTGAGATGTTCACCGCCGCATCGCCGTTGGGCAGGTAACGCACCTCGGGGTCGCGCCCCAAGCGTCCAATAACCACAACCAAATTCAAGTCAGCCAAAATAATCCCCTTCAAATGTCACGGTTAAAAGGCCCGCGAGTTGCCTGAATTCTTGCGCTGGCGGGCGTTCCAGATGTGAGAAGACCACGCTGGACTATATCCACGCTGAGCCGCAATCTTATCCAGCTCTTCGCGTGTCCGGGCTTGCGCCACCTCAACTTTACGCTGCCGCCTCAGAATATCCGCCACCTCCGGTGTGACCTCGATCAATTCGCCGTCCTCTTCGTTTATCTGGCGAACTTTTGCTTCGTAGCGGTGACCGCAGGATGGGCATGTTTCCGCTGGCTCATGCACCAGGTAGCACTTGGGGCACTGGGACAGTGGCACCGGCTTGTCTTCCTCTTTTTTCTTGCCCGTTTTCTTCTTTGCGCCATCCAGCGTCCACTCGCGCACCTCGTCGGCCAGCCCATGCCGAAACGTGAGCCCGGCGTGATCCAGAACAAAGCACCTGCGCCCCTTGGGGCCTGCATCGATGGCCGCAAACCGCTGGGCGGTTGTTTCCAGAGGCATACCTGGCGCATAGATGGGCCGCAGGCCGCGTCCAATGGTTTGCAGGTAGGACGCAAGGGACATGGTGGGACGCAGCATGATCACCGCTCCAATCGCCGGGCAGTCCACCCCGGTCGTCAGCAGCATGGCAAACGTGATGACCTTCACCCTGCCGGACGACAGGTCGGCCAGCGCCCGGTCGCGCTCTTCCGAGTTGTTGTCCCCGGAGATGGCCAAGGCGGGGATGCCAGCCGCGCTGAACTGGTCGGCGACATGGCGGGCATGGGAGACACTGGCGCACCAGGCCACAGCCGGTACGCCAGGGCAGATTTTCTGGTATTCCGCAATGGCCGAGCCAGTGATCACCGGCTTGTCCATGACATCGGCCAGCGCCGCGCCGTCGTAGTCGCCGCCGATCTTTTTCACGCTGGAGAGATCGACCTTGGTCTTGCTTGCGTACACCGCAGGCTTCACCAGGTATCCGCGCTTGATCAGCTCGCCGATGTTCACGCCGCACACAATCGTGTCGAAGACCCCGCCCTGGCCACGCCCCAAGCCCTTGCCATCCAGTCGCACGGGCGAGCCCGTCACCCCGAGCACGCGGGCTTTTGGCCATGCGCCCAGAATTTTCATGAACGATGCCGACGAAGAAAGATGGGCCTCATCCACGACAATCAAGTCGAAATGGACACCGGCGGCCACCATCTTATCGACCCGCCGAACCAGCGTCTGGACGCTGGCGACCTGAACGTGCCTCCTGGGGTTCGGCGTGAACCCGGCCATGATGATCCCGTGTTGCAGACCAATGTCCGACAGCTTTTTGCTGGCCTGTTTGATGAGTTGATCCAGGTGGGCAAGGATCAGTATCCGCTTGCCCTTGGATGCAGCCTTGTGCGCAATGTCCGCGAACAGAATTGTTTTGCCGCCGCCAGTGGGGAGAACCAGGAGCACCGCGTGAGCGATGCGCATTGCGTCCCTCACGGCTTCCTCCGCCTCAATCTGGTAATCGCGCAGCGGGATCATTTCAGCCGCCCACGTGAGGGGGGGGAGATGGCTCGCTCCATGCTCCATCCATCCCGCAATCTTGAGCTGACCGTGGGCCATTTCAGGCCATTGGTGCGCGCCCATTCAGCCAAATGACGGGTTACGCCATCAATTGTGAGGAATACATTTCGCCGGGTGTTGTGCGACTGGAATTCATTCGGAATCCATGTGCAGTTGCCTGGCTCATAGTTCCCGTTTACGTCTTTTCTCTCAATTGTCAGGCCGTGCCGATACCCTGCGGCGTAGGCCCAGGCAAAAAATGACACCGGGTCTCGCCATTCGCTGCAAACACAAATCCCGCGCTCGCCGTAATGGGTAAAGTCTTTTGAGGCCGGGTTTTCGCAACGCTGCAACATCTGGCGATGAACGTCGTACAGCCGCCGATCCGCCGCGCACAACCCGTGCTCAGTCTTCAGCTTGCCAGAGCGTGAGCGTATTTCACGCGTCAAGCACCCGCAATTCGACTGGCTACCGACCCTTTCGCTTGTTTGAATGACCTGCACCTGACGGGACAGAAATTCACCGCATGAACACTGGAACGCCCATGTTTGGCGGCCTCCGCGCATCGGAACCTCTTTGATGGCGGTCAAAAGCCCGAATTTTTGCCCCGGCTGTATGAGAATGGTTCTTGGTCTTGTCATGATGAAACACGGTGTAAATGTTCAGGCCGCGCCAATAATTGTTGATGGTGTTTGCTGTGTGCGCACAGAAGCCGGGAGGCTCATAACGCCTCCGCGATCCGGCGACCGATCCAGGAAACCACGGGGACGGCCCATGAATTTCCGAGGGCTTTGTAACGGGGGCCGTCGGGGCACTGGTCTAGGTTTGGCCCGCGCAGCGTCATGCCGCGCAAAGCCAAAATAGCCTCGTAGCTGATGCCTTTTCTGGCGGCTTCTTTGGCTGCGTTCCAAGGGATGTTGGTGTAGTCGTCGGGGAACCCCATAAGGCGCTCACATTCCACGGGGGTGAGTCGCCTCACTTGGAACGCGGGCGGCGCCACCACCGGCAACACATGCCCAGCATCCACCGCCTGGTTGCACGCGAAATTACCTGCGTCATGCCCGTTGGGGCCGGTGTTGCAGGCCAGAGCGCCAACCACTTCGGATTCACCAGTCAGCACCACAGGTGCCCGATTACTCCCACTGTCCGCGCTGCTCAGCGTGGGGCTGACGTGCGCGTCCCAGCCGATGCCACCAGCGGCGGAGCCCTGTCCGCCTTTGAATGCGCCGATGGCGACGGGGGCAATCACCGCCGGGGGCGGGCTGCTGCGATCCAGCGCGGTGGTGTATTCCTCGTAAAACTTGCCCGCCTGGTTGTTGGTGGTGTTGTGCAGCTTGGTGCTGTACGCCACCCCCTGCGTAGCCGCCGTATCCACCGTGTAGCTCACACCCTCGTCGTTCCATCCGCGCCCGTTCTGGGCCTTCTGGACATCGCGCACGTCTTGCAGGGCGTAGGCCACGGCCACGCTCGCCTGCCCCCCACTCGAACCGCACCCCATCGCGTGCGTGGTGCCATCGGTGCTGCTGATCGGGTCTTGGGTGGGGTGGAAGGCGACAACCACCTGCACCTCCGCCCGAGCCTCCAGCGTGTAGGCATGGTCGGCCTGCGCGCCCACCCCATCCGGCCCGCTGGCCGGGTTGGTGCGCAGGGCACCAGCTTGGATGGCGTAGGCTGCAATCGGAGCCTCGTGGTTGCATGTGAGCGTAGGACTACGCTCACATGAGATTTCCGCTCCGCCTTGGCCGTGGGCCATGCAAATAACATCGCTGCGCGGCACCGCCACCACCGGGTCTTGCCCCCGCGTGTCACCTACCCGCCCGACACCTCGGCCACTGCTTGTAAGGCATGGAGCAGTTGCGTGGGCAGTTCCTTGCCCCGTTTGTCGGCGCGGCGGAGTATCCCGGCGCAGGCCGTCGAACTCAAAAAGAACCGCTGCGGGATCAAACCCGTTTCGAGCACTTGCGACAACGAACACACGGCGGCGGCGTTGGGGAATTCCGAAATATTGGGCGTCGAGGACCCGCCACGCGACTGCTCTTTTGGGGCCAAGCACATAACCAGCGTTCGACCATTTTCCCCCTGGCGCGACGAGCGGCTCATCTTCTCCGGCAAGGCCAGCAAGGAAGCAACCGAAGAAGTTGTCGGCGGTATTAAGGGCTCCGGGTACGTTCTCCCAGAAGACGATGGAGGGAAGAAGTCCTCGAATAGATCGGGCTGAATCAATTTCATTTGCAATATCACAGAAGGTTAAGGACAGGTTGCCGCGAGCGTCATCCAATGACTTGCGCAGACCGGCGACGGAGAAGGCTTGGCAGTTGTGGACGATGGCGCCCGCCAGAATGAAAGAGTTGTCCTCTTCCACCTCAATGTTGAACACCATTTCCTCGCCAGCTGGCTCCCACGCCTGCACGGTGCGCATGAGGTAGCCGTGGCGGACGCGAGACTTGCGGCTGATACTCAGGTGGTTTGCTTGCACCTGAAAGTAGTCGCGCTGGTTGACCGTGCGCCCTTCAATTACACAGGTTTCTGCCGTTTCGACCTTCGCAATCGACGCTGACCAGCCCTGAATATTCAGCAGGTCGCACACGCCATGTGCCAGTGATTTGCTGGTGGAATTGATGGTGACCTTGCTGCCATCCACGCAGCCATCCGTGTCCATGTAGCCTTGCAACAGCGCATCGCGGTGTGGGTGCCCCATTACCCATGCGGGAAGCGTTTTCAGGTGTGAATGGCGGCCAAAGTTGGCATCCAGCCAATTCGCAAAGGCGGTATCTCCAAAGCACACCTTGATCACCGTGCGCTCACGGGAAATACTGTGGCCAGCCTGCCCGATTACAGCCAGCAGCTTCTGGTACTTGGCTTCATTGAGGCCAAGCATCACCGCCCGTTTTTTTCTCCCCTCCCAGCAGCGCAGCCATCCGTCGCCCAGGTACATGCCCGCCACATACATGGCCGTGCGCTCATCAAACAACCGGGAGTCTGGCTTGCAGGCCGTTTGCTCGACCTGCGACAGTGCGCACCATTGCCGACCGGGAAGGTCTTTTGCCGCAACCCATTCTGGCTCGGAGCACGTCTCAACTTTGGCGTAGACGTTATTGCGCTTCGTGTTCTGGTTGCGCCAGTACGACGACAGGAACGGGTGCTCTTCGGTGCAGACAATCCCGTCAGGCAGGCCCACGGCAGACAACCGGCCAACCTTTGCGACCTTGGAGCCAACGCGAAGAATTTTGCGCATGCGGCCCTTGTGCGTCATGACTTCATCGCCTGGGGCCAGGTATTCAATGTCCCGATACCCGGATGCCGTGAGCACCATGTGCCCAGCGGTGAAACAGGGCGTGCCGCCGCAAAACACATCAGGCGCAGCCACTTCGCCCGAGCGAATACGCTCCGGCAACCTGGTCATGTCACCCAGGTTTGGCACATCGGGGTAGTGGTGCGCCAAAACGGCAGACGGGAATGGTTCAATTTCTGCGAGCCATGCGGCACGCCAGCCCAGCGGGTGCCA
>JACCDZ011252836.1_pt1 | contig 12962 bp, 9 predicted proteins | sample 7449551 | NCBI WGS metagenome assembly JACCDZ01 (sample SAMN15323452, study PRJNA562643) | freshwater metagenome | isolation source: river surface water | place: USA:Blue River Watershed | collected 2017-08-18
GAATTTTCCAAGAATGCAACACGGCATCGATACGTGTGAATCTAAAGTGATCACCAAGCATCGCAGCTCGCAACAAGCGCTCATATGGTCCCTGACGATCACCAAATTCTGTAACAAATTCAACGGTGAGATCGATTTCTTCGGTTGTTAACTTAGTTCCAGGCTTCTTGGCAAGAAGTGAAATATCAACGCCATCCTTTGCACCGAGGCGGAAGCGAACCGCATTGGGATTACCTCTTCCAAATAGTTCGCGCGGAGGTTTCTTAAATTCAACAAGGACTTCAAGAACGGTCTCAGGCATCTTCTTGCCAGTGCGCATATAGATAGGAACGCCTGCCCAGCGCCAGTTATCTATGAAAATCTTCATCGCAACGAATGTCTCTGTATCTGAATTTTCTGCAACACCCTCTTCGTCAAGGTAACCGACGTACTGTCCGCGGATCACATCATCTGCCTTGATATCGCGGATGGCGGAAAGGACCTTAATCTTTTCGTTCTGCATATCCTCTGAACTAATGCTGATCGGTGGCTCCATCGTGAGCATGGTTAGCACCTGCAAAATATGGTTCTGCAGTACATCTCTCGTTGCGCCGACACCGTCGTAGAACTTTCCACGCCCTTCGATGCCAAAGCTTTCTGCCATGGTGATCTGGATATTTGAGACGTAATTTCTATTCCACACTGGCTCAAAGAGAGTATTTGCAAAGCGGAAAACTAAGAGATCTTCAACAGCTTCTTTCCCGAGATAGTGATCGATGCGGTAGATCTGATCCTCAGGCAATACTTGCTTGAGCTCGCTATCGAGATGAATCGCAGATTCCAAGTCACGGCCGAATGGTTTCTCAACAACCACGCGTGCCCTCTTGGTTATTCCAACTTTTGCTAAGCCCTGAGTGATTTTCGCAAAGTGTTCAGGTGCGATAGCAAGATAAATAACAGGTAACTTGAAGTCTTTGATGAGCTCTGCCAACTTTACAAATGTCTCAGGGTCTTCGTAATCTCCCACCAACAACTGCATCTCGCTGAGCAACTTGCCAAGTACTTTCTCGTCAGCATCTGGTTTGCGCACACGGATTGCCGATTCAACATTTGAACGGAAAACATCTTGTGTCCACTTTGATGATGCCACACCAAAGATCTGTACATCGAGCTCATTAAGCTCTTCGAGGTCGTAGAGAGCGGGAAATAACTTCTTCTTCGCAAGATCTCCGGTCGCGCCAAATAGAACTAAAGCATCAGCTTTCATTCAGTTACGCCTCTGTCGATTTATTGGTTGGCTTTTCATTATGCCCACCGAATTTGTAGCGCATCGCGCTCAAGACTCGGTTCGCAAATTCATCGTTATTGCGTGAAGCAAAACGCGCATACAGTGAAGCGCTCAATACGTGAGCAGGTATCCCTGCTTCAATCGCAGCTTGAACAGTCCATCGTCCTTCACCACTGTCGCTGACTTGTGTTGAGTACTCGGTGAGCTCTTCTGACTCAACGAGTGCCTGTGCAGTCAGATCTAACAACCATGAGGCAACAACTGATCCGCGTCGCCAGACTTCAGTGATCGCAGGAATATCTAGATCGTATGCAGGAGTCATCTCATCAGCTGCTTCAAAGATTGCTAGACCTTCAGCAAATGCTGCCATCATGCCGTATTCAATTCCGTTGTGAATCATCTTGACGAAGTGACCAGAGCCAACTGGGCCGCAGTGCAAGTATCCGTATTCAGCTTGTGACGGTTCACCTGTGCGACCAGGAGTGCGATCTGCGGATTCAACACCTGGGCAGAGTGCTTTAAAGATTGGATCTAGATCTGCAACAACTTTCTTGTCGCCACCGATCATCAGTGAGTATCCGCGCTCTAATCCGTAGACGCCACCAGAAGTTCCGACATCGACAAAGTTGATGCCCTTTTCTGCCAAGAGCGCTGCATTCTTAAGATCATTTTTATAGTAACTATTTCCACCATCAATGATGGTGTCGCCCTTCTCAAGATGCTCTGCCATTGCAGCAATTGTTGAATCTGTAACGCTGGCTGGAACCATGATCCAAATTGTTCGGGGAGCGGTCAGCTTTGATGCCAGATCAGCCATATCTGAAGATGCGATCGCACCTTCGGCTGCGAGGCTTTTGACTGAATCCGCGCTGAGGTCATAAACGGCTGAGGTGATTCCATGACGTGAGAGGCGACGAACAATGTTGGCACCCATTCTGCCTAGTCCGACCATTCCAAAGTTCACGTTTTGGCTCATATCCTCATACCCTCTTTCGAAATTCCTTGTGAAGTCTATTCTAATTACTCAGTAAAGAATGCATCCGTATCGACTATGAGACGTGTGTGGTCTGTCGCTCTCACATAACTAGCAGGGATCGAAAGATCGCCCTCAATTATCTTGGTGACAGCCTCGGCCTTTGAAGCACCTGCAGCAATAATCCAAATAAGAGTTGATGTGTTAATCATCGACATCGTAAATGTTGCACGGATCGCCGGTGGTTTAGGCGAATCAGTGATTGCGATTACTTTCTCTAAACGATCAATGTGTGCTGCGCCTGGGAATAGAGATGCAACATGCCCATCTGGTCCTAAGCCAAGAATGGTGAGATCCATAAAGTTTTCGCCAAGTTGTGCAAGATAGTCATCAACCGCAACTTCGATATTTGCTACTTCATCACTTGCGCGAAGCGTATGGATAACTACATTCTGATTGGTCACAGTATTCAAAGTAGGCGCTGAATTCTGTTCACTGCTTGAGCGTTCAACAAATCTTTCATCGCTCCACCAAATATGGAGCCCTGGGTACATATCTGGATTTGCGTTCCAATGAGCAACTAGGGCACGCGTGAGATCCGAACCTAGCGTTCCACCTGTGAGGGCGAGGTGAAAAATCCCATTGATGCGCAGACCGGTTTCAACGACTTCAATTACTTGAGTGGTGACTTCTTGTAGCAATTCTGGCTGATCGGCATACAGTGTGAGGTCGAGATCGTCATCAAAGTCATCGAAGTCATCCAGCGGATCTAGTTCATCAGACATGGGAGAAGTATCCCATGTCGAAACAAGCGTTAGTTTCCTAGATCAGACCGAGTGTTTTTGCCTTTTCTACCGCCTGATCACGGCCCTCGACTCCGAGTTTGCGATAAATATTTTTAAGGTGTGTCTTCATTGTGTTATGTGAGATATGCAGCGCAGCACCGATTGAAGTGATTGGCTTACCGGAATCGAGATGTCTCACTATCTCAATCTCTCTTTTGGTTAATTCAGGTTTGGCATTTGTAGCGGCATTGAGTTCTTGCATTCTCTTCATTGCTCCTCGAGCGATCTCTTCGTGGTAGTAAGTTGGTGTCTCAATGGAAATTCGGATATAGATTGGGAAGAGAACTGCCTCTCTCAAGAAAGTTTCTTTAGCGCCAATTTCAGAGCCCAGGCGAAGCGCTTGCACGACAATTTCCTTAGATTTTTCCGTTTCAACTCCAGCCAGTACCGCTTGGGCTATCAACTTGTAGAGCTTTTCGCGCGGATTGCGTTCAGGCAAATCTGAAGCTTCAGAGTTGGCCCACGGTTTGTCCTCAAGGTCAAGAATATGCAATTTTGCATTCTCAACTAACCGACCAGGCAGAGCGGTAGAGATCAGAATTTTCATTCGTGCTAGGTCCTTCATAATGAGACGAACAAATAGCTCTGACCGATCCATTACCGACATCAAACCATTTTCAAAACCAATTACCTTGATTTCATCTCGATAATTTCTAATCAATTCCAGTGCAGAATCTACTTGTCCTTTAATTGCCAGATCATTAGCAATATACGAGTGCGCCAAGAAATACCAAATCCATTGTTTTGTTTTGATCGAAGACTGGGCAATTCTCTGGAAATCATCGAGCGCTTTGTCATGTTCAGTAAATTCGTACAGGCAACGTGCGCTCACATATTGCACATCGAAGGATGTATGAAAGGAGGCCAATTCCATCTTCTCTGAAAGTGCAAGAGCCATACGACAAGTAGTTTCTGCGTTGGTGTAATAGCCTTGTAAATACGAGGTCATAGCACTTATTGCTAGTTGATGAACATGACCAAGGGGGCTAAATTGAGTTTCTAAAGTTGACTTTGCCCTTGCATTAATTTCTTCTAACTTCTCAAGGTCATCGACGATGAAGTAGTAACCAGCCAATCGCCTCAACGCATACAACATATCCGTGAACTCATGGTCATTTGCCAGTTCATCAGACTTGGCAGCACGCTCTACATTGGAGACCAATTTTTCAAATCGAGCTAATGAAAAATCTAGTGCTATCTCAGTCAGTGAGGCATACCGAACCATAAATGCTTCCAGTGTGGTTCCACGAGATTGCAGGCGCATAGAAGAGAGAAGAGCCTCAACCTTTGCGTAATCCAGATTTGCCAGATGACCTGCAACTTCGACAGTTTGACGTTTAAGTTGCCCCTCAGTTGATTCATCGCCTGCAAACTTTGCCCACCGCAAGAGGTCATCCCCACGTCCAGTTACCGAATACATACGCGCACCATCTCGAAATAGCTTTTCAAAACGCTGATAATCCTGCGCTAAAAATGCATGCTCTAAGGCAAGGGTAGGCTCGAGTTCTTGTTCAAAGTATTGCGAGGCCTTGGAGTGAGCTTCAACTAACTTCTTCTGATCTTTAGAAAATTCTTGGTAAAGCGACTCTCTGATGAGTGAGTGAATCTGATAAATCGGATCCGAACCCGTTGTCTTGCTCAAAAGCGAACCCTCGGAAGCTAGCAAGTCTAATTCGTGAGCTTTAAATGATTTAGAATTCAAAACAAGAGCTAAATCTGATTTAAATTTTGCTACCACTGACAATGGAAGTAGTAATTCTCGCTCGGAATCAGCAAGATTTCGAACTACTTCATTAACAATAAGGCGAAGGGGTTCGATGGAGGATGCAATTTCGAGGGTAACCGGAGTAAATTCAACACCCTGTGACATTCCTCGAGCAATCAACTGAACTGCAGCTGGCCAACCCTGTGCGCTATCAAGGATTTCGCGATTAGATTTAGATAATGGAATCAACCCATTTAACGCAGCGATAGAGTCAACTTCATCAGAGGTAAATCGCAAGTCGGCCGGTCCTATAATCTGGAGATTTCCCGTAGGAGCTAGCTCTACCGCTGAGGCATCAGGAGAGTTTCTCCGGATTTGAATTAAATGTAGATTTCTCGGGAGCGAGCGAATCATGTCGTTCGCTGTGGCAAAATCTAGCGCTGCTGCCGATCGTCGATTATCAACGATAAAGATGAATTCCTTTTTATGAGTGGCCAATTCATTACTGAAGCGAACAATCAATTCCATCGGATTGATATCGGAGTCGGCCTCAAACCATGGAGCAAATTCTGGAATAACATTTCGAACAGCCTGAATAACGTGGGCATTAAATTGTGAAGGGGAATCCTCGTCAACCATGGTGTACCAAAAAGTTCGATCAGGATATTTGTATGCAATTTCAGTAGCTACATAAGTTTTTCCGTAACCGACTGGCCCTACGATCAAAGTAGTGCCAGGTGCACTGACATCAATCTTTTCGACCAAATGGTGACGAGCCAGGAAATTAGCTGGCTGAAGTGGCGGAAGTGTGCGAGAGAGTGTGACTCCAGCAATCACCCCGGGGTTTGCCGCAATTCCCGCTCGCTTCTTCGTAGCCACGCCTAAGGGTGACTTAAATGAAGGGGTGAGGGAAGGTCAGGGTGAGTGTTTTAGGGGTGATACGAGGGTGATTTATAGGGCGGCAAATGCATCATCGAGAATGCCCAGGGCCTCGACAAGTAGCTCATCGCTAATTACCAGCGGAGGTAAGAATCGAATGACGTTGCCGTAGGTTCCAGCAGTCAAGATCAAGACTCCGTGAGCCTGGCAATACTTAATGACGCTTGCCATAGCAGCTGGATTTGGATCCTTGCTTCCTGCGACAACAATCTCAATAGCTTGCATGGCACCGCGCCCGCGAACATCGCCGATGACCGAATACTTTGCAGCCATCGCGGTTAAACGCTCGTTAAGAATTTTTCCGATCTGACGAGCACGTTCAACTAGTTTGTCTTCGGCGATAGCCTCCATCGCGCCGAGGGCTGCAGCACATGCGATTGGATTTCCACCGTATGTTCCGCCGAGGCCGCCAATGTGTGATGAATCCATAATTTCTGCGCGAGCTGTTACTGCAGCAAGTGGAAGTCCACCAGCAATTCCCTTAGCAGTAACGATCATATCTGGCTCAACGTTTTCATCTTCAACGGCAAAGTAATTTCCAGTGCGCGCAAAACCAGTTTGAACTTCGTCGGCAATAAATACAATACCGTTCTGAGCGGCATATTCACTTAAGCCGGGAAGGAATCCCTTAGGTGGAACAATAAATCCACCTTCACCTTGAATCGGTTCGATGATGATGGCAGCAACATTTTTTGCGCCAATTTCCTTCTCAATTTTATGCGTGACATCTGCGAGCGCATCTGCAGTCATTGTTGCGGCATCACCAGTCCAGCGATATGCATAAGGCATTGGCATGCGATAAATCTCGTTTGCAAATGGTCCAAAACCATCTTTATATGGCATGTTCTTTGCTGTCAGTGCCATCGTTAGATTAGTGCGACCGTGGTAGGCGTGTTCGAAGACAACCACTGCTGCACGTTTTGTGTAGTGACGCGCAATCTTGATGGCGTTCTCAACAGCTTCTGCGCCAGAGTTCTGCAAGATTGATTTCTTTGCAAACTTTCCAGGGGTTAACTTATTAAGCGCTTCACATACTTCGATGTATCCCAAATACGGCGCGGTAGTGAAGTTCGTATGTGTGAAAGCTTGTGCTGCCTCGATAACTCGAGAAACAACGCGTGGGTTTGCATTTCCTACGGTGACAACACCGATACCTGAACCGAGATCGATGATGCGATTGCCATCAATATCTTCCATGATCGCACCCTCTGCGCGTGCAATTACGGCAGGAAAGGCCATACCGAGGCCGGCAGATACTGCTTCTTTTCGTCGGGCCAGCGCCTGGGCTGATTTTGGACCAGGAATTTCCGTTGCAATATGACGTGATTGCGGAAGCGGCTCGTGTGAATGTGAAGTCATGGGTAAATCATAGAGCCTTGGGGAAAGTAGGGGTGGCCGAGAAGTTAGGCTTGGCCACATGAGTTCAGGTGATCTTCGAAACATCGCACCACTGCTTGATGCCTATCTCTCTTACTTCGAGCGCAAAAGAAGCCCATTTACGGTTCCGGGTCATAAGCAAAATGCAGCACGCTTAGATGCTGGTTTAGGTGCTTTGGTTGATTCAGATATTCCACTTTATGGTGGACTCGATGAAATTAAGCTGACAAACAAAGTATTGGCACGCGCAGAGAAGCTTGCAGCAGATTTTTGGGGAGCAGACTTTGCGCGATTTTCAACTGGTGGATCAACCCATGCAAACCAAGCCGTAATTCTCGCACTTGGAAAACCTGGCGATAAAGTTGCTGTCAGTCGCACCGCGCATCGCTCAGTCTTAAGCGCACTTGTTTTGGCTGGGCTAGAACCGTTGTGGCTGACACCCGAAATTGATAAAGCAACTGGTATTCCGCTTGGCATTCCCGTCAGTGAAGTAGAGAGAGTGCTTCCAGAAAAACCAATTGCCTTATTGCTCACTGAACCTGGATATCTCGGAACACTTTCGGATATCCGCTCACTAGTTGAACTGGCACATGCACACTCAATGCCCGTCATTATTGATGCAGCATGGGGTGGGCACTTCGGATTTCATGAAGGCTTACCAGCGCATGCATTACAGATGGGTGCAGATGCCTTGATTACAAGTGTTCACAAGGCTCTCCCTGGCTATAGTGCATCTGCACTCTTGTTAGCGCAGACAAAGTTTTTAAGCGCACAACGACTTGAACAGAGTTTTGAGACTACACACACCACATCTCCAGCCGGTGCACCTCTCGCGTCAATCGATGCAACGCGAGCACTTTTACAAACTCGTGGAACCGAGTTGCTCGCCGATTTACTCAGCAATGTTGCTTACTTTAAGGAGAAGGTCCAATCTGAATTTTCGCTACCGATTTTCCTTAACGCAAGCGATTTTCCAGCTGGGCGTTTTGATCCAGCCAAGATAATTCTGAGAGCAAACCAATTGGGAGCCTCCGGTGTAGCTATTGAAAGCGCTCTCGGCGAGCACGGAATTCGGGTTGAGATGGCAGATCAAGACACTGTTGTTTTCCTCGCGACTTTGGCGGATACGCGAGCAGACTTTGATGAGGTCGCTGATCTACTGATTGAAATCGCCCGCTCTCAGCAAAGTGCACCGCGTCCTACTGCTACTGCACTGAGCTGGTCTGTTGTTCCGACAATTGGCATCTCAATGCGTGATGCTTACTTCGCGTCCACAGAGATGGTTTCCGCCACAGATGCTGTTGGGCGAATTAGTGCAGATTTAATTGCACCCTATCCCCCAGGAGTTGCAGTTATCGCACCGGGTGAGATTTTGACCGAACAGATTGTGCATGGGCTATCTGCTTCGCAGAAAGCGGGAGTGCGTATTGCCTACGCAACAGATCCAACTCTCGGAAAATTTCGGGTTGTAGTTAAGTAATTACTTTGTTCGGTGCACTTTGTGGTTTGCAGCTTGAGCAACCGGACGAATCACTAATGAATCTACATTGAAGTGCGATGGCAAAGTAACGCTCCACCTAATTGCTTCGGCTACATCCTCTGCCAATAGCGGTGCATCAACACCTTCATAAACCTTTGCTGCGCGATCGGCATCACCAAAACGAATCTTTGCAAACTCTTCGGTCTTGACCATGCCTGGTGCAATCTCTGTCACCCGAATAGGCAGACCATTAAGTTCAAGTCGCAAGGTACGAGCTAGCGAGGTTTCGGCATGCTTTGCAGCAACGTAACTTCCGCCATTTTCGTAAGCGACATGACCGGCAGTTGAAGAGATGATCACAATGTGTCCATGTCCTAGCTTTTGCATAGCTGGGGTAAATGCCTTCACCATGCGTACCGTTCCAACGACATTGAGATCATATGTCTTGCTCCAGATCGATGGATCTGAATCCAAAACAGTTGCAGCATCAAATGCTCCACCCGCACAATTAACTAGCACGGAGACTTTTAGTCCTGATAAATCAGCGACTAACTGATCGACACTCGCTTGGTCAGTGATATCAAGATAGTGAGCGGTAATGGCGCTGTTCTCGGCAGCGAGTGCTTCAAGGCGATCGATACGACGTGCACATGCAATAACCTCGTAACCGCTCTCCACTAATGCACGTACGGTTGCGGCACCGATTCCACTGCTTGCCCCTGTGACAATTGCACACTCGCGACTCGTCATGAAAAAAACCTTAACACTTAGACTTTAAACCAGACGGTGGTTCCCGCAGGCAATGTGAAGTCTGAGATCGGAGCCGAGGAGTGAAGTATCTCCTTCGCTTCAAATTTATGGGCGTAACCTCTGAAGTTGATCATGCAGTTCCAGCCACCTGGGCGTGAGAAATGAAGTACTTCCTTGTTCTTTGTCTCGTGCCACATGAGGAGCTCTTCACCTTGTAATTTCTTACGGAGGGCAAGTGCCTTGCGATAGATCTCAAGTGGCGAACCTTCTTTGCCATCTTGTTTCTCAACATTTGTTTCTGCAAACCAAGTTGGTTGAGGAAGATGTGAACCTCCGCTGCCAAATCCATAGGAACTTCCGGTCGAAGCCCAAGGCAAAGGAACACGACAGCCATCTCGACCTTTTTCGGTGTAAAGATTTCCAGCATAGGCCGGATCTTGAATCTGATCATGCGGAATATCTGTGACCTCATGAAGTCCGAGTTCTTCGCCTTGATACATATATGTACATCCAGGTAGTGCCAGAATAAACATAGTTGCAGCTAGCGCTGCACGAGTGCCAGCTTCGCGATCTAGAGGATGAGTTTTGCCATCTGCAAGTAGCCATTTTTTCTCATCAACTATTGGGTGCAATCCATAACGCGTTGCATGACGAATCTTGTCGTGATTTGAGAGCACCCAGGTAGATGATGAGTGGTTTTTATCAGCAATCTCGAGTGATTTCTTTACTGTGTCACGATAATCAGAAGGATCGAACTTGGCATCAAGGAATGCAAAGTTAAATGCCTGACCTAGAGTTTTATCACTGGCATATAAAGGCATGCGTTCGATTGGAACATTTGCTTCAGCTACTGCCACTCGTGGTGGGTCATATTCGTTGAAAACTTTGCGCCATTCGCGATACACATCAAAAAGTTCAGCGCGATCAAAGAAAACGCCCTTCCCATCAAGTCGAGGATTTTCATATCCAAGTGTGGGTTGACTACGCAGTGGCTCAGAGAGATCTTTCTTCATTGCATGCGCCACATCAACACGGAATCCATCCACACCACGATCAGCCCAGAAACGAAGCGTCTTGATGAAATCTGCCTCTACCTCTGGGTTATCCCAGTTGAGATCTGGTTGCTCTGGAGCAAAGAGATGGCAATACCACTGACCTGGTTTTCCATCTTTTTCGGTAATGCGTGTCCACGCTGATGGCGCAAAGTGTGAAGGCCAATCTGATGGCGGCAACTCTCCATCTTTACCCTTACCGTCACGGAAAATATAGCGTGCACGTTCTGGAGATCCTGGCTCTGAATTAAGAGCATCAATAAACCATTGGTGGAGATTCGAAGAGTGATTCGGAACGATATCTACAAATACGCGAATACCAGCTTCGTGGAGGGCTGCCAACATCTCATCGAAATCGTCGAGTGTTCCAAGTTTTGGATCCACATTGCGATAATCGTCAACGTCATAACCACCATCTGCAAGAGCCGATGGATAGAACGGACTGAGCCAGACTGCATCAAGTGAGAGCGATTTGAGGTACGGAACTTGTGATGTGATGCCCTTGAGATCACCGATGCCATCACCGTTGGAATCCTTAAAACTCCGAGGGTAAATCTGATAGACCGCTGCCTGTCTCCACCAATTAGCATCTTTAGACAAGCTCATCGAAATCTAACCCCCAATAATTTCGTCCAATACTAGCCAATAAAGTGAGAGCAATGGCCATGCGCCTCTGGGCAAAGTAGAATAAGCAATTATGAGCCTGAGCATAAAGACAACGATGTACAGCGAAATTCATGAATTTCCACGTGTCATCATCGACTCCTTAGCTCGCCTAAAGGCAGTGGAAGAAATCGCTGAAATTCTCAAATCTAAAGACTTTGCAACAGTGCAGGTGCTTGGACGCGGTACTTCTGGAAACGCATCCTTATTCCTAAAGTATCTCATTGAAGTGCGGTTAGGAATTCTCGTAGCCGATGCATCACCTTCAACAACTTCGATTTACAATTCTCCGATAGCAATGCGCAATAACTTACTTATTGGCATGAGTCAGAGTGGAAAATCAACTGATCTTGTTGAGTTTGCGCGTACCGCAATTGAAAGTGGCGCGTACTTTGTTGCGATGACAAATGATGCAACAAGTCCACTGGCGCAACTAGCTCATCATCACATTGATCTTGGAGTTGGCCCTGAATTAGCCGTTGCTGCTACAAAGAGCTACTCGTCCGAACTGCTGCACGCACAACTCTTGGTAGCTGCAATATTGAACCAGGCTTTCCCAGCGAATTTGGCACAGGAATCCGAACGAGTGATTCAGGATGCAGACCTGAGAATTCAAAAAGCCACCGCGCTTGCCCATGCGCAGGACATTGTTGTTTTGGGACGTGGGTATTCACTGGCTAATGCTTTAGAGCTCTCTCTTAAGATTAAGGAAACCTCCCTGATTAATGTTCCAGCAAACTCAACTGCTGAATATCTACATGGACCAATTGCAGCACTCAAGGAAAGTTCTTCGGTGATATTCCTTGCTCCTTCAGGGCAGGACTACTCAGTGATTGCACCCACGGTTGATCGAGTCCGTGCCATCACCAAGAATGTTTTCTGGATCGGTTCATCCGAGTACTGCGCCGAAGGGGAAACATTCCTCGGTGGATCTGAAATTGCTAACGAAAGTTATTCGTGCATTCTTGATTCGAGTGTCCTTCAGTTGCTAGCAAATCAACTTGCCGTTGCAAAAGGACTCAACCCTGATGCGCCTAAGGGCTTAAATAAAGTTACCCTCACACGCTAATTTATTTAGCTTTAATCTCTAATAACTTGATTGCAGCTACCGCGCTGTCATAACCCTTGTCTTCGATGCTCTCTGGACGGCCACTACGAGCAATTGCCTGATCAAGGGTGTTGCACATCAGGACTCCGAAACCAATCGGTGCGCTGAACTTTAGAGAGACATCCATAACGCCTTGGGTGACGCCTTGGCACACATAATCAAAGTGTGGTGTTTCACCTTCTAGAACTAGGCCGACAGCTACAACAGCATCGACACCTTGTTCGAAAGCAAGTTGTGCCGCAAGCGGAATTTCAAATGAACCTGGAACATAGATAACTTCTACCTTGCTTATCGATGCGGCCTTGAGCGCTCGTTGCGCACCAGCAATGAGGTCATTACAGATATCTAAATGCCAACTAGAGGAGATAATCGCCACGCGAGCTTTTGGCAATTGCGGAAGAGTAATTTCCGGTGCATTTCCTGACATTCTATTCTCCTGCCCTTGTGTGTCCGAGTTTTGTTGCTTTTGTATCTAAATACTTTTGATTGAACTCGTTAGCTGCAATCGGTAAAGCGTGAGTTGTAGAGTTGATTCCTGCATCCTTGAGAGCCTGAATCTTCTCTGGATTATTTGTCATCAGCACAACGCTTTTTAAACCTAGCTCTGCAAGGATTTCAATCGCATCGTTCCACTCGCGCGCATCCACTTGATGCCCCAGTGCGATATTTGCCTCAACGGTATCTAAGCCGCGATCTTGTAATTGGTAAGCCTTTATCTTCTCGGCCAATCCAATTCCACGACCTTCATGATTTCTTAAGTAGATGATGTAGCCAGAACCTTTTTCCACGATGAGATCCATGGC
>JACCDZ011645213.1_pt1 | contig 12960 bp, 15 predicted proteins | sample 7449551 | NCBI WGS metagenome assembly JACCDZ01 (sample SAMN15323452, study PRJNA562643) | freshwater metagenome | isolation source: river surface water | place: USA:Blue River Watershed | collected 2017-08-18
CTCACATGTTAAATGAACCGTTCCTCAAGACTGGAGAAGAGATATGTACGCGATTGTTGAGACAGGTGGTAAGCAATATCGGGTAGAAGCAGGAGCGACGATTCAAGTTGAAAGCCTGCCGGGCGATGTCGGTGCACAAGTAGACCTCGATCAGGTCCGTCTCGTGCACGGTGACACTACATTCCTCATCGGGCAACCTCTTGTGCCGGGAGCCAAGGTCACAGCTGAAATTGTGCGCCAAGGACGGACTCGATCGATTACCGTATTCAAGAAGAAACGCCGCAAGAACTACCGACGTACTCGTGGGCACCGGCAAGGATTCACCAAGCTCCTGATTACCGGTATTGCAACGGCATAAATTCGAGTAGGAAGGATAGACCATGGCAACAAACAAAGGTGGCGGATCATCACGTAACGGTCGTGACAGTAACCCCCAGTACTTGGGGGTGAAGGCGTATGGTGGTCAGACGGTCACAGCCGGGAGCATTATCGTCCGCCAGCGTGGGACTAAGTTCTTTCCTGGCTTCAATGTGGATCTGGGAAGAGACCATACCCTGTTCGCCAAAGCAACCGGCGTAGTCAAGTTTGAAGGTGGACGCGGCAGACGAAGAGTCAGTGTGTATCCGAGCTCCGCTAAGGCCTAGCCTTCCCTTTCTACTCTCTCCTTCCCAAGCAGGGCAGACATAGATTCTCCCTGCTTCTTCGCCTCATGGTCGGGTATACTTTTCCGTCTCTTCACTTTGGTTCAGCTGTAGGAAACTAACACCCCATGTTTGTCGACGAAGTACGCGTGACGGTACGAGCTGGTCGAGGCGGAAACGGCATCTGCAGCTTTCGAAGAGAGATGTTTGTCCCTCGTGGGGGTCCGGATGGCGGTGACGGCGGGCATGGCGGCGACGTCATCATGACGGCCTCGCATCGGCTGACAACCCTGCTCGACCTCCGCTATCAGAACCACTACGAGGCGCAAGACGGGAAACACGGCGGTGGTTCCAACTGTACCGGACGGTCAGGTGACGACGTCACGATCGGAGTACCAGTCGGGACCATTGTCTACGACGACGAGTCGAAAGACATCCTCGCGGATTTCACCGAAGACGGTCAAACAGCCGTGATCGCCCAAGGCGGGCGTGGCGGAAAGGGCAACAGCAACTTCGCCACATCCGTCAATCGTGTACCAACCAAGTGCACACCAGGGAGTCCTGGTGAAGAGCGGACATTACGACTCGAACTCAAGTTACTGGCCGATGTTGGTCTTGTTGGATTTCCCAACGCAGGAAAGTCGACCCTCATCTCTGCCATTTCTGCGGCTCGTCCGAAAATTGCCGACTACCCCTTCACCACGTTGGTTCCTAATCTTGGCGTCGTCCGATGGGGATCCGACCGCAGCTTTGTGGTAGCCGATATCCCTGGCTTGATCGAAGGAGCGCATGAAGGAAAAGGTCTGGGAGTACAGTTTCTGCGCCATATCGAGCGGACGGCGTTTTTACTCCACTTGATCGATATCTCAGAATGGGCCACCGACGATCCACGACACAGCTTTGAGACCCTCCGGCAAGAACTGGCCGCCTATGACCAGGGGCTGACCGCCCGCCCCTTTGCCGTCGTCCCAACCAAAATTGATGTCGTTGGGGCCGGTGAACGGCTGGAGCAGATTCAAGCCTATTGCCGGGACCGAGGATATCCTTGCTTCCCGATCTCAGCCGCCACAAATACAGGGCTGGACCAGCTGATCCTCTATGTCGGGAAACAGGTCGATATGCTACGGATGCTGCCATGCGAGACACAGTCCTAACGCAGGCCACGCGGATCGTCATCAAAATCGGCAGTAGCCTGATCGCATCACGCGCAGAAGGGCTACGCCCGGATAGAATTGAGCGGTTGGCCGACGAGATCGCGACCCTCAAGAAGCAGGGACGAGAGATCCTGATCGTCTCCTCCGGCGCCATCGTCTCCGGCATCAAAAAACTACAGCTGAAAGAATACCCCAAAAACCTTCCGGTCAAGCAGGCTGCGGCAGCCGTGGGGCAAAGTCGCCTGATGTGGGCTTATGAAAAGGCCTTCGAGCACCTCTCGATCCAGGTGGCGCAGATTCTCCTCACTCACCAGGATCTTGAAGACCGTCGCCGCTTCCTCAATGCCCGCCATACGCTTTCGACTCTGATTGATTTTGGCATTATCCCGATTATCAATGAGAACGATACCGTCGCTGTGGATGAGATCAGAGTCGGTGACAACGATACCCTGGCCAGCGAAGTGGCTCACTTAGCCGATGCAGACCTCTTGGTGATTTTGTCCGATGTGGATGGGCTCTATACAGAAGATCCTCGGAGGAATCCTTCAGCTACCCTGATTCCATTCATCCCAGCTATCACCGACGACATTGAGCGATTGGCCGGCGTGTCCAGTACCTTTGAAGGCACAGGGGGCATGGCCACCAAGCTCCGGGCGGCCAAGAAGGTCGGCCAATATGGAGTCTCGACCTTGATTCTCAATGGAGAACGAGCCGGGCTCCTCGCCTCAGCCCTGACCACAGGAACCGGCGGAAGTCTGTTTCTGGCCAGGGAACGTCGCCTGAACAGCCGAAAACATTGGATCGCGTTCACGCTTCGCCCGCGTGGGCAAATTCACCTCGACCAAGGGGCCGTCGATCCCCTCGCTCAACGGGGGAAAACCCTGCTCGCATCCGGTATTCGTAAGGTCATCGGACCATTCGAAGCGGGCGATCCGGTGAGCTGCTTCGATCCAGAGGGAAAGGAGTTTGCCAAAGGTCTGGTGAACGTGTCATCAGATCTCTTGGACCAGATGAAGGGCCTCAAGACGACCGTCATTCAGGAACAGTTCGGTCCCCAAGAGTATGAGGAAGTCATTCACCGCGACAACCTTGTCATTCTCTAGTGCTGAGCCTTGAGTGCTGAGTCCTGAGCTATGAACTTCCCCACGTCTCAGCACGCAACACCCAACACTCAGCACGGTATTTCACATCGTCTCGGCCTTCTCGGTGGCAGCTTCAACCCCATTCATAACGGCCATCTCGCGATCGCCCATCACGTGTATGAACGTCTGCAACTCTCTCGGGTCCTCTTTATTCCAACCGGAGACCCGCCCCACAAGCAGAGCGGATCGCTGGCCCCCGCACAGACTCGCCTGAAATTGGTCGAGCTGGCCATTGCTGAAACCCCCTTCTTCGAAGTATCGGCCATTGAGATCAATCGGGATGGTAGGTCGTACTCGATCGACACCGTCCATGAGTTCCGATCCCAATATGGTCCATCATGGAACCTGTTCTTTATCATTGGCTTAGATGCCTTTCTTGAGTTCTCTACCTGGAAAGCCCCTGAAGAACTTTTACGGCTCTGCCATTTTGTGGTCGTCACCCGTCCGGGACAATCATTCCAATCCCTCAGCAAGATGCCCCTACTGTCCAACCTGGATACACAGGCCCTTCAGCAACTAGATCTCGGTACCTTAGACCGGATGGAGATCGCCGTCCCTGATGCATCCGGTCTCACCTGTTTACCGCTTCCTCCCTGTCTCATCTCTGCCTCGGAGATCAGGAGGAGGGTGAAATGCGGCCTCCCGCTGGCAAATATGTTGCCCCCCCCGGTAGAATCTTATATACTTCAGACTAGCCTTTATCAGGAGGACCCTAATCGCACGCACATCTAAGGCCACAGCCCTCGCCGTCGCCAAGGCGATGCTCGACAAGAAGGCCCTTGATGTTCAAGTCCTCCATGTCGCCCCGCTGACTTCAATCGCTGACTATCTGGTCCTCGGGTCGGCAGAATCCGACCGGCAGACACGTGCAGTGGCTGATTCGATCGTCGACGCGCTGTCTCGTGTGAACCAACGGCCGCTGAGTCTTGAAGGAACAGCCTCAGGCCAATGGGTCCTCATCGATTTTGGCGATGTAGTTGCCCATGTGTTTCGACAAGATGCCCGATCGCATTATGCACTTGAGCGTCTGTGGAGTGACGCACGGCTCATTCCCATTCCAGACAAAGACGCGGCACCGACTCCAGGGGCAAAGGAACGGCTGACCCGAAAAACACGTTCGTAGAAGATGGTTTAAGCGATGTTCAAACTGCTGATCACCATTTTTCTCATCAGTGCCGGCGTGTTTGTGTATAGCTACTTCCGCGAGCTGAACCCGGGTACCGTCGTCATCCATACCAGTCCCGGCGTGGAGTTCGATCTCAGCCCGGTCACGCTGGTCTTGATTTCGATGGCCGGCGGAGCCGTCCTCGCGACATTCGTCGTCGGGTTGCAACAGACAGCCCACCTGATCCTCAATTGGCGTAGTCAACGTCTCGTACGCCGCAAAGAAAAGGTCGATACGCTTCACCGAGATGGAACCCATGCGTTCATGTCGAAACGCACGTCGGAAGCCATTACGCTGTTGGAGAAAGCGCTCGCGATCGACCCGACACGAGTCGATTCACTGCTCTGGCTGGGGAATATCTACCGTTCGGAACAGAACTTTCCCGAAGCCATCCGACTCCATCAACATGCGCAGCGGGTGGACGATCGAAACATCGAGGTGCTGCTTGAGCTGGAAAAAGATTTCGAAGGAGCCAAGCGGTATGAAGAAGCGCTACAAGCGCTGCAGCAAATCCTCAAGATCGAACCTGATAACCTCACGGCCTTGATTCGGAAACGGGACCTCAACATCCGCCTGGAGCGATGGAATGAGGCGCTTGAAATCCAGCACCGTCTGCTCAAAGCCAACCTCCCCGCCCCGGAAAAGCAGGCCGAGGCCGCACTGCTCCTCGGATGTATGTATGAGGTGGGGCGCCAGCTGCTCGAACGCGGCCACCCTGATAAGGCCCGACGATACTTCCGCGGCGCCATTAAGAAAGACCGTGCGTTCCTCCCCGCCTACATCGGCATCGGAGAAATTCTACTTCATGAAGGAAAGACAAAAGATGCCGTTGAAATTCTAAAGAAAGTCTACGCACGCACACGAAGCGTCATCATTCTCCATCGGCTGGAGGAACTGTTTCTGGATCAAGGCGAACCCAGCGAAATCATCAGGGTCTATCAGGACGCGTTGCAGCAAGATCCGCAGAATCCCGTGCTCCAGTTCTACCTGGGCAAACTCTATTACCGGCTCGAAATGGTGGATGAAGCGTTTGACCTCCTCTCAACGATTGAAGGTCCGCAAGATCATTTGCTGGACTACCATAAGATCATGGCCAATCTGTACCTGCGGAAACAACAGTTCGAAGAGGCCATCACGTCGCTCAAAAAAGCGCTGAGTTTCAAGAAACGTGTGGTGGTGCCCTATATCTGTACCCAATGCCAACAAGAATCCGTCGAATGGACAGGTCGGTGCCGCCGCTGTGCCAAGTGGAATACACTCACGGCCCTCCCCTGGATCGAAACCAGTCAGGTTTCCACCACCTCGGAGAAAGAACCGTCCCCCGGCCAGTCAGTCCCCTATCGAGGCATTGCTTCTCCGTTTGAAACCGTGTAGCTTTCCCCCTCGACAGTCGTTCCTCGTGACGCGACGCTCGTTTGCGAGTTTTTCTGTTTCTGGTTTTGCGCAAAACTCCCTTCGCACTGAAGGGACTTGAAACCTAAAACCCGAAACTTCTTGGGCGCATCCGACACGACGAACGTCCACCATGAATCTTTCACAAAAGGCGACTCAGATGACCGAGTATGTAGCTCTAGCTGAAAAAGCACTCCGTGATGAACCGCTGACCAGAGAAGAATGTCACTCCGTATTGAATACCTCAAACGATGAGCTACTTGCGTTGTTACACGCAGCCTTTCAGGTTCGATCCAAGTACTTCGGTCGGACAGTTCGCCTCCAAATGCTGCAGAACGCCAAGAGCGGGGCCTGTCAGGAAGACTGCCATTACTGTTCACAATCATCGATCTCAACGGCGCCGATTGAACGATATAGTCTGCTTCCACAGAAACAGATGATGGAAGGCGCCAAACAAGCTGCCGCCTCGAAAGCGCAGCGCTATTGCATTGTCATCAGCGGGAGGAGCCCGTTAGATCGAGAGATCGACGAAATCGCCGGAGCGGTCCGTTCCATCAAACAGGAAGTTCCGATTCAAATCTGCTGTTCACTCGGCCTGATGAGCGAATCTCAAGCGAAGCGCCTCAAAGCCGCCGGTGTGGATCGGGTGAATCACAATTTGAACACCAGCGAAGCCTTTCACGCTTCAATCTGCACGACCCATACGTTTCAAGACCGGCTGGCGACAATCAAGAACGCGCGTGCGGCAGGGCTGGAAATTTGCTCCGGAGGCATCGTTGGCATGGGTGAGTCAGACGAGGATCTGATTGAGCTGGCCACAGCCTTGCAGGACGTCAAGCCGGACTCCATTCCCTTGAACATGCTCACCCCAGTCTCCGGCACCCCATTCGAACAGGCCAACAACCTCACGCCTCAACGCTGTTTGAAAGTCCTCTGCCTTTTCCGATTCCTGCATCCTCGGACGGAAATCCGCATCGCCGGCGGCCGCGAACATAACCTTCGATCTCTCCAACCATTGGCTCTCTATCCGGCCGACTCCGTATTCGTGAATGGTTATTTGACGACTCCAGGTGCTCCGGCTCCAGAAGTCAGGGGCATGATCGAGGATCTCGGATTCACGATCGAAGTAGATTATCAACAACCAGTGGCAGGCTGATTGATAGTGTGAACGACCGACCAGCTCGACATCCTCGTTGCATTGTTATTGCCGGACCAAACGGTTCGGGGAAGACGACATTCGCTCGAGAATACCTGCCTCGCGAAGGTGCGATGGTCCACTTTGTTAATGCCGACTTGATCGCAAGTGGGATCTCGCCACTCCGTCCGGAACTGGCAGCAAGGCAAGCAGGGCGCCTTCTCTTGCTGGAGCTATCCCGTTTGGCCAAAGCACGGAAACATTTTTCCTTCGAAAGCACGCTCAGTGGGAAAACATACCTACACCTATTGAAGAGCTGGAAAGCAGAGGGGTATACGATCAAAATCGTATTTCTTTCACTGTCCTCCCCTCAACTTGCATTACAACGCATTGCCGCCAGGGTTGAGCAAGGTGGCCATGATGTGCCTCGTAGTGATGTCATACGGCGTTTTCATCGGAGTTGGCACAATTTCCATACGATCTATCGCCCACTGGCTGACACCTGGTCAGTCTATGAGAATTCGGGCGGGGATCCACGGCTGTTGGAGGAAGGCCCATGAGGAAAGCGACACGGAAAAAGGAGACAAAGGCTTTTTCGGAGGGTGTTGGCCGTGCACTTCGCCGAGCGGCGAAAGCGGCGCGCAAGACCGCTAAGATGTACGGGACGCCGATCTACGTGTGGGAAAACGGGAAAGTGGTGGCGAAGAAACCCTGAGCTGCTGACCGCCCTCTACCAGTTCTTTGCTTAAAGCCTATCCATAAGATTTATCCGACGAAGAGACGAAGATCCCCTCATCACGGTAACCTTGCAGTTTTAGGCTCTCCGAAACATCAGGATTCATCTAAGGCTGGCTGTCTTGGATGATCCTGAACCTCACTTCATCCACATACGAATAGGCAGAGGTTTGCTCCCCCGCAAAGAGACCGCAGCGGTAGAGGCCTGGGGACCAGCCGGTTTTCGGAGGGGCGAGGAGAAAATAGCCGGAGCGATCATTTGTGGTCGTCATGACGCGATCCTGAACCATCGTCTGTGGATCTTCGGTCATGTCACGAGTTTCGACTGAACACCGTGCGGTCAGTGGCACTGTGTCGAATGAATCGGATAGCAACCTGAACACTAAGTAGAGCTCTGGTTGCGTAGTAGAAAATGTGTCGCCTGGGTTCAACGGAATGAACTCATGCGCACCGGTTGGAAAGTCATCTCGCACAACCTTGGTTGCGGGAATCACAAAGCGAAACCAGCTAAAATCGGCATCCCGTCCGGCAATCGCTACTCCCGCTTCTAACGGCTTCTGGGCTTTGATTTTTTCAATCGCCTTCGCATACAGATTCTCTTCCGAGGGCACAGCTCCCTGGGTTCCTGAGTCCTTCATCCTCTTGTCCTCTTCCTCTTTCAGCTTCACTAACTCAGGAACATGAGGCTTCACCTTATCGAGCCAACGAGCGATTTTGTCCTTGGCCAGCACACGAGTGCCGGCTGGAAACGGGACATCTTTGTTCACCTGTTCAAACTCTACGGCTGCGTCATACAGTAGTTGAAAATGGATGAAGGCGTCGTCCCACCGTTGCAACTTCACGTAGCACTGTCCCATCCGATACGTCGTATCGGCGAAATCTTCCTCGCTTGGATTGAGATTCGAAATATTGCCGAATACGGCGATGGCCTCCTCGCAGCGATCTACTTGCATCAACGTCAGGCCCAACTGATGGGTGGCGATGGGATCACCGGGGTTGAGCGCCAAGAGCTTCCGATACATTGGTTCGGCCTCCTGATATCGACCAGCCTCAAACAAGTTCCACGCATCCGACCGAATGGCAGCCCATTCCTTCAGTTGGGCCGCATTAGCCGCAGGCGTCAACGTTGGGCTAAATCGTCGTCCCCGCTCCATCGACTCATACAGTTGTGCGAGTTGATTCTTGGCCGGCAGCTCAAGAGGAGAACCTGGCGGAGCATGTTCCAGCACATGCTGAAGATCGGCATCCGCGCCTTGATAATCCAGCACATCGAAGCGGGCACGAGCCAAAGCAAGGCGCCAGCCCAGGAACTCCGGCTTCAACTCCACCGCCCGCCTATAGGATTCCAGCGATTCCTCCAAGCGATCGATCTTGCGGAGCTCCTGTGCCAGCCGCCAGTGGGCCAGTGGATTCTTGACATCAACCTGCGCGATGGAGCGAAGCTCAGCAATCGCCTCCGCTTCCTGTCCCCACCGAACCAACATCGCCCACTTCGCCCAGCGGACGTCCAGCGCAGCAGGATCTGCCGCAAGAACTTGATCGTAGGCGTGAATCGCTTCCTTGGGGTCACGAAACGTCGAGAGCATATCACCGCGCAATTGATGGAGAGCGAGCGCCTGTGGATAGTCATGAATCCCTTGTTCGAGTAATTCAAGTGCGGACGCCACTGCCCCACTCTCCCAGGCAGCTTTGGCCTGTTCGAGCACCTGCTCAACAGGCGCCCTTCGTCCATCATCTGCGATGGCGCAGGGAGCAGCCACCACAACAAACATCAGTACTCTCACCACACGAATGACTTCAGCGTAGAGCTGTTGTCGTTTCCCAAAGTCTCGCCTAGCAGATACTACGGTCATAAGTTTGCTTTACACTCCTCTGAGTTTTGGAATCACTATACCAAGAAGCAGAACAAATATATCCGGCGAGGCTGAAATCATACCATCCCTCATGAATCGCCCTCTCGTTTCACCCACCTACGCAGGAAGCCACAGCTGTCAAGCTGTGGAGGAATGCGCAGAGGGTGTCGTCCGAATCCTTGGCGAAGGAGGACACGCTTCGGTGGGTTCCGCCGAAGACACAAAGGGACCACGGCTGTTAAGCCGTGGGGCTCCACCCCCTTCCTTGACCTCCCTTCATGATCTCGTTAGTCTAGCGTGAATCGACTCCGTGAACGTACTTCTACTGGAGATAAACTGTGATTTTAGTGACAGGCGGTGCAGGCTATATCGGTTCTCACACCTGTGTTGAGCTGCTTCAGGCAGGACAGGACGTGACTGTCTTCGATAATTTTTGCAACAGCCACCCTGAATCACTCGAGCGGGTACGACGGATCACAGGAAAACGGCTCCGCGTCATCCGTGGTGACATCCGCGACCGAGCAACACTGGTGACGGCACTTCGGGAAAGTGGCGCGCACGCGGTGATTCATTTTGCAGGACTCAAGGCCGTCGGCGAGTCAGTTCAGCAGCCGCTGTCCTATTACGACAATAACGTGGTCGGGTCTTTACGTCTGTTGGAGGCGATGGGCAGCTGTGGGGTCAAGACATTGGTGTTCAGCTCTTCCGCCACGGTATACGGCAATCCGCAACAGCTGCCGTTGACAGAAGACCATCCGCTGTCAGCAACTAATCCCTACGGACAAACAAAACTGACGGTGGAGCACATCCTGCGTGATGTGCAACGCAGCGACACCTCATGGCGTATCGGGATTCTCCGATACTTCAATCCGGTCGGCGCGCACAAGAGTGGACTCATCGGTGAGGATCCGCAAGGCCAGCCGAATAACCTCATGCCGTTCGTGGCTCAGGTGGCAGTCGGCCGCCGCCCGCACCTGAATGTATTCGGGAACGACTACCCCACGAAGGATGGGACCGGCGTGCGCGATTACATCCACGTCGTGGATCTCGCCATCGGACACCTCAAGGCGCTGGAAGCCCTCAAACACTCAACGCACCAGCCAGACTGCCTCACGGTCAACCTTGGAACCGGAACCGGGTACAGCGTACTGGAGATCGTCCGGGCATTCGAGCAAGCCAGCGGCAAGCCGGTGCCGTACAAGCTCGCGCCTCGCCGACCCGGCGATGTCGCAGCCTGTTACGCCGATCCCAACAAGGCGGCTGCCCTTCTCGGCTGGCAAGCGACGTGGAGCCTTGCTGACATGTGCGCCGATACGTGGAAATGGCAGAGCCTCAATCCGTACGGGTACAAGCCTCTCCCGTAAACGACTTCCGGGGAAAGCCCAGTCGTCGTCCCAAGCGTGGGCGCCATGCTACACTGCCTCTGCGATGTTCGACGTCATCCTCTATCAACCGGAAATTCCACCGAACACCGGCAATATCATTCGTCTCTGCGCCAATAGTGGTGTGCGCCTGCACCTGGTAAAGCCTCTTGGGTTTTCGCTCGACGATAAACAGCTGCTACGAGCCGGGTTGGACTATCACGAGTTCGCGACCCTCAGTGTCTATGAGAATTGGGCCGAGTGTGCCGAACGATTCAACAATCGCCGCCTCTTTGCGGTCTCGACGAGGAACACTCAGCGGTACGATCGCATCGCCTATGCTCAAGATGATGCATTTCTGTTCGGTCCGGAAACCCGTGGACTCCCGGCCGACTTACTGAACACATTCTCAGCGGAACGACGGATTCGTCTCCCCATGCGCCCGGAGAATCGCAGTCTCAACCTTTCGAACGCGGTCGCGATCATTGTCTACGAGGCATGGCGACAGCTAGGCTTTGAGAACGGCCGATGACGTTCCGTCTATGAGCATAAGATGGCTTCAGCCTTCTCTCATGCGTTCGTGGCCGTTACTCTTGGAAAGACGGTACCGCATGACGCAATCACGTGGCCGGTCCTCCTGACTGGTGCAGTTTGTTCGATTGTGCCGGACCTCGACGTGATCGGATTTGCTTTCGGCATTCAGTACGGGGACCTCTGGGGTCATCGCGGCATGACCCACTCTCTCTTCTTTGCCGGCCTGCTGAGCGCCGTGCTTGTGGCTCTCGGCTATCGGCAGGAGTCATCGGCAACAAAAGCAGGAATCGGGCTGTATCTCTTTCTCTGCACCGCATCACGTGGCGTCCTCGACGCGCTGACGGACGGAGGGCTCGGCATCGCCTTCTTCTCTCCGTTTGATCCCACTCGATATTTCTTTCCATTTCGACCGGTCGCGGTCTCTCCGATCGGCATCGGCAACTTCTTCAATATCGATGCGCTGCGTATTCTCACCGGCGAAATGCAGTGGATTTGGCTTCCGACCCTTGTGGTATTACTGATCGTTCGCGGACTCACGCATCGGATTTCAGCTCGACCCGCTACAGATCAGTCGCACCAGGATTGATCAGACGGTCCCCACATACCGACAAGGGCAGTTAGACGACCAGTTCTGCAAGCCCATACACCGGAAGTTTCTTCCCTCCATACTCCAACTCGCCTTCGACCACGACCATCGAGAACCCACCGATCGCCCAGCTCCAGATACCGGTCCTCGATACCTGTGTGAGAGTCAGGACAGCCGCCCCCTGTGGCCCCGTCCACGTGACGCGCCAAGCGGTCGGCCAACGAAAAAACCCACGCGCCAGTCCATGGTCGATCACCTCAATACTCAGATCCATCATCGAGCCGGTGACGCCGCTGAACGCCATCCATCCATCCAGAACACCCATCAATGGGGCAAGGCGCTCACTGTGCTGCCGGTGGACATACACATCACCATCCGTGCCAATTTTTAGATAGAATCCTTGGTATCCGCTCCAGAGGTCCCAATAGGTGCGCGTGAGACGGTTGAAGTCCGGCATCAGAAGGTGCTCATAGACGACCCGTCCGGAAACAACTCGATCTCGCCAGGTCAGGACAGCAGGGGCTGACCCCATCCACATGACCGCACCATGATCTTGCCGGCTCGTTCGTAGTGAAATCGGATCGATCGTCAATGTGAGACGATTGCTCTCACCGACAATGGTCATGCCGGTTTTAGGACTGCCCTGAAAGTGGAAGGAAGGAGAATCGGGGATCGTCTTCAGCTCTTTCCCGGGGTTCTCATAGCGGCTGTTGCCGTCAAGCCTCACCCATCCGGTTTTCTCATCGTGCAAGACGAGAAAGTGTTGCGCTTGATAGGCCTCCCCATCTCGCCCACGACTGTTGTCGAGTGCAAAGGCTACCTTCCCTTGACCGTCTTGTCCGACGAACGAAAAGTAATCGGAAATGTAAATAACATACGAGGCCGGTATATCGTTGAGTGCAGATCCGCTCAAGGAGGTGCTGTCGGCTTGCGCCGACGTCGTGAGAGCTACCAGTGTCAGCCCAAGCAACCAGCGCACACAGCTTTTTTCAACTGGCATCATGGTCCGATTGGCCTTATTGGAAGATGCTGACGATCACGGGCTCAGAAATAGAAGCCGCATCTCAACGCTCAGGATTCTGACTCATTGAGGCAATGGAGGGAAGTGGAAATTCGACGCTAGCAAGTATACTTTACAGTTAGCTCTTTAAAATGCTACACCATAATCATGAAAGACCTGAAGTCTGCAGTTGAACAGACCTCACAAGTTTCAAATCGCCTGAAATTGTTTCGCACTCAGAACGACTTCTCGCAAGGCCAGC
>JACCDZ010228707.1_pt1 | contig 12957 bp, 9 predicted proteins | sample 7449551 | NCBI WGS metagenome assembly JACCDZ01 (sample SAMN15323452, study PRJNA562643) | freshwater metagenome | isolation source: river surface water | place: USA:Blue River Watershed | collected 2017-08-18
AACTTCGCTCCTGAAATCGGATTAGGCACGCAACCAGGTTTGATGTTGGTGTACCTAGGTGGAGCTATGGGCGTAAACATCTGGTTACTTAAGGGTTTTGTAGATTCCATTCCTGCCGAACTTGATGAAGCGGCCAAGATTGATGGAGCATCTGAAGTTCAAACCTTCTGGTTGATCTTTGTTCCATTGGCATCTCCAGTATTGGCAGTTGTTGCCCTACTTAGCTTCATTGGAACCTTCAATGAGTTCATCTTGGCTCGACTGTTCTTGGTCGACATGGAGAGTCGTACCGTTGCTGTTGGTTTGCAACAGTTCATCGGCGGACAGTATTCACAGAACTGGGGCCCATTTGCAGCTGGCTCAATCCTTGCTTCAATTCCAATTGTCATCATCTTCTTGTCTCTTCAGAAGTACATTGTCAGCGGATTAACGGCAGGTTCGGTTAAGGGCTAATGCTCACCAAGAAGGTCAGCTGGTTAGTAGCGGCGTTCGCATCCTTAGTTTTTGCGACCAGCGCAGTTGCAGCCTCTCCATCAATTCCTGCAGACCAGGTAGGGCTTTCAAAGGACCTGATTTACTTTGTTTTTCCAGATCGATACCTCAATGGGGACACCACAAATGACAAGTTCCCGGGATATGACCCAACCGATACTGCTTTCTTCCATGGTGGAGATTTAAAGGGATTAACTGGAACTTGCTCTGCCGGCGATAATGGTTTAGCACGAATTAAGAAGTTGGGTTTTACCGCGGTCTGGGTAACGCCGTTGGTAGTTCAACAAAAACCAACACCTTATGGTGCCGGTTATCACGGTTATTGGGGTGTTGATTTTCTGGATGTAGATCCACACCTTGGAACAAAAGCAGATCTCTTAGCCTTCTCTGAATGTGCAAAGAAGCTAGGGCTGAAATTAATTTTGGATGTAGTCACCAATCACACTGGCGATGTGATCAACTACAAAGATAGAGATGCGTACATTCCTGCTGATATGACGCAGGCCAAAGCACCTGCTTGGCTTAATGATCTTTCCAACTATCACAATGTCGGCGACATGAATAGTTGTTGGGGTGAAGGTTCATGTATGCAGCTCGGTGATTTCTATGGTCTCGATGACATCGCGACAGAAAAGCCGGTGGTTTATAACGGCTGGGCAGATGTGTATGGAAAGTGGATCAAGGATTACGGATTATCAGGTTTTCGCGTTGACACAGCTAGACATGTAGATGACAACTTCTTTAAGAACTGGTCCCCACAAATCAATGCTGCAGCGCAATCTGTCGGAATCGATAACTTTACAATCTTTGGTGAGGTCTGGGATGTAAATCCAATTAACCTCATGAACTACATTCGTCGAAATAAGATTCAAACGGTATTGGATTTCCCATTCCAAAGATCTGCCGCGGAGTTTGCTTCGGGGTATTCAGATGCGACGACGATTGAGAATCTCTTTAGTTACGATGATTTATATACAACAGCAACTAGCAGTGCTTCAAATATGGTGACCTTTTTAGGAAACCATGACATGGGCCGCGCAGGCAAAATCATTGAATCTAAGCGTATTAATCCAGCCGCAGAGCTCTTACCTCGAACCTTGCTCGGTCACTCCCTGATGTATTTGACCCGCGGAATTCCTTCGGTCTATTACGGGGATGAGGTCGGAATGACGGGCACAGGCTCTGGAAGTGATCAACTAGCCCGTCAAGATATGTTCCCAACCAAGGTAAAGATTTGGAAAACAGAAAAGCGGATTGGGTCATCTCCTATCGGCATAGGCAACGCCTTTGATGTAACAGACAAGCACCCAATCGCTAACCACTTAAAGGCTCTTGCTGGGTTAAGAGCGGCAAATCCTGGGCTAGCAAATGGTTCAATGCAGATTCGTTACGCCAAGGATTATTTGTTGGCCATCTCAAAGAAAGATGATGTTGAAAATCGCGAATACGTTGTTGCTTTCAACAATTCAACTAAAGCTATTAAGGTGACCGTTCCAACCGCTACATCTAAAGGTGGCTGGAAGTTACTAATGGGAAAAACTGCGATCAAAGCTTCAGGTGAAAAGCTCACCATTACAGTTCCTGCACTTTCTACCGTTGTTCTAAAAGCTAATCAAAAGATCGACAAGACCGATGTCAAAGTTGGAAAAATTACCTCCGAGTTAGATTTCCTAACTGGTTACTATGAGACTAAAGCAGCTATTGCAACCAAGGATCTGGCAAAGGTCACCTTCTCAATTCGAACATCCAATGATCAGGCATGGAGCTCCTTAGGTACAGATACTAATTTTCCATACTCTGTCTTTGTAGATCCATTGGAGCATGAGGGAAAAACGGTTGAGATCAAGGCGCAGGTCATCAATTCGAAGGGAGCAAAGTATGAGCTACCAAGTACAACCATCACTATTCCCGCACCATGATGGCAGTGATCTATATGTAAGCAACGCTGCGCCAAAGATCGGTCAAAAGGTTGTTCTTAAAGTTCGCGTTCCTCATTCATATACCTTTGAAAAGAGCTTTATCCGCATCTATGAAGATGGCGAACCGCGCAGTTATGAGCTTGTTTTGGCTTCAAAAGGTGCATCTGAGGATTGGTACCAGGTAGAGGTTCCCATCATCAATACCCATACCTTGTACCGCTTTGTCTTTGTATCCCGTGATCGATATGACTGGCTCAACGCTTTCGGCCTCAGTGATCATGATGTGCACACAAATAATGATTTCCAGATCGTTGCGGTGCCCGCAAATCCTGGCTGGATTAAATCATCAGTGTTTTATCAAATCTTTCCTGATCGTTTTGCCAAGTCAGGAAATACATATCCAACCCCTGACTGGGCCCACCCACGCGATTGGAATGAGCTTCCTCGCGGGAGAAGCGAGTTCACGAGCAGCGAGCTATATGGGGGAGATATCCCTGGAGTTGAAGAGCACCTTGATCACATTCGCGATTTGGGTGTTACCGGAATTTATTTCACACCATTCTTCCCATCGCGTTCTAATCATCGTTATGACGCAAGCAGCTTTACCGAAGTTGATCCGATCCTTGGCGGAAACAAAGCTCTCTTTTCTCTAGTGAAGAAAGCCAACAAGTACGGAATACGAATCATGGGTGATCTGACATCCAATCACTGTGGTGCGGGACATCCATGGCTTGCGAAAGCAAAGAAGAGCAAGAGCGCAAAAGAGAGATCATATTTTTATTGGGATAAATCAGTTAAGCATGGATATGTTGGTTGGTGGGGGTTGGCATCATTGCCGAAGTTAAACTTCAACTCAACCGCTTTAAGAAATGAAATGTATAAGGGCAAGAACTCGATTGTTCGTAAATGGATCACACCTGCTTATGGGATGTCAGGGTGGCGGATCGATGTTGGCAATATGACCGGCCGTCTAGGTGCCGATGATTTACATGATGATGTTATGCATGGAATTCGCCAAGCGATGGATGAAACAAATCCAGATGCATGGTTGGTGGCAGAAAATGGGGATTTCGTAGCAAGTGATCTCAATGGCCTTGGCTGGCATGGAGCGATGAATTATCAAGGTTTTATGCGTCCGGTATGGAACTGGCTCAATCGAAACTCTGAGATAGGTGGCGGTTTCCAAGGGTTGCCCTTTGCAATGCCTCAAATCACCGGACAACAATTAATCAACAGCATGAAGCAGTTCAACGCTTCTGTTCCATGGAGAAGTGTTACCGCAAGCATGGTTTTACTCGATAGCCATGACACAGCTCGTTTTCGTACCGTGGTTAAGGGCGATGTCCCTTCTCATCTTTCAGCGATGACCATGGTCCTGACCTATCCAGGCGTTCCATCAATCTTCGCGGGAGATGAAATCGGCCTCGAAGGATCATGGGGCGAGGATGGTAGAAGAACAATTAATTGGGATGATCGCTCTGGCTGGGATCATCAATTCATGAATCAAGTTAAGGATTTAATCTCAATCCGCAAAGGTAATGATGCTTTGATCAACGGTGGCTTGCGTTGGGTTGCTGCCGAAAAGGATTACATTCTTTATCTGCGCGAATCAAAGAAACAATCAATTTTAGTTTTTGTTTCTCGGCAAGGCGTTAAAGCTAAAATTGATATCTCATCACTTGGTTTAAAGGTTACAAAAACTCTATACGGTGAAAGCGCAAACGGTTCCACCTTTGTTGTTAAATCAAAGCAAGCAACACAAGCGATTTGGGAAGTTACGCTGTAAGCCAGAATCTCAAAGGATCATGCAGGTACTTTGCCCACGATCTTTCATTGTGCCCGCTTCGCTTATAAACCTTAGATTGGTAGTTGTTTGTGAAACCACGAGCGCGCATTAATGAGTCCACATAGTTTTGTAGAGGTGGATACTCTTTATCTAAACCTTTATCTCCACGGCTCATCCAGATTTTGTGTGTTATTGGAAGCGCTTCAACCATAGAGCGTGCAAAATTTTCATCACTAATAATCCAATGAGGCGATAAAGCTAAAGCTGTTGCGAACTTATCTGGATGCTGGATTGCAGCGTACAAAGTTGCTAAACCACCCATGCTTGAGCCAATTACAGCGGTGTTGTTGGGCGAAAATTGGCCATGAATAGCAGGAACAATCTGCTCGAAAATCTGTTCCAAATATGAATCTGAATGTAGAGCAACAGAAGAGTCTTTAATCGCCCAACGTGGATCCACATATGTGTCGGAGGTAAAGAATTTTTGTGGAGCTAAATCTTTGGCGCGACCCCAGGGATTTTCCTTAGTTGCACTATGCCAAACAGCAACAATTGCAGGTGGTGTGATGCCTTGCTCCTGCGCAACATCGATCGCTGATTGGGCCATCTTCCATGTCTGACGACGATGGGTGCTGGTTGTTCCATCAAAGACATTCTGACCATCATGTGCGATCAGTAGGTGATCACTTCCTCCACGAGGGCTCCAATAATCAACGAATCGGTCATTAAATCGGGTACGGACAACCTCGCCCGGAACTCCTCGGATTTGAAAGCGCTTAATCTCCTGCATGGTGATTTAATCATCCCATGTCCTCGCCGAAAACTTCAATCATCTGGTTTCGCCGAGACCTGAGAATTAATGATCATCCCGCATTACTGGCTGCAATCGAATCCTCCGACCAAATCATCCCGTTGTTTATTTTGGATAAACAACAAATTGCCGAAGCTGGTTCTAAGTTACTTGCGTATATGGGTCAATCTCTTCGTCACCTAGATGACTCTCTGGGAAACAAACTTCATATCATCGAGGGCGATCAGGTAGAGGTTCTTACTACCTTGATCAAAAAGTATGGTGTCGAACAAGTGCACATCTCTGCTGAGTATGAAAGATATGGCGCTGCACGAGATGCACGAGTAGAAGCTGCCGGAATCACTTTGGTGCGCACTGGTAGCCCATATGCAGTTGCTCCTGGGCGAGTTCTTAAACCATCTGATGCAACTCCTTACAAGGTCTACACACCTTTCTACAAAGGGTGGAGAACGCATGGATACCGAGCTCCCGCTGTAACACCTAAGAAGTTCACATGTGTTGAACCAACCGCCGAATACCGTGCATTTCCAGATTTTCCAATGCCAGAAGGCGTCTCAGTTATTGAAGCGGGCGAATCTGCAGCGCTGAAGCGTTTCAAAGAGTTCACCAAGAATGGCTTGGATTCTTACGATGAGAATCGCAACTTTGCATCTATTGATGGAACATCCAAGATGAGTACATATCTCAAGTTTGGTGAGATCCATCCTCGCACCTTGCTTCACAATCTTGGCGAGAGCAAGGCTCATGACACATTTAGAAAAGAGATTGCTTGGCGCGAATTTTATGCAGATGTTTTGTTTAACAATCCAATGACGGATATTGAGTACTACGCTCCAAAGTTTGCACAGATGCGTTATGACCAACCAGGCGAACAATTCAAGGCTTGGTGTGAAGGCAAGACAGGGTATCCATTTGTGGATGCTGCGATGAGACAACTTGTTCGTGAAGGTTGGATGCACAACCGTACTCGAATGGTTGTTGCCTCATTCTTAGTTAAAGATCTCCACCTCGAATGGCAACTAGGCGAACGTTTCTTTGCAGAACATCTAGTTGATTACGATGTTGCTTCTAATGCCCACGGTTGGCAATGGACGGCAGGATGTGGAACCGATGCATCACCGTATTACCGAGTATTCAATCCCATCGAACAAGGGCGTCGCTTTGATGAGAACGGTGATTACATTCGCCGATATGTTCCAGAGCTAGCTCATCTATCCGCCGCTGAAATTCATGAGCCATGGTTATTCCTAGATGGGTATAGCAAGGGTTACCCAGAACGCATTGTTGATCATGCAGTTGAGCGCAATGAAGCTCTGGCACGTTTACAAGAGATTAAAGCTGACAAACCCCCAATGCCTGGCGCTTAGCAGCGTACATCGCATTATCTGCGCGCAGCAGTAAGTCATCTGCGCCGTCATTTTTTGCAATTCCAATACTGACGCCAATACTGATCTGATTACCGTCGATGACAAATGGGTAAGAAAGCGTGGCCCGCAGGGCTAAAGCGATCTCCATCGCCGTGTTGTTGCTGCCACTGACTAAAACCCCGAACTCATCTCCACCTAATCGGGCAAGCAATGCAGTGTTTGGCAAGGATCGACTAAATCGTTGCGCAACCTGTTGCAAAACCTTGTCGCCAACTTCATGACCATAGGTGTCATTCACGGGTTTAAAGCCATCGAGATCCAAAAGCATCAGTGAACCCTCGTGGGTAGCGAAGTTGGGAATTTCAGCGATCAAACGGCGACGATTGGGCAACATCGTTAGCTCATCTGTTCTTGCAAGGATTCTTTCATTACCGATGTTTCGTGCTTGATGTAGTGCTATTCCCATTCGAATAAATGCCAAAGCTAAGGTTCCAATCGCGGGAATCAAAATGAAGTGGGGAAAGTTATCAGGAGCAATTGCCATTAAAGCCAACAAGGTTGCACTTAAGAAAACCGAAATTGTAATGAGCACGGGGTTGATGCCTTCTTTGTTCTTGTTATCAGTGGCGGGGTGCCAACAACTTTCAGAGATCACCACAAATGCAAGTAGCCATCCATAATCAACTAACGAACCAAAGACATATGTCGAATGAAGGTTTTGCCATAAGAAATAGAAATCACAGATTGCGTAGATCAAAACCCCTAACGCTAACAACAAACCTCTAGGCGAGAAGCCCTGCATTGCTACCGTAGCTGCAATAAAGCAGAGCAACACTAAATCAGCAACCGGGTAGATAATTGCTAGAAAGGATTGATTCAAATCTCCGTCAAAATGGGGAAGCACAGGGTGTAAAGCAAATGCCGCACCTAATGTGCTCAATCCCAACCCGAGGATTGAAGCATCGACTACTTCAAGAATCGTAAATCGTTGCTGAATCGATACTAGTTGGCGAAGACCAAGAAGTGCCAAGGGATAGAAGAGTAGATAGAAGGCATCTGAAAGATTTGCTATTAATGATGATTGATTAAAGGAAGAAGTAAGGGTTGCAGCAATGGAACCCAAGCACCAGCTTCCTAGTGCGGCTGCCGTTATTGGTTGAGCCCACTTATTGGTAATTCGTGGTGCAGCCAAGACAGAGATTAATGCGGCGATAGCAACACCATTGAAGGCAACAACCTCAACTAGTACTCCGGAGGTAAATCCCTGTGCAGGAAACTGTGCGAGCAAAAACAGGGGAGCCATGAATCGCACAGCGCGCATGGCTTCAGGTTAGGAAGGTGATTAAGTAATTGGGATAGGGGTTCCCATAGATACAAAAAACCCGCCACCTGATTGGTAGCGGGTTTTTTGAAAAGCTGAAAGGGTTAGAAGCCTTTAGTGCAGATTAGCTTTGCGCTCTCGCGTGCATCTGCAACATTTGCCGCAAGCTCTGCTGGCTTATTAGTTGCCGCAAGCTTTGCTGCCTCTAACTTTTTAATTGTTAGATCGATGTTTCGAATCTTGCTTGCATAAGCACGAGTTGCAGATGTCCATGATCCAACAGCTGTTGTCAGGATCTTCTTATCCGCATCAGTGGTTGCTGCCGCTAACTTTGCCTGTGCTGCAATCTGTCTCTTAGTTGCTTCATCAAGCTTGGCTTGCAGCTCAGCTCGGTTTGCAGTCTCGGTAGTAATTCCAAGATCAATTACAGGTAGTTGAGCCTTGAAATTAGCAGCTGTTGTGACCGCTGATCTCTGAGCCTTCACTGCATCATTTGCTGCAGTTAAGCAATCTAGAGACAGCCATGTCAGCTTTGTGCTTGAAACCAATGGATTCTTTGCGCAACGGTAAGTTCCGCCACTTGTCTTAGTAGTCTGACCTGACTTCTTGCATGCAACGCCATTTGAAATCTTCACGGCGGCATCTGCAGGTACTGCGATCATGACGCCACCGGCGACAACGAGCGCTACTGAGAGTGATGCGATCTTGCGGAACATGTATGTGCCTTTCGTAGTAATGAGCCAATACTAACGATTAGCCACTTAAAAAAGGCTGATAACCCGCCGTGAGTCCGATAGGTATGACCACTACTTGCGCTGCTTGGCCCTTAAATTCATTCCAACTTTTCTGACGATTGAACGAGGTACTGCGTGCACGATAAAGACGAGCAGCTTGTACTGCCAGCCAGGAACGCTGACAGCTTCACCCTTCATTGCATCTTTCCACGATTGCTCAACCAAATAATCAGAGGTAAGCCACATGAAATTTGGAAGCGCCTTCATCGACATCTTTCCTCGCTGATGGAACTCAGTTCGAGTAAAGCCAGGACAGAGCGCACTGATCTTTACATTGGTTCCAGCAAGCTCTGTATGTAGAGACTCAGACAACACCGTTAGGTATGACTTTGAAGCGCTGTAAGAGCCTCCTGCGATGTATCCCGCCACCGATGAAACATTGATGATCACACCGTTATTGCGTTGCTTCATCAATGGCAGGGCTACATGCATCAATCGCATGGGAGTGCGAACCAGCACATCCATCATTTGTTGCTCAATCTCCAAAGTCGACATCGTGAAGGCTTTACTTGTTCCAAAGCCAGCGTTGTTGATCAAGACATCAATCTGATTTTCTGAAATGTATTGCTCGATCTTTTGACAGCCTTCATTAGTAGCAAGATCTGCCTGAATAACATGGGTCTTAACTCCGAACTTTTCTTCAAGTGTTTGAGCACGTTCTTGGAGACGTGGCAGATCGCGAGCAACCAACACGAGGTTGTATCGGTTGGCAGCTAATAGACGAGAGAAGCTCTCACCGATTCCCGCGGTTGCGCCGGTTACTAAGGCCCATGAACTCATTGTTTATACCCCTAATCCCGCTGGATCTTCATCGCGAATGTGCCAACTGCTGCCATATTGTTCGATTAAATCTAGGAATGGCTTTGGCTCCATCCACTCTGGACCAACAACTCCGCGCGGTTTCCAGGTGCCGTTTGAGATTAACTCCATTGCAATAACCGGGTTAATTGCTGTTTGCCAGACAACTGCCTGATCTCCGTAATTATCCATAGACCATTTGTTATCAACGACGTTATAGATATAGCAGGCGTAAGGCTTTCCTTCTTTATCTAATCCCTTTACGTGCGCACCTGCACAAGTCTTACCGTGCATTAATGGACCGATCGTGGCTGGATCCGGAAGAAGTGAAGCTAAGAAGTCGCGAGGAGCAATCTCCATTCCTCGGTAATTCACCTTCTCCTTCTTTGAAAGACCCAGTAAGTGAATCGTCTTCAAGGTGTTGATGAAATCTGTTCCAAGTCCATACTTAAATGTGACTTGGTTCGCCTTAATTTTCTGAGGAATCAAAATAACTTCCTCGTGCTCAACATCAACACATTCAACTGGACCGATTCCTTCAGGGAAATCAAATGTGACAGCTCCCGAGAATGGTTCGGCGGTATGCCACTTTCCATCCTCCCAAATCAATGGAGCATTAAGACACTCTTCAATTGTTGTCCAAATTGAAAATGAAGGAGCAAAAGCGTAACCATCAACGGTCAAATTTGATCCATCCAAGATTGTGATTGCATCGATTTCGCTAAACAAATAATCTTGAGCATATCGAGCAAAGATGTCACTCATGCCGGGTTCAATACCCATTCCAATAAGTGCGTACTTATCGTTCTTTTCCCATTCAGAAGATTGAGAAAATTGTTCATCACCCAACTTAACTCCAGTTTTATGAAATGGATCAGTCGGGTGAGCAACAGAAAGAGACATTGCCATATCGATGTAGTTCACGCCAGCTTTTTGAGAAGCGGTAAAGATCTGCATTACAAATCTAGGGTCTACAGCGTTCACAACTACATCAGGATTGACCTTTCGAATCAATCCTTCAAGCGCCACCAGATCGCCGGCATCCACCTCCACTGAAGTAAATCGTGGGTCTTGGATTTTCTGGGTGACAGCGTGCGCTTTTGAAGCATCGTAATCAGCGATAACTAACTCAGTGATAAATGACTTACGTGATGCGATATTTGCGATTGCACTGCCAACTCCGCCTGCGCCGATAACGAGCGCTCTCATGGTTGGCCTTTCAGTTTGTAACTTAACCTTCAATAGACCTGTATCTATTGAATGGAATTCACTGTGAATTCGGGGAAAGGTTATCTTTACCGTTAACCTTTGCCAAGCACCACGCATTGTTGCAAAGCATGTCCGGTCCCCGTAGCTCAGTGGATAGAGCAACCGCCTCCTAAGCGGTAGGTCGCAGGTTCAACTCCCGCCGGGGACACAGATATTAAGAATTAATGCAGTTATGAAAAAACTACGGTTCGCTTGCCGACAATAAATATCTTGTCATCTGCATAAAATTTAACCGCTTTAGCAAGAACTCGACGCTCAATATCGCGTCCAATAGCGATTAACTCCTCAGCTGAGGCGTTATGAGTTACATGGGCAACATCCTGCTCAATGATCGGACCTTCATCCAAATCGCTAGTTACGAAGTGTGCAGATGCTCCAATGATCTTTACTCCACGCTCATGGGCTTGGTGATAAGGCTTTGCGCCTTTAAAACCGGGCAAGAATGAATGATGGATATTGATGATCTTGCCCGGCATTTTGTTACAAAAATCTTCCGAAAGAATCTGCATATAGCGAGCCAGGACAACAAAATCGATCTTTAACTCTACTATCTTCTTCATGATCTGCGCTTCTTGATCAACCTTAGTTTCTGCACTGACTGGCAGGTAAAGAAAATTGATTCCATGGGATTCAACCAAAGATCGTAAATCTTCTCGATTTGATACAACTAAAGGAATCTCAATGTTGAGTTCGCCTAGCTCCTCTAAATATAGGAGATCGCGCAAACAGTGGCTTTCCTTAGTGACCATAACTAAAGCACGTGGCTTTTGAGCTGTTGGTCGAATGTGAAGCGAAGGCTTGAACTTAGATAATCCTTCATTCAAACTCTTATTGGCACCCTCAAGACCTTGTGAGGTTTCAAAGCGGGTACGCATTACAAATTGATTTGTTGTTGGATCGGTAAATTGTTGATTCTCGATAATGTTTCCACCGCATGCAAGAACCGCCGAAGTCATCGCATGAACGATGCCTGGCTGATCTTCACATTGCAGGGAAGCGATGAGATCCATGGCTTAAGGGTACGTCAGATTAGTGATGCAACGTAAATCGCTGCATCCACTTAGGCGCCCACCAGTTGTTTTCGCCAAATAGTCGCATCAACGCTGGGACTAAGAGCCCGCGCACAATGGTTGCATCTAGAAGAACAGCTAAGGCGACACCAAAGCCCATGGTCTTGATTGATGTAACACCACTTGTTACAAACGCGGCGAATACGACAGCGAGCAAAACTGCCGCTGCTGTAATGATGCGCGCAGAACGTTGTAGTCCAACTGCGACTGATTCAACATTTGATTTACCTGCAAGATGTTCTTCTCTGATGCGAGATAACAAGAACAACTCATAGTCCATTGAAAGGCCAAAGACGACTACAGCAATCAAGATAACGATGGAGGTATCCAGAGTGCCAGTGACTGTAAATGAACCAACCAGCCATTGAAGATTGCCATCAATAAATACCCAAGTGAGGGCACCCATAGTTGCACCAAGGGATAAGAAGTTAAGGATGACCGCCTTAATTGGCAAGATGATCGATCCAGTGAAGATAAAGATCAATACAAGAACGCTTAACACAATCCAGCCAAGTGCCCAAGGAAGAGTGCGTGCGATTCCATCTTGTGAATCGGTGTAATCCGCGGCCACGCCGCCAACCAAAGTTCCCTCAGGTGATTCAACATTTCGAACCTTATGAATCAGATCTTGTGATTCAGGTGTACGTGGAAGCATTTCTTGATAAGCAATCACACGGACATCGTTACCAACGGTAACAGGAGGAACTACTCCAACAATTCCATCTATTTGGCCAACCTTTGATGCATAAAGATTGATCTCATCAATCTTGTTTGCTCCATCCATGATGATGATTTCAATTGGATTTCCAGTTTGTCCAGGGAAACGTTCAGCCTGTAAAGCGGTTGCAACTGCAGCTTTGTTGTCTGCTGGCAACATACGAGAGTCACCTTGTGAAAACTTAATATTTGTAATTGGTGCTGCCATGATTCCTAGAATCACAAGCGACAAAACAACTGCAGATACCGGACGCTTCATTACTAAACGAGCTGTTTGCGCCCAGCGACCATCTTCCTTAGGGGTAATTGCAGACTTACGTACAACTCCCTTATCAATTCGATCTCCAAGCAAAGCCAAGATTGGTGGCAATCCAAAGAGCGCACCAATGACCGCTAGCGCGACAACTGAAACACCTGCATAACCAAATGACTTCAAGAATGGCAGTGGGAAGAATGTAAGTGACAGCAAAGTCACCAGAACAGTCATACCTGAGTAAAAAACAGTCTTTCCCGCACTTGCCATAGTGGCAACGATCGAGTCTTCAACACTCTTTCCGCGGTGCAACTCTTCACGGAATCGATTAACAATCAGCAGGGCGTAATCGATACCTAA
>JACCDZ012020195.1_pt1 | contig 12956 bp, 19 predicted proteins | sample 7449551 | NCBI WGS metagenome assembly JACCDZ01 (sample SAMN15323452, study PRJNA562643) | freshwater metagenome | isolation source: river surface water | place: USA:Blue River Watershed | collected 2017-08-18
AAGAAGGTTTCGTCAGTTGTTTGCCCAGCCTCTGCCGCAATCGTTTTCGCCTCGTTCTCCAACGGGGTTCTAACGTTGTGTTCCGACACAGAGTAGGCAAGCAGCATGGACATAAACGCCGGTAGCTCTTTTTCGATTTCCGAATCGTAATGGGCGCGACGGAGGTTTATGTCAGGTATCGCTACCTTTAGAGGGGTTTCCTGTCTTGGACAGACGTTGTATCGACGGTCAGTCGGAGAAATCCGCATCGAGTCGATATCGTTTGATGCGAACATCATTCCGAAATACGTCGTCCGTGGGACAGGGTTTTGTTGCATCTTCCTAATCGACAGGGTTACCTCTGTGATCTGGTTTTTAAGCATGTTGGCCGTTGCTTTGGCGTTCGACGATTCGTTCATATTGAACTCGTCAACGAACAGCAACAGTGCTTCTTCCATGTAGCCGTTGTATTTGTCATCAGAAATATCACGCAGCTTTTTCTCAGATACATAATTAGCACCTAAGATTGGCTTGGCGATACGCTTGATGAAGATACCCTTGCCCGTCCCTTCAACCCCATGGACAACCCACGCTGTTTCCGGCTTTTCCCGACGTTGAACCATGAAGGCAAACCAGTTGATGAAGTGCTCGTAACATAGAAGGTCATCACCCACCATGTTCGAGACAATCGTAGAGATTAACGGGGTATGTACCCGCATCCACGATTCCGCATCGCCATACGCCAATGGATCACCTTCGAACTGCGGTGCTAATTGCACCAATCGAGGCGGTACATAGGTATTCAGCGTTTTGTTCTTCTGGTCGTGCCCAATGTTCGACGTCGGGTTGAAAATAACTGAGTAAGGCGGAATTGGTTCTGGGATCATCGCCCCGAGTGCCCGCATCCAGTTCTCAGCATTCTCTTTTTTGTTAACCAATGCTGACCTAACGATGTCGCAGAATGGGTCATATTCAATCGTCATCAGCGCATCGAGTGCCCTTTCGAACACCATCATTGGTAACACTTTGTCGCCTTCCGGCGTTTCTTTGGCTGCAGCTTTTTCAATCTGCTTTCCAAACATCTCCATGTGTGCTTCATAAGCATCAGGGTCGGCTGCACGGAACCGGAAAGGCATCTCGTCCGGCTTGAACGAGTACACAATCTCAGGGTTGTCCATCCAGACCCAATATGCGTTTGAGTCACCATCGTTGATGTTATACCGAATGTAGTCATCGGAAATTTCCGCTAACTTCATGCTCATCTGTTCAGGGTTTTGCAACACCTTAACAGTGACGCCACGGTGATTAACCGTTACGGTTTTAGGCTTGACATATTCAAGACCGGCTTCGGCCATGAGGATACGCAGGCGCTTTTCCTTGGTTTTCATTAGTTCTACTGTTGAAAAACTCTCGATGAGTGGTGTCAGGTCGAGTCTTTCTTCTTCCCGGATAACTTTCACTATCCGGTCAGCATCACTTTTGAATGGGTTTTTAGTCGTATCGCCGAAGATCGGAGGGGCGATATATGCAATTCGGCTGTTGTCAGCTAAACAAGGGTCGATTGGATACTTAATTTGGCGACCCGACGGGGTAAGTGTCAGGCTCTTGTCTATGTACTCGATATCGAAGTTCAGTGCAGTGATTAATCCGCGTAGAACATCAGTTGAAATCGGGGTGTTTAACAAGAAGTGTAAGTGCATCCGTAAGCCAGCTTTACGACCGAAGTTGCTTGAAGCCACTGCGACGTAACTGCAATTGTGGAAAGTTTGTGGTAGCAGTTTGATCAACTTATTTGCCGCAAACTCAACATCGCTGCTGGTCAAATTGTCACGCTTCGGCATGTCCCATTGCAGACCATCGACGTCCAGAACCATAAGCTCTGTGCGTTCGTTGCGGTCAGTTAGGTTTTTGCGATCGGCGTACTCTTTGTTTTCCCGGTTAGCTGTACCCTTTAACAGCGCATACCATTGTTTGGCTGCCAAGGATAATGCCTCGTGATATTCGTCGATTGTTCCGACTTCGTGCGTATGGGTAATGAATTTAGCGGCTTTTGGATATGCTTTATCGGTGATTTGGCCTAGTTGTTCGTCGAAGACGTCGAACTGTTTAGCCAACGCCATTTTAGCTTCCAAAAATGTGACTTTCATAACGCCTCTACACTGGTTGATTTTTTAGCTTCCTTTGCAGCTTTTCCCAATCCATTGAACAGTCGATGTCGCAAAACAACTGGTCAGAGATTTCCGAAGGTTCTTCGCAGTAATGGCAGCACCCTTTAGGGACCAACGCCCGACCCTTGGGTCGAGCGTTAGTAATAGCTACGTTCAGCAATAACTCGGAAATCCCCTGTGCATGATCTAGCTCATCCACGCGAGGTCTCCAATAAAATAGGTAACACCTATATTAACTCACAGACGGAGCTTGTACAAAGTACAATTTCGCCTTTTCTGCTGGACTTACAATGTTGCGTCGAATCCATCGCTTGGCTGCTTTTTGGTTGTTAAACACCCGAGCACGGTCAGTACCGTACTCGGTCAACACTTCTGCGTCCTGCTCCTGTCCTGTCGCTGTCCGTAAAATGCACGTCGGCAGGGTAGGGTCATAAGCACGATTAATCATCTTTTGAACTTCCTTACTTGGAATAGTTTTTGGCGTAGCCGCCTTCGGAGTCGAGCGGGAGTCTTCGCATCCAGCTCGGCGACTGACGCATAATCGCGCTAATCCCTTCAAAAATTGCATCAGATTTTTCAGTAGATTCATGAGGTGCGATCCCTATGTTTTCATCGTGCACTTGCATCACAATCCAGCCACCAAATTGCTGTAGGTAGCGGTCGATTTTGGTACATTGGTCCATAACTGCGATACGAGCCAATGCTTGGATGACGTTCTCTAGCAGTGCCCCACCATAGATACGTTTCCAATATTTCTTAACGTTGTCCCAATAGGCGAATGACTTCAGCTTCTCATGGTAGTGCAGCTTCGGATAGTTCAGGTACATACCATTTGGCAGCTTGATACGTTCGCGCATTACCACGAGCGGTCCCCATTCAACTTCGGCACCATCTTGCAAGAAAATCATCGCTTCGATCATGCGACCAGCGGTTTTCCATGTGTCGGTAATCGCGAAGTTCAACCCACGATAGGTGCTTACAATGTGCTGGCAGAACGGCAGGTCGAATTTCATCGGCGGCATACCCATCGGGCCACTGGCGAATGTTCGCCGTAGCGTCGGTGCGCCCATCCCATACCCGAGTCCGAGAACGCAATTATGAATTATCATCGGCCCCAGCGAGGTTATTACTGTAAATCGGTTCCTCGGTCCCGCCATTACCACATCGTAAACTTTTGATTGTCGCTTCAAGCTCTCTAATCCGTTTTTCAAGGTCGGCGATTTTTCGTTTGTTTGCAGTGTTTTGTTTTTTCGTGACGAACCGAATATTTTCAGGTTCATAACCTCTGTTAACGTCTGTTCTGTCCATTTCGAGTTCTGGACTATCCCATCCTTCGATCTTTTGCACATATTCGAGGAATTTTGCTCTGTCATCCCGCCATTCTTGGGCCACTGTAATCCCTCGCAGTCCGTAGTGCTCGTACATTCTGTTTCTTGGATTGTGGCATCTTGAGATAGCAGACGATAATCGGTTGAGCAGTCGAGTTCTGTGGGACTCATTTGGCATTGCATCGATGTATTTAGTATATCGTTTTCTTGCAGAAGCCAGTTTTGCGCAATCCTTACAGCGTGTTGTACGTTTTGCTGAGAAATTTGCTCTGTCGACCATTCCTTCCCATCCACAATCACACCGAACCACAGGATGCCATCCGATAGGTTTGTCATTTTTGTCGAATTTGATCCCCCATCGGACCAGTGTAAGTGTCCCTTGTCTAAAACCTTTTTCATAAGGGAAGGGTTTGTAAGGACCTGCTGCCACTCCACCCACGAATTGTCCGTTGTTAGGATTTCGTGGTCCCTTGTTGCTTCCAGCTCGAAGGCCGTTATCGTTTCTTTCACCCCGTTGCATACAACCCCCATGTGGTTTACCCATTCGACTCCGTCCCACAATTTATCGAAAATCGTGATGTCCGTTATCTTTTTAACACCGTTATGTGTTAGTACTCTTGTATCAGGCCCCACACAAACTTTGCCTACACCACGTTCGCCGGGATAGTTCTTCTTATCCACTTTGAACGGGTAAATTTCCGATGCGAACTGTGAATACACATCTTCTTTACGTCGGAAGGCTTCGAGTAAGTCTTCTTGGCCTGAGAACCCCGCGTTGATACGGGCCTCTACGTTGGATGAGTCGGCCACATGGACCATGAATCCTTCCGGCGCCTCAAGAGCTAAACGGTGCTTTGAGCCACGGCCCAAGTTCTGCATGTTTAGCTTTTCGTCGCCACCATAACGGCCGGTATGCGCGTTGTAATAGGCCAATGGTATTGAGATCTCGAAGCCCCGTTCTTCTTTCGAAATATGTCGCATACGGCGGGCCCGACTTAGCGCCTGATTTGATGCGAATATTTCTCGGGTTTCGAACAAAATACCTATGTCTGGATTGTCAGCGATTAGGTCGATGTATTCAGGGTCATTTTTGGCAACCGCTTCGGTTTCATACGTCGAACCGTCTTTGCGGGTCTCGGTTTTCGTCGGCAGTTCAAGGTCACAAAGCTCACGCAGTACCTTGATGAAGCGATTGCGGCTACTGAAAACCATCTTATCCATCGGCTTGCGCTTCTTGGCTTCCTTCTCGTCAGGATTCCAATATTCGAAACCCTTGTCTCGGGCCAATTGCCGGACGAACTCTAACGCTACTTCCAGTACCCGTTCGCGCTCATCTAACTCGTCTTGCTCCGCTTCTTCCAGCATGGCATGGTTAGCCTGTAGAGTAGGGAAACAGAACATACGCATGGTGATGTGGATGATTTCTAGCTCGCCTGCTGGGTAACGATTGAACATTTCCCAGAATGCTTCTGCTGTCAGGAAGGCGTCCTGATTACAGTAGCCCTCGATCGCATTATGCAGTTCATTCGACCAGTCGCGGATACCAAAGCTCTTTACTAAGTCTTCGCCTTTACGCATATCTGGACGGTCTGGCCATAAGCGAACGGCCAAATCTTTCAGCGACGATGACTCAAGTGGCCAAAGCCCTTTGCTCATCGACTTGGTGTCTGTATAGACAGTCGGGTGAATGTTGTAGCGATAGTGCATGATGTAGCCATCGAACTTTGTGTTCTGAGCTACTAGCACCCATTTGCCTTCGGCTTCTTCAAACTCACGAAGCCGCTGCATCGCTTCTTCGACGTCTGGATAATATGTCGGCATCCCACGGACCAAAGTGCCATCGACAACACGGTCAACACGGATGCTGACGCCTTGGGCTTTGAAACGGTCGTCTTGCACGTACTCAAGTGTCGTCATTTTGGTTAACGAATATTCTGAGTCGTAGTACGTTTCATAGTCCAGTGTGACGATGGGCATACTTAAGATCCATGCCCGAAAGTCCATATCCAACGGAATTGGATATTTTATGATTGGTTTCATTGGCTTTTCCCGGTAATCGAGTGCTCAAGAATTTCACGCTCGTAGTCGGTATCGCGGTCGATCGCATGGTCTTCCGTGAACTTCTCAGGGAAGCGGGCACGTAACTTGTTAATCACTGCTGCTTCTGCCTGAGTTTCGACGTTGATAATCCGACTATGGCCCTGAGTAAGCGTGGACAATGTGCGGCCAAGGTTCTGCATCGTGTAGGTGATCGCCTGCAGATGCTTCTCAACCGGCTCACCATAGGCGAACATGCGCTTGGCGATGTCGACTAAGCCATAGGCCCATTCGTCAACACGAGCGATGTCCAATGTGCCCTTGTCAAAGTCCAGCTGTACGCCTGTCGTGTGTTGGAAAAGCGCGAAGAACCAACGAATGTCGCCGAGTTCTTCAATCATGTTTATGCCATCGCTGGCAGTCACCAACTCCCATGCTTCAGACGTAACACCCAACATGGCATGGATAACCATGTTCGATTGCATGTTTCCGTACTGGCCAACCATTGGGTTGTTGGTACGCATTGCGTCTTTAACGAATTCGGCGGTGATATTCACGATTACTCTCCAAGATATTTCAGGTTGGACGGAATGAACTCAATGCCCGCTGTGTTGCGACCGTTGAAATACAATTCTTCAAGGAAATCCAGTTCTTTTTCGATCGCCGTGTCGAGCACTTTGATCCACCAGACTTTAGCGTCTGGGTTCCAGCGATAACCACGAGCTTTCAGGTCGTCTTTCACGCGGATTGGCGCACTAATCGCCGAGATTTTGGCCGACGATGTTTTCAGTGACTCTTTCACCATATCCAGGATTTCTGGATGCAGGTTAATTAGGTGGAACACAGCCACACAATCGACCACGGCACGGTGAGCGTCGTAGAAGAAGCCATGCTGGTATGTCAACAGTTCAAGGCCAGAAGTGTTATAGCCCATACGTTTCCAGTTCACGTCACCACCACGGCTGGTGCAGTACCATGGGCGGTCGTCTTCACCGTAATAGCGGGCGAAGAATTTGCGGTCGAAATCGGCATTATGAGCTGCAAAAACATCAACTTCCGCTAAGAAGTCACGTACTTCATCCCAATCGATATGCTTACCAGCAACATCGGCCTGAGTAATGCCTGTGATCTGCGTGATTTCTTCGCTAATTGGTTTGGCCGGCTCGTTCAGCCAATTGGCCGCAGCTACTGAAGTGATCGCACCGCTGCTATGTTCAAAGAACAGGAAGATGCCCATTTCGATGATTTCATCGAACTTGGTGTCTAAGCCGGTTGTTTCGAAGTCGATGATCGCATGTAGGTAGCCGTCCAGCGGTCGAGCTACATCGAAGAATTTGATGCCCTGCAAATCTGCTACGTCTGCAGTGAGCGGAACACGTTGTAAAATTTTCTGCATGTCCATTGGAAACTCCAAAGAGAAGCGCCCTCGAAGTGCGTCCCATAAATTTGATTATTTGGCGGCTTTTTCTTTGTCGCGCTGAATGCGCTGGAAGATTTCTTCGCGGTGGATTTCGACTTCCTTTGGTGCATCGATACCGATGCGTACCTGATTGCCGTCAACCTTCAGTACCGTGACTTTGATGTTCTCGCCAATCATGATGGCTTCGCTCAAATTGCGCGTTAATACTAGCATTCCGTTTCTCCGAAAAAAGTGCCCCCAAAAGGTGGGGGCGTCCTACTACAACAGGTCTTACTCGTTTGTTTCGCCTTCGCCTAACGCCTGTTTCAACAGAGCGTCTTCATCGGCGCGGTCAGCCAAAAGCTGTTCTTGAATTTCTTCGCGTAGCTCGCCGAAGATGTGGCCGAAGCGACTGACGAACATGCGTTTCTTACGGCCAAGTTCGCGAATTTCTTCCAGCTTGCCGCGAATTTGACGATTGAATGAATCCAGTACGTCTTTCTTGGACACCATCATCGCTTTGTCTTGATCCGCGACGATTTCGTATTTATCACCATTTTCGTTCTGATTGGTGTAGACGTTGATGTTGATGAACTTGATGTCTGCGTTGTATCCAGACTCAACATAAGCGACCACGATTGTCGGTGCAGACTTGAAGTCTTCGAAGCCAACAATCACACCAGAGTAAATGTTCACGGTGCCACCGCTGTAGCTCGGTTTAACCAAGACCTTAACGCGGGTGCCGATTTTGAATGTGTCGATCCGTTTTGCGTGGCGCATATCAACTTCAAGTTTTACGCCGCCGATTTCGATAATTTGAGTTTGACTCATTTCCATTTTTCCTTACCTATTTAATAGGCGTTGCTTATATTACGGGTTAAAAAATTTGTGTCAAAGGTTTCGTGTAAATTCTTGGTGGAGGTACTTAGCAACTTGCACGATCCGTGGTACTTCTACCTGCTTCGGATATTCTTGGGCCATTAAGTCTCCGATGAACTTGGCCAAATTTTGCGATCGCATCGTTCTTGAGACCAGCTCTGGGTACACTTCGATTTCTTTATGCGACGTATCGCAGATATCTACAAACCAGCCAGCATCTAAAATTCCGCGATTGTTTTCGGTTGCTGCCATATAGCGTTCGACGTTAACCATCAGCATCATTGCGTCGATCGCCACTTCTCTTTCGACCATGTTCTTGGTCGCTTCAGCACAGAAGTTCCAAGTTACTCCGAAAGCTACGGTTGCTGCTCGACGTTCGCCCCCAGAAAACACTTCGATGTTTGCCATCAAAGCGTCCATATCTTCAGGCGTTGCAAACAGGCCCATTGGTACTAATTTAGGCATTACAGTAGTCCTCGTTCTGCGAATGACATTACGCGCTCGCCGACGATGAAGTGGTCTAACACTTTACAATCGACCAAGCCAAGCGCATCGTTGATTTTGTTGGTGATCATCTTATCCGCCGTCGACGGGTCAGTGTCACCGCTCGGATGGTTGTGGACAAGCACCACTGATTTTGCGTTTAATTTCAACGCTTTAGCCACAACTTCCCGAGGGTATACAGCACAAGCGTCGATGGTCCCTCGGAACATTTCTTCATGCTTCAGTACGCGATTTTGGTTGTCGAGAAACAGAACATCAAAGTGTTCACGTTCGCGACGATCGACGTAGTGCAGCTGTAGATATGTTTTGAAATCATTTGGATCTCTTGCTTTTAGCAACCCGGACGTTTTGAAAATCTCGGATAACAGCTTTTTGGCCTGCGTCAAGATTTTGCGATCTTCCTGCGTCATCTCGGTATACCTCGAATCCATTGTGTGAAACTGTTTTACCATCCCGCAAATCATGCAATGCGAGCATGGCGCTTTTTGTCATCTCTACTGAGATGCCCCCGCCGTACAGATTGACCAGAACTTCTTGAATTTGGTCAGGTCTTACTAGCAGGGTGTTTTCTGTGGCGACATGCCGCAGGACATAGCGGAATGGGTCTTTCATTACCACTCCGATACTTTGAGTCCTGAGTTCGTGCCCAGGCATTCATCAACCACTTTTAAACTCGCGTTGATTTGTGTTAAATCTGGCGCGTACATGCCCAATGGATAGACCGCACCATCTTTCCAAGCGTCATAGAACGTTTCGTATTCTTTTGAGCGCCACATGAACTGGCGTTTTGGCAGGATATATGCCAATACTTCACTGGCGGCAATCCCGAAACGAGCGTCGCTGTCGCCTTTGAAGATCGAGACTTCCATTGATGGCGATAATGGATGCAACGCTTCACGTTGGAATTGGAGTATTGCTTCGCGTTCTGAGTCTGCCTCAATCGGATACTCAAGAACGATTGTGAATCGGGTCATGGTTATTCCTCGCAGTCCAATCCTGCAACATCGATGTATTCGAACGGGGCGTCTGAATTGTGCTCCCTCACATCAAAGGCTGTCGCGTCAGATCCCCGACGGTGATATTCGTCGAATGCTATTTTTGCTGCTTCTGTCGGCGAGTTAGCATCGATTTCGATCTCCCAACGTACCGTATAGGTTTTCGTTGGGAGATCCACGAACACGGTTAAAGGTTCCATAAAATTGCTCCTTTGATTAGTCAATGAACCCGAAGATCGTCTGGCCATCCGGCAACGTGTCAGCAACTTCACGCAACAGGTGATAGTTTCTCGACAACAGTTGAGCGGTATGGTTCGGCGTGTTCCATGCCATGTCACTGCATACACAGATATTCAGGGCAACGCACAAGTTGAGAAGGCTCATCGGCTTCTCGAAGAAGTTCGCTTGAGGGTGGATCGGATACAGCTTGTCCAGCTCATCTTTGAACACCATCGCTCTGGCACCATTTTCGAACTCGACAAAATGCCAACCGCCACCACCATAATTTGGCGTTGTTCGGTGCATCCGGCCGAAGATTCGGTTTTCGTACTCAAGCGAGGCCATAATGTTGCCCCCGCATAAGTCGATTAAGAACTTTTTGCGCTCGGCATGTCGCACAATTCGGAAGCCGATTGGCTTCACTACGTCTTCAACTTCACTCATGGTTTTTCTCCATTAAGCCTTTGTCGGCCATCCAATGGTTTCGCAGCATCAGGTAATTTCTTGTTAAGCTGTCACCAGCTTTTGCGCGTAATTCAGACAGGTTAAAAAGTGGGCCACCATCGAGAAAGGTTTCGATTCGGAATGCTGCGCCGATTGCCGTATTGTCGATATCAGCCCAACCATAGCCGAAAAGATCACGGAAAAGGTCGCTGTCACCATTTACGAACTTGCTGTCTGCATAGTTGCTGTAGCAGAGTTCACCGTTAAATGGGAAAAGGTCTTCTTTGGTTGGCTTGACTACCGCTGGGCCATAGCCGATTGCACAACCAACGGTTCCGCATTCGGTCATGTGCTCTAAACCTTGGCGAAGATCGTTGATTTCTATATGACGCGGTTCCGGGTTGGTACTGGTCATGTACACGCGCATATTGAACTTCAGCGCTTTGTGATTTTCGATCAGAAACTTGGCTAACTTTTTCAGGTTCTTACGATGCTTCGGTGTCAGTTCCATGGTCTTGCTCCGGCTGATACGAGATGAATGGGATTGGGTAGTCGTTGGCCAAAATTTCCAGCTTGTGCTCTAGGCAAACTGCGCCGATTACGCGCTGCAAATCCGACTTGTTGTTGAACAGAACTGTCTCCATTTGCTCGAGTGTTTTCTGCGAGAAACGTCGAGTTTCTTGGATCAGCATCCGTTTGCCAGAAAAACCGACATAAGTTGAGTACATACCTTCAACTTTTACTGGATTCACACTTAGGTAATAACCACGTTTGCCGTGGTAGCTTCCGTCGTTGTAACGAACTTCGACTTCTAGCTTGTTCACATCTAAATCGCCGTGCGCTTTCAGGTCGAAATACGCAATTTTATGGACTCGTGCCATATGTCACCTGTATTATGAGAAGATTAAGTTCCATGCGGCTTTGGCAAGCTCATAGGCTGCTAAGATCACCGCAGAAAACACCAAATCGACAACTAACAACTGCAGAATTAGCTCAGTCATTAGTCATCATCCCCAGGGCATCTCCGTTGCCGTTTGACAGGCTCTTGGATACCCTCAATTACACTTTCTGGAATCACTCCAGCCGGCACTGCACTCACGTCGATGTAAGTGCGATCGATAAACTTCTCAGCTTTGAACATCGCTGCGACCTTCGAATCAGCGCCAACATAAACCCGCGTAGTGTCGGCACCGCCGTTCTCGTCCTTATCGTGGATGAAGGTCACAAAGAACCCGCCACTTTTGGACGGGCCCGCATGGAACGCATGGCCTTCGACCGGCTTCTTTTTGAAGTGTCGATGGGCCGAACGACGTTTGTATGTACCGACACTGCGTAGGCTGTTAGGCATCTTTTTTCCCTGTCGGTAAGCCGATGATGTTGTTCAATTCCGCTGCGTTAACCACTACTGGCAGCTGCTTGGCTTCGCCTAGAGTTGCTGGCAACAGTTCAATTACTTCCGGCCATGATTGCATTAGCGCTTTCACTGTCTTGAACGCTTCTAATGCACCGGCTACTTTTGAACGCAGTTCTTTGATCTGTGTTTCAAACGAGCTCGCTTTTTTGGACAAGTCTGCTAATACCTGATATTTCTCACGGGAAATTTCAGGTGTCGACACTGACGACATAGGCACATAATCTGTGACGTTGTTTGAGTGTGAGGTAATTACACTTATGATTCGTCCATCGACCTTGACATTAATCGAGTGCGTGAACGGGTAAACTTGCATCGAACCAGCTGAGGCTACTAGGCGGATAGCTTTTAGCAGTTCGTCGTATTTCTCTGGACCATACGCTTCGCGTTGGTAGGCGACCGTTTGTTTGAACAACTCGGCTTCTGCGGCTCGGCGTTTTTCTAATAGACCGGATTTGTTAACTGCGATCTGCACAATTTCTGCGCGTAACGATTTGGTAAGTGCTGTCATCTTTGGGTCCTCAGAAAGGGATATCGTCGTCGAAATTGATTTGTGGCAGGGTGTCTACTTGCACCGGTACATAGGCTTCGTCAATCAAGCCATTCGTTGCTGGTGCCGGGATTTGGCCATAGTGTTTTGTCGCCATCGCATCCCACACCGATAGAGGGCGGTAAACTGCGTAGACGCGGCCGGTCTTGGTCGATTTGCCAACGCTCATTGCGAACTCGCCACCATTGGCCGCGATATCGCTCCAAACTTCGATTTCATCAACACCCGATGCCAGCATGATTTCAGCCAGCTTGTCGTTTGCTATCTTGCGAACCTGTTCTGACTCATGGCCAATCGTCAGGTTTTCCCACTGCAGCGCGTTCACGAAGTGGCCCGATAAGCTGTCCTTGATACGGATGCTGATCGTCACCATGTTTGCGCCTGCGCTCGATTGCTTCATCTCAGAGGACTCAGCTTTCACTTTGTACCAGCCAACAGGTAACGAACGCTGTTCTGGATTTTGCTCACGGTATTGCTTTGCATTGAACATTATTGGTGTTCCCTATATCAGAGTGCAAAAAGAAGCATCAGCAAGGTGCTGACGATTAAAATTCCGATTGTGTTTCTTAGGCGGTTATCCATGGGACCAAACCACGCTTGGTTCTTGCTCATCTTCGAGCTGGCTTTGACAGAACTGGATTGCTTTTTCCAAATCGAAGAAGTAAATTGTTTCACGATAGTAAGGGTCTAAGTCTTGCTCGAACCGATGCCACAGACCCAATACTTGCTTTTCTGGGAAGAACTTTCGACCTTCTTTAATGACGCGCAGTTTCATTGGTTGTTCCCGGTTTCTTGCTGAAATACAAGTGACGAACCACACCACAAACACTTTTAGGCAGCTTGGTATCCTCGACCATCTCGCTAAATCTGGCATTTGGATAAAGCTCCATGTAGTCGTAGGCTTCTCGTCTTTGTGTACCTTCTTTTGGCTTGGTCAGACGTTTCTCCGACGGCCGTTTTTGTCCCTCTGGCATCAACTCGTTGTACTCCATCCGAGTGTGCACAATGTGACTGTTCGAGGCCCCTGTTTCAGCCTCGATTTC
>JACCDZ010088422.1_pt1 | contig 12955 bp, 15 predicted proteins | sample 7449551 | NCBI WGS metagenome assembly JACCDZ01 (sample SAMN15323452, study PRJNA562643) | freshwater metagenome | isolation source: river surface water | place: USA:Blue River Watershed | collected 2017-08-18
AAATGTGCGTCCCTTAGTGCACGTACTACTGAAGGGCAACATCAGCCTGTCTCCGAAACAGCACCAAGCGGTGCCACTCTGTTAACTACCTGCGCTCACCAGTGGCGGGGTTACGCCGACGGCCGTCAGGCGATTCGTTACTGCGTTACGAGTGGTGAGTGACAGCAGTGGCTGGGTAGGGTTTGGCCCGTTTCGGCCCAATCTGGCCCAATCTGGCCCAATCTGGCCCATTTCGGCCCATTTCGGCCCAGCAGATGCTGGTCGAAAGGGATCATATGGCCTACCGGAGTGCAATGCACGTTCGTGTAAGAGGCTCGGGGGTGAAAACAGGTGAACGTCTACTAACGGACAACCAGTCTGCAAATGAGTGATTTTGGTCAGGTCTTGTGTCAAACCAGGCTTGGTGCGTTATGCGCTGCATACGGACATCCAGTCTGCATATGAATGCGTAAGGAAGGCTTTGGACGGCTGTCAATGGCTGATGACGAGATGGTGAGCGTGACAAAGGCGATACGCCCACTCTTCGATGAACTGCATGACATCGATTTGTCGATTGAGCGAGCGGGCAAGTGGGTCAGCGAGTTGATGGCAACGCGCATGAGGAAGGTGGGGATGGACTGGCAAAAACACCGGCACAGGCCCGCAAGGCATCCTGCGGCCTACAGGGCGACCGGAAAGGCAGGCCAAGGGGGTACCACCAATCGCAGCCAAACGGGGCCCTGGCGGGCTTCCAGGGGCCTCCGTGAGGATGTTTGGACCGAACCTACGATCCGCCCGTCCGTTTGACGATGAATGCCCAGGCGCAGGTGTTGAATTCGGATGGCAAGGTGGACCAGCGGTCGGTCGTGATCCGTACAGCTCAGCAAGATGGGTTGGCGAGCTGATGGAGGGCCGTGAAAGCGCGCTAAAGCCCATCGGGCGGCTGATGCGGGCCTGTCTTCGTGGAGGGCATTCAACAGGCCGTCAAACACCCAGTTGCCGCCAGTAGGGTGCAAGCACACCGCTGAGTTCATGGCGCGAACGGAGCTGCTGAGGCAGAGGTGGCGTTGAGCGTGGCCAAGGCGAGGGCCGCGGAGCGCCTGAGTGAGATCAATGAGGCTGATGACGAGAGGCGTAAGGACGGTGCGCCGAGGGGGCCTTCCGGCATCGGACATCCACCCCCCGAATGCCAATAGTAACGAAGTTTCGGACATCCACTCCGCGAATGAGTGAAATGAGGGGGCAAACAGAGGCCCAGAACAACCCCAAAAGAGGCGGGAGCTAGGTTGGTGGGGGCGGCCAATCTAGTGGCACGCTCAAGAGCACTGGACGTGCGGGAGGCCCACCTTCGTGCCAGGCCACCCTCAGTCTGATGGCAAGCACACCTGCCAAATTTGAAGGTCTATTCACCGATGGTGCGGCGCAGGAATTGGAGGCCATACGACGACATTTCCGTCATCTACGCCGCCAACCCCAACCATGCTTTGAATGAAACGATGGACGCCGTGTTGAGCTTGGCGCAACTCCCGGATCGCCTCAACCATGCGAGGGAACTGGGCAACATTGGTATCAGATAATATCGCCAGACTTTTTATGGCGCTACCAATGCGCTGATCGAGGTGGCTCCTGATGGACAAGTCGTATCACTTCAGATGCGTACTCACCAGGCAATTCACAATTTCAACGCGCGCTCATTCCAATACATCACATTCGTATTCGGACGTGACCACATGCAGCTCTTTGAGAACAAAATATCGAAAGCCTTATGAAGGAGACCTTTTTGCGCGTTGTGAATTAAGGAAGGTCTGCGCAAATGAGCGTTGTCCGTGGTTGGGTGTGATGACAGGGCCAGATTGGCATCTGATCTGTCCTGCTGCGAGTGTTTTGGGCGCGTTGCGCGTCCATTTCTCCGTTTTTTGACGTACTCATAACAGGTTCCGGTCCAAACGCCTGCGCACCATCCACGGATTGGCCAGTGCAAGCAGCGTGTGCCGTTCGCCCTTTCTTGGTCAGGCCGCAGTAGCGCGTCTTAACATGGCAAAACTAGCACTTGATGACGCGGAACGGATGCTCCACCCGTGCATATGCGTATGACCTGCTCCCTCCCCGCAGCCGTTCATGACTCAGTGCATCCAATCTGCTGGAGGCGCGACCTCAATACGCACCAAAGGGGTGATGAAATAGCGCGGCACATCAACGTGCTCTCCAATCTCGGAGAGCCCCATTATCCAGTCCTCCCTCCTTTCTTGGTAAAAATTGCCGATGCTTTGTACAGCTCTGGCGAAACCATCATCCCCGATTTCGAGGTGAGTTTGGTGAGAGAACAAGAGAACCAAAGCATCTTCGGCGCATACGTAATGAACGCAAGCCTGCTCAAATACCTCTCGATCCTCAAAGGATAGATACTCCAGCCAATCGCACCAATCCATCGCTTCGCGCAAATCAAACCCATCTCTTTCAATCATTAATTTAGCACTCATTGCGCACCCCATTTTTGAGAATATGGCGATAATTCCATAACACCAACTCAAAGACTCTTCAAATCCACACAACTTTCAATCCGGATCGAAATGAATTTGGATTGTTCGGACTGCTCAGATTTCTCAGTAATAGGCTCGACAATGACCACGTAGCCAAGATCCCTGCTCTTGCGAAGCAGAAATCGAAGGACACTCCATTGCACGCACGAAAGATCAGCGTGTTCACCATGCAAGGCCTTCAACACCTGACGCGGGTAAAATTGTCTCTGCTTCATTGCTCACTCCAATGACCGCCAAGGCTAAAGCAGATCAATGCAGAGCGCAAATTCATAAATTCTTATGCTCGCTCGGTGAGACCAGTTTGCATAGGTCGCATCATGCAAGCATCCATCCTTTGCATCGATACCCGTCACAGGAATACGATTCATTAATTCGTATGTGGTGTACGAGCCGATTTATAACAGGCCACATACGAGCCATTCCTCAGCGCCAAATGACTTGTGCGTGCGAGCCATGAGTGCGGGCAAATCGCTCACAGGCATGAAGCGCGACAAGGTGGCAGCCGTAGATGAGCCCGTTCGCAGGCAGCGTGGAGCCGAGCGCCCAGCCCTGTCCGCCGGCGGTACCCTTAGACTCAGCACCTGAATCACAAAGTTCAGCAGGCTGTCGTCTCAGACGTTGGGGGCCAGTTGGACCAACCGGTTGCCTAGCCGACGCATTGCGCCAAGATGAGAACCGCATTCGCGATCTGTTTTCAGAGCACACCCGATGCCTGAGCAATCTGCCCTTGCCGATCTGCGAGCCGAGAACGCCCGCCTCATTGCCCTGCTCCAGGCCCACGGCATCGAATGGCGGGCAGCACAGCCATTCTCAGTTGAGCCTCGTGCGTCGGAGCCAACACGGCTGTCTACTTCCGAGAAAGTCGCTCTCTTTAGGAGATTGTTTCGGGGGCGCACGGATGTCTACCCGGTCCGCTGGGAAGCTAAAACTTCCGGCAAGTCAGGCTACAGCCCGGCCTGTGCTAACGAGTGGCGTGCTGGTGTTTGCGAAAAACCGCGCATCAAGTGCGGGGAGTGCAGCCACCGCCAGTTGAGCCCCATGACGGATGCCGTGATCTATAACCATCTGGCTGGCCGGCACACTGTTGGCGTCTACCCTCTGCTTGAGGATGACAGTTGCTATTTCCTGGCGGTCGATTTTGATGAGGCGCAATGGGTTGACGACGCACAAGCATTCATGCAATCGTGCCGAGACTTGGACGTACCCGCAGCCCTGGAGATTTCGAGGTCGGGGAAGGGCGCACACGCATGGGTGTTCTTCGCAGGCCGTGTCTCAGCGCGCGATGCACGCCGACTGGGCACCGCCATCATCAGTCATACATGCACGCGCACCCGACAATTGAAGCTGACATCCTACGATCGCCTGTTCCCCAACCAGGACACAACGCCCAAGGGTGGTTTCGGGAACCTGATCGCCTTACCTCTGCAGAAGCGGCCCCGAGAAAACGGCTGCAGCGTCTTTGTGGATGATGACCTGCATCCCTACGAGGACCAGTGGGCGTTTCTGGCATCCATTCAGCCTATGGATGCTCATGACATTGAGCCGACCATCCTGCGGGCCACTGGCGGGGTCCACCCGTTGGACGTCACATTCATCGACGACGAGGATCTCGCCACACCCTGGAACCACGACAGCAGGGCGAGCCAGAAGCTGGCCGGGCCGATGCCCAAGTCACTCAGCGTGACGTTGGCCAACCTGATCTATTTTGAGAAGGCCCAACTGCCACAAGCCCTGGCCAATCGACTGATCCGCGTGGCGGCGTTCCAGAACCCCGAGTTCTACAAGGCCCAGGCCATGCGCATGTCGGTGTGGGACAAGCCCCGTGTCATCGGCAACGCAGAGAACTATCCGCAACACATCGCCTTGCCACGTGGCTGCCTGGGCGCGGTGTTGGATTTGCTGCGAGACAACGGCATTGCCTGCGATCTGCACGACGAGCGCTTCGGTGGAGAGCCGATTGACACATCCTTTGTCGGCACCTTGCGCATCGATCAGGAGGCAGCAATTTCCGCGATGCTGGGTCACGACACCGGTGTGCTGTGTGCGCCAACGGCGTTTGGCAAGACCATCACCGCCGCTGCATTGATTGCCCGTCGAGGCGTCAACACCCTTGTTCTCGTGCATCGAACCGAACTGCTCAAGCAATGGCAGGAACGCCTTCAGACATTTCTGGGGGCGGGCAAGGGAGTAGTGGGCACCATTGGCGGTGGCAAAGCCAAACCGACCGGCAAGATTGACATCGCGGTGATGCAGTCCCTCTCCCGGCAGGGGGAAGTCAACGCACTGGTCGACAACTATGGCCAGGTGATTGTGGACGAATGCCATCACGTGGGTGCCGTGTCATTCGATGCCATCCTGAAGCGCACAAAGGCCAGGTACGTGTTGGGCCTGACGGCGACGCCCATACGCCGAGATGGACAACAGCCCATCATCTTCATGCAGTGCGGACCGATTCGATACACAGCCGCGAAGCCTGCGGGAGCACCGCATGAACTAGAAGTGGTGCCGCGCTACAGATCAGCACCGATTCATCTGCCTGCCGATGCAGGAATACAGGACGTGTTTCGGCAACTTGCCCATGACCAGCCGCGAACCGAGGCCATCGCTGTCGAAGTCAAACATGCCTACGACCAAGGACGTAAAGTGCTCGTACTCACTGAGCGCACCGAGCACCTGAATGCGATCCAGGCCACTCTGGCCCATCTCAGCCCGCCCCCTTTTGTCCTGCACGGTCGCATGTCCCGAAAGCAGAGAGCTGCGTTGATGGCTGAGCTGGACTCGCTACCGCCGAATATTCCACGCGTGCTCCTGTCTACCGGAAAACTGGTGGGCGAAGGTTTCGACCATCCCCCGCTCGACACGCTGGTGCTGGCCATGCCTGTGTCTTGGAGAGGCACTTTGCAGCAGTACGCAGGGCGCCTTCACCGTGAGCAAGCTGGCAAGACCGATGTGCGCATCATCGACTTTGTGGATAGCGGTCACCCCGCACTGCTTCGCATGTGGGACAAGCGCCAACGCGGTTATCGAGCGATGGGATATCGAACCTGTGTGAGCAGCGGCGAGGTGGGTGTCACGCTCCAAATAGACGACCTTCAAAGTAGTCGGGTGAGGTCTGATTCTCGGTGACCGCTGTTGGCGCCAACCGCCGTCCAGGCACCGCTAGTGAATGTCGCTGATCGGCTTGGAGCTGCCCATGCCCGGTGAGCGGCAGTTATGCGTGAGCGGTCGGTCACCCCTGAACGGTCGCACCGCTGCATGGCCGCGGCGTTGTAAGCCGCGCAGCGGTCATTCGCCAGTGCTGGCGATCGACCCGTTGCAGTCTGTCACAGTCAAGAAAAGCAGACGCTCAACGTTGTAGTTATCTTTGATCAGTAGAGTGTGATGAGTCACAGGCATCCAGCACTATGCGTGACTCTGAGATAGGGCTGTTCGACAACATGTTCGCATCGATCAAGTGTCGTCTAATGGCGTGTATGGATTCGTTTCCACGTATCGATGGTGTAAAAGTAGCGTGTGGGGTGCGTATATGATCCCTGCGAGCGCGAATGATTGGATTTACTGTGAAAAACAAAATGCTGTCTAAAGGCGAATTGCTTTCCTTGGGCTTGAAGTCCAGTTGGATTGACGCAGTATTTGACGCGCCGGATGATGAGGGGCCTTCGCGACACTGGCTCAATAAGTCGGGGGAGCCTTTGTACGATATGAGTCGTGTAAAAGTGGCCTGCGCTAGAGTTGGGGTTGAGTTTACCGACCTTTCTGTATTGGATATTGCAAATCGGGCAAAAGGTAGGCGGCCGACATCAAGGCCTATTATGACGTTTAATTTTCACGCTCTGGCAGATATCGTGTTGCCCCATGTTTCAAAGGGTCTTCGATCACTGCGTATTGCACATCCTGTTTTAGGTCGCGCGCATGATTCAACGGAGCAGGGGTATGAGTTGATTGACTCGTGCCTGATGGCAATGATCAAAGCCTGCTTTCGGGTTGAGTTGAATGAGGGTCAGGTATATCGATTTCTAGAGGGTCTTGCTAATGACGCTGTGAAAAACCTCGGATCTTCAATGGCTCAAGATGTGGTTGTTCGCTCGGCCAAACGTCGCAGCTATATCTCCAAGTCGGCGAATTTGAGTGCCGTCAAGCGGTTTTTATATGCGATTGCTCTGATTCAAGACAGGACTATTCGTGGGCCTTTCGATGACGTTGTGGACGTCAGGCGTCTTTTGTCTGCTTCCCCTCTAGTTCGCTTTGACTCCACTGAAATTCGCCTCTCCGGTGTTGAGGGGCTGTTTTCTAGGGAAGTTTGCGATCTGTTGACTCAAAAACTGGTTGAGAAGAGGTGGCGTATTTTTCATGGTACATGTTATGCTCCACATGGAGGTAATGAGGCGCGGGATGAGTACGTTATTTACAGGGGTAGGGGTTCATGGTTGTTGGTCGTGGAGCTCAATGATTTAGCAAGTGAATCAGAGGCTCCTGCGTCAACTGTGATGATGTCTACTCAAGAACTTCTTGAATGGGCGGCCGATCGAGATGGGAAAAAAACAGATCAGGGTTTTTCGACGGAGACCGGCAAAGCGCCTGAGCTGCGTATTGAGCGTTTGGTGGATATCGCTAATGAGACTGGTGACCATGACTGCATAGAGGTTATCAATAATTGGATTCACTCCCGCAAGCCATCACTTCCTAAATCGGTTGATATTAGGATCGAGGGTGTCACGGGCGTAGCAAGGCGAGACATTTGGATAAGAACCCGCCACTTCGTTTACCAAGTTATGACCAACTTTGGGGCTGCCTATTTGTATCCGCCAGATCTGGATGGATTTTCTCAATTGGTTTTCGTGACCGAGCCGTCGACATCAATGGGTCGTAAGGTTAAGGTTTCGACAGATACACGAAATATTTTGGGCTCGTATGCTCAGGAGCTTGAGAAATTAAAAGGCTGACAGCTTGGCCAGCCTACGCTGTTGGCGCCGACCGAAAACTGAACCCCTGGGGGCTCGTGTAGCGCAAGATTCTAGAGGAAGCGTTGTGGCATCTGATCACTTCGGTCGATTAAAGTTGTGAGGAATTCTGATGGGAATTATGGATAGATTGGTTTATCGACCAGACCCAGTATCTGATCTGATATGGGAAGGAGCTAGTGAAGCTGCAACGCAGTGTGGCTACGACCAGTTCGAGGAGGTGCTGCTCGATCACAGAGTCATTGATGTTCGTTGGGTGTCGAGTGATTCGGTGAAAGGGCTTTATCCCGAGTTCCTTGCCCCACCCTGCTCGTTCTCGCCAGATGAGATCGTTCGCGTCGACTGGTTCACCTGGGCCGTACCCAAGCGATTCGATGGTCGCTACGAAAACGCCGTGATCGCGCGTTCCGAATCGATCGTCGTGGCAGTGCCTACTCTGATGGAACACGAGGTGTTCACCTATGGGTTGGGTCCCGAATACAACTGGCTGGAGTGGGAAGAGGGCAGTTCACCACCGGAGGAGCTGACGGGTTCTGCTTTCGAGGCGCTAGGTAAATTGATCACCGGTGACTGGTGCGAAGACGTTCGCGAACATGCTGATGGGGACAAGAGCTACCTCGATGGTATACACCCCAACCTTCGGGCCGCAGTTGCTCAGGCGATCGGAGAAAAGGACTCTCAGCAATGAACAACTCAGGCTATCCCCCCTGGGTGATCTTGCACATTCCGCACGATTCGTGCGTTATTCCCGATGATGTGCGGTCGCAATTTCTTTTGTCTAATGAAGAGCTGGAGATCGAGCTTCAGCGCATGACCGATCACTTCACCCACGCGCTTTTCGCCACACCGCATGGGGATGCAACTGTGGTTCGCTCACCTGTAAGTCGCCTGGTTGTCGATGTAGAGCGATTTGCCGATGATGCTCAGGAGCCGATGGCAGCAAGAGGAATGGGCGCTATCTATGAAGTTACGTCGCATCTTGCGCCCCTCAGAAGGCAGTTGTCGTTGGAGGAGCGACAAGCGTTGATGCGCGCTTGGTATCGCCCGCACCACGAACGGCTTGAGGCTGCCGTTGCATATGCGTTGGAGATGCATGGCCGGTGTCTCGTGATTGATGGGCACAGCTTTCCAGGCACCCCGCTCCCTTACGAAAACGCGGATCCAGCCATTGGGCGCCCAGATATCTGTATCGGGTCTGATCCATATCACACCTCTGCAACGCTTGAGCGAGCCTTCGTCGAGGCGTTCGGTCGTGGCGGGTGGCGCGTTGCTGTGAATGACCCATTTGCCGGGGCGTTGGTACCTGCTAGCCGGTATCGCCGGGATCCCAGGGTTACGGCGGTGATGGTTGAGGTGAATCGCGACCTGTATTTGGACCCTGAGTGCTTTGAACCCAATTCGCACTTCAATCGGATCGCAGCTGAAATCAAAGCCTATTGTGTCGATGCTTTGGCGAGCTGCTCTGCCGAGTATCCGACCTGGATGTGAGATGAAGCAGATGGCAAAGTATCAAGGGCGCTATAGCCCGCGATGAGGAGCAGGATGTACGAAATTGAAATGCATGAGATGTCGGAAGCATTCTTCCCCTGCTGGAAGGCAGCCGGCATCCACTTGAGCAAACAGGCCGATGGCGGGATTCAGTCATGGCTACGCGCACACCCCTATCCGCCGTTCCTGGAGCATTTGTCGTTCCGTCTGGGCAATCAGCTGTTCTTCGTGCGCGTCGAGGATGTTGATGGGAAAGTGCGGGGCCCCGGAAATCCGCAAGGGTTCATTACGGCTGCCAGGATGGCCAACGGTCGAGCCTGCACCCTGCCGATGAAGAAGAATCTTTTCGGCGGCGCCTGGGTGGCAGACATGCCGGGATGGGGCTTGCTGGACCCGGATACCAGAAGGCCGATCGATCCTGTTGCCTTGGTCACGGACCAGAAGATCGAGATGACGCCGTGGGAAGTTCACGACATGGCCGTGCAAGTGGTCCGCGACCATCTGGACAAGCAAGGTTTAGAGTTGATGTCCTGGCAAGGCAATCCGGAGGTGGATCCCTCAATCTGGTTCATCGGGCAGTCCAAACGGCCGGAGTGGGTGGTGGTGCGTTCCGCAATATTTCCGGCCAATAGCGCCGAGCGCCCGAGCAACTGGCAGGCGATTGCAGCCAGCTGCGCCAAGATGAGCACCATTGGTCACTTTGCCTGTGTCGCATTAGCGAGCGTAGACCAGCCATTCTTGTCCAGCGAGGAGGGTCCTGTGCCGTTGTGGCGTGGGCATGGGATGCATGTGCGTTTCACTGGATTGGAATGATCGGTCACATGGACTGCTCTTGTGTTTTGATACCCATTTGCTTGCCGCTGCTTTTTCTTGGGTCGGCGGCTCCTGCATCGACAAGTACCTCCGTCTGATTTGGTTGTGGCCTGAAGAAATTACTCAGGCGGATTGGCTGTTGTTTTGTCGCGATAGAGCTGGCTCAACACTCGCTGCATCTGTGGCGTAAGGTACCGCCACCCCTGTTGAGCGATGTCTTCTGGAAGTCCGTGCATCGCCTCAGCAATTCCGCCAGCAATGGCTGCAATGGTGTCGCTGTCGCCGCCAATTGAGATCGCATTGCGGATGGCGTCTTCGTAGCTCGTGCTGTTCAGCGCACAAGTAATCGCCTGGGGCACTGAGCCCGCAGCACTTTCTGTTCTGACGTAATCGATCCGAATGACCTCTGGCGTGGTGTCCAAATCGTAGCCAAAACGTTCTGTCAGACGCTCTGCAATCTCCGCAGGCGCAACCCTGAGTAGCGCCCAATGAATCGCCAAGGCTACAGCTCGTGCGGACTTGATGCCCTCTGGATGGTTGTGTGTGATCTCCGTGGCGGCATCGGCCCACACGATAGCTTCATCCTCAGTCTCTGCCAGTAAGCCAACAGGGCTGATGCGCATCGCGGCCCCGTTACCCCAACTTCCATATGGCTTGGGATCATCGTCCAAGAACCATTGCGCAAACCGCTTTCCCCAGCCTCCGTTCTCGGCGTACTGTCGACACCAAGCAATCAACGTTGACTTGGGGCCTGCTCCGCGAACTAAGGCATCAGCAATCGCCACCGTGCATACCGTGTCGTCGGTGAAGCGAGCTTGTGGATGAAACAGCGGCTCAAAGTCTTTGCTGCGGTGATTCTTGAACTCGTAGACGGAGCCGATGATGTCCCCAATGACTGCGCCCAGCATGGTCAGTTGCCTCCTAAGCACTGACTCATGAAGTCAAGTGTCTTTTCATAGATACCAGGGCAGCGAGACTCACTCGGTCCGGCGATGTTGAGGGTGTAGAACGGGGGCTGAGCCGCTTGCCAACTCCACACTTCCTGAAGCGGCTGGCCAAGAGGTCGGTCAAGGTCAACAACGAAAAACGGCTTTGCTGCTTCGTGTGCGAAGCGCAGCGTCAGCCTGGATCCGCCGACCGGCGGCCCGCAAGTCAGAATCAGGGTGGCGTCGGCATTCAATACGTTCGCGCGTGTTCGTTGGCTATACCCTGCTGATGTTGTTTCCTGAAGTTGATAGCGATCCGGCAAGCGTCCGTCGTTCGCTAGTCGTCCTCTGGGACACCAGCCTGCATGAGGAATCGCCTGAGCTATTGCCCAATCAAGAGCGGCACGATCTACACCTGTTTGCCCGCCGGAAATGATCATGGAGGGACGCTTGAAATTTAGCTTCAACGTCATCGGTATGGCATTTTCTGTACTGATGGAGTGTTCAGCCGCGCCCTGAGGCCAAAGCCTCATGAATCTGCCTGACCTGTTCGGAAAACTCAGGTGGATCGACAACGAAGGTGCGCTCCCGCTTCTCCCTACGCGACCAAACATGGAGCCATCCACTGATTCTGTCCGGGCCTCTGCTATAGATCGGGCCACTCAGCCAACCCCCGATCACTGTTTGATCACTGACGCGCACGACTCGGTGCCCGGCCTTCTCCAGACCACTCAAAAGAACCGCAGGTGGTGACCCTTCAGGAATACTGACGCCACCCCATGAGCAGATGGCGTAGATCACCCCGTCTTCCCAGAGGGCCAAGGGGCCTGCGATGATGCGTCGGCGCTCCTTATTCAGCAAGGCAACAGCTAACGCTAGACACGCTCTGTCAATCTGTGAGGAACCTGCCTCCTGCGCTTTTTGGAGCTTTTCATTGGCTTCACGCGCCGCGCACTGGGCCTCGTTTAAGGCGTCACTCAGGTTGGCGATCTTTAGACGCAGAGCTGGGCCATCATTGGCTGTCCTGTCAAGAAGTTCGTCTAAGTCCTTGATGCCTTCAAGTTGCCGCATCACGGCAGCCCTGACCGCCACTTCAGTGTCTTTCCTGAGTGCTCGCAGCAGTTTCCGTCCTTCAACTGATGCCCTGCGCGCCGTGCCGCGCGCGATCCATCCGAAGCGGTAGATCCCACTGATCATGGAGCCTTCCCACATGTTCGAATCGAAGTCGATGCCGATGCGCTCACAGAAGTCCATGACATCGTTAATGGGAATCGAACCATCCAGAGGGCGCAACGGCACATCCCAGACGCTTGCGATGGACGAGATTTCTTTGAAATCGTTGACCAAGGGTTGAAGCCAACCCGCAAACTCGTCCGGTTGATCGTCGCCATGGCAAACCAGGACCCGGCCGTTTCTATGGCAGCCAATTTTGAGCTCGTCCTCTGAATATGATGTGCTCATAGATTCTCGTGGGTAATAAAGTATTGCGCCGGGTCGCCGATTCTCAGTCACCAATCTCATCGATATTTGGAAATGTGACCACATAATTCATAACATGATGCCTGCCGTCTGGAAGGCTTCCATTCTTTTTAAGATAAGCCTTGACGTAGGATGTGATTTCACTTCTGGTGCGCTGAGATTCGGCGATGGCTGCCCACATTGCGCCACCACCCGAATGGGTCGGACTGTCCCGCCTGGCATACTTGACGAAATTTGATATATCCAAATCCTCTGATGGCTCGACTGGATTTGTAGGTTCAAAATATTCTTGAGCGGCTGCGCGAACTTGCCCGGCAAGATGTGCGTCGATTTTTTGAATGTTGCCCACTATTTCCGTCCAAGTGTCTTGATCTAAACCACATTCATGTTCGCTCTCCCAAGTAGATTGCAAGAAGCCGAATAATTCAGAGCCATTAGTAAATTTCTCTAATTCGTATGAGGCTGGTTCTGCTTCTTCCTCAGATTCCCAGATTGTTTGGCTGAGATCCAGGCCATAGCTGCCATCCTTATTATTGTGGATAGATGCGCTCCAGAACCAAGAGTCACTTACGCCAGATTCATGCGATTTATATATTTCGATGGCAGATTGACTGATGACGTCTTTCATATGAATGCGCCTCTCGTGAAAAGTAGTCTTCCAAGTCTCATTTCAGTATGTCGATCTTGGCTGCCAAGTCAACTCGCGCAACTGGTCTGCGCATCGTTAACATGTCGCTATGCCGAGGTCGCTCCTGCCTGGGTAAACGCC
>JACCDZ010316197.1_pt1 | contig 12955 bp, 6 predicted proteins | sample 7449551 | NCBI WGS metagenome assembly JACCDZ01 (sample SAMN15323452, study PRJNA562643) | freshwater metagenome | isolation source: river surface water | place: USA:Blue River Watershed | collected 2017-08-18
TGTTCGCAGCCGACCATCTCCCGTCTGGAGAACCTGCCCGATACCCGGGCGTTGTTGCGCATGGGGCGTGCGATGGTCGATCTGTATTGCGAAAGCTTCCCCACAGTGCCCAAGCGCATTGTGCTCGGGTTAGGATCGGCATCTCCAGCAGGCCAAGAGCAAACTCTATTCGATTATCGGGCCTATTGAAAAAAACCGGACAGCCAAACACCCCCTGGTAGACCGAATCATTGCTCAGCTTATTGTGCTCAAACTCCACCCGAAGGGGCTTAAGCGAGGAACACTTAGTTAGCTCACGCAGAATAGTGAGCGTTGCACTTATTGCATACTCGGCATCTTGACGCCGCTCAGTTACAAGTGGATCCACAACTTGGTAAATCAGCGTAACGGATTTGTCATCCACGCCAACTTCGATTCGCATACCTTGCGCGATCACCGCATAAAAATGACTGACGCATCGAAGCGCCAGTTGCATTGATGGCGCGCTACGTACCGCGTGGCCATAGGCACCCCAGTCGCTGCTTTGAGCCCGGGAGCCAATTTGCATGCCAATACTGGGCGAAACCTCACGCCCTACTACTTCCCACAAGGCCATGTACTGCGAAAGTGGAATTTCTGCATCAGGAGACTTCAGAAACTCTTCATCAAGCCCGACAGCCGCCAAATATGGTGCGAAGAGCTCAGCGTTCCGCACGAACAAACTTTCGCAAAAAACCGTGTAACAACGATCAGTCATAGTCAACATTCACCAAAGACGCGGCAAGAACAAATATTCCGGCACGTCCACACCAGATATTACTCCATCTACAGAATCCCTAGAGTCATTAAGCATATTCAGCTCCTGATAGCTGCAGCAAGCGAACAACACCAAGATTACTCTGCCTTATCGTGCGAGTTCTGACACACGAATGGCCTCATCACAGGCTGAGGAGTCTTCTGCCCATCGACGCTGCATGTATTTCATTGCCCTATCGTTGCCCCCACCCTGTGCACAGGCGTACGCATAGCTCTTGACGTTTACCAGAGACTGACGGCAGGCATGGTATGAAGTAAGAGCCTGCTTCTTCTGATAATGGTCTGGCCAACCGTCAAGCTTTCTCACGACGTCCTCTGCGACTTCATAGAGAAGGCCAGTGGCAGAGGGATTACGACAGGCCTCGTCCACCTTGATATACAAGGCCCGGGCTTCCCCGACCAGCACCTTGGCCTTACTCGCCGCTTCTGCATCAACATATCGGTCTTCAGCATGTGCCCACGCACAGGCTGGCCATGCCATAGCCAGGATTAAGTGAAAAGTTTTCATCTCTCGGCATCCTCTTGCGTAGCCCGATATCGTTGCGAGAGACATCGAGACATCCACATCCCTTCGCATACCCTCAATAGTCATCCAGCGCCTCTTCACCGTCGCCGCGCCGCCGAGATCAACGACGAAGGGGCTCTGACCCGCGGCGCCCTCTTCGACGGATGGAGGCCACAATCTGCCGGCAACGACTCGCGGTTTCAGCGCGAGTCGAACTGGACTGTCCTCAATCTTTTAATGGGACTACACCGCGACGTGAAAACAGCACAGGACGATCACCGTCGGCGAGTAACACTGCAGTCAGCGAGGCGCCCTCCGCGTCCTGCTGCTGAAACGAATGCCCTCCGTTGCGGCTACGCACAAGCAAGCCGTCAAGACCGGCGACCAGCACCTGGCGCCCCCCGGCGACTATCGCGGTGACCGAACTCTTGCTCTGCAGCGGCACCCTCCGCCAGTCGCTCCCATCTGCCGGGCCGTGCAATAAGGTGCCGCGCTGGCCACCAACCAGCAGCGAGCCATCGGCCAGCACAGCGCCCGCCCAAAGGGTGCCCTCGTAGCCGGTGTCCAGGTAGCGCCAGCTCTTGCCGAAATCAACGGAGTGCAGTAGTTGGCCACGCTCGGCGGTCGCGTACAGGCCGCCTTTGGCGTCGGCGAACAAACCCATCAGGTTGAGGTCGGCCCGCCCATAGCCCGGCGGCGCGTCCAGGGTCTGTTCGCGCCAGGTCTGGCCGCCATCGTCGGTGGTCAGCACCAGCGACCAAAGGCCGACTGCCACGCCCCGCCGGGCGTTGAAGAAATGCACGGCGAATAGCGGACGGTCCTCTTCGGTCGACAAGCGCTGGATCTGCCAGGAATCACCGCTGTCGGTGCTGGCCAGGATCGCCCCCCAGTGACCAACCGCCCAGCCATGCTGCGCGTCGGCGAAGCTGACTCCGGTCAGCGGTGTGGATACTGGCACCGCGCGGGCCTGGCGAAAGCTCTGGCCCAGGTCATCGGACAGCAGCACCACGCCATGGTCGCCCACGGCCACCATGCGCTCGCCCGCCCACACGGCATCGAGCATGGTCGCCGCACTGGCATGGCTCACCGGCAGGGCTCGCTCGGCGCGCAGCGGCTGCGCTTGCAGGATGGTGATAGGCAGCGCTGCGGCGAGCAGCGCGCTCAGTATGAAAAACGCGTATCGCATCTGCTCTCTCCTCAATGCGCCAGGGCGCCGATCATGAGCACCGGGCGCTTGCGCGGGAACACCCGCTCCAGCCAGACGGCAAAGGCCGGCAGCACGGTCATGGCCATAACCATGTTGACCATGAACATGAAGGCCAGCAGCTTGCCCATGTCGGCCTGGAACTTGAGCTCGGAAAACGCCCAGGTGGCCACACCGATGGCCAGGGTGATGGCAGTGAAAATGGTCGCCACGCCGACCTCGAGCAGCGCGTGCTCGACGGCCTTGACGATCGGCTGGCCATTGGCCTGGTGCAGTTGCAGGCGGTTGTAGATGTAGAAGGCGTAATCCACACCGATGCCCACCGCCAGCACCATCACCGGCAGGGTGGCGATGGTCAGGCCGATCTGCAGCTCCTTCATGAACCAGTAGCCGATGAAGGTGCCGATGGTCAGCGGCAGACAGCACACCAGCACGGCGCGCAGGTCTCGGTAGACGGCGAACACCAGCAGGGCGATGGCGGCGTAGACGTACAGCAGCATCGGCATCTCGCTCTTCTCCACCTCCTCGTTGATGGCCGCCAGTACCCCGGCATTGCCCGAGGCCAGGCGTACCGAGACGCCCGCCATAGGGAACTCGGCGCGAAACGCCTTGGCCGCCTCGAGCACACGGTTGATGGTGGTCGCCTTATGGTCGGCCAGATACAGGTGCACGGCGGACATGCTGCAGTCGCCGCGCATGATCCCGGAGAGACGCGCCACCTCGGTGACCAGCGAGGAGTAGTTCATGGCGTCGATGGGCACCGCGCTCATCTTCGGGTTGCCCTCGTTGTAGCCCTCGTTGAACTGGCGCATCGCGCTGGAGAAGGAGGCCACCGAGAGCACCCCGGGCACCCCCTGCATGGCCCAGACGAAACGATCCTGGTACTGCCCCAGGGCCACGTTCTCGCAGGCGCCATTGACCTCGCCGGATCCGTCCGGCTGGACCTCGAAGACCACGCTGAGCCAGTCCAGGCCGATGTCGTAGCTGCCGGCGATGGACACTGCGTCGCGATTGAAACGGGCGTCCTCACGCAGCTCCGGCGCACCGGCCTGCAGCGTACCGACGACCCGGTCGTGGCTCTGCCAGACAGCCACAACGAACACCAGCAGAGCGACACCGAGCACCAGCTGGGCGTTGCGCCATTCGGCCAGGCGCGCCAGGCCGTGCAGCCAACGCGCACGGCGCTCGCGGGAGACTTCCTCGGCAGCAGCGTAGCTGCCGTCGACCTTGAGCATCGAGGCCACCAGTGGCAGCATCACCAGGTTGGTGATGATCTTGAAGGCCACGCCAAGCGAGGCAGTGATGGCCAGCTCGCGCACCATCGGAATCGGGATCAGCAGCAGCGTGACGAAGGACACCAAGGCCGTCACCAGCGCCAGGGTGCCCGGAATCAGCAGGCCGCTGAAGCTGGAACGAGCCGCCTGCTCGGCGCTCTTACCACAGGCGATCTCCCGCACGATGTAGTTGATCTGCTGCACGCCGTGGGACACGCCAATGGCGAACACCAAAAAGGGCACCAGCACAGCCAGCGGATCGAGGCCGTAGCCGAGCAGGCGCAGGCTGCCGAACTGCCAGACCAGCGAGGTCAGCGAGCAGCCCAGCGCCAGCAGGGTGAAGCGCACGGAATGGCAGTACCAGTAGACCGCCGCAGCGGTCAGCAGTAGCGCCAGCAGGCAGAACTCCAGAACCGCGGAGGCGCCGTCGGCAATATCGCCGATCTGCTTGGCGAAGCCGATGATCTGGATCTCGAACGCCTCGTCCTCGAACTGGGCGCGGATCTGCTGCTCTAGCACTTGGTTGTAGGCCACATAGTCCAGCTGCTGGCCGTTCTCGTCGAGTTCGTTGAGTTCGGCGGTGATCATCGCGCTGCTCTGATCACGCGCCACCAGCGTGCCGGTAAAGCCGCCCTGGGCGGTGGAGCTGGCGATTCTGTCGACTATCCCCTGGTCGAGACGCTCGGGCGTCACAGTGCCGGGGATCAAGGGGTCTGCACGAAAGCCTTCCTCGGTAATCTCGTTGACGAAGGAGTTGGGCGTCCACAGTGACTGCACGCTGCTGCGCGATATCCCGGGCAGGAAAGTCACAGCCTGGGTCACCTCGTACAGCCGCTTGAGCCCGGCTACATTCCAGATTGAGCCATCGCGGGCCTTGACCACGATGGTCAGGCGGTTCGCCCCGATAAGGTCGCTGCGGTAGGCCTGGAAGGTCTCGACGTACTCGTGGCCAAGGGGCAGCTGCTTCTCGAAGCCGGCATCCATGCGCAGCTGTACGGCGAACCAGGACATACCCAGGGTGAACAGGGCAAGCATCGCCAGCACCAGGCGGCGCCGACGGAACAGCCAGTCCTCCAGGCGTGGCAGCACGCCACGCCCCCTTTCGTCGGACTTATCTACAACAGGAGTATTCACAGCGTGCCTCACATCGAGTGCGAAACGGACAAGCCCACGTAATCGCGATCACGCAGCAGCTGGTCGTAAGGGGTGTCGGCGTCGTTGAACTTGGCGTAGTTCAGGCTGACCTGCCAGTTACCCGGGTTGCGCACGAAGTTCAGGTACAGGTTCATCGCGCTGGCATCACGGGTGTAGGTCGAGTTCACCGAAGGCGTGCGTCCGTTGCCGAGCGCCTGCTGATAGTAGATACCGGGGGTCACGGTCCAGCCGGGGATCAGTGTGCTGTCATAGGTCAGGCTGAAGTCCAGGTGAATGCCCGAGGAGGTCGCATCGCCACGCGACTTGGGCGGGAACTGCGACATGTCCTCGACCCAGCTGTTGGCGCCCGGTGCGAGCAGCTCGCCGTCGTAACTGTCGTGCAGTCCCGGATACTTCACCAGCACCAGCTCCGTCAGCAAGGTCCCGGTGCTGGCCCCGGTGAACTCGAGAAAGTCCGGAGAGTTGGCGTTGGTCAGGCTGTAGGTGCCGGTCAGGTGCCACTGGAACTTCTTGGTGTCTTTCCAGCACTCCCCGTCCCGCCCCGAGCAAGGCGCTGGGCCGAATGCGAAGCCCGGCAACGGGTTGAGCGGCACCGCTTCCTTGGGGCGGTAGGACAGCTCAGTGCCCACGGCCCAGTCGCCGACCGGCAGGTTGGCGCTGATGCCGTAAAGCATGCGGTCCTCCGGGTAGATCCAAGTGGGTGCGAAGCTGGCCTGGTCGTAGCGCTGCTGCGGCAGCTTGTCGTGATAACGCATCACGTAGAAACCGTAGTTGACGTCACTGTCCTCCGGCTGCCAGCGTACCGAGAGGCCCCACTGGCCACTGTCACGGGCGTCTTTGTCGTCGAAGCCGTACTCCTGCATGCCCTCGCCGATCACGTTGTAGGTCGACCAGTAGCTGCCCACCGGCGGCAACTCGCTCTTATTCCAGGCAAACTGATAGTAGAGCTCGACGTTCACACCATAGCCCAGGCCGCTGGCGACGCTGAGCATCGGTGCCGGCAGCAAGGCCTCCTTGAGCTGCACCCCTGGGCTCGATAGCGCCTGGATATCGTAAGCGTTGGTAGCGTTGATGCCGCCCACCGCGAACAGACTCTCGCCCCAGTTGATCACCTGGTTGCCCAGGCGCGCCCGCGCCCGGTGCTCCCCCACGTCGAAGCCCTTGCTCACCCACAGGTCGAGCAAGCGCGCCTTGAACTTCAGATCGTCACGCGCGTCATCGGTCAGCCCATCGCTGCCGATATCCGAGCCCCTGGCCTGCCATAACTGGGTTTCGGCACCCAGCGCCCCGGTGGTATGAGTGGCGGCGAAGTCGCGCTTCCAGCTGCCGCGCGCCATGAACGTAAAGTCCTCGGGGAACTTCAGCAGCAGCTCGTGAACGCCCTTGAGGTAGTGGATGAACAGGTCGCCCTTGTCATAGTTGAGGTTGCCCTGATCGCCAATACCGGAAACGGTCGAATCCAGACAGGCAGGGGCGCCGCTGCCAGCAGCACCGGCGTTGACCAGATCGCAGCCCTGCGACTGGGTGCGCACGCCCATGCCCCAGCCGATGGTGGAATCGAACGAGCCACGGACATTCTCTGTCTCGAAGGTGAAGCCCATGGCCAGAGGCGTTGTGCAGGCAATGACCAGCCCCGATGCTTTAGCAATTATTTTATTCATATCGGATCCCAAGAGTCGCGATTAGCGTTCGCTGATGGCGCGCAGGTTGTCGGAGGTGTAGAAACCGCGCTTATGCCGCGGATTGCCTTCGCTCTCGGTCAGCCAGCGGAGATCCTTGCTGGCGCCGATGGTGCTCAAGTCGAAGAGGTAACGGCCGTCCGCCAGGTTGTACTGCACAAAAGCCTGCGTATCGCAAGCACCGGTCTCGTACACAGGAATCGTGAAGCCTTCGCGCACCTTCCAGATCTGCCCTTGCTTGTCGTAGTCGACGGCCATCACGGCGTTCCAGCTGTCTTCATCGATGTAGAACAGACGCTTCGGCGCCTGGTGGCGCATGCCCTGGCGGACATTGGCCTCGACGACCCACACTCGATGCAGTTCATAGCGGCGCGACTCGGGCGCGATCGAATCGTCCTGGGCAACCTCTTCGACCTTGGCGGACGTGTCGTAGGCGCCAAAAGCGTTGTAGGACACGATCAACTCCTGCTTGCCGACCAGTTTCCAGTCGAAGCGATCCAGGGGACCGAAGAAGATGTTCGCTTCATCGACGCTGTACTGGTTATCCATACCGATCTGCGGCGTGTCATAGGAGTAAGCGGGCATGCGCCTTACGCGCCGCTGGCCGGGAAAGTAATAGAAAGTAGTTGCCTGCTCACCAGCCACAGCGCTCTGCACGGCAGCCTGACCCGCCAGGGCAGCCGGCTCCAGGAAAGAAAAGTAGGTGGCGTTTTCTATCCGGCCGACGGAAGAGAACAGCGCACTCCCCTTCTCCCCCCAAGGGGTAAAGAAGGACACATCATTCGAACTACGCAGCCAATCCCCTCCCGCCTTACGTGGGGAGATCCCGGCGATGGACTTGGGAATGTCGAGGCCGACGCCACGGTAGCGCATCTTCATGTTCCACATGACCTCGGCGCCGGTCGTAGGCATCGGGAACGGAACGCCAGGAACATAGGCTTCCTTCAGCGCAAGACCATCACTATCGAGGGTAGCGAAGCCGACGTTTTTCCTGGTGTTCTCGGCAACGAAGTCCGGCACGCCGCAGCTGCGACGGGTGGGGTACACATTCATTCGATAGCCCGGGATCTTCTTGAACAGCTCAAGCTGGCCCGGCGACAGCTTGCTCGCGTGCTGCGAGACATTACTCGCGTCGATACTGTAGAGCGGCTTGTCGTCCTTGAACTTCCAGTGCTGGCCACGCACCTCACCGTAAGTCCAGTCACCACCCTGAGGGCCGGGCTGCGTCCAGGCCGGAATCACCCCATCAGCACTTGCCGCTACCTCCCCTCCCAGCGGCGTCAATGCCGTCCCCAGCAAAGCAGGATCCTGCTTCGCAGCCTGAACAGAACCCATTGCAGTCGACGCTACAACGGCCACGAGCAGATGCCTGACGCCACGGCGGTTAACAACGCCGACTTCTGGGCGCTCAATCACTTCTTTCATTGGGGTGTCCTCACGGGGCTTTGACTGGCGGCACTACCTTCCCGACAGGGAAATCGGCTTGCGCCTAGATTACTAATCAAATGACATAGTCATTTGAACAAGTCCTTTGACAAGAAAAAGCAATCCACATGCCAAACCCTAAAGCCCAGTTAAAATCATTATTTATCAGTAGCTTATAGATACCAGTGAGGAGTCATGCGGTAGCCTCTTGTCCTCGACTGCACCAGCATGTAGCAGTACGCCGCACCATTTTGAGAATTATTGGAACACCTGTTACGAAGATATACGGGCGTAAAAGGGTACGAGCGACTGTCATTCGCAGAACCCGCTCGTGAGCTACGGATACTCGAAGCAATCCCACGCAGCGACCGCATGGCGGCAAAGAGAGTCCCCGCCGGGGGAGATTCATAGGCGCGATTGAGCCGCGAAGTAAGTGGCAGAGGCTGTAGGCGTTGTGACTGCCTGGAGAGATCCGGGAGCTAAGCTCGGCTCCTTCCACATATCCGCGCGCAGCTGCTGCCACGCTGACGTGCAGAACGCATCACCGGCCTCATCGGTAGCAGGAGCCAGGCCAGATTCGGAAGGACGCCAGAGAATTGGTTGATCCCGGCCACGACGCTCAGACCAGGGAAATGTGAACAGCGCACAACTCTTCTGCCCGCACGAAGACTCATGCCGAGCCGGCGAGATCTGGTGACCGTGTCATCTGCGGCGGCTTGTGGAATGGACCCAGGATCGGGGCGGCTCTCAAGCCGCCCCAACGGAGGCTTTACGGCGCGCGGTAGATCAATGCGTAGAACACCGGCAGCACGACCATGGTAAGAACGGTGGCGAACAGAAGCCCGCCGATGATGGTGATGGCCATGGAGACGAAGAAGGCGTCGAACACCAGCGGGATCATGCCTAGCGCCGTGGTCAGCGCGGCCATGGCCACCGGGCGCAGGCGGCTCGCCCCAGCATCGACTATCGCCGGCAGCAGCGCCTTGCCCTCCTCGCACTCCAGATCGATCTGCTCGATCAGCACGATGGCGTTCTTGATCAGCATGCCGATCAGGCTGAGGAAGCCGAGCAAGGCCATAAAGCCGAAGGGCTGTCCGCTGACCAGCAGGCCGGCGGTTACCCCGATCAAGGCCAGCGGCACGCAGAGCCAGATCACCAACGGCTGTCGCAGCGTGTTGAACAGCATGATGGTGATCAGGACCATGACCACGATGAACACCGGGATGCTCGCGGCCAGCCCGGCCTGGGCCTTGCCGGCGTCCTCGTACTCGCCGCCCCACTCCAGGCTGTAGCCGGGCGGCAGCGGCAAGGCCTCGACCTGCGGGCGCAGCCGCGCAAACAGCTCGCTAGCATTACCTTGCCTGGGGTCGGCGTAGACGGTGAGCGTACGCTTGCGGTCTCGACGGTGGATCATCTCGTCCTCGAACACGGTATCGAACGAACGCACCACCTGCTGTAGCGGGATCATCTTCTGCGCCACCGGGCTCCATATCTGCAGATTGGCCAGGTCGTCGATGGCGTTACGTGCTGCGTCATCGACGCGCACTATAATCGGCAGCAGTAGATCAGCCTCGCGATGAACGCCCGCGGTCACGCCCTGGAAGCCCTCGCGAATCGCCGCTGCCACCATGGCACGGGTGATGCCATTGACGTTGGCCTGTTCGTCGGCCAGGGTCGCTCGTACCAGCTTTACACGTTGCCGCCAGTCGGTACGCACCGCCTTGGCATCGGGATCACTCTGGTAGATCTGCTGCACCTGATCGCCAAGCCGGCGCAATTCATCCGGGTCAGGACCGCTCAGGCGGGCCTGGATCTTGCCGCTCACCCCGGTGCCCAGCTCGAACGGCGAGGCATAACTCAGTGCATCCGGGAAACGGCTGGCGAGTTCGTCTTCGACCTTCGCCATCAGTTGGGGGATCAGACGGTAGTCGTCCACACCAACCAGAAACTGTGCATAGGCCGGGTTGGGCTGTTGTGGCTGGTAGGTAAGCAGGAAACGCAGCGAGCCTTCGCCGAGGGTGGTGGTGACGTGCGTCACGCCCCCCTGCTCCAGCAGAAAGCGCTCGATCTCTTCGGCATCGGCGCGCGTAGCATCTATGTGAGCGCCCTGGGGTAACCAGTAATCCACCATAAACTGGGGTCGGGTCGAGCTGGGGAAGAAGCTCTGCTCGACCATGCTGAAGCCCCACAGGGCGACGGCGAACAGGCCGGCCACGCTGGCAGTACTCAAGTAGCGGCGACGGATGCAGATACGCAGCAACTCCTTGTAACGCCGATAGAAACCACCGCCGTAAGGGTCTGCAGTCGCCTGGTCGGGCGCCGGAGCCTTAAGAAACATCACGCACAGCAGCGGCGTCACCGTCACCGCGGTCACCCAGCTCAGCAACAGCGAAACCATTACCACCTGAAACAGCGAGCGGCAGTACTCGCCGGTCTCGTCGTTCGAAGTGCCGATCGCCGCAAAGGCCAGAATGGCGATCAGGGTGGCGCCGAGCAGCGGCCAAGCCGACTGTTTGACGACGATTGAGGCGGCCTGCTCGGCACGCTCGCCGCGCTGTAGACGGACGAGCACGCCGTCGACCACGACGATAGCGTTGTCCACCAGCATACCCAGGGCGATGATCAAGGCCCCCAGAGAGATGCGCTCGAGTGCCACGCCCATGGGATCTAGAAAAAGGAAGGATCCCGCTATGGTCAACAGCAGAACGAAGCCAATCAGCAGCCCGCTGCGCAGGCCCATGAACAGCAGCAGCACCGCCACGACGATGGCCACGGCCTGTAGCAGACTCTCGACGAAACCCGAGATTGCTGTGGTGACGGACTCCGACTGCTGGGAGACGATGCCGAACTCCATGCCGACCGGACGCTGCCCCTCCAGCTCGGCCATGCGTGCCTGCAGCGCCTCGCCCATGGTCACCACGTTGCCACCGGAAACGGTAGAAATGCCCAGGCCGATACCGGCCCGGCCGTCAAAGCGGATCTCGGCGGCGGTAGGTTCTACATAACCGCGCCGGATCCGTGCGAGATCACCAAGCTGGAACTGCCGTCCGTCGCCACCATGAATCAGCAAGGCCTGAAAGTCGCCGATCGAACTGAGGCCACCCGAAGGCGCCAGAGTGACGAAAGCTTTCCCTACCCGCGCTCGCCCGGCATCCGTCGCCAAGCCTTTCTGGCGTAGCTCCTCGATGATGGACGCGGGCGCGATACCCAATTGCGACAGGCGGTCACTATTGAATTCGACAAATATGGCTTCCTGGCGCTCGCCGAAAGTGGTGATCTTGCCAACATCTCGTACCAGCAGCAGCTCACGACGTAGCTGATCGACATAGTTCTTGAGTTCGGCGTAGCTATAGCCGTCGCCGGTGACCACCAGGAACGCGCTATAGACGTCTCCATAGTCGTCAAGCACGATCGACGGCCCAGCACCCGGCGGCAGCTCGCGCTGCACGTCGTCGACCTTGCGCCGCAATTCGTCCCAGACCTGGGGCAGACTTTCGCGGTCGTAGTTGTCCTTGACGGTAACGGTCAGGGTCGACAGGCCCCGCTCGGACTTCGAGCTCACGCGCTCCAGTTGGCCGAGCTGTTGCACGGCCTTCTCCAGGCGGTCGCTGACCTCCTGCTCCACCTCCAGGGCTGAGGCGCCCGCATAAGGCGTGACGACAAGTGCCTCCTTGATAGTGAATTCCGGATCCTCCAGACGGCTCATGTCCTGATAGGTCCACAACCCTGCAACGAGCATCGCTGCAGTGAGCACCAGGGTGACCAGGCGTTTCTTGATGGCAATGGCGGCGATATCCATCGACTCAATTCTCCAAGACGTGCACGGGGAAGCCGTCGCTGAGCGTATGCACGCCCGATACCGCAATGCGATCACCCACCTGCAAGCCGGAGGTCACGAGCACGCTGTCGCCGCTCAGTTCTCCCAGGGTCACGGGGCTACGCTGCACCGTGCCGCTCTGCGCATCGAAACGCCAGACCTGAGGACTATTGTCGGGAGCGGCGAATACCGCATCGGCGGGAATGTACAAGCCAACTGCGGCATCCCCTGCTGGCAGATCGTAGGCGACGTGTCCAGTCATCCCGGGGCTAACGCTAAAGCCAGGCGGCGGCTCGAAGCCGACGGTAACGCGGAAGGTGCGCGTCACCGGGTCGGCCATGCTGGCGAAGGCAGTGATTTTTGCCGCAATCGGTTGTTCGGGCAGCGAGCTCAACACCACGCGGATCTGCGAATTGAGGTCCTCGATGTGTGCCGCCGAGTCGACCTGCGGCGAGCGAGCCCAGAGCACCTCGGGAACTTGAACGCGCATTTCCATGCCACCCTCGCTTTGCAGTATCAGCACCGGCTGCTTGGCCTGCACATTGGCGTAGTCCTCCACCAGTTTGCGCGCTACACGTCCGGCGAAGGGCGCACGCAGCACCGTGTCCTCAATAGCCTTGTTGGCCTGACGCAGGCTGGCATTGGCAACCGCCAAGTTGCGGCGGGTACGATCGACCTCCTGCGCCGCGACGGCCCTGGCCTTGAACGCCGCCTCGTATCGATTGAACTCCAGCTGAGCGGCGTTGCGTTCAGCCGTCGCCCTGTCCCTTTCGGCCTCATAGTCACGAGAGTCGAGTCGTGCCAGCACAGTACCGGCCCCAACTAGCTGCCCCTCGGTGACCGGAAGGTCGATGATTCGCCCGGGGACTTCGAACGCCATGTCCGATTGCTTGACCGCCGAGACGCTGCCGGGAAACCGCAGCGTTCGAACAGCCTCAGCTTGCCCTAGCGTGAACAGTTTTACCGGTCGCGACACCGGTTGGGCCGCTTCCTGCTGCGGGTCGTTGCAGGCAGTAAGTGCCAAGACTATGGCCAGGCACAACGTGGCCGACCGGATGATTCGATTGTTCAGCTTCATGTTCGTCCCCTTCGACGATTCAA
>JACCDZ012072470.1_pt1 | contig 12952 bp, 11 predicted proteins | sample 7449551 | NCBI WGS metagenome assembly JACCDZ01 (sample SAMN15323452, study PRJNA562643) | freshwater metagenome | isolation source: river surface water | place: USA:Blue River Watershed | collected 2017-08-18
GCCCGAAACGAGCGGGCGAGGGTGACGGCAGCTTGGGTCCGACGCGAAGGCGTGTTTCGACCCCTATGCATAGGACTCAACTATGCGTAGGTGCCTGCTTCCTGATGACTGGCGATGAGCCCGTGCGCGGTCCCCGAGAACCAGATGCCGTGAGCATCTATACATAGTCTTCGCTCTCGGGTGCACTGGCAGCTCCACAACCTGGAGACTGTCATGCGAACCAAGCTTTCTTCTCGATCCCAACCTTCAGGCCGCTCCCGCGGTCGCGCTCAGTTGGAGCGACACACACAGGCGTATCGCGAGTACCTGCTCGATCGTGGCAACGCCGCCGGCTACGTACGCAGCTGCGAAGCGGCGGTGGTGCACTTGTCGATATGGATGAAGGAGGCCAACAAGCGCCTGGCCGACGTCGACGACGGGCTCGTGACCGAATTCCTTGAGCATCACCTTCCCGGCTGCCGCTGCGCGACAAGTGCGCGTCATCTGACAACCGTGCGGGCTGCCCTCGGACACCTGCTGGTCGTGCTACGTGCAGCTGCCGCCATCGCGCCCAAGCCAGTAGACACAACCGCAGTGGGCCAGGAACTGGTCCGCTACGACCAGTACATGGAGCAGGTGCGAGGGCTTGCCCCGAAGACCCGCGAGGGGGCGCTGCGTCTGGTCGAGGCGTTGCTGCGCAAGCAATTCGGCGATAACGCCATTCGGTTCGAGGCCATCACGCCGGGGCACGTTCGCCGCTTCTTCGCCGCGCAAGCCAAGAACTACAAGACGCCGTCGGGCCTGGGCGTCGTGGTCTCGGCCCTTCGCGGCTACTTCCGCTGGCGCGCGACGCTGGGTGATCGGACCCATGCGCTGGTTGGTGCCCTGGCGTACCCGGCGAACTGGCAGCAGGCATCGCTGCCCAAGTCGCTGGAGCCGGCAGAGGTCGAGCAACTCGAAGCCGCCCTCGGCCAGAGCGGCCCGTCGATGCTGCGCGCCGACGCCATGGTGCGCTGCGCGCTTGATCTGGGTCTGCGAAGTGGCGAGGTCGCACGCTTGAATCTGGACGACATCGACTGGGAGGCCGGAACGATCACACTGCGCCGCACCAAGGGCCGGCGTGAAGATGTGATGCCCTTGCCCGAGGCAACTGGCCAGGCCATAGCCGCATACCTGCGCAACGAACGGCCCCAAACCCAGCACCGGATGGTCTTTGCTCGTCACATGACGCCGCGGGAACAGCCGATCGGGCCTGACCTCGTGCGCAAGACCATCCGGCAGGCCTATGCGCGCGCTGGTCTGCCACATACGCGCTCGCATCTGCTGCGTCACACGATGGCCAGCCGTCTGTTGGCCGGCGGCTCCTCGCTCAAGGAGGTGGCAGACGTGCTACGGCACCGCTCGCTGAACACGACGCTGATCTATGCCAAGCTTGACAGCGGCAGCCTCGTCGAAGTGGCCCTGCCTTGGCCCGGGGTGTCAGCTACTGCTACGACCGGGAGGCCGTCATGACGATCGGCCTGACCGCACTCGTGGAGCGCTACCTCACGGAACGCCGCACTCTGGGCTTCCAGCTGCGTTCGACCGCCTACAGCCTGCGCAGCTTGGCCGAGTATGTCCGGCGCACGCGCCACCGCGGCCCCCTGACCCTGGAGGTCATGGCCCAGTGGGCACGCCTGGACACCCATGCAAGCGTCGATCCACGAACCTGGGCCAGGCGGCTGAAGCACTTGCGCTCCTTCGCGCGCTGGATGCAACAGTTCGAGCCAGCAACCGAAGTGCCCGACGACACGATCTTCGGACGGTTGCCCGAGCGCCAGGCACCGCACATCTATAGTCAAGAGGAAGTGCAGCAGTTGCTGGCTGCCGCGCGCGAACTTGGACCCAGTTCCGGCCTGCGCGGCCTGGTTTACGAGACACTGTTCGGCTTGATCGCCAGTTGCGGTCTGCGCCTGTCCGAGGCGCTGTCGCTGAACGTCGGCGACGTGGACCTCCGGCGCGGCCTGCTGACGATCCGGCGCACGAAGTTCGCCAAGTCACGCCAGGTGCCGCTGCATCCGAGCACGGCCAAGGCCTTGGGTCGATACCGTTGGACGCGAGACGTGGCCGGCGCCTCACGCAACGACGATGCGCCGTTCTTCATCGGCACACGGGGCCGCCTGTTCGGCAAGCCGATAAGCGGACACCAGGTGGAGCGCGTCTTCGCCACGCTGCGCAGCGAACTGGGTTGGGTCAACCGTGGCACGCACCACGCGCCGCGCATTCATGACTTGCGCCACACCTTTGTGGTCAAGCGAATTCTGCTGTGGCAGCAGCAGGGCATCGACGTGGACGAGGCGATGCTGTCGCTGTCGACCTACGTCGGACACGCGATGGTGACCAACACCTACTGGTACCTGCAAGCGGTGCCGGAATTGATGGCGGTTGCCGCGCAGCGCTTCGAATCGTGCATGCCGGAGTTCAGCCATGCCTGACACCCGTTCCAACCAGAAGGGCTTACCGCCAAGCTTCCCTGCACTGGTGCAGCAGTTCTTCACCGAATACCTGGTCGCGCAGCGCGCGCTCAGCCCACGAACAGTCGCCTGCTACCGCGACTCGATGACGTTGTTCCTTGGGTATGCAACCCAGCACCTGGGCAAGCCGCCGATGGCCATGCAGCTCTTGGACATCACGCCGGAGTTGATCCTGAAGTTTCTGGCCCACCTGGAACGCGAGCGGCATAACTCGGTGCGCAGCCGCAACCTGCGGCTTACTGCATTACGGGCGTTTCTGAAGTTCGCCAGTCGACGCGATGTAACAGCGCTGCACGCGATCGAGCGCGTAATGGCCGTGCCGATGAAGCGCTTCGAGCGACCACTGCTGGGCCACCTGACGCGGCCCGAGATGATCGCCGTGCTGGGGCAGCCTGGAACCGAATGGACGTCGCAGCGCGACCATCTGCTGCTGAGCCTGCTGTACAACACCGGCGCGCGCGTGTCGGAGATCGTAGAGGTGCGCGTCGTCGACGTGGTGCTGGACGGCGCGGCCTGCGTGCATTTGCACGGCAAGGGCCGCAAGGATCGGTCGGTGCCTCTGTGGAAATCCACCGCAGCGGCCATCCGCGCTTGGTTGCACGCCAATCCGCAACTGCGCGGTTCGGCGGCACTGCTGCCCAATCGATCCGGGCATCCGATGACCCGGTGCAACGTGGCGCAGCGACTGGCAATCGCAGTGGACCGGGCCTCGGCCGATCAGCCGAGCCTGAAGACCAAGCGCGTCTCGCCACACAGCTTGAGGCATACGACCGCCATGCATCTGCTGCAAAGTGGCGTGCCGTTCAACGTCATCGCCCTGTGGCTCGGCCACGAGAGCACGAACACGACACACCGTTACGTCGAGGCCAACCTGGAAATGAAGGAGAAGGCGCTCGCCCGGCTCGAAGCCCCTGACATCAAGCTCAAGCGCTACCGCGCAAGCGACGACTTGATGACGTTCTTGAAGACCTTGTAACTATGCAAAGCGCCGCGGCCTCGCGCACGACCTTCGACACAGTGGATAGCCGTGCCGGGCGCCGCGGATCTACGCATAGTTGAGTCCTATACATAGGGGTCGATAACAGCCAATTGAACACAACTGGGCTATGACCGCTCCCAGCCTGAACCAGTCCTTATTATTTCCCCTACTTAAGCTCACTCGCCAGACGTCTAATTTTGCGAAATGGTCAAGCATGACAACCAAAATTCAAGTCAAACTCCTGAGCCATAACCGGCACGAATCCTAGACTTCTCTCTTGGATACGACCAAGAGAAAACAGAGAAAGAGAGAGATTTCGGCAGAAAAAGGCGTCTATTCCCGAATTCCTGGCCATCAACGGCCAAGAGACTTCTTCAGGAATGGCGCCAATACTGGGCCTCAGCGCGATGCACGAACGGCGTAGAGAGCAGTTCGCGGGTGATAAATGGTAGGCCGTGAGGGACTTGAACCCCCGACCAAGGGATTATGAGTCCCCTGCTCTAACCAACTGAGCTAACGGCCCGCACACCCACAACGGGAACCAGAGATTGTAGTGGGCTTACTTGCCCTGGCTCAGCGCGTTGCCCACCAGCCGCGCGGTGATGTCCACAATCTGGATCATGCGGTCATAAGGCATGCGCGTCGGCCCGATCACGCCCAGGGTACCGACCACCTGACCGTCCACCTCGTAAGACGCGCTGACGACCGACAGCTCTTCCATCGGCACGATCTGGCTTTCACCGCCGATGTAGATGCGCACGCCTTCGGCCTGGCTGGACACATCGAGCAGGCGCATGAGCTGGCTTTTCTGTTCAAACAGGTCAAAAGCCCGGCGCAGGTGTGACATGTCATGCGAGAAATCGCTCACCGACAGCAGGTTGCGCTCACCCGAGATCACCACATTGCCTTCTTCCTGCGTGAGCGCTTCGGAGCTGACCTGCACGGCCGCCTGCATCAGCGAAGCAATCTCGCCCTGCAGCTTGACCAGGTCTTGCTGCACGCGGGCGCGAACCTGCTCGATCGCCATGCCGGCAAAGTTGGCATTGAGGTAGTTGGCCGTCTCCACCAACTGGCTTTGTGAATAGTCGGCTTCGGTGAACAGCACACGGTTTTGCACATCGCCTTCGGGCGAGACAATGATGACCAGCAAACGCCGCTCGGACAGGCGCAGGAATTCGATGTGGCGAAACACCGAAGACCTTTTGGGCGCCATGACCACGCCGACAAAATGCGACAGGTTGGACAGCAGCTGCGCTGCGTTGGCAATCACTTTTTGCGGCTGGTCGGGCTGCAGACTGGGCGTCTGCAGGTCCTCGCGCTGGGCCGTGAGCATGGTGTCCACGAACAGGCGGTAGCCACGGGCCGTGGGAATGCGCCCGGCCGAGGTGTGCGGACTGGCGATCAGGCCGAGGTCTTCCAGATCCGCCATGACATTGCGGATGGTGGCGGGAGACAACTCCAGCCCCGAAGCCTTGGACAGGGTGCGCGAGCCCACGGGCTGGCCGTCAGCGATGTAGCGCTCCACCAGGGATTTGAGCAACAACTTGGCGCGGTCATCGAGCATCGGGCCATTTTAATGATGTAATTTGCCCATGAAATCGCAATTCCGACACGTTGCACTCTTTGGCAGAACGCATGCCTCGATCACGGGTGCTGCGCTGGAGAGTTCGCGCAAGGTGCTCGAAGAAGTGGCCCACTTCCTGACCCGTCAAGGCTGTGAGGTCGTGTTCGACCAGAACACTGCCCAGCTCACTGGCCTGAGCGGCTATGCGGCGCTCGATCTGAACCAGATCGGCCAGCAGTGTGATCTGGGCATAGCGGTAGGCGGCGACGGCACCATGCTGGGCGTGGGCCGCCAGATGGCCAGCCACGGGCTGCCGTTGATCGGCATCAACCAGGGGCGGCTGGGTTTCATCACAGACATCCCGCTCAAGGATTACGCCACCCTGCTGCCCCCCATGCTACAGGGCCGCTACCAGACCGACCTGCGCAGCCTGATGCACGCGCGCGTGCAGCGCGATGGCCATTGCGTGTTCGACGCTCTGGCCATGAACGATGTGGTGGTTTACCGTGGCGGCACCTCGGGCATGGTGGAATTGCGTGTCGAGGTGGACGGTCACTTTGTGGCTAACCAGCGTGCCGATGGCCTGATCATCGCCACCCCCACCGGCTCCACCGCTTACTCCCTGTCGGTCGGCGGATCACTCATGCACCCGGCCATTGGCGGCTGGATCATGGCCCCCATTGCTCCCCACACGCTCTCCAACCGGCCCATCGTGCTGTCGGACAACTCCGAGGTGGGCATCGAAATCGTTTCTGGCCGCTACGCCAGTGCGAATTTCGACATGCAGTCGCTGGCTTCGCTGATGATCGGTGACCGCATCACCGTGCGGCGTTCGCAGCACCAGGTGCGCTTTCTGCACCCTGAGGGCTGGAACTATTTCGACACCCTGCGCAAAAAAATGCACTGGAACGAAGGAGCCTGAACATGGCCCTGACGCACATCACCCTGCGGGATTTTGTGATCGTCCACGCCCTTGAACTCGATCTGACGGGGGGCTTCACGGTACTGACCGGCGAAACCGGCGCCGGAAAATCCATCCTGATCGATGCCCTGCAACTGGCCTTGGGTGCCCGCGCCGATACAGGCGTGGTGCGCGAAGGTGCCAGCCGCTGCGAAATTTGCGCCGAATTCGACGCCACACCGGCCACGCAGGACTGGCTCCAGCAGGCTGGTTTTGACACCGACGGCAGCCTCCTGTTGCGCCGCACCATCGACTCCGGCGGCAAAAGCCGCGCCTTCATCAACGGCAGCCCCGCCACTGCCGCACAGCTGCGTGAACTGGGCGATCTGCTGCTCGACATCCATGGCCAGCACGCCTGGCAAAGTCTGACCCGCCCGGATGCCGTACGCCAATTGCTCGACGGCTACGCCCGCGCCGACACACGGCCGGTGCGCAGTGCCTGGCAAATCTGGCGCGAAGCCCGGCAAGCGCTGGAAGACGCACGCCGCACCCAGAACACACTGGCCAGCGAACGCGAACGCCTGAGCTGGCAGATTGGCGAACTGGACAAACTGGCTCCGGTCGAGGGCGAATGGGAAGAACTCAACACCCGGCACGGCCGGCTGTCGAACGCACAGGCTTTGATCGATGCGGCACAGCAGGCCAGCGCCCTGCTCGAAGGCGACGAAGAAGCCGGTGCCCTGGCGCTGCTCACGCGGGCCAGCCAGAGTCTGGTCGATCTGGCCCGTGTGGAGCCCGAGTTTCAGGCCTTGGCCGATGTGCTCGCGTCTGCACAGGCGCAAGCCGAAGACGCTGCACACAGCCTGCACGGCTACTTGCGCCGCGCCGACCTGGACCCTGAGCAACTGGCCCGGCTCGACGAGCGCCTGGCCTTGTGGATCTCACTGGCACGCCGGTACAAGCGCCCCCCAGAAGAACTGCCCGCTGTCCTGAACCAATGGCGACAGGATCTTGCCCGACTGGATGCTGCTGGCGACCTGCAAGCCCTGGAGTCTGCCGAACAGGCCACTGGTGAGGTTTATCAGAAAGCCGCCCAGGCCCTCTCGCGCCAGCGCCAGAAGGCCGCTCCGGCGCTGGCCCGGGCGGTGACCGAGGCCATGCAGCAACTGGGCATGCAAGGTGGCCGTTTCGAGGTGCAGTTGCAGGCACTCGAACAGGCTGCCCAGCACGGCCTGGAAGAAGTGCAGTTTCTGGTGGCCGGCCACGCCGGCAGCACACCACGCCCCGTGGGCAAAGTGGCATCGGGCGGCGAACTCTCGCGCATCGCGCTGGCGATCGCGGTGACCACCAGCGAACTGGGTGAAGCCGGCACCCTGATTTTTGACGAGGTGGACTCGGGTGTTGGCGGCGCCGTGGCCGAAACCGTGGGCCGCCTGATGAAGCAGCTCGGTCGTCACCGTCAGGTGCTGGCTGTGACGCACCTGCCGCAAGTGGCCGCCTGTGCCGACCAGCATCTGGTGGTCAGCAAACAGGTCAACGGCGGGCAAATCGGCAGCCGCGTCACCCCCACCTCCGGCGAAGAGCGCACCCACGAAATCGCCCGCATGCTGGGCGGTGAAAAACTCTCGGCTACCACCCTGGCCCACGCCCGCGAAATGCTGGGTACCTCTATCGCCTGACACATGGACGTCATCCTCATCACCGGCATGTCCGGCTCCGGCAAATCGGTGGCGCTGCACGCGCTCGAAGACGCGGGCTACTACTGTGTGGACAACCTGCCGCCCGAGCTGCTGATCCCCTTCGTCAAGCTTGAAGAGCAGCAAAAGGAAACCCGGCTGGCGATCGCGATCGACGTGCGCAGCGCGGCATCGCTGCACCTCATGCCCGAGCAGCTGAGCGTGCTGCGCGAGATGGGCATGACGGTCAAGTCCATCTTTCTGGACGCCACGTCCGACACCTTGCTGCGCCGCTATTCCGAAACGCGGCGCAAACACCCGCTATCCGGCGAATCCAGATCGCAAAGCGACAAGGCCCTGATCGAGACCATCCAGTTCGAGCGCGAGTTGCTGTCCAACCTGCGCGAACGCGCCCATGTGATCGACACCAGCCTGCTGCGCTCCTCGCAATTGCAGACCTATGTGAAGACGCTGGTCAGCGCACCCACAGCGCAGCTCACGCTGGTATTCGAATCTTTTGCCTTCAAGCGAGGCATCCCGACCGATGCGGATTTCGTGTTCGATGTGCGCATGCTGCCCAACCCGCATTACGAATCGGACCTGCGTCCGCTCACCGGCCGCGATGCGCCGGTGCAGGACTACCTGCGGCAGTCAGCAGAAGTCGAGCGCATGCAAAAGCACATCGAAGACTTCATGCAGCAATGGATTCCGTCGATCCAAAAAGACCACCGCAGCTACGTCACGGTGGCGATTGGCTGCACTGGCGGCCAGCACCGCTCGGTCTATCTGGTGGAAATGCTGGCCGAGACCTTCAAGGGGCGCTGGCTCACCCTCAAGCGCCACCGCGAACTCGACGCACTCTGAGCCCTCAATCGATGCCCTGGTAAAGCCAGGGCACGTCCATCACCCTCGCGCCCAGCACCCCCATGGCCAGATTCCGTCCCCAACCGACAGGACCGTGCGCATGGAAGATGCGGCCATTGCGGATCGCCCGGGCCTGCACCTGCGCGTTGCGCGGCCAACGCTGCTCGGCATAGCGTCGCACCCGCTCGGCCACCGTGGCCTTGTCGCCCCAACACTGCGCCAGCACCTGCGCGTCTTCGATCGCCATGCCCGCGCCTTGCGCCAGATAGGGGCGCATCGGGTGGGCTGCGTCGCCCAGCAGGGCCACCCCACCCTGCCCCATCTGGGCTGCCGAGGTCAGTGGCGGGCGGTCATTGAGCGCCCACAGGCGCCAGTTCGGCACCGCCTCCAGCACCTGCCGCAGCGGCCGGCTGATCGGCCCCAGCGCCTGAAACAGCTGGGCGGCATGGGCGGCGTGGTCCCAATCCTGCGGGTTGGATGGCAACTCGCCGTGCACGATGGCCACCACATTCAGGGCGCGCCCGGCCTGCACCGGGTAATGCACGATGTGCAAACGCGGCCCCATCCAGACCGTCACCTGCGACTGCGCAGGCGGCGTCTGCAGGGGCACCAGCCCACGGTAGGCCAGATGGCCCGTAAACCGGGGTGAATCGTGCAGGCCCAAGGCCTGCCGACTGCAGCTCCATAGGCCATCGGCCCCGACCAGCAAGGACGGCTGGCGTGCCAGCCCCTGTTCTGTGCGCACACTGACTTGGCCAGCCTGCTGGTGCACCTCGGCCACCCGCTGGTTCAGCAAGAGGGGCACGCCTTGCGCCTGCACCGCCTCCAGCAAAAGCCGATGCAGATCGGCGCGGTGGATGCAGGCGTAAGGCGCGCCATACAGGCGCTCGGCCCGCTCGCCCAGCGGCAAGCTGCCTAGTTCGCGCCCGGAGCGTGCGTCGCGGGCCACCAGCGCATGCGGAAAACTGGCCACAAGTCGCAGGCCCGGCTCTAGCCCCCAATCGCGCAGGATGCGGGTCACGTTGGGACCGATCTGGACGCCCGCACCCACTTCGGCAAACGCCCTTGCCTGCTCGATGAGCTGCACACCCGCGCCCTGCCGCGACAGTGCCAGCGCGGCCGCCAGCCCGCCAATGCCGCCGCCGGCCACAAGGATGTCGGATGCCTGAATGTCCATGTCCGGATTGTGCCTGCCCACTGTGTGCGCCAAAACCCGGACAATACGGCCCCATGACTTCGATCAAAGCCCCCGAACTGCTGCTGCCCGCCGGCACCCTGCAGCGCATGCGCGCCGCCTACGACTTTGGCGCCGACGCGGTTTACGCCGGCCAGCCGCGCTACAGCCTGCGTGCGCGCAACAACGAATTCAAATTCGAACAGCTGGCCACCGGCATTGCCGAGGCGCACCAGCGCGGCAAGAAATTCTTTGTCACCAGCAACCTGATCGCCCACAACGACAAACTGCGCACTTATCTACGAGACCTGCAACCGGTGGTCGAGCTCAAGCCCGACGCCATCATCATGGCCGACGCCGGCCTGATCATGCTGGTGCGCGAGCAGATGGAAAAAGGCCTGTGGCCTGAGGTGCCGATCCACCTGTCGGTGCAGGCCAACAGCACCAACAGCGCGGCCGTGAAGTTCTGGCAAAAGCAGGGCGTGAGCCGGGTCATCCTGTCGCGCGAACTGAGCCTGGACGAGGTCGAGGCCATCCGCAACGATTGCCCGGACATGGAAATCGAGGTCTTCGTGCACGGCGCGCTGTGCATTGCGTATTCGGGCCGCTGCCTGCTGAGCGGCTACTTCAACCGCCGTGACCCGAATCAGGGCACCTGCACCAACGCCTGCCGCTGGGAATACAAGACCCACAGCGCCGAGCTGGACGCCAACACAGGCGACGCAGTGCCCAGCCAGCGCCTGGACGGCTTCAACTTCGCCAACGAAGACGAAGAAGCCGCCAGCACCTTCTCGACCTGCGGCGGCGGACAACGCCATCCCGAGGCCGACAAGATCTGGCTGATCGAGGAAAAAGAGCGTCCGGGCGAGCTGATGCCGATCATGGAAGACGAGCACGGCACCTACATCATGAACAGCAAGGACCTGCGTGCCGTGGAGTATGTGGACCGCCTGGCCCGCATCGGCGTGGACTCGCTCAAGATCGAGGGCCGCACCAAAAGCCACTACTACGTGGCCCGCACCGCGCAGGTGTACCGCCGCGCCATCGACGACGCCGTGGCCGGCCACCCCTTCAACCCCGAGCTGCTGCTCGAACTCGAAGGTCTGTCCAACCGCGGCTATACCACCGGCCTGCTGGAGCGCCGCCCCAGCCAGGACTACCAGAACTACATCACCGGCCACTCCACCAGCCAGCGCAGCCAGTTCGTGGGCGAGGTGCTGCAGGTGCGCGAAGACGGCTGGGCGCGCGTGGAAACCAAAAACCGCTTTGCCGTGGGCGACACGATCGAGATCATCCACCCCAGCGGCAACCGCCAGCTGCGCGTGCAACAGATGCAGAACACCGACGGCCACGCCATCGAAGTGGCTTCGGGTAACCCGGTGCAGGTCTGGATCCCGGTGGAAGGCCCGGCCGAAGGCGCCCTGATCGCACGCATGCTCTGAGAGCTTGGGCAATGGCACTGCTCAAGCCTGTCAAGACCGTCATCGAAATCCATCCGCTGGCACCCGCGCAGCCGCGCACAGGTGAGCCTTGCAACGGCTGCGGTGTGTGCTGCCTGGCCTTTCCCTGCCCACTGGGCATGGTGCTCTCGCTCAAACGCATGGGCCGCTGCAAAGCCCTGCGCTGGAGCGATGCCGATCGCCGCTACCTGTGCGGCGCCATCAGCGATGCGCGCAACACCCTGCCTTGGGGTCTGAAGTGGCTGGCCCCCCGGCTGTCGCAGCTGGCACGGCGCTGGATCGCCAGCGGCATCGGCTGCGACACCCGATCGGCCTTCATCGACTGAGGGGCGTCTTCAGGCCACAGGCCTGAACTGGTAGCCGTTGCCGGGAGCTGGCTCCATCGTGCCAAAGGCCGGAAATGGGAAGTGGAAGCCGCCTGCCAGCATCTTGTCGCGCACCAGCATGTCGAAGATGCGGCGGCGACTCTGACGCGCCATCTCGGGGTTCATGTCGAAGACCACCGACCAGTCGGGCGCGCGTGCGAAAAGTGAAGGCACGTTGGTGATGTCGGCCACATAGGCAAAGGATTGCCCCTCGGAATCCACACGGAACAGGGTGTGGCCGGGCGTGTGGCCAAAAGCCGCTACCGAGGTGATGCCAGGGGCAACCAGAGCACCGGGCTCGAATTTCACCAGCTGGTCTGGTGCCAGGCCGCCCAGGGCGCGCCGCACCGTCTGGAAAGCCCCCTGCATGGCCGGCGGTGCGCTGGCGATGCGGACTTCGTCGGTCCAGAAGGCATGCTCGGGGGCAGGCACATGCACCCGGGCGTTGGGGTAAACGAGCGAGCCATCCTTGTTGCGCAGACCATTGATGTGATCGCCATGAAAGTGACTCAACACCACGTTCTGAATGTCTTCGGGCTTGAAGCCTGCCGCCGCCAGGTGGCCGCGCAGCTTGCCGGTGGTCGGTGGACCGTTGTCGGCAAAGCCGGTGTCAAACAGGTAACGCTGTCCGCCATTGACCAGCAGGAACGGCGTAAAGGGAATATCGATGTAGTCCGTGGGCAGGCTCTGCGAAGCCAGCAAGGCCTTGACCTGGTCCAGAGGCACTTTGGGCACAAACTCCTCTCCCAGGGGCCTGCGCAAGGCACCGTCGTTGAGGGCAATGATCTCCATGCTGCCCAGCTTCATGCGGCGAAAGCCTGGATTGGGGAGTTCCGGCACACCCAAGTTGGGCGCGCTCTGCGACCAGACGGACGAGAAAGTCAATGCTGAAGCACCGGCGAAGCCAGCCCCAAGAAACAAACGGCGATCGAGCATATGCGTCTCCTTGTGTGTAGTGATCCGCCAGAATATCTAGCCCTCAGGCCAGCTTGATCGCCGGGCACCATATCCCTTGCTCCGGATCGGGTATTGGCTCAACAAAAAAGCCCCGCCGGCTTGCGCGGGCGGGGCTGGCGGCAAAGGCCGTTCGGTGATTAAACCGTCACGCCTTTGGCGGTCTCTGCATACTCTTCGATCTGGTCGAAGTTCATGTACTTGTAGACGCTGGCGGCATCCTTGTTGACGATGCCCACGGCTTCCTGGTACTCGGCCACGGTGGGGATACGACCGAGCTTGGAGCACACGGCAGCGAGTTCGGCCGAGGTCAGGAACACGTTGGTGTTCTTGCCCAGGCGGTTCGGGAAGTTGCGGGTCGAGGTGGACACCACAGTCGCGCCTTCACGCACCTGCGCCTGGTTGCCCATGCACAGCGAGCAGCCGGGCATTTCGGTGCGGGCACCGGCCGCACCGAAGGTGGCGTAGTGGCCTTCCTTGATCAACTCGCTCTCGTCCATCTTGGTCGGCGGGGCCACCCACA
>JACCDZ011155182.1_pt1 | contig 12949 bp, 22 predicted proteins | sample 7449551 | NCBI WGS metagenome assembly JACCDZ01 (sample SAMN15323452, study PRJNA562643) | freshwater metagenome | isolation source: river surface water | place: USA:Blue River Watershed | collected 2017-08-18
GCTTGGTCATGGATAGGTAGGACTTTGTCGCCAGCAAAAAGATAGTCAGAATCTTTTAATTTGGCATACTTTTCTGCATTGAATTCAGCAGAGTCTTGCAGGCCAAGTTCATGAAGACGTACAGCAAGCAGCTTGTTGGCTGTTTCCATGAATTCTGTTGGTTTAATCTTTTTCACTATGTCTTCCTCTGTGTCATAAAGGACAAAATCTAATATTTTAATTTTACCATTATCATATCCTGATTCCGAGTCTTTCAACACGACTGTTTTAACATGGGGATCAGCTGGTGTTTCAACAAATGATAATTCTTCGTATGAGATCTAGTCTCCAATCCAGTACGCCTGTACACCATCGTACACTTTGCCCCTGGAGTGGCATATCTCTTTTGTTTTCGCAATGTTCTAACTGCATATGGAGCAGTACACATCTTTGGCGTCACCGCCTATCTAAACGTCGCTATACGTACCATCAAGTATTTTCTTAATGGCATCAGGTTTATCTATTGTAGCTATTAATTCTATGTGGCCAAGACCTTTATATTCACTTTCTGAATCATAAAGTTTTCTGGCGTCCGCTTCTTCAAGAATACTAATTATATCATCAATGGAATCAAAATCAAGAACATCCTGACCAAACTCTTCATAATGTACATATTTTGCATCATCTATATACCCCAGATGCTTACTTATATCCTTTAAATTATCAGAGTCATGACCATATATAACAGGATTGTCTATCCACGAATCAACACCATCTCTCATGGCGCTTGGGATATACAAAAAGTTGTTCTTATTAATCATGCCAGAATGACTAGCTTCCACCTTAACGCGTATACTTTTAATCTTATTGGCATCGGCAAGCTTGAGGCCGCCGAAATCGATGGCCTCTACTTTAATCTTTGTATTATTGATCTTCATCTGAAGAATCTCCCTCTAGCGCAAGCAAATGTTCTTCGAGGACAGAGTCCACCAATAAGGTGCATGACTCGTCACTCTAGAATGCGAGTGATTCTACCATAAGATTTATTGCCATGTCTAATGAGCTATCCATGATTTTGGACGCTAATGACGCCTCAATATCCTGCTCAAGCTCCGCAAAGGTTTCATACATCCCATATGTTAAATGATCGGCAGCACAATCTCTCAAAACCCTTGCAATGCGAGACTGCTTATTCGGGTCATCAGACATCATTAGATCTTTTAGCTTTTTCTTATTTGCAGGCTTAGCTTTCTGCGCCGCTGATTTCGCTGCGCTGCTCGCCTTCTTCTTAACGATACTTGTTGTCTTGGCTGCTGGTTTTTTTGCAGCAGGTTTTTTAGCACCGCCAGCGGCAGGCTTAGGCATAACCTTAGCAGTATGACTAACCAACTGTTTCTGGTTCTCTAGGTCCGTTTCTCCACTTGCTTGCTGTAGCAGGAATGGAACTGTCTTTTCTGGATCGAACTTGCGTTCGGCATAATCTAACTCTTCTCGTGCCTCATCAATCATTAACAGACCTGCATTTGCTAGACTCAATATATGACTTTCTTTGGCGATTTTCTCTGACTTATCTATTGGATTGAATACAAAACTAACTATGTCTTTCTCTTCGACATCCAGCTCATTCTTGTAATCTCCTCTCTCAAGTAGGAGCTCCATAATTAGCACGTTCATAAACTGCTCGAACGTTTTCTGGTAGTCAGCAACCTAATCGGCTAATGCCTATGAAAGCACTTCGCCTGACGATTTAGTAGTCTATGATGCTTCGCCGAAATCCATACCGGACATGCCCAGTCCAGCATACACGCGATTCTTAAAGTAATTCAAGTATTCGCTTATACGAAGTGCCAACGATTCTGCGCCTATTGCTTTTATCTCTACGCGCTCATTTGTGGCAAGACCACCATCCTCTTCCATCTGTTCGAGATAACGGGTGGCAATGTCCACCTCATTCGTTCCGTCTGGTAATGTTTTACATGGGTGCTTTTCAGTACCAACCTTAACATGGATGATTGGGAATAGTGATTTGTATATCAGCTTTTCCACACACTCTTCTATTCTACGAAGTGCAAGAATATCGTCGCGCACAGGTTCAAGGCATGGTGTACCAATTGTATATCCAGGACGCTTATTGTAGAACATGTGGCCAACGTTATATATGTCAAAATCACGCCATTTGTTTCTTGGCATCCATTGCCTATACAGATGCACGTTACCAGCATCATCTATTTTTTGTACCATTGTTTCGGCCGGCACAACAAATATGCCAGCGATTGGTTTAAGGCGCTTGCCATTAAAATCAACACGCTCTTTACCACTGGAGGCAGTTTCTTTTCTAACCTTTACATAAAATGAATTATGTAGACTAATCAGACTTGTTGCAAGCTCATCCAGAATAACCTACCAAGGTCTCTTAGATACCATTGCAATTTCACGGAAACGCTTTTCAATATAGTCTATATTCTTTTTATTTTTAGAAGACAGCTCATATCCATTTCTGAACATCAATCCCTTCTTCTTGGTGAAGGTGCGAGCAACTAATGCTTCAGTATCAATAATACGACCATACTCATAAAGGTTGTACTCTTGCTCGGTGAATCGCTCTGATCTTTTGATTACGTTTTTTGTGGCTGGGCCAAAGAAACTTAAGACAGGGTTATCTACACTTGTAAACTCTTCATCCTTAAGTGATACCTCAGCTTTTTGAGACGCGTCCTGTTTAAATCTATCTTGCAGACTTGTCTCGTAAGTATTCATATCTCGCAGTCTAGATCGTTGACCTTTAGTGCTTATGCCCCTTGCATCATTTAGCTTAAGGCGCTTCATGTGCTTACCGATATCCTGTGCGCTAAGTTCCATGCTAGGGCGATAATTTGTATGAAGTATAATTTCAGGTGTCATTTATTGCCTCATGCTTTTATTAGAGAGAAACGCTTTATTATTTCGTCGCTTGTGGCGCACTTAATTATGGCAGCCTTGGACACGGACGCGGCATCGACCAATGGAGGAGCATCCTTCTACTTGAGTATGTTAAATGTCTCTCTGATTAATTGAGAGTACTGGGGTACGACTAATACTACATTCTTACCATTAGTCACCTTATTGATCTGCACTTCATTAGGATTCGACACCGGATTACCGGGAACAGGATTTGATGGTAAGGTTGTCTTGCCACCAGGCGTAACCTTATCCCTCTGTATTTCGTCGATTACTTCATTAATGATATCCTGAATGTGATTATTTTTCATCACAATTTCAGTGTTGCAAATCTTAAGGTTTAATTTTTTATCTATAGTATCTGGAGTCTTTTTAACAAAAAGCACCGCAATGTTACCCTCGGCAGTATTTGTAACTTTAGCGCTTGCGTCAAATGCTTCGGCAATTGCTTCAGCTACATCAACTTGAGATATCTCCAGACCCTTATTTTGCACAGGTTTAAACTATGCAATATTCTGATTATAGCCCTGTTCCAGAAGACTCTTTTTGACTTTCTTCTTAATGATAGATCTAATTAAATTAACAAGACCTGCCATAAGTTTAATGTCTGCTGTAATTGTAGGTAATCCACCTTCAACTGCGCCGCGAGTAGAGCCGGTTCTCATCTGTTCGCATGTCACATATTTTGATATGCCAAGAACATCCTGATACTTCTTATCTATCTAACTCATTGCCTTGCCGATTGCATCATTGGTACGTAGCACCATCTCTTCGGTTTTCTTTTGCTGCTCGTAAACAGCCTGCGAGATGTCTTGTTGGTTCTTTTGGATCTTGCCGATTATCTACTGCAAACCCTGGGAATACTTGTTCTCTGGTGACGCATTCAGGTCGACGCCTGTCAGATGGTACAATTGATTAGTCTTTTGCTGGCCAAGCCTACGTGCTATTGCCCGTTCTGACGGTATAGCTTCTGCGATGGTCTCAAGTGCTGTAATTGCACAATTTACCGGCTTCATTGCATAGTTGAGTATGTCGCGTATGCCATTAAAGATAACTGACATCATCTACTACATTACGCCAAGCGAAAATGAGAACTCACCTATGCCACCTATATTAATGTCGGCGTTAAAGTCAAGAAGTGCCTACAGTAGCATGGCGGATATCATATTGAGATCTTTTATACACATGTTAGCAAATATATTGCCTATGTCCATAAGACCGTCAAAGTTGGACGTTAGATCAAAATCAAGTAAGTCCTTTAGGCCCTTGAGCTTATTTTTCAAGAAATCAATCTGCTGACGTATGCCATTGATCAAGTTTTTGAAAGCACCCATTATATCCATGTCAAGATCACAATCAAAACAGTCTTCTGCAAACTGCTTTAAGTCTGCCAGTACCTTCTTCTTTGAGACTCCGTATTGCTCCTGTACTGCGCTAACGCCAGTATAGTCGGTGTCATCATTGGGACTTATAACATTGATTTGACGATCTGGGTCTGGTGTTGCAAGCTGATTGTCAACACCGCCAATGCCACCAATAATCTCTTTGATGTCTTTTAGATCTTCAATTGTGGTCGATATTTCCAAACCTATTGCAACTGGAATCTTGGTTAAGCAGTTATTTTTATCTAACGCATCAGAGAAGGCTTTAACTATCATCTGTGCGTAATAAGTTGTTTGCTCGATCCCGTTAGTTTGTTCACCAGCAACAGGTATGAAATTACTCGTTATCATTCTTAGAATCCAAAGCTACTTTGATTATACTACGGCAATCCAACTTGAGTTGTTGCCCTTAATACTGGCGGAATCTGCGGCCTTAGCAGTATCGGTATTACAAGTTGACGCCTATTTTCAACCATATACAAGTCACCAGCAAGACCTTTGCTTTGAACTATGTAGTTACCGTTCATGTTAGGGCTGGTTTTTGTTGTATTCTTGTATGGCTAAACTGGCTATATAGACTTGTATTTTGAAATCTTATTTGGATATTTACACACCATTAAGCGCTGATTTATGTCTATCATCCACTGTTTTACGCGGAGAGCATGATCGTGAGCATCTGGTCGAGTAAGGAAATCCTCGGCGGCGAACTGGTACAAACGCATGTAAAGGTCTGCGCGTTGCCTTTTTGAAATTGACTACTGAAAGTCATCCTTAAACACTATTGTCACTTGAGTAACCTCTTAACTCGGCTATGCCTCTTGCTTTGCCGGATACTTTGATTAGGTTAATACAATATTCAACCATACCATATGTGATATAGCCATAAAGTGGGTCGTTGGTGTCGAAGGGGCCGAATATATAATTCAAAGCATCGGCCAACTGCTTATTCTTTTCCATATCAACATAAACCATCACACTTGAAAGACCCTGCCGAGTTTCCTCGCGCAGGGCCTCGTATTCTTCGATGATAGCATCTATCTCTTTGATCGTTTCAAGTGCAAGTGCTGTATTGCTATCTTTTATTGCATTACTCATATTCCACCTCAAGTTCAAGAGCAAACAGGGAGTTTACAATGTCTTTTGGCTTAATCATTATCCATAACGGGAAAAATGTTTCTGGCTGCGGCGAAATGATTCTAACTGTGTTGAACAATCCAACCTTGTCAAAATCATCCTGAGTTGGCATAGAATCCATAGATAGCATCTTTATGTCATATAGGCTAGATGGGTCAGTTCCGCCACCTCTAGCTGCACGAACGTTAATTACGTCTACTTTACTTGTGTTTGTCACAATGTAGTATTTTTTAACGATCATAGCGCCGGCCTCAACAGTTATAACGTTGTTAACCGCACCTAGCTCAAGCAAGACTTCTTCTATGGGGTCAAAATAGCAAATACCAACGCTGTTTGACACAGTATCACTTTTGACTGTAATGTTCACATTACTGATATTAGTTGGCATTCTCGACTCCGATATTCTGATATTACCAGCGGGCTCTCCTCTGGGAAGATTTCCACTAAACATCTGCTCTTCCAGATGTTATACCTCTTTTATTAGATAGCCTGCTATTATACAGCTTTTCGGTATTTTGTCTAGAAGCAAATAATGGGGCTTCTGTCAACAGGTGTGTTGTAGTTCCGTCATTTACCTCCATCATATTGACTATCTTTTGTTCTTCCTACTCGAATTTTCCATCAGAGCTTCTATTGCGCACGTTTATGGCAACAGTGCCTCCACCGATCTGGTTTAAGAACTGAGAATAGTTTGCAGCAAATCCATATAGACCAATCATAAATGCATCCAAGTCGTGATCACCTATCGACTCTTGTTCTGCCCTATATATTGGTTTGCCACTTGGCTATCTGCCTGCAACTATATAGTTTTGCATCTGCCTGATCAAATCCTTGTCCCACTCTTCGTTCAAAATGTAGGCTTGTCGCTCTAACATGCGCACCGTATTTTCAACAATGTACGTCTTAGCGTCCTTAGTTAGAACAAATCCAGTCTCCTGATCAACTATCTCAATCTTGGAAGAAAAGTTAATTCCCTTCACTTCAAGTAGGAGGCGATCTGGGTCGTCTTTTGGGGTAGCATTGCTGGATATAACATCCATAGCATATGCTTTTATGGACTGTATCTGTGAAACACCAAATCCTTCATCAACATATATATGATTGAATCTATATTTGCGGTTCAAATCTATAATTTTGCGCACGGCGTCCGTTTGGGACCAACCCTCGCGCTACACATTTGCTTTCTCTACAACAAAGAATCGTTTGTAGGTTCTATCAAATGCTATTACAAATATTCGAGTTCCTACCTTATCGTCGTTCCAATCGCAACCAAGCACAACTATGTACCTGTCTCTATTGATAAGAACATCTGCACGGTCTTCGTCACCCCATCCTTCGTTCAGACATTTATCTATAAAGAAGTTTTGGAACACACCAGCATTAGATTCGCCAAACTCTGCCATGATCTCCTGAACATAGCCTATGTCGGTTGAACCTCCACGTAATTCCTGGTCAAGTCTATCCTAATAGTGAGGAATAACAAAAGATGGAAAATGAAACTCTTTATACTCTTGTCTCTTTGAGAACTTGTGTAGATTTTTCTTACCGTCTGGAGTTGAAGACATGAATATAGTTGTGTCTGGCTGGTCAAGCAAAATACCCAGTATTGAGTTTACGTCTTTTTCTGTAAGGTAGTCCACCTCGTCAAGCACGATGTCGTCTGCGGGCTGACCACGTACAGATTTAGCGCCCTGAGCACCGGCCGTAAAACCCTTGACCCGCTATCCGTTGCTAAATTTCATTGTGTGAACTGGCTACTTTGTATAGCTTGAAACCATATCGTCGTACTAGCCATACTTTTCCATGTCAAGATGGTTGATGATTGCTATCATTGCCTCATATATTTCCTGAGTTTGAACTTCAGCAGGACACACAATAAGCGTTTTAAAATCAGAATTCATTAGTGAATTATGAACTACGCGAAGTGCAATTGAGAATGATTTACCAGCACGACGACCACACCTGACAACCTTTCGATTGGCAGTGCAGCTAAGCAGCTGAGATTGATACCATCGCTCAGTAAATACCTTCGGACTAATGTTGAATTTGGCCCAATGAACAGGATCTATTAGATCTTTGAGCATTTCCAACTCTTGGCCCTGGAAGTTGTCCAAGAGGTCTTCGTCGTATATATGCTCAAGCTTTGCGTAGCCAGTGCATTGTATTGTTATCTCGCCATATTTAGCTATCTGGTCTGCTCGGCAGGATTTACACATACCCTCAAGTGTTTGGTCGTAATTTTTCCACTCCAAATACTCAAGCCACGGTATTTCAGATAGCTTAGTTTTCTTCATCTTTTCTTCTAGTTGGGCCTTGTGCTCCTTATAAACACTATCTCCGACCACCTATACGTTAACTGCCATAAAGTATCTATGCCTCATTACCCATCATCTGGCCACGGTTATTCATTGCGCTTTTAGAAATAGCTTGCAATGCTGCCTGTCTGTGGGTCAGTGTATTGTTAGTTTGTAGTAAATCTCTACTCATATCAGAATCATACATTCTTTTGCGAACATTCTGTATTGTATTATTGGCAGTAACCTAACCACCAATTGCGCTTGCTATGCCATATGCGGCCGCCATCCCAACTGCTGCTCCGCTAAGTCCACCATAAAATCTTCCGGCAGCACCACTGCCACCAGCAGCTTTCTGTAGTCCAGCGCCAATGTTTGCGCCAACACGTCCGCCATAAAACATACCGACTTGAGGAGCAATTGTCTCTGAGGCGTACTGTCCAACAGTCTGACCCTCTTTAACTGCTTCATTCATCATATATAATGAAAAGCCAGGTATTGCCAATGTGCCACCATATCCAAGAGCCTTTCCAAAGATTCCTGTTTGTTTGCTTGCAAACTCAATCTGCTTCTTAGTTATCATGCCAATTGAATTCTGCAATGCCTCTCTGTTTGCACCTGAGCCACCAAAGGCAAATGCCCTTGCTCTTGCAAAGTGCCTGCTTGGCTAAACTTTTGAAAACTTATCATTACCATAGCCATATCCGCTAAGGCCAGAATTTCTAACCTTATTCCAGTAATTATCACTCATAATTCATGATGCCTTTTGATGTTTTGAAAATCATAAAAACCAGTACCATGATATGGATTAGGATCCTGTATCTTTTTCTTTGGCATAGGCTTGCCCTCCTACTTGGAGAGCTCGTTAATTAAAAACAGGCCACCAGCGGTAACAGCCAGTGAGCCACCAATTTTTTGCTTTGTAGTAACGTCTGCTATTTTCTGAAACACATTGCGCTACTTCCAGTTTGTCAATTTCATTCCGCCGTTATTCTTGCGGAACTATTCAATAAACTTAATTCTGTCTGCGTTGTTTGATTGTTTTTCTAATCCATGATAAAAGTCGGACTGACCATATTGTTTGCCCACCGCCTCGATCCTACCTAATCGTGAATACCGCTTGTGAACGTTTGCAAAAGCAATCTTCCAATCATTAGTATTCATAGCCTTACCGTAGTTTGCGCGGGCCAACTCATGGCTCTCTGTGCCACCATTCTGTGTATTGGCATATATAACGATTGGGTTGTTGTATGACGGCGTTTGACGCAGCCCCAGTACCCTTGTTCGACCTTCAGTATCAATCTCTTCCAGCGTGTTCTTAACGGCTTTAAAGAAGCTGTTTTGCGCCTCTTCCGGCTGAGCTTTGGCTATCCGAGACATTACCTAATAGTCATCCATACCCATTGTGCCAGTTTTCATCTTATAACGAAGATCATTTAATCTGTCAAAGATTTTAACCTGCCTCTGTGCATCATCCAATGCTGTGTGCTGCTCCTCTCCAAACTGTATAAGATTGCGTGAGAGAAAATCTACGGATGTACCAGTGGTCATGTATTCTGGATCTATCAAACCAAGCTAAGAAGCCTGTGCATACGTTGCTTTTGTGATATCCATCAGGTCAATTACAAAAGAACCTTTGCGAGTAGGGGAAGTAAACTCTTTTTCGTAGGTTTCTGCCACCGACATAAAGGCATGCTCTGCTGCTCGGCGGTCTACTGGGCTTTTAGTTTCCAGGTATTTTTCAAAGTTATACTAAGCATTGGCGCGGCCAGAAGTTGCTGCTGGAGGTGTGTATAAAAATTTACCATCATCAGAGAAACCCTCTGTCCTGGTAAAATACCTCATGTCTGGCTTTTGTATTCCTTCATTTTGAAGCATTTGCCCAAGGAATGAATTTTCAAAGTTATGATTCTGTATAAGAACAGCCTTCTACTGCGACAGTTCTCGTGTCAGCTCCTGAGCTGCTATTCCAGGCGACATGGCCTGATTACTTTTTAAAGAGTCAAAAAAAGGAGTCAGACTCCCTCTATCAAGCTGAGCTTGAGTAAAGTCGGCCGAACTCCTCATCATAAAGTCTAAGTATGCCTGTGGGTCATTGGAACCAAGACTGTTAATAAAGAGTTCCCTTCCAGAGTTTCTGCGTGCAAAACCCATCGACCATATCTTGTCGGATAAACTATCTCGACCGGTTGTTTCTATGTCAACGGAAACTAGGTCTTTAAAGAACTCTCTTCCTTTCATTGTTTAAGTGCTCCAATAAATTTCTTGTACTGACTGTATGAGTCAAAAATCTCTTCTTCGGTAACAAATCTGTATGAACAGTTTTTTACTCCAGATGCAGATATGAATTTGTTAGCAGCAATGGCTTTGGCCTGGACATCCTGGCGGCGCACCATTGAGCTCGGTTTGATCTCTATAACCTAAGATCTTCCATCTTCATAAACAACAAAAAGATCAGGTATGTATTTGTGCAAAACACCATCTAGTTTGTAAGGTATGCTCATAGCTTCCATAAAATAAGCCTTCACGTTGCTATCCTCTTCCAATCTAAGGCAGTAAGCAAATTCATATGCTGACCTAAATGCAATTTCAGATTGATTCTTATCTGACCACATCTTACCACTAATATGCTTGCCATTTCTATTAATTATAAACCCAAGCTTTTTTACGTCTTGAGATGCAAGCATTTTTTGTCTTGCGGCAACTTCTTCTAGGTGTCTTTTCCGTAATGCCCGTATGTGTTCTCGATAAGCTTGATTCATTTACTTAATCTTTTTTGGCTGATAGTTTTGCCATTTTCTCTTTCATCTCTGCAAGATGAGCTAGAACGCTGACTTGCTGCTGGCTTGCCTGGACTGCTTTAAGTTTAACTTTAGCATCCCTGGTTGCCATCAGTGACTTCAGGATTTTGTCTCTACGGTTTTTAATCTTCTCTTTGATCTCCCAAGACTTGGAGATTGATTCGCCCTCTATAGCATTTCCTTTTGCATCAACTCCTATAACATCTAAAATTGTCATAGTAGGAGAGGTGTTTGCCATGTGAAGGTTTGTTCTTCTTTCGTAAAGGTTGCATTCTGCTAATTCTGTGATTAAGCCTAGTTCGGTGAAATTATCCATTTCAACTCCGAATTCATGCATGAACTGTTGAGTCCATTGAGCTAGAAGTTCTAGTTCTATCGGACACTGTTTGCCAATTGGTGTTTTTCCAATTTGTGCCAATGGACATTCATTCTTGAATGGACATTTATCTCCTGAGCAAATCATAGCTGATGATCCAACTATTGATGTCCTCTATCTGGAGAGAGATTTTTTAACCTTCAACTCTTCTTCCGGCGTAAGTTTGATTGTGTCATAAGTGTCAACATCAGGTCTGATCTATTGGTAAAAGTCAGACGTAGTCAATACACCATTACCCAAATCAACGACTGCATCCAGTCGTTTTATAGCAACCTGAGAGCTAGTTGTTTCCGTAGTAGAGTTTTCTGTAACGATAGGAATTTCCTTCTACTCTGCTGATGTTGTTTGCTTTTTAGCTAAATCTAATAGCTATTTCATTCTATTCATTTCATCTAACATGTGAGTTTCCTACTCGTGCGTAATTGTTAATTTTCTTAACCTTAAACAAGGTTAGAACTATCCCCTCGTTAGACTGGGATATAATAAGGTAGCTATCTATCTGCTGAGTAGCTCTCTGTTCGAACTATCTCGTCCTTTGCGGAGGCGCTTCGGACTAGCTTATAGTCTGCTGCGTTGCTATCTAATAAGTAGCTAAGCCGTTTAATATAATCTTATTATATCATGGATTTTGGAGAAATCAAGACCAAAAGCGTAAATATTTTTCAGGTATTTTCCATTTATGTATCTTGACAAATGAAAAAATGTGTAGTATGTACTTGACAATTTATTGTCAATAACGTACAATGTTGCCAATTTCCTGAAGGAAAAACTACTACTAATAGAGGTACTTATGCAACAATTTAATTTAATAGCCAATACTGATCTATTCAATGGATACAGCTATGGCTTCAAAAGGAATAGTTTAACAAAAACTAAGGCTCTAAGCAACGTCATGGTTCGTTTGCATAAGAGTGGTGTTAGGATCAAAGCCTTGGGCTTTGTTGGTTCTAAGTTTATTAGAACTGAGAGTAAGGTGCGTTTAATCTGTGAGAAGCATGGCAAGTTTACTTCTCTTATGTGCTATGATGATTTTATGAAATCTGATGTCACTTGTTTGTGTGTCAAGTGTTAGACTGATAATGTGTGAAAAAAAAGAACAAATTATGAGTTAAGTGATATAGCATAAACGCAAAAGGGGAGCCGAAGCTCCCCAATGGTAAGTTTAATGTTTCATCGAAACGTAATTAATAGATGCTTAGCATCCTAAGACTAGTTTAGCTCTTTCAAAGAGAGCACGTCTTTTCTCTAGGTGATTTGTACCACCGTTAATCTTCTTAGTTGTTTTTACAACGTCATGAGCGCAATCGTTAAGGTTGCGAGTCTTCCAATACCATCCGGCCTAATACCAGGCGTATTCTTCAGTCTCAAGCAGTTGCGGGTTATTTACAAAGTCGATTCCAAGGTCCCTAGAGATTTGTTTGTAGTTGGCAAGTCCAGTAAGCTGGATATAGCCCCTTCCTTTATATTTAGCTCCATCGCCATCCTTTGCTGGAGTGTTCCCTAAGTTTTGAGCAATTTTGCCAGTGTCGTACTTATCGAAATAAGATGCGCCGCCCAGTTCACGCTTGTATAAAAGCTTTTCCTACTCGACCCCAACCTGTGCAATAAATTGAGCTATTTGTACTTTTGTTGTTATCCCAAACATCTAAAGACATTTGTTCAATCCATCAACTTGTACCTGAGTTACTTTTGACTCGTATATTTTCTCTAAAGTTTTCTTATCAATCATTACTTTTTCTGTCCCCTGGAAATGTCAAGTAGGACATCCATTACATTGTCTATCTTATCTGTAATCTCTCTGCGCAGATCTTTAAGTTCACGCTAATGGCAATCCATCTTCTCTTCCATCTTTTCCATAGATTTCTGCGTTTGCTCGTGTCTCACATTAGATATTATCTTGTAGTCCTCAACTTCTTTAACACGTTTATTTAGCGCGCTAATTTCATCTTGGAGTTCTTTATTTGTTCTTTCCACCTTATCCTCCATCGCCTTTCTGGGCTTAGAAACGAACAGTTCGTATAGAAAGTGGAGAGCCTTAGCAAGTCC
>JACCDZ010682219.1_pt1 | contig 12948 bp, 11 predicted proteins | sample 7449551 | NCBI WGS metagenome assembly JACCDZ01 (sample SAMN15323452, study PRJNA562643) | freshwater metagenome | isolation source: river surface water | place: USA:Blue River Watershed | collected 2017-08-18
ATTGAATGCTTCTGACCAACTCAATAATGGTTATTTCTGAGTCATCTAACTTTGGATTTAATAAATCGCGTACATGCAGGAAGCCAATGACCTCATCACTGGTACCGAGAATGACTGGGTAACGTGAGTGCGCCAAATCAACTGCGATCTTGCGAGCTTGAGAAATTGGCAGCGAAGCATCTAAGAAGTCGACTTCAGTACGAGGAACCATAACCTCATGAATCATGCGATCGCTGGCATTAACGTCTTCCTCAACTATATCTCGCTCCTCCTCTGTTAAATCAGAGTGGCCAGAAAGTAAATCCATTAACTCAGCCTCAGAGATTTGATCCTTGATAGTTTTGGCATCAATTCCAAAGATTCGAACTATTAAGTTGGTTGAGTGCGATAGCAACCAGATAATTGGTGCAAATAACTTTGCAACTAAATCAATAACTGTTGATGATGCGAGCGCAATTGGCTCTGCCTTAAACAAGGCAACTCGTTTAGGCACTAATTCGCCAAAAACCAAGGAGATATATGCAATAACTAAGGTGATTCCAACTAGGGAGATAACCTCACTAGAGCTTTGTGATATGCCAGCAGCAACTAACTCTGGAATTACATATTTTCCTAATTGTTCTGCACCTAGGGCTGCTGATAAAAATCCACATAAGGTCACGCCGATTTGAACCGCTGCTAGAAATCTATTTGGATTCTTTGTTAAAAAGGCCACCTTGGCTCCGCGTTTTCCGCGAAGTGAAATCTGTTTAACCTGGCTGTCGCGCAATGAGATCAAAGCAATTTCAGCGGCCACAAAAAAGGCACCTAAACCGATTAGGCCCAGGACGATTGCCATGCTTTTTAAAAGCTCATAAGCCATATATCTAATGGTATCGGGGTTAAAGCGGTACTCGCCCACCTAATGAGACGCTACTCGTGCCCCTTCACATTTTTGCCCCGGTTGTCGTAACCTTTGCCAACTCTCACAACCGTGAGACCTTCATCCAACGGATCGTCGGGCACGTACCTGCCCGGAGAAGGAGTAAAGAAATGGCATCAGTTGTCTTTGAAAAGGCATCTCGTATCTATCCAGGAACTACCAAACCTGCTGTAGATAAATTAGATCTCGTCGTAAATGATGGCGAGTTCTTAGTACTAGTAGGCCCATCTGGTTGCGGTAAATCAACATCACTTCGTATGTTGGCCGGATTAGAGGAAATCGATACTGGTTCAATTCGTATCGGCGATAAGGATGTAACAAATGTTGCTCCTAAGGATCGCGATATCGCAATGGTGTTCCAGTCATACGCGCTATATCCACATATGTCAGTTGCAGAGAACATGGGCTTTGCATTAAAGATTGCTGGCATCGATAAAGCAGAGCGTGATCGTCGCGTATTAGAAGCTGCAAAATTATTAGATCTTGAAGATTACTTAGATCGCAAACCAAAGGCGCTATCTGGCGGACAACGTCAACGTGTTGCTATGGGTCGTGCGATTGTTCGTGAACCACAAGTGTTCTTAATGGATGAGCCATTATCAAACCTTGATGCCAAGCTTCGTGTTGCAACTCGTACTCAGATTGCGGCGTTACAACGTCGCCTTGGAATTACAACTGTTTATGTAACACATGATCAGGTTGAGGCTATGACTATGGGTGATCGCGTGGCAGTTCTTAAAGATGGTTTGCTACAACAAGTGGATACACCACGCAATCTTTACGATAAGCCACAAAATGTTTTCGTAGCTGGCTTTATCGGCTCACCTGCAATGAACCTACTTACTGCGCCAGTTTCAGGTGGAAAGGCGATGCTAGGAAATCTTGGTATTGCAGTTCCAGCCTCTGCTGGTTCATCAGTAACAGTTGGCGTTCGCCCCGAAGGTTTCGCACCAGCATCAACTGGCTTTGAAGTTGCAGTTGAGGTTGTTGAAGAGTTAGGTGCAGATGCATTTGTTTACGGCAAGCCAGTAGATAAATCACTTAAGTTTGCTGCTGCAACTGAGGAGCTTGGACAAGTAATTGTTCGCTGGGATCCAAAGAATCCACCAAAGGCAGGTCAAACTGTGACTGTAACTGTTAACCCAGATGCAGTTCACCTATTTGATGCAGCATCCGGTAAGCGAATTAATTAATTAGATATTAAAAAAGCCCCACTCAAATCGAGTGGGGCTTTTTTATTGAACTCTTTTAGGCCATCGCCTTCTTTAGATTCTCATCAATAGAGGCTAAGAACTCTTGAGTATTTTGCCAAGGCGCATCATTGCTAATCAACAATGCAAGATCCTTAGTCATCTTTCCACTCTCAACAGTTTCAATACATACTCGCTCTAAAGTTTTTGCAAACTCTGCCACCTTTGGTGTGTTGTCTAGCTTGGCACGGTGTTGTAAACCTTGGGTCCAAGCAAAGATAGATGCAATTGGATTTGTTGATGTCGCCTTGCCAGCTTGGTGATCACGGTAGTGACGAGTCACTGTTCCATGTGCTGCCTCAGCCTCAACGGTGCGACCATCTGGTGACATTAATACTGATGTCATTAAACCAAGAGATCCATAACCTTGTGCGACGGTATCTGATTGCACATCGCCATCGTAATTCTTACATGCCCAGATATATCCGCCCTCCCAACGAAGTGAGGTTGCCACCATGTCATCAATTAAACGGTGGTCGTACTCAAGCCCTGCTTTATCAAATTGAGTTTTGAACTCCTTCTCAAAAACTTCGGCAAAGATATCTTTAAAGCGACCATCGTATGCCTTAAGAATTGTGTTCTTAGTTGATAAAAAGACTGGGTAATTACGAACTAAACCATAATTAAATGAGGCGCGAGCAAAGTCGCGAATTGAATCATCTAAGTTGTACATTGCCATCGCTACACCTGATGATGGGAAATCAAAGACATTAAACTCCATTGGCTTTGAACCATCAGTTGGTGTGAAGGTAACAGTTAGCTTTCCAGCACCTGGAACACGGAAATCAGTTGCTTTATATTGATCACCAAATGCGTGACGTCCAATCACAATTGGCTTGGTCCAGTGTGGGATCAACCTTGGTACATTTTTAATGATAATTGGCTCGCGGAAAATCACGCCACCTAAAATGTTACGGATAGTTCCATTTGGTGACTTCCACATTTGCTTTAAATTAAACTCTTTTACACGTGCCTCATCTGGCGTAATCGTTGCGCACTTAACGCCTACGCCATGCTTTTGAATAGCGTGAGCAGAATCGATGGTTACCTGATCATTTGTAGCATCGCGGTGTTCAATTCCTAAGTCGTAGTACTCAAGATTTAGATCTAGGTAAGGCAGGATCAATGACTCTTTGATAAATTGCCAGATAATTCTGGTCATTTCATCGCCATCTAATTCAACAACGGTGCCCTCTACCTTGATCTTATTCATGCGCTCTCATCTCTCCTATGCTTTTTGTTTTAAATAAATTATTAATTAAAGAGTCTGTACATCTGCCTGTTTTGCACGCACCGCTTCAGCAGCCGCTTTCAACGATGCTAGTTCATCAGCAGATAGTGCAGTTTCAACTACTTTCACAACACCGCTCTTGCCAATTTGTGCCTCAACGCCAAGATAGACACCGCTGATTCCATATTGGCCATCAACCCAGGCACATACCGGCATAACCTCATTTGAATTCTCAATAACGGCCTTTGCCATTCGAGCAGCAGCGGCTGACGGTGCGTAGTAAGCAGATCCGGTTTTCAACAACCCAACAATCTCTGCACCACCATTACGAGTGCGATCTACTAACTCAGCAATCTCATCAGCTTTCAATACATCTGATAATGGTTTGCCATTTACGGTGCAACGACTTGGAACTGGAACCATCGTTTCACCATGTGATCCAAGAGTTAATGTCTTAACTGCTGATACTGGTACGCCAACTTTTTCGGCAACAAAATTTGTGAAGCGAGCGGTATCTAACATGCCAGCTTGGCCCATAACTTGGTTGTGTGGAAACTTTGTTGCGATCTGGGCGAGAGCTGTCATTTCATCTAGTGGATTTGAAACCACAATGATTACCGCCTTTGGTGAGTGCTTAGCAATATTTTCGGCAACACCGCGAACAATTCCAGCATTAACGCCAATTAGATCCATGCGGCTCATGCCGGGTTTACGTGGCAGACCTGCAGTAATTACAACAACATCTGAGTTAGCGGTTTTTTCATAACCGGCGCCATCTGCAGTAGTTGTTGCACCAATAACCTTTGTTTCAAAACCTTCTACGGAGCGAGATTGATTTATATCTAAAGCTAAACCTTCTGGCTTTCCTTCAACAATATCTGTTAAAACTACAGTTTCAAATATGTTGTACTCTGCTAAACGAAGTGCGGTGGTTGATCCATAAAATCCAGCACCAACAACAGTTACTTTTCCAGATCTGCTCATTTAATCTCCTTGGCTCGGGCGCAATATTACCGAGCGTGTGGCAGTGATAATGCCAAAACAAAAAGCAGCGCACAGATCGTGATCGGCAACACTAACTCGATGCCACGCTTGACCTTAAGCTGCGAATATCTAGCCAAAACAAAGATGCTGGCGCTGAGTGAAAGAATTATTGAGCCAGTTCTGACCGCGCCACTGATACCAATAATGATTCCAATTCCAACCACAATCAATGAGAATCTACGAATTTGATCTAAGGTAAAACTCTCTCTCATTTGCTGGCCAACTCAATTAAATTTGTTAGCAACATGGCACGTGTCATTGGTCCAACACCACCAGGCATTGGCGCAAAGTAGGAAGCAATCTCGATCACCTTAGGATCCACATCTCCTAACAATCCTGCATCAGTTCTGGTAATTCCTACATCAATTACAACCGCACCTGCTTTAATCATCTCTGGCTTAATAAAGTGCGGCTTACCAATTGCAGCAATAATTACATCGGCGCTCTTGGTTAATTCAATTAGATTCTTAGTTGCTGTATGTGCCAATGTCACTGTGGCATTTACCGGCTTTTGGGAAAGCAAAATAGAAAGTGGACGACCTACAGTTGTGCCACGACCAATAATTAAAACACTCTTGCCAGCTAGATCAATCTTGTACTCTGTTAGTAAGGCCAAGATCGCCTTTGGCGTACAAGGTGTAATTGATGGTTTATCTAAAACTAAATTTCCTAAATTAGTTGGATGCAAACCGTCGGCATCCTTACTTGGATCAACCGCAGTTAAAACTTTCTGTGCATCAACTCCTTTTGGTAATGGCAGTTGCACAATAAAGCCAGTGCAATTTGCCTCCTTATTTAATTGGGCAACCGCTTGCAAAATTTCACTTTCTGTTGCAGTACCAGGTAGATCAATACGAATTGATGCAATACCAACCTCTGCACAATCACGATGCTTTCCGGCAACATAAGAGACAGAGCCTGGATCATCCCCTACCAATATTGTGCCGAGTCCAGGTTGTCTACCTAAAGTTTTTACATGGGATGAGATCTCCGATTTAATTTTTTGCGCAACCGCTTTGCCATCTAATATCTGTGCGCTCATGGTTGAACTCTACCTTTATCACTTAATTTGCCGATTAATTTAGGAAGGTAAATTTGAATTAACAAGACAATTGCCAATTGACTGCCAATAATTAATGCTGCCTTTTCAATATTCACACCAACTGGTGACATATTTGATGTAATCAAAGATCCAGAGCTTAGAAAGGCTAATGCGCTAAAGCCAGCAATTGAGATCACAAAAAAGCGCAAAATACTTTGGCGTTTAATCTTGATAAAGGCAGGCGAATTACGCAAAATGATTAAATTAAACCAACCATAGATTGAAATCATCACGGTGAAAAGCAACAACCAAGGAACTGTTCCACTAGGAAGTGCGGCAAGAACTGGAATTGCTGGGATCTCTTTCAGTGAAAATATTGTTGGTGCGATCTCTGTGTTGGCGCCTAGAAACACACCAGCACCAAAAATATAACTTAGGGTGGATATAAAAATATTTGGTAGATAAACCAGCTGTAGCAGTAGCAACAAGAAGCCGCCGATAATGCCGGGCTGTAAAACTATCGTGAGATTTTTTGCCGTTTGAAAATGCAAGATTAAAGAGGTTGTAAAGACCAAACCAGCAATACCTAACATTATTAAAAATAGTTGGGCTGGCAATTTGAGAAAATTTGCTGCTTTTAATGAAAAGGTAGCGGTGACTAAAATAAATAAAACTGTAATGGGGCCGCGTTGCCAATCAATATGAGCCTGTGAATTATTAGCAACTAATGCAAGTAGTATGTAAGTGATTAGATACCAAAAAATAAAGTAAGTACGAGTTGATTTGGTATCCCCAACTCTTTCAATTGATCTGCGATAACCATTGCGCATAGCAAGCCAAGGCAATACTGCTGCACCTATCGGTAGTAAAGATAGATAACCAACCATAGATTCATTTGAAATATTAAATGGTGTTAAGTGCGCACCAAGCCATAGCCAGGCCGCTGCTCGCATTGGATCAGAGGTTGTTCCATATGTGCTGCCAGCGGTAGCCCAAGCAAATAAGGTTATGAAAGCAAGTGGAAAAACAATTAAAAAGATCGATCTAATTACTTGTTGCAGCGTTACCGAAATAGTTCGCGCAACCATTGTGTTCCTATCTGCTTTGCTTACCCATTCAAAATCTTGCGCATCAAGTTAGCGGTTTCACTTGGTGTTTTACCAACCGCAACACCGACCGCTTCTAATGCTTCTTTTTTCGCAGCAGCTGTTCCTGATGAACCAGAGACAATTGCGCCGGCATGCCCCATAGTTTTACCTTCTGGTGCAGTAAATCCGGCAACATAACCAACAACTGGCTTGGTTACATACTCTTTAATAAATTGTGCAGCGCGCTCTTCCGCATCTCCACCAATTTCACCAATCATTACAATCGCTTGAGTCTCTGGATCATCTTGGAATGCACGTAAGCAATCAATGTGTGTTGTTCCGATAATTGGATCGCCACCAATTCCAACTGCGGTGGTAAACCCAAAATCACGAAGTTCATACATCATTTGATAAGTAAGAGTTCCGGATTTTGAAACTAAACCAATCTTTCCAGGACCTGTGATATCTGCTGGAATAATTCCGATATTGGATTTACCAGGGCTAATAATTCCCGGACAGTTAGGTCCTAAAATTTGAGTTGTTCCCTTGCTGACTGCGTATGCATAAAAAGCAGCAGCATCATGAACGGGAATACCTTCGGTAATTACAACAACAAATGGCATCTTGGCATCTACTGCATCAATGACGGCAGCCTTAGCAAATTTAGGTGGCACAAAAACTACTGATGCATTTGCACCAGTTGCTGCCATCGCCTCTGCTACAGAGTTAAATACTGGAATTTGTGTGCCATCCATATCAACAGATTGGCCACCTTTTCCTGGTGTTACACCGCCAACAATTTTTGTACCAGCCTTAAGCATTCGCTTGGTGTGCTTGGTTCCTTCAGAACCAGTCATGCCTTGCACAATTACCTTGCTATTTTCATTAATAAAAATTGCCATTAGCGAGCCGCCAACTCTGCAGCTTTTGCTGCTGCGCCATCCATTGTGTCTAATTGTTGAACAAGTGGGTGTGCTGCAGCATTAAGGATTCTGCGGCCTTCTGCCACATTGTTTCCATCTAACCGAACCACAATTGGTTTAGTTGCTTTGCTGCCTAAAATTTCAAGTGCTTGCACAATTCCATTTGCAACTGCATCACAAGCGGTAATTCCACCAAATACATTTACAAAAACACTGCGAACATCTGGATCACCTAAAATAATTGATAAACCATTTGCCATAACCTCTGCAGATGCACCGCCACCAATATCTAGGAAGTTTGCTGGCTTAACACCATACTTCTCACCTGCATAAGCAACTACATCTAATGTGCTCATAACCAGGCCAGCACCATTGCCGATGATTCCAACCTCGCCATCTAGCTTTACATAATTTAAATCTTTTTCTTTAGCTAGTGCTTCTAGTGGATTTGTTGATGCGTGATCAACTAAGGCTTCATGATTTGGATGTCTAAATCCAGCATTGTCATCTAAAGTAACTTTTCCATCAAGGGCAACAACCTTGCCATCCTCGGTTTTAACAAGTGGATTAATCTCCATCAATGTTGCATCTTCAGCAACAAAGGCGGCCCATAACTTAACTAAAACATCTGCAACTTGATCCTGCACATCTGAAGGAAATTGTCCGCTCTTAGCAATCTCTAGCGCCTTTGCTTTATCAATTCCCTTATTTGGATCAATACCAACTCTTGCTAATTTTTCTGGAGTTTTATGCGCAACCTCTTCGATCTCCATGCCGCCAGCAACAGATGCCATCACTAAGAAATTGCGGTTGGCTCGGTCTAACAAAATTGCCATGTAGTACTCGGCGGCAATCGGTGCTGCTTGGGCGATCATTACTTGATGAACTGTGTGACCTTTAATATCCATACCTAAAATTGCTTTTGCTTTTTCTTTTGCATCCGCCGCATTCTCAGCAAGCTTTACGCCACCCGCTTTGCCACGGCCACCAATTTTTACTTGTGCTTTAACAACAACCTTGCCGCCCATTTTTGCAGCTGCTGCTTCGGCAGCCTCTGGTGTGGCAGCAACTGCACCAGCTAGAACTGGAATCTGATGCGCTTCAAATAAATCACGCGCTTGATATTCAAATAAATCCACGGCGTGATCTTAATGAAAAGAGTTAGAAATTTATAATTTCTCGACTGGCGCATAGCGAAGTAGTAAGCGTTTCTCGCCAAATGAGCCAAAATTAATGGTTGCTTCGGCTCGATCACCAGAGCCAGTAACTGCAACAACTGTTCCTAATCCAAATGTGTCATGTGACACACGCTCACCAACTTCTAATTGCATTGTGTTGCTAGAACTTTTTCCTGTTGGTTTTGGCGCGGCAAAGTTTCGGCGAATTGTTGATCTTGTTGAAGAGGATATTGGTGATGCTTTTTCTTGAACCTCATTCCATTCAATTACTGAATCTGGTATCTCAGATAAAAATCTAGAAGGGGCGTTGTAATTTGGTGCACCCCAAGAAGAGCGATATTCAGCACGTGTAATAAATAAATTCTCGCGCGCTCTTGTTAAACCAACATAGGCAAGTCTGCGCTCTTCTTGTAACTCCTCTGGATCACCAAGTGTTCGTGAGTGCGGAAAAATTCCTTCCTCCATGCCAGTTAAGAAAACAGTTGGAAACTCTAAACCTTTTGCGGTGTGCAATGTCATCATGGTTACAACACCACCATGATCTTCACCCTCTGGAATTTGATCAGCATCTGCAACAAGTGAAACATCTTCTAAGAAACCAACTAGCGATATCTCTTCACCTTCATCCACTTCACCCTCTTCATACTCAGTTGCCACAGCAACAAGCTCCTCTAAGTTTTCTACTCGTACCTCATCTTGCGGATCACTGCTTTCACTTAATTCAGCCAACAAACCAGATTGCTCTAGTACTGCTTGTGCAATTACAGATGGGCGGGTTTTAGCTTCCACCAATGTTTGTAGCGATTGAATTAACTTCACAAACTCAATAATTGAACCACCGGAGCGAGCAGCGATCTCTTGGTTGCTTTCTACTGCGCATAATGCTTGCCAAAAAGTTAAGCCATTGGTTGATGCGTACAAATCAATTTGATCTAAAGCACGATCGCCAATTCCCCGCTTTGGTGTATTAATAATTCGACGAAGTGAAACCTCATCCTCTGGATTGACAAGTACACGTAAGTAAGCGAGAAAATCTTTAACTTCACGGCGTTCATAAAATCGAACTCCACCAACAACTTTGTATGGAATGCCACTGCGCAGGAAAACCTCTTCAAAAACACGAGATTGTGCATTTGTACGATAAAAAATTGCGGTATCACCTGGATTTGATTTGCCTAGATCTCGCAGATTAGAGATCTGACTAACAACAAACTCCGCCTCATCATGCTCACTTTCGGCAACATAACCAACCAGTGTTGAACCAGCGCCTGATTCAGACCATAAATTCTTCTCTTTACGATTTTCATTATTTGCAATTACCGAATTTGCAGCAGACAAAATATTTTGAGTAGAGCGGTAATTTTGTTCGAGCAGGATGCTCCGGGCCTGCGGATAATCTGCTTCAAATTGCAGGATGTTACGAATATTGGCGCCGCGAAATGCGTAGATAGATTGATCGGCATCGCCCACTACACAAAGTTCGGCAACTGGAAAACCATCTCGAACATCACCAACTAACTCTTTAATCAAAATATATTGGGCGTGATTGGTATCTTGATACTCATCCACCAAAATATGGCGGAATCTAGAGCGATACTTTGCTCTCGCTTCCGGATGTCTTTGCAGAACTTCAACTGTTTTAGCAATCAGATCATCAAAATCCATAGAGTTAGCACCAGTTAATCGCTTTTGATAAATGGAATAAACATCTGCGACGATCTGATCAAATTGGTTTTTGCTTTGATTTAAGTAATCTGCTGGTCCTTGCAACTCATTTTTTGCAGATGAAATTAAGGATTGAATTGCGCGAGGGGCGTAACGCTTAGAATCAAGATTCATATCTCGCATTACTAATGTGATTAATCGCAGCGAATCACTTTGATCATAAATTGTAAATGAGTTTGAATACCCGAGTAATTGGGCCTCTTTACGCAAAATGCGAACACATGCAGAGTGAAAGGTTGAGACCCACATACTGCGAGCTCGATCTCCTACTAACTCTGCAACACGCTCCTTCATCTCTCCAGCAGCTTTATTAGTGAAGGTAATTGCTAATACCTCATATGGTGCGACATTTCGCTTGGCAAGTAAGTAAGCAATTCTTCGAGTTAATACGCGAGTTTTTCCGGAGCCAGCACCTGCAACAACTAATAATGGTGTGCCCTCGTGCGTTACCGCCTCTACTTGTTGTGGATTTAATCCATCGGTTAACCCAGCAGATAGTGAAGACATATCCATAATCCTATCGGCGGTACTGACAGATCAATGTGTGCGGTAATCTTTCGCAAATGGAGCCAATCGCAGATAGTGAAATTGAACGAGTATTAGTAGTTACCGCCCATCCCGATGATTGTGATTTTGGTGCCGCCGGAACTATTGCAAAATGGACGGCAGCTGGCATAAAGGTTTCTTACTGCATCTGCACAAATGGTGATCAAGGTGGCGAGGATCCAACTGTTCCAAGAGATGAAATGCCAAAGATTCGCCAGAAGGAACAACGTGATGCGGGCAAAGCTGTAGGCGTGGATGACATTACATTTTTAAATTACCGTGATGGTTGGCTAGAACCAACTATTCAATTACGTAAAGATATTGTGCGCCAAATTAGAATTTCAAAACCACAACGTATGTTGATTCAATCGCCCGATCGAAACTGGGATCGCTTATTTGCATCTCATCCAGATCACATGGCTGCTGGTGAAGCTGCAATTCAAGCGGTATACCCAGATTCTCGAAATCCATTTGCCTTTGAAGATTTACTAAAGGATGAAGGACTCGAGCCTTGGCGGGTAAATGAGGTTTGGGTAATGTCTACGCAAAATCCAGATCACTTTGTTGATATCACCGATGTCTTTGATAAGAAAATGAAGGCGCTTCATGCACATGTTAGCCAGACGGCACACAACCCTGATTTAGAGAAGATGGTGCGCGAGTGGGGCGAGCGAAATGCTCTTGCAAATAATTTGGGCGACGGAAGAATTGCTGAAGTATTTAAGATTGTAAATACAAATTAACGAACGCTAGCTTTTTCAATTGCTAACGCAAATTTAGGTTGACCCACGGGTTGGCCATCTGTAGTTCCATTATTTACAACCGCCTGCACAATCTCTAGGCCTTTAGTAACTCTGCCCCATACTGTGTAAAAGGGATCCAGAGTGGTGTCGGCAGCCATAATAAAAAATTGAGAGCCATTTGAATTTTTATTTGTAATTACGCCATTTACTACCTGTGTTGAGTTAGCCATGGCAACTGTTCCAGCAGGGTAATTGTTCATTACCGCTTTTGGTAAATTCTCATCATTAAATTGAAATTGTGGTCCGCCATATCCAGATGCGGTTGGATCCCCGCATTGCAACAGCGCTGCACTCTCTGAATAAATCATGCGATGACAAAGTGTTTTGTTGTAAAACTTTCCAGAAATCAATCCGCTCAACATTGAGGTTGTAATTGGTGCACTTTTTGCAAATGCTTCAATGACAATATCGCCACAATTTGTGTTTAGGGTGATTATTCTATTTTTTGTAAACTTTTGAATTTTTGGCTTTGGGATTGCACTTCTACGCAATTTAAATTCTGATGCGGTATCGCCATGTGCAGTAGTTGGCGCACAAGAAATATTAATTACCTTTGGTGAAGTGGTTGCGGTAACTGGCTTGCTGCTTGGTCTAGGAGCTGCGGTTGCATTTGATGCTAAGACTCCGCTAGATAGAAAAGCTACACAAGCGATAGCAGTTAATTTCTTGACGGAAGTCATGTAGGAAGTTTAATTTAGAAATAAATTCCTATTTACAATATCGGGGTAAAAAGGGTAATCCAAGCGATACTTTAAGAACTTTCTAAGGTTGAATTACAACCTCTACTCGCTGGAACTCCTTCAAATCTGAGTATCCAGTAGTTGCCATCGATCTACGAAGTGCGCCAAATAAATTCATAGATCCATCAGAGGTATGTGATGGCCCAGTTAGAACTTCAGTTAATGATCCAACTGTTCCAACATGGACACGATTGCCGCGAGGCAATTGTGCATGGTGAGCTTCTAACCCCCAGTGCCAACCCTTTCCAGGTGAACCTGTTGTGCGGGCAAGCGGTGAGCCCATCATTACCGCATCAGCACCACATGCAATCGCTTTAGCAATTTCACCGCTGTTGCTAACTGAACCATCAGCAATGACATGCACATAACGTCCACCAGATTCCTCCAAGTATTCGCGTCTTGCAGATGCAACCTCAGCAACTGCAGATGCCATTGGAACAGAGATGCCTAAAACTG
>JACCDZ010430606.1_pt1 | contig 12947 bp, 10 predicted proteins | sample 7449551 | NCBI WGS metagenome assembly JACCDZ01 (sample SAMN15323452, study PRJNA562643) | freshwater metagenome | isolation source: river surface water | place: USA:Blue River Watershed | collected 2017-08-18
ATTACGTTTGCTACGTTCAGATCGTACGGAAGGTTCGTCACGACCACGTGTGGATCGTTCAGATCGTACAGAAGGTTCATCATGATCACGTACGGACCTTTCTGAACGCTGACTTACAGCGTCGTGTTCTGACATTTCAAGTACAGAATCATGTTTCGATTGTTCATCATTGTTTGTTGTTGCTTTTACAGAAGGTTCGTTGTTTGTTGTTAAAGCAACTGGAGGAGGAGCAAATTGATCCATTAATTTATTAATTTTGTCAATAGCTACTATACGCATCAATTGTTGTTCACATGCAGTTTTTGCATAATCATTTAAGTGTAATAGATCACCATTAACAAGTATAACTTTTTCTGCAACATCCATATACACACGATGAACGTAATCACGTAATTTCATGTAGTAACTACCTTTAAGTTCTTTGTATGTTAATTTGTAGTTACCTGTAATTTTACGTAATAAATTATTAAGAAAGTCATAGTATAGTGTTTCAACATTTGGTTCCATCATTTTTATACGATCGACTTCTTGTTCAACTAGACGCTCATTCCAATATTTGATTTGTTGTAAAAATAATATGAATGTTTCTGTTTTTTTCCATTTCGAAAATTTATTTGCTGTTTCATGTATGGTGCGTATACCTAAAACTATTTGTGGAGACAATAAAGAACTCATTGGAACTTGATACATACTTCTTAAAACAGGATCGTCAGCTTGTGATACTACAGTAAATACAGGTGCAGACGAGTTAGTTAATGTGGTTGTATTATTATTTGTGAATGCAGACATTTTTAAAATTTTTATATTTTGTTTAAATTAAAAGAAAAAATATTTAAAATGCAAACGAACCAAACAAGTAGAGTAATTGAATACTCTATTTCATGGGACATGTTAAAAAATTTACAACAGTTCGTTACGGATGGTTCCGTGAAAAATGAATTTAGTGGAATATTTGAACAAAAACAAGATGAAACTGTTACGAAAGGTAAACATATTAAATCACATACTTGTTCAACTGAACACGAATGTTTAGCACATGCAAATGTAACTACTGGAAATGGTGATTCTGCACATTTCTATGATCATGTTAAATTTACATATCATACGCATCCTTTGTACTACTATAAAGAATACAAAGTACGTATCGCTCCACCATCAGGTGAAGATATCGGTGTATTTTTACGCGGATGTATTGAAAAGAAAACATGCGTACACTTAGTGTTGTCACTTGAAGGTATTTACATAATGATTGCAAATCCATGTTTCGTACGAATCGCACGTAAATTACTTAAATTGAATACACCAAGATCATTGGCGTATTATAACATCGCTCTCGTCGGTGCCGAAATTTTAGGTATGGAAACACATGAATATCGTCACATATGGCGCGTAAGAGAATGGTTACGATGGGTACGTAGTCGTTTCGTATGTAGAAATATACAAACAACAAATTACGCTAAAGATATAAAAGAGAAATTCGGTTACTATTGTTCTGAAGAGACGTGTGAAGATTTTAATCAAGTACAAGACAACGTTGAAGAGTTTCAAAAACGTTTTCGTGAAATTGCATCTACGTACATTGATTTGTCAAAATGTTCTGAAACGAATCCTATCCAAAATACAAAATGGACACAAGGAAATTGGATCGACGTTGATTTTATACCATGGACAAAAGCAAAACGTGATGGACATATCTTGCTTAAATACGTTGAAGTATAATTATGATTACTTAAAATTTATGATAGTCTTGTATCGAAAATAAAAATTCAAAATATTCATCCGTATACATTGTTTCTTCTGGTAAATTAAATATCGAACGTGCATCATATGATTCTAATAACTCTTTTGGTTCTTCCGATGCCCATAAAATAAAAAGTAATCTTAATTGACATATGAATATTTTTTTAACATCAGAATTGTTAAATTGCTTTGTTACACAAGCTAAACCCCAATCGTGTATTACTATATTACCATCGGATCTTATTAAAAAATTGGTAATTTTTGTATCTAAATGAAATAGAGATAACGCATTAAATTCTTGTATGATGTTTACTACTGTTTTGATATTCATTTCAAATTCTACATCATATAAGTCGTAACCTCGTTCGTATATTAAACATGAACTCGTATTATCTAGTAAAAAGTAATGCATTCGTAACATATATTGTGGTAATTTTGAATACGCGATCATATGATTCATATATTCTGTGTAACAACGTGTTCTGCCTTCGTCTAAATTTTCAAAGACTTTAGCGACGTACTTTTCTGATGCATACACTTTTAAGTAACTGTCTGAATTTTCATAAATTACATGTATTTCTTCATTTTCGTTAATTTCTTGAAAACTTTGTAATACGTCACCAACAACACGTGGAAAAATTTCAAAACTCATTTTTTTTAATTATTATATTTGCAAATAAAATAGATTAACATATATTTTAATACATTGTTGGATACATTACATGGTATGGAGAAGAGTACATTTGTGGGACGTATATTACTTGTGGTACTAATACAACTTGTTGTTGGGGGACAACTGGAGCGTTTGAATTTATTTGTGTCATATAAAACTGCTCTGCATTGTACGATGGTATATGTATATAATCTGGTATACGTGTGAGGTAACGTTCAGTTGTAAGTTCACGTCCGGTAGGCAATGGTGGTGGTAATGAAGGTGGCGGAGGAGGAGGGGTTGAAAGAGTTGGAAAAGTTGTAGTACTTATAGTTTTATTCTTTTTCTTCTTTTTATTCACGTTGTTGTTTGTATTAATAATAACAGGCTCCGTTTGAACAACAATATTCTCTTCAATCTGATTCACAACAGTATTATTGTCGTTGGTGTCTTGGTTCTCTTGAATCTGATTTACAATAGTATTGTCGTTGGTGTCTTGGTGATCTCGATTCTCTTGAATCTGATTTACAACAACATCAATATTGTCTTGGTGATCTTGTACGGTGGTAACGTTATTACCTTTAAGAGCTTCAGCAAACGACAAAAATTTACTGTTCACTTTTGTTGTTGCAATTGTTTCTGTTGATGCAGTTGAAGTTGTAGCAGTAGACATAGTTGTTGCTTTTTTATTAGGTGCATTTTGTTTTTTCTGTTTTTGTACGTTTGTATTTTCGAAAGTTGAAGTTTGTTGTATGCTTTTCACCTTCGCTTTGTTTTTGGTTTTCGCATTCGTTACATGTGTCCATTGATTTTCATCTGACGAACTTGTAGATGTAGATGAATCTTCACACAAAGATGTAAGAGAAGCGAACGAAGAAGTTTGTTTAATATCTACTTTTGAAATCCACTCGATATTCTCTGGTACTGGATCTTGAGGAGAGTTCATGTTTTTTTCTTTCTTTTTTGTTACTTTCTTCTTCGACTTTTTCTTCACGTCGTTAGACGCAGACGCAGACGACGCAGACGTGCAATCTGTCAATAGTTCATTTAAAATACGTTCATTCGTTTCTTTTGAACACCTATTGTGTAATTCTCTGAATTGTATTTGCTTTTTTATTATTTCCAAATATTCATAAACAATTTTCGGTTGCATTATCGGACCACATAGTATACTACGTAATGATATCTTTGAATCATTTAAAAAATTAGCAAACGTACCTAACTTTCGTAATACACTTATACATTTAAGTGTTGTAATACCTTCTAATGTTCTTTTTGAATAATTCGTCATAACTTTACATGCTTCTTCATGCTTTATCTGACGTGCACATTGCGATTCGTACGATTTCCATTCATCGTCAATTTTTTTCACTGTATCACAAATCTCTTTATGATACTCGGGTATTAAAGGAAAATCGTTTGGTATCAAAATTTTATAAAGTAAATCGCGTTGTTTTGAAAATGTTCCCATATGACTTATTACAATTTGACATGCACGTAACTCCGTACTATGACGTTCTTGTGAACATGATGGTATTTTCTCAATTTTTTTATGTATCATTGGACCAAATGTAAGTTCATACAAAACGAACAATACAGATTGTTCACCTGATAAATGGATAGAACCTAAGTATTCTTCTGAATCATGAAATGTACTTGTTCGTTTCATCAGTGACACGAAATGTTCTTCGTATTTCAACAATTGCTTTTCACAATAATCGAAAAATGATTGAAGATCTGACATGCGTAACATATTCAATTTTTTCTTCACCTGTAAAACTTTTTCTAATAACTCGTGCTGATCGCCATATGTATTCTTAAAATTTTCAAAATAATCTTTCGTATGTATATTTAACAACGGTGTCATTGGAATATTGAAAGGTTCAAAGTAACTCGACAATTCATTTAAACATATTGCTAAATGACGATACAACATTGCGAATTGTAAATCTAACATTTTCCACATTTTGTCGTGAAAGTTGATCGGTGGTGTTGTCTCGAATACACATACATTTGAAAATTTTTGGATTACATATATGTAACGTATCAAAATTTGTATGATGTCATACAATAATTTATCTTGACGCATAACAGATTCTTCATCAAGTTCTTGTTTGAATTCTTCTGAAAGTCTTATGAATAAATCTTGTAATTCTAATTTATGTGTTAATGTCGAGTAATCTAATTTACGTGGTAACCATTCACTTATTATGTTGTCACTTGTATCATTTGGAACTAATGATATCATACCGTTATTTGTAAAGAGATATTCTAAATTAAAGTACACATTACCTAATGTTAGTGAATCTTCAGATACTAATTTTTCACGAATATTTAATATATCAAAATCATAAAAATTTGTAGGTAATTTGTGTATTGTTGATAACAATTCTACTTTACAATTTGGACAATTAACATGTTCATTGATGTAATTCACAACTTCTTGCTCATTACATAATTTTTCAAAAGATACATTTTGTAAATCTGTTATACACCAATCGTCTTTTTCCCATTCATAAGCTTCATCTTGATGTATGGAGTAATGTGAACAATGTTGTTTACACGTCGGTAACGTTTGAATTTTTTTTAAAATTAAATTCGTATTGTTATTTTTATTCATTTTTTTAGTTATTGTGAAAATTATTGGATAGTCCTAAAATTACATTGTAATTTTTTTGAAAAAAATAAAAATTCTGACTACAAGTATATAATTAACTAATAATTAAAAAAAATGTCATCAAAGTATCAAAAATTAGAACAACGTGAACACGTACTCTTACGTCCTGATACTTATATAGGTACTGTGAGATATCAAAACGTTGATCGTTTTGTTGCTGAATTTGTTGAATCCAATATTCAACAAAATCAATCTGAAGAAGAATTTACAACAACAACGACAAACTCGTCATCTCCTGCTAAAGAATCATACGAACTCAAAATCCTTGAGAAGAATGTTTCTTTCTGTACAGGTCTCGTTCAATTATTTTTAGAAATTCTGAACAACGCACGTGATCGTACAGTTGTTACTGACGTCGAATCGAAATGTAATAAGATCGATGTACAAGTAGATGAACGTACTGGTGAAATTTCTATTCAGAACAATGGTGATTCAATTCCTGTTGAAATACACGCGAAAGAAAGAATATACATTCCTGAAATGATTTTCGGACATTTACTTACTTCATCGAATTATGACGACTCCGAACGTCGTATTGTCGGTGGACGTAATGGTTATGGTGCTAAGTTAACGAATATATATTCATCACGATTTTCTATCGAGTTGGTTGACGCAAAGACACGTCAACGTTATTCTCAAACTTGGTATAATAACATGACACGCTGTGATCCTCCTGTTATTACAACATTATCTGCAAAGAATCCACGTCCTTATACAAAGGTTTCGTGGATTTTCGATCATGCACGTTTTGGTAAAACCAATGTTATTGATGCGGATTTTTTAAGTATTGTACGTAAAGCTGTTGTTGATGTTGCTGCTACTGTTGGTAACAAAGTTACAGTAACTTTTCAAGGACGTGAGATCCTTTGTGATTCACTTCAAAAGTACATGGACGTCTTTCCTGCATTGGTAAATGCACCAACTAAGATTCATGCGGTTGTGAATGATCGTTGGAAAATCGCATTGGCTACTGTCGATCCATCTATTGGTCATAAGAGTTTTTCATTTGTAAACGGTATATGGACATGGTTAGGTGGTACACATGAATCGTATGTTACCAATCAGATCGTTGATTGTATCTCCAGCATTTTACGTAAACGTGTTTCTGCCGACGAACGTTCTTTAGTTGAAAATGCACGTAATCTGAATAAACTTATTAAAGATCGTATTTGGGTATTCGTAGATTCATGTATTGAGAATCCTGCATTCTCTGCACAAACAAAAGGTTGTTTAGAAACACCACGTTCTGAATGGGGTTCAACATGTGAATTACCACCAGCATTCATAAAGAAACTTGGGAATCTTGAAATTCTTGAGATGATCATGGATCAATTACGTGGTAAATCACAATCTGCATTACGTAATACAGATGGACGTAAAGTACAACGTTTACTCGGTATTGAAAAATACGACTCCGCACCATGGGCAGGTACTGCAAAATCACAACGTTGTTTGTTGATAATAACAGAAGGTGATTCAGCAAAAGGTACAGCAGTTGCAGGATTAAAAGCACGTAATGATCGTGAACGTTTCGGTATTTTTCCATTACGTGGTAAAGTATTGAATGTACGTAATGCATCACCTGCGGATTTACAAAAAAATGAAGAATTCAAACACCTCAAACAGATTCTCGGTTTACAACAAGGTAAGACGTATGAATCCGAAGCGGATCGTAAGACATTACGTTATGGTGGTTTGATTGTATTCACTGATCAGGACACGGATGGTTTTCATATAAAAGCATTGGTTATGAATATATTCGCGACATTCTGGCCACATTTATTAGAAACAGGTTTCGTTCAGTGTCTTCCTACGCCTATCGTGAAAGCAACGAAAGGTAAGCAATTGATGCAATTTTATTCCATACCAGAATTCAAACAATGGGAAGCGTCATTACAAACTACAACAGGTTGGAATATTAAGTACTATAAAGGTTTGGGTACTTCGACATCTGATGAAGCAAAAGATTATTTCAAGAATTTCCGTACGGTACAATACGTCTCAAAAGAGTTCGAACGAAAGTCGTCTGTGGAGTCATTCTTCGGTAAGAACACTTCTGTAGAAACCTCGGATGCAGAACCTACAACATTAGAACTCATGGTGAAGATGTTCGATTCAAGTGAAACAGATTATCGTAAAACATGGGTTCAAGGTTACAATCGTGATGCTGCGTTAGATCCAAAACGTGCACGTATTCCTATCGATGAATTCATTCATAATGAATACATACATCATGCAAATGACAATCTTGAACGTACGTTACCATGTGTTATCGATGGACTCAAACCGTCACAACGTAAGATTATCTTCGGTTGTTTTGAAGAAGGTTTACATGATGGACGTAAAGAAATGAAAGTCGCACAATTAGGCGCTGCTGTAGCACGTGTTTCACAATATCATCATGGTGAAATTTCATTAATGTCAGCTATTGTCAATATGGCACAAACATTTGTTGGTAGTAATAATATGAATTTATTAGTACCATCTGGTCAATTCGGTACACGTTTACTTGGAGGTAAAGACGCTGCTTCTGCACGTTACATTTTCACACGTCTTTCTGATTTTTCATTGGCTGTGTTCAAGAAAGAAGATAATCCTATACTCGAGTATGTTAATGATGAAGGTAAACAGGTTGAACCTACAACTTATATTCCTGTGATTCCAATGGTTTTAGTTAATGGTGCTGATGGTATTGGTACAGGTTTTTCAACAACATTACCACCAAGTAATCCACGTATCATTATCGAAAATGTAAAAAGAATGATATCAATGACAGGTATTCCATTATCATTACAAAACAATATGGTTACCCAACCATTAGAACCATACGTTCCATGGTGGAATAAATTTAAAGGTACTGTTGAAAAAGTTGCAGAATCAAAATACATTATAGAAGGTGTATACACCGTTGATAAACCTGGTTTCGTTAGAATCACGGAATTACCAATCGGTACATGGACGTCAAATTACAAGACATACCTCGATTCACTAGTATTAGATGGTAAAATATTGGATCATACGAGTCTTGTGGATGACGAGTTTGTCGACATAACCGTACAAATGAATACGGGTCCTGAACAGTTGAGTTCATTAGATCAAGAAATCGAACGTCTCGAAGGTTTACTTAATGAAACAACACGTTCAACTAAAAAACGTAAAGCAGACGAAGCATTAGTAGCAAAATTACCAAGTATTCCTGAATTACTCAAACTCCAATCGAAAGTAAGTGTGTCGAATGTTCATTTATTTACATCACCATATCCAAAAGAAACCGCACGTTCTTACATCAAGAAATACGTCAGTATCGAAGATGTGTATCGTGAATTTTACGAAACACGTCGTGCTGCATACATTGCACGTAAGAATTACCAATTATCTGTTTTACAACATGACCTCACTGTTGCATCTGCACGTGTCGTCTTTATCGATGCAAAATTAAGTGGACGTTTAGTTTTGGAGAATCGCATGATGACAGACGTTACACACGATCTATGTCAACTACAATTACCTGAAATTAATGAATCATACGATTACCTCCTTGATATGAAAATCAGTTCATTAACACGTGAACGTGTCGAATATTACAAACGTGTTCGTGATGATATCGTTGTAAAAATTGAAGAACTCAATGCCACATCCATTGAAACCATATGGATGAATGAGATTGGTTACATTGAGTCTTTATTGTAAATATTTGTTTTTTTGAATTTTTTTCCAGACAGACTTCGTCTATTTCGGAAATTTTTATGTTTCCGGAAGAAATTTATTGTTTTATAAAAATGTAAATATGTTAATCAATAAAATTTTTAAAATGTCAATCGAAGCAAACTTAACAACAAACACAAACATTGACGAATCATTCAATTACATCGTTGATGATGAAATAGAAAATACTTATTCAATCATTTTCAAGTTTTCAGAAAAATACGGTAGAAAATTCGCCTTTGACATTGGAAGTTATTATTATTGTTCTTGGTTACATATTTACGATGGTGGTCAAGCACAACAATGTGTTGGTAAGGAAAACGAAGTAGATCAGTATTTTGTAGAAAATTATTTAAAAGAAAAATACGAAGAAGACGTGTACATAACATACCTTGATTTTTTTTTGTCATTTGTGAAAAATGAGAATCTTCTTTTATTCGATCATGAAGTTTCTGATGATGCTGAATTTGAAATGATGATGTTGGAGTTTAGTGAATCTCCGTATTTTTCAGAAACCATAAAAGCATACAATACCATTATTTCCCAAAAACAGCGTTTATCTTTCTGTGTTGTTAGTATAACATCAAAGTTAACGTCAGATAAAATGATTATTAACAATTGGTTAATAAGCAAAGATTACATTGAAAAAGTAGAAAAAGCTTTATACAATCTTATCGAGTTACAAGAATGTTGATAAAAAAAATTATGTGTAATTTAAATAAATCAAAATGCATATGTATATTTCGAGAAAGTTATTTTTAAAAAAATACAAAAAACTAAAAAAATGTAGTACACAAAAAGCATTATTAAAATGGGGCAAAGCATTATTAATGTTCAACAGATTAAGATTCGGCAATACTTTACCTCTTCCAATACTTAGGAACAATAAAGCAGAACAAACAGTGTATGTGTCATTTAGAAACGATGGTAATAAAGTATATTTATTAAGAAAAACTTTTGATGGATACGTTTACGAAATAGATAATAATATTGAAACATTACAGTTACAAAACGTGCCAAGTTCATCAAAACGTTTTATATTAAAACAACGTTATTATCTTGCAAATGATATCATTAATCATAATTATTTTGGTATGAATCAAAATAGAAACTTGTATGATTTAGGACGTGATATCGTGAAACCATTAACAACAGGTGGATGTCAAAATGAATTAAGAGAAATTGGATCAAGTGCACATATTGAATCTCACGAATGTGGTTATGACGGAGAAGATGCATCTGTATGTAAATATTTTATAAATTTAACTCCTTCACATCAATATAATACTTTTCAAAATAGAGTTTGTCATCTGACATTTTTTAGTGATAAATCAAGAGACAATGCTAGGATGCGACGTATTGACCCTTATTTTTACCATTTTGCATTAAATAAAAGAGATGGAAAAGAATATTATTGGTATTTATTATATGATGTACTTTTACAAAAGTTTGTATTTGTAAAATCTTCAAGAAATGTATTAAACGACGCTAATGATGTACAAGAAATTACTTATACCGAAAATTTACTTAAATGTATTGCAAATGTATTCACAAATTATTTAAAAGAAAAACAAAGTTTTGGACAAATTGGTGTGGATGCAATTATTGATCCACAAAATATTTTCACATTTTCAGATGAATTAAAAACTCAGATGAATAATTTAATATTCGATGAAAATGATGAAAATAACAATAATACTGTAAATAATACGAATATGAATTATACTTATCCAAATAATTATTCATCATACAATAACAATGACGCTTGGTAAATATTTTTTTCCAGACAGACTTTGTAGATTCCGGAAACATATGTTTCCGGAAGAATTTTATTAAAAATTTCTAAATAGTCAATTAATCAATTAACTTTAAAATGAATCAAATGAATGAATCAATGAATCAAATGAATGAACAAACTTATCCATGTCTTGAATGTGGTTACAAGATGCAATCAAGTACACGTCAACTTTGTGGAAAAACACATTGTGATAATTTGGCTGCAAGTGTCGAAGAAAATTCTTGTGACGCCATTTCTTTCGTAGAACGTCAATTTGTTCAAGAGTTTGGTGAAGATGCATTGAACAAACACTTTAGATTTTACTGTGATGTAACAGACCTTGAGAAACATTACTTGAGATGTAATAATTTCAGTGAAAAATACATTAATGAACACGTTGACGTAAAAGAAGTCGAAAGAAAATTTTTAGGAATACTTGAAACTGAATACGGTATTGGTCCGTATTACCATAATTTCTTGAAAGAACATTGTTTAAAACGTTATCAAGAACTTGGAAATTACATTAGAGTTTTCCATAAGTAATTGTGATTTTTAGTTGTAGATAGTTATTGATTGATTGTTTGAATAATGTTACGTTGTTGTTAGTTGTAACAAAAAAAGAAGCAAACGTATTTTTTTAAATTTTTAGAATTTTCTACTACACATATAAAACTATGGCATTCAAAAAATTACATCGTAATTTTTTTTAGAAAAAAAATAAAACTTCAAACTAAATAAATAAAAAATGTCAATTCAAATAGGTGACATAAAAGTACATAATAATCCACAAGATTTCGTAAATATGTATATGGATTACGTACCAATTATTTACGAAGATGATTATGTTTCTTTATGGAATGGTTTAGGTGAAACTTTTTTAATCATACGTCATACTATTTTATCAATGAATTATAATATAAAAAATGACATTCGAACAGATCGTGATACATATTTTATAGGACGTTTATGTGATCATACATTTACACCGACAGAATCGAGAGAATACGTGTTTTTTCAAAAAAAATATATATACCGTCATTATATAAAAAATTTATAAAAGGATTAAGTAATAATGGATCTGATACGTATGAATGTAACCGATTTACAAACGGTTTTACATTTATTAACGTCAGATATACTCGATTTTTCAATTGAGGGTGCAAATTTTGATATCACGTATAACTTATGTGAACAACATTTTCTCGTTGTCGAATCTACACGTGGTAAGAAAATACAATGTACAAATTTTTTTTTGCGTGTTGTGAATTTTTATTGTTTGAAAAACGTCATGTCTTGTAGAAATACGATACCTGACGATTCTGTGTATTTACAAAAGAAACATGCAAAAGTAATTTATTGTTTTTTACATACATATTTACAAGAAAATCCAAATACACCATTACGATACGAAATTCTACATATCAAAACGTACATCGCAATGCTTACTAATTAACTAATCAATCAATTGATTTATTTACACCATACGTCTTTCTGGAAAATTGTACGAACAACACAATCAAGACAACGACGTACAATTGAAATACTAAATGTGCAAAGAAAGATTCGCGTGACTCCACCACTGGGTAATACACACAAGAAAGTATACAACCTGAAACGAGTTGTACAATTTGCATCGACGTTATGTACTTTTTTATGTATTTAATATATGGTCTTGGTTCTAACATACATGTTTCCATGTAATACCAATACATTATCGTATGAACAAATGAGTTAAACATTGTTGCTATTAATATACATTCGGATTCGTAGTAATAACATAAATGCCATACGATTACCGCTCCTAAATGATGAAACGTTTGTAAAAATATAGGTTTACGTCCTTTCAAATAAAGAATCCATGTATCGACGTACTCGTAATACTTCGATAAATAGAACATAAACATGATCGCTCTAAATTTACCACTTTGGAAGTAATAACCATCTTCAATAACAATACCACGTTCATACAAAATTACACAACATCCATAAAATATTGAAGCACTAAATGCACATAAAAATGCATTATGAACACCACTTGCAGAACGTATGAAATTGTTACGACACACAGGTTCACCAACACAATCGAATGTTAATTTTGGTAATACAAAAATGTAAATCAACGAACCAATTATTGGAGCAAGATGTACATACATTTTTTATTTTTATATTTTACTGATAAACAATGTATAAATCGACATTACAATTGTTTTTGTAATCGAATTCGAGTTGCAAGTAAGAACTGGAGTCACATAAAAAATATTTATGTGCGGAAGAAATGTCTCTTGAAATGAAATGGAACATATTGAATGTACGTGCGTGTTCATATTCTTTTATGTCGTGACTCATGGTTCTTGATTTTATTTTGAAACGTATGTACTTGTATTGATCCGTGTGTA
>JACCDZ010232181.1_pt1 | contig 12937 bp, 6 predicted proteins | sample 7449551 | NCBI WGS metagenome assembly JACCDZ01 (sample SAMN15323452, study PRJNA562643) | freshwater metagenome | isolation source: river surface water | place: USA:Blue River Watershed | collected 2017-08-18
AAGCCTCGTGGTCGGGCGTGGCGAGCATGTGCATGCGAACAGTATCCCATTGGTCAAACACCTCACAGGCGTGACCCGACCATGCAATGTAGGTTCTCGCTGATTTGGACAACTGGTTGCCTAGCTCAGGCAACACTTCTTGTACTTGAGACCGCTTCCGCAGTGGCACGGATCATTGCGACCGAGCTTCAGACGCCTGATTTCTCGCGAATACTGAGGGAGCGTAGTGCGCACAATGGACAGCGGCTTCATGTCAGCGGTGAGCCGATCCATCTCATCTGAAGCCTCCCACGGGAAGTCCAGCGTGACGCCGAACTGGACTTGCCCGGCCGGGTCTACCGAGACGCCGAACCACTGCGCGGCACGCTGCTGGTATTTGCGCTTGGCACAGTGCGTCTCCAGTACGGCGATCGCCTCCGGTGATGGCTTCGGATTGCAGTGGAAGGTGACTCCGCCAGGTGGTTCGGTAGATGCGAGCGTGATGTCGTGTCGCTTGCCGTCGAGATGTGCCTGTCGGGTGATCGTCTCCAGCACAAGATGGACATTCCTGTACGCATCCTCGTCCATCGCCAGCAAGTGAAACCCGAGCTCTAGGGTTGCAGGGTCAGCCCTCGTCTCGATCTCTTTGATGAGGCTCTCATAGCGGGTTCCACGCATCTTTGTGAGGATGCCCGGTGGGGTGTCATCGCCAGGCTGGTTGTCCCTGCGGACTAGCATCGCTGTGTCCAGGTCCTGTGCGACAGAATCGTCGAGCATGACGCGGTCATACTTCTCATCCAGCCACAGGTTTTGTTTCAGGTGGTAGCCGAGAACTGTCAGTTCATGCCCGCTCATCAGCTTGTCCGAGACGGCCACCCGCAGCCTCACGTAGCCCAACAGCCGCAACGGTGTCGCCAGCATCTCCGTCAACGTGTCGAGAAGGAACACGTCCATCACGAACGGCGGGCGTATGACATCGGTAGTCTGGAACTGCAGCGACAGGCTGGCCTGAAAGGCAAGCGCCGGGTAGTGCTCCGACACTAGGCTGAATAGGAAGACCTCTTTGATGTCCGACGGAAGCTCGACGTCTTTCCCGGTGTCATCAACCAGTCTGCTGCCTCCGGCAAGGATCTCGTTCGCGCACATCCAGCCTTGGTCATACGAGTCTTGGATGGCAGCGGCGAAGTCGGTTTTCAACTGGCTGTCGTTCCCCTTCCGGGCGGCGATGGTCAGCTTCTTAGCCTTTGCCTGCACGATGATGAGGCGATCCCCGTAGATCACTAGGACATCCGCCTCACCCACGATGTCCTTGCCACGATGCAGGTTCACATTCGTATGGACATGCTCGCGGCCGAATACCCGAGCCAGCCGACGGGCAGCGAACTGCTCGGTGAAGGCGCCACGATGCTTGGCCGCTATCGAGCGGTAAGGCTTGTCTTCCCACATCCAGAAGAACGGGGACTCGTACAAGGCCTCGTAGATGGCGTAGTGCGAGAAGAGAAGCACAGTCCCACGGTCAGTAGGCAGCAGCGGTCGAGCGGCAACTTCATTGAAGTCGCCCACCTCCTTGAATCCCGCGTTATCCCCCGAAAATAGGAAGGCGTGGAAGAAGGCTTCAACCACGTCCTTTGCCGCAGCGCTACGAAATGCCACCTCATCTGGTGCGAATTCAAAGGCTGGGAGCCAACTCGCTGGAGGGACTTTGGCTGCTCGCGCGTCTACAAGGAGTCGCGTCCCCTTCTCGTCCATCAAGGCACACATCGTCTTTGCGATGGTCCGCGCCTGACTGGATGTGAACCCTTTGGCCTTGAGCATCCATTCGTCATCGGCGCCGTACTTCTCAGGCAGAAGGTCCCGGTACTGGAACGCATAAGCGGACTCGGTGCCGTAGAAGATAGGTTCTCGCATCCCCGGTCCGCGCCAGGGGTCCGGCGGTGCGGCGCCTTCTTTGACTGCCTCGAACATAGCAGCGAACATCGGGTAAGACATCGCTTCGTGCAGCTCATGCATGAGTGTGTCTGTGCGCTTGACGTAGCCCTCGAGCACATCAGGCTTCTGCAGAGACAGGTCCAGCGGCTTCTTCGCCATCAGGCCAATGACTGTCGTCAGTTCCGTCCGAATAAGCCGCTCCCTGCTGAATAACCCATCCATGTCGGACGGCTTCAGCTTGCCCTGAATGTGAATGACGTTGTCGCGATGACAGATTTGCGCGACCGCATGCGCGTATCCAGGCGATGCGGCAAGCGCTGCCAGGTCCTCAAGAATCTGCGACTCTTCCCGCGGCTTCTCCACTGCTCCTCCTATTAGCTCTCAAGCCCTGTGCCCGGGCGCCTCTTCGCGATGATTGTCGAACTGCTTCTAATGATGCTTAGTAGCGCTCCGGGTCGAAATGAGCCGGTCGCGCCGCGCTTAAGCGGCTGTTCAAGCAGACTAGAAGGTGGCACGAGGTACGCAGGTGATTCTATGAGTGAAGCCAGGCCGCCCGCGCTCAGTGGCCGGTCTTGGCAGGAGCGGTCGCTCTGGCTCTGGGCCGCGAACGACTCAGATCAGCCTTTTCCTGACTCCGGTCTCAATCGAAAATGCCGAGTTGCAGAAGTTGCTTAACTCGTTTGAGAGAAGTCTTCATACGAATTGCACTTTGACATTGAAGGTTGTTTAGTGAGTCTATACCCCTGGATATATTTAGCCAACATTCCAGTTGCATCCCGAAAGCACTCTAAAACTTCGATCCAACTTTCTTTTGGAAAGTTCAGATCAGTGTCCTTGATCTCGAAATCTACTGTCCGACTTTCATCATTCAAGCTGGCGATTGAGTCAAAGATATGAGCGCCTGAGAAGTGTATATAACCAGACAAACGCTCATACACAACTGGTAACCATGGGTAATCGGCAGCCCGAACTTCGACTAGATGTGCATCAGTCAGCCTCTTACCATCAGGGTCCTTCATTCGATCAATTCGATCTCCAGCGAGAATTTTGGTCGCGAAATCATGGGGCTTTTTAACCAGCCAAGCTGCCGAGTACCGCAGAGACGTATCGATGTGTACTCGCAGTAGCGCACGTGAGCACACCATATTTGAGGACTCAACCATGAGACGAATCGCAGCAGTGAGACTTAGGTTCCTTTTGATTGCACCTAGGGTTACGAGGTCAAGTGGAAAAATGGGAGCACCTTTACCTCCAGTCATTTCCATTCCAAATTTCAACATTTCTCTTTTGTCGCTTTCTAATGCAGCGAGAAGCTCAATAATTCGAGAATTTTGCAAATTGGACGAAGAATTCATAGTTAGTCAAAATCTATAAGGTTTTAAGAACTGGTCGTTTTCAGGCTACTCAACACGTTTGCTTTCGTCCATTAGTGGTTCTTGTAGAACTTATCTCAACGAGAAATTCCAAGCCGTAAAAGCTCCTTCACCCGTGCTCCACTAATTTTCCTCGCAAGAAGAAGCTCTTTCACAACATACTGCATTCTCGAAAAATACAGATCGAAAATAGGGGCAACTGAATGTATCGCATGATGCATGAATTCTTCGTCTTCTTCTCTAGTGAAATCATTGTCTTCAGTAACCATGCGCCCTACAAAATCCAGACGATCCCTCCAAGCGTTGTTAAAAACGATTTTGCTAATTTCTTGCGCATCACGCCAATCGACGCACCCGGCATTCAGTAAATAGAACTCAGCGGCAAATCCACCACATGCCACACTGCGTTCCATATGCGGCATAACGTCGAAGCAATGAGCAACCGCAAAACCTCGCGCATCCTCTTCAAGATACTCAATGCTGTGCAAATCACCGCCTAAATGCAAGCAAACGGTCGCATGTCCAACCTCATGCCAAGCCTTGTATTCGTCGCTATCTAAGATAATCTTCACATGAATCGCGTTGCCGCATTTGAGCGTAACACCCTATTAAATTTATATATCATTTCAACTGTGGTGAATTCAGAGTCTGTCATTGAATAGGCCATAACTAGTATGGCGCCAAGATCCTTAGCAAGACGATGCCCGCGTCCGAGCACATCAGGATGCCTACAAGACTGCAATGCGATGAAACGTCTCAAGGCATGAGAACAGTCACCGATGGCTCAAGAGTACTTGCGATGAGGGACCAGCATGCCACGGATGCTGCATCTTCAGCTTGAGTAAGAGCATCTTCGATAGTGTCACGGGCTGCCCAGTTTTGTTCAAAAGCGGTTAAATCCAGTCCGCGCTCATTAGGCGTTTTGGTGGCGTAGATTTCACCATGCATCCCTCTCTTGGATATAAATTTCCAATAGAACTGGCAAAAAATCTCTGCCAGAACTGGAAAACGTAATAATGATTGCGCTTCAGAGTTGCCATTGTGCAAGCTAGGTATGAGTGGTAGTGAACAACAAGCAATCGCTAGTCAAGGTCTCTCTGCTACCTTCAGCCATTCATTTACACCATTGACACCCAAAGCCAACAACGTATCCTGTATGGCGACCACGCGTTGCAACATACTTCCGCCATCTAACTCTTCCACCTCTTCAGCTTGCGCAAATAACCGAGTCAACAGTTGCGTAAGATTGTTTTCGTGGTCATACACATAAGGTTTTGTACGCTGAACAAATCCAAGGTACATCTCCGTAGATTCCAGCGCAGTCACTGGATCCTGAAGTGAAGTAGCGTTCAACCATGCATCAAAACCATAAATGTCACCTCTTGCAGATTCTGGCTCGATTTCAAGCAACGCAAAACAGCGTTTAAGTAAATTTATGGGTATAGAAATCAGTGGTGTTGTTTCTCGAAAAAGACTGCGAAATTTACGAGCAATCACTGGTGCGTATTGGTTCTCAACGTTTAGGCCAGCCTCAAGCCCTTCGAGACATTGCTCTCGGAACTGTCGCATGTTGTCTGGATGCGTCCATACGCTCGCCGCACCTCGCCATGCATTAGCTGTTTCAACAGTTTTGATTTTTTGAAGAAAAACGGAGAAATCTAGTTGATTCGTAAGCGCAGCCAGCGCTGAGATACGCCCCCATGTTTCAAAGTCTTTTTCTTGTCCCTCGCTGTAAAGCTGAGTCAGCCATGGAGCAACGAGTTCAAACTTCTTTAAATAAGCATGATATAGACAAGGCTCTGCAATGGTCCAAAGCCCTTCAACACGGACTTGCATTGCGAGGCCAAACAACTCCCAGCCTAAATCTGGATGATGGTTTTGAAAATATGGCAAACGTCGCAAAAGCATTGCACGAACGGCAGGATCCTTGTCCGATGCAAATAGGCGCAATGCAACTGACAACACATCTGGCCATGACATGCTGTACTTTTCAAGTTGTTCAGCTACGATCATCAAGGATTCAGCAGCTTTACCTCGCGCCATATTGATCCCAATTGTCAGCAAATCAACGGAGTCACCTGAAATAGAGCTTTTTTCCTCAAGCGTCGAAAAAGCCATAGCTAAGGACGTTAGGCGCTCAGCTTCATGCGTATGTTCAATTACGTAAGAGCACCCTTGTATTGCATTAGATGCTGCGTAGTTATGCATCCAGTAGCTCTGATGCCCTTCTAACTCGTCAAGAATTTTTTGAGCAAGCGCTATTGCATTGACTTCCTCATTTGGCTTCCAATCTCCATTGGCTCGCAAGTTGCCATACCTGTGCGCTAGGTAGGTAGCAAGGCCATCCATAATATAGTCGCGGAAACGACTAGGAATGTCTTCCGACATCATCGATAAAAAATTAATGAACCTTATGGGATTGCGCGAAGCAGCTTCACTCAATTGAGTGCCAACCTCCCCCTCTCCACCCATCAGAAAATCGTCGAATGAATTTCTGGCATAACCGTTGTAATGCTTCAGCAATTGAAGTACGGAAACATCGCTTGAATTAAGAAACACTTCATACGAAAACGGTGCGGCAATAATGCCGCCACGAAGTCCAGCATTTGTCAGAGATACGAGTGGCCACGTTATTTTTTCGCATTCATCTATCACCGTTTGCGCTTCTTTAGAACGTAAATATCGAGGAATCGGCAAAATTAATTGCGCTTGTTTTCTCAATATCCATTCGCTGTACTTTGAGTCAGTAGCAACTTCTTGGTATGTAGCCAAGATGGATTCCAGTATTGAGTCTTGCGTCGTCGAATCAAATTGGTAAAAGACAAGTTGCATCAATGCACCTATCTCATGCGACAAGTCGGACTCGAGGAGTTCCTTGTTACACAGCATACGGCCAATCACATCAAGGTTGGCAGTTGGGGCTGATCTACACGCTAGGATTGCGAAATAACGCAGTGCCCCATCTACGTTGAAGCACAGCCGCTGTCGGTTGATTTGCCACCACTCAGATTGAGTACTTGCATGATGCACAACGGCTAACTCGACAGCATCCATCAGGATGCGCTCACTATCTAAGAATCGATAGTCATTATTTCTTTGAGGGCCATCAAAAGATGTTTCATCTAGGAAACCACTCCAATAAACTTTAGGTGTTTCACCATAGCGCGATGCTTTCAATAAACTCCATCGCTCAATAGCATTAACTGCCAAGTCCAGCAAAGTAGTAGATTGTTGCATTCGATTAGCAAAAAATTTGTCATGACTGTTACCAAATTCATGCGGCTGACAATGCAACTTTTTATCAAATCGATAGCTCATAACATCATCGTCACCGACCTCGCCTGCAACATACTGCCATAGTACGGTATCTTCTACAGCACCGACCCTAATGCATTGCGCCAACACTCGGCCGATAGCGCTGTGAGTTTGCCGCGGAAGATCAAGTAAGGCCAGAACCAGGGGGGCGATTAATGCAGATTGGTTTTCTTTAATGCCTGAAAGAGCAATTTCTAATTGCCATGCAATTTGCCTCTTATCTAGCCAATCAATTGCTAGAACATCCATCCAGAACGACAATATTTCGTCAGCAGCATCTTCTTGCCATTGGGATGTTATGTGCACATGAGTAATCAATCCATTCGAATCACGAACATCTTTTAACAAGGGAACTAGATGCTTCATCCAAAAGTAATGCCACTCCAGCCGAACCGCACGGGTGTAGATCACTTGAAACACTTCTGGATGCTGGTTTCGCAAGTCGCGGATCAATGGCCAATCTTCGTCCTGCGGAATTTGCTCCGCCAAGCATTCAGCCACTAATCGACGAACATGAAACGCGTGGGCGCTTGTCAAAACAGTACGTAATTGCTTACGAAATTCGCGAAGATCACCTGAAGCCAATTGAGCGACAAAGCTACGAATGCTGGGTCGCACAAATGGCACGGGCGGTAAACCTTGGATAAATGCATTTAATGTCACGCCTTGACGAAGTGCACCGCTGATCACCAGTACATCCAAAAGAGTCTGATGACCGAACGATAAAAGCCCACCTTGCGTCTCATGCAACACCTTATGGCTAAGCAATGCACGTTGCATATTCGGAGAAGAAGAAAACCTTTGATGAGGCACTGCCAGACTACGCCTATTTAGCATCTCAGCGGCTAGGGCTTCAATAGCTTGCATAGCAGCATCACCTAAGTCGGCATCGGCCTTAACAATCATAGAAAGGTAGCGTTGTGCTAATGCTTGGCTTGTGACTACATTAAAACTACCGTTTTGTTGTGCCAACTCGACAAACATTGCCAATTCGCGAGGGTTACGAATTAACTCACGCGTGGCTACATCAGTGACAGAAGCATCTATGCCATGCTTTAAAAGCAGTGGGGCGATTTCGTTAGCCCAGTCCAATGGCTGGCAAGCAAACTCTTTGTCCCACGATCTTTGGGCAATGCGCCGATCGTAATAACGATCAAAGTCGCGGCATGCAGTGACAATGGTGACGTTCGACATTAGCAACAAACGATCAATTTGCGCCAAAAAATATGCCAGCACTCTGTGCTCACGCGCAATAGAAAGCACATCAAGCGAATCAATAACGACAACTACATACGTATGCTCCGCGAGGAGTTCCACACTTTCAACCCAATCGTCCGGCAACCCTTGAGATTGACGTTCTTGCGGCGTGATCGTGTCAGCGAATTCACGAGATTGGATGAATATAGGCAATACATCACAGGTTTGCGCACGTTGTTCTAGCTGCTCTTGTAACGACAGCATTACACATGTCTTTCCAGCGCCTGGCGACCCGGTGATCAGTATTGAGCGAACTTTATTATTTACTGCCTCAAGTATTCTGTTTACAACTGGTGAAGCGAATTGATGCCCCCCAATGTCCCGACGCCATGATCTACCAATCGATGATGTACGTTTTAAGGACTCACGCAATTGGAGAAGATTGACTTGAGGTTGTTGCACTGGCCTCGCATTTTTATCATGATCTCTCTCTAAAAATTTATTTAAATTATTAGGTACGTCGAGTAACGCTGTAGGGGGCTGTTGTGACGCGTCGAACTCCCAATTTAAGGCTGAACACAATTGGCTTGCACAGTGCCCCCAGCTATAAAGGGCGAGTAAGCGTTCACGTAGTCGATGCGCCTTTGATCTATGTTGATCTTGTTCCTTTGCAATCTGGATTAAGGCAGCTGTGAGTGTGTTTAGGTCTTGAGCTTGAAAGTATGGTTCTGTATAGCTGCCTGCAACTTCAATAGAGGTAACCGTTGATGTGTAAATCCCATCATCAACTTCAGTGATCAAATGATAAGCACCACTTTTTTTAGTTAGGATTAACGGTACACCCGCAGCAATGGCTTCCCAAGCGACCAGCCCAAAACCCTCATGCCACGAAGGCATCATTGCTACGCTGGAAGATCGCAGATCTTTAAAAAGTTCAAAACGGTCCGTTGTAAATGGCAATGTTTGTATATTGACTGCACCATTCGCATAACCTTCAACGAATTTTTTGATCTCTAACTCTGCCTGAGTCTCGGCATCATCACTGACACGCTCGAAATCAACACCACGCAAAATCATCCGAGGTTCTTGATTAAGATTCAATTGACTCGGAAGCCCGGGGTTTTTTGTGCACTGATTTACTGCTGCCCCAAACGCCGCCAAACCCAGCGATGCTTGTTTTATCTTTGCGGCTAGACGACCACTAAGAAAGGCTTTAAAGTTTTTAGGCTCACTGCGTGGTTGTATATTTGGCAAACCTGGAACAAGCATTGAAACATTTGTTTTTTCGATTAAGTCAATCAGCGCATCGCGTAGCAGTGGCCCAATGGCAAGTACGAAGTCAGCCTTTAAAAAAAGTACCCTCTGTTCATTTTCTTTAACTCGAGCGCTTGCACTATCCTCTTCAAACGGTTCATAGTGCACATAACTCATATGGTGAATCAATGCAGATTTACCACCAAATTTTTCCGCCGCAGCCAACGCAATGGCACCAGTTATACGATCATGTCCTAACCACACAGTTTCAGCTGGATCAAGGCGAATGGACGCTTTCTCCAACAAACGAAGAACTGCATCAACTAAATCTGGCGAGAATTTCTCTTGGTGCTGTTTATTCAGTTCTAACAGCACTACCCCGTCATTTAGAGCTTCTTCAATTTGTTCAGAAGTCGCTTCAAGAACTACACAGACAGACTTAACTCGATCAAAAAATGTGCTCGCAACAGCTTTGACTAGATCAATATTAAAACAGTTAATTCCGCCAAATTTAGTACCCCACTGCGTTGCAAAGGCAATTAGTGTTTTTCGTGGAGGAGTCATGAATTTACTTTGAGGACAAGTTAAAATTAATATCAATAATATTCGACAAAGAAAAACAAACGTTGCAAATTAAGCATTGAGCAAGCACCAACATTGAACTTGGCATTAGTCATAAAAATATCATCGACGTTTTCTTTCTTTATCTTTGTAATTTCATCCACTAAGTCTGAAATTTTTCTTGCAGCGTACTTGATGCACTCCTTGTTAATAGGTGATTCGACTGTTGATTGATCAATCGTTGGCATTATTCGAGTCTCGTTCCCAGCTCGCCCAACTCTGCTCCGACAACTTGGGCTGTAGCTGTCAAAAGCGCACGGATGGAGCCAAGGCCTTTCTCAACTTCAGAAATAGATTCCACCAACGTCTGTAGGTTATTGCGATGAGATGCGAGAAGAAATGGGCTGAAAACAACTCTCTTCGATACAGCGGCGAATCTTCGTGCCATAGCACGACCGAATGTCATCTGAAGAATCAGACCTTCAGGAAAACAAACTGTTGCCGATGACAAAAGAACTTGGATACGAAAAAGCTCCTCAGGAGCGAGAGCATCGTCACTTAACAGTGCCATTGCAGCGCCGAATATTTCACCAATTGACGTCTCTATTCGACGGTGAATGACATCGCTAGCGACCTGACGGGGCAACAGCAAGCCATGGGACATGCCTGCGAGTGCGGCAACAACCTGACTATCAGCCCCCCAATTGCACAATGCTTCGTCGCGCCAATGAGCAATGATTGACTCAGGGTTATCACTGCAAATTGCTCCCGCTGCAAATACTGAAAACAACCCATCAACATTCAGTTTGAATTCGGTTGGTGGCGTGTCGCCCCCATCGCTCTGCATTGCTTGCTGTCGGTCAGGAAGAGATGCAATTGCGTTGAATGCTCGTTCAAAAGCAACAACTGCACTAAAGAACCCTGAACCAACTCCAGCATTGAACTCGAATGCGAGCATGGCCTTGGCAGCGAAGAACCTGGCTATTGGAAAATTCGAATTTTGGAGTGATTCCAAATGCCTCCGATAAGTTGGAGATATTTCGCCAAGCTGTGATGCCAAAAGTCCTGCTCTTGCAATAGCAAGCTGCGTCCGCATCAATTGGTTAGGCTGAGAAGGGCCAAAACTAAGTCCTGGTTCAGACGCCTTTCCGAAGGGTAGATTAAGAGCTGAAATATCTTCTTTTTTCGCAATGGCCTCAATGAGATTGCACACACTATTAATTACACGGAAAAGTGCCTCCCAATCCTCATGCCCGTCTTCCCAGGCTACCGCTGGCAAGTCAGCCAACATATCTGAAAGCATTCTTGCAGCGCGCTGAGGGTTACCAGCCAAGGCAACAATATGACTTGCATCAACTAGAAGTCCAAACTTCGTGATGGCGAGCTGAAGCTCAATAGGCAATGTGGAGCCAGCAAGAAAGTAGTGCTCAGCCTCTGACCATCGCTCAAGACGACAGGCACAAATACCAGCTCGTCGAAATGCGAATGCATCTATTTTTTTCGTTGCTTCGAGGTCAGAGATCAAAGGGCTCCAAACTGCAAGGGCGTTTTCGTAATCATTGGCTTGAAAAAGCGCGTTAACTTGCTGTTCACGGATAGTGATGGTCTGTCCGAACACAGATGCTGAATTAGCCAAAGTCTGCATTGCTGCCGAATGGTCGTGAAGATGCTCACTCTGGATGATTGATACTGCCTTAGCAGCCTCACTACCGAACTGAATAAGGTCAAACTGCCGCGCAATCTGATCAGCTCGAGACAGCACCACTAAGGTTGGAGCCCAGTCAGTCTCAATGGCATGACGCGAGGACCATGCGCCGTGCACGAAGGCACCACAAGAGTTCACCAGAGGCCAATGAAGCACGGCTTCAAAGGCTTGTCTCTCCTCGAGATCTGAATCAAATTCAATCCAATCGAGCACTTCAATCAAGTCTTTCAAATCGCGTACAGAAGAAGCTTGAATCGAGATGTAAAACTGAGTAGTTGTTGCGCCTGCAGGAATACCCCGGAGAGAGCCATCAGAATGCGCCATGAATCGACAGGCAAACTCTTCTGCCACATCAGCAGCTTCGCCTCGCAATTTACTGAGGGAGCCAATTGCGGCCAACTTCACCCTCAATGAAACCCTCGGATTTCTATTAATAAGCAACTTAGAACACCGCATGACCTCCAGAGCTGCGCGCGATTCCGGCTTCGAAATCTGCCGAATCTCATCGGCCCAGCGGGCTAGAATCATCGGAAGCGACTCAGAGTTAAGCTGATTCGCCACAGAGAATTGAAGTTGACGCAGCATGGCGCTAACAAAAGGCTGGGATTTAAAAAAACGATCCCCTTCTTGTAGTGAGACATACGGGAGCCAAACCAATTGCTGAAATACGGCGGTCGAAATCGTGTCCTCGTTAATTGTCTCCAGAATGCGAGCGCAATGTGAGAGCCGAGACGCATCGTGCGCGATGTAAGCGTGAAACAGAAGAGCAGCAGCATCGGCGACATTAAGAGTCCTGACACCTGCGATTGCGTCATAGATGTGAATATGTGCAAGCTGTCTGCGTTCCAATGACCAGACTTCTTCAGCTGATCCTTTCAACATCGAAGTCACACTTAGACGTCCATCGAAAGTCTGCTCTAGCCACTTTCCTTGTAGCGAGTCGATGACAACACCTCCGTTGACAATACCTCCCACAGCTTGAGTCAAACCCAGTAGCATCACACGTGTCAAAGGAAAAGTTGCCTCTGCGGCGGTAAAAACGAACGCGGCGGTCTCGGGCGTGACTGATTCGTTCAACATCCTTCGCGCTACTTGCTTGGCGTTGGTAATAGCTGAGGATGGCGACGTAATATCAGTCGCCGTGAGCGCAGGCCAGCCCTTCATACTAAGCTCGGAAATTCGGACCTGAATGAGCTTTGGATGACCTCCCGTAGTACTCCAAATAAAGGCAGCCCAAGCTTGTGAAAAACTCTGAGGACAGCCGTTGCTAAGACAGTGTTGCCGCACTTCTTCAACCATTAGCTCAGGCACATCAATGGCTTCAATGCCTGCAAAATCAGAAAGCTGTGCAGTTTCACTCGACTCACCACGCGCTGTCAGGAGCAATCCACGACCAGCTCGAGTGGCACGACTGACAAGCAGTGCCAAGGCTTGCCCGTATACGGCATGTGCACTCGGAGACAGGTCAATGTTGTCAACAACGACAAGCGAAGGAGTTGATTCATCTGCAATGTTGGTGGCTATCGCTCGCAGCAAGTTGTCTGTATCAATCCCGCTGCGAGAAGCGACTGGAAACCACCAAGCCTCTGGGCAAAGTGCATTTGCGACAAGTTGGGCGATAGTC
>JACCDZ010807176.1_pt1 | contig 12928 bp, 24 predicted proteins | sample 7449551 | NCBI WGS metagenome assembly JACCDZ01 (sample SAMN15323452, study PRJNA562643) | freshwater metagenome | isolation source: river surface water | place: USA:Blue River Watershed | collected 2017-08-18
GCAGGTTTCGTCCGGTCTAGCCGATGGCAAAACGCCAATGACGGTTGAGGAAGTCGAGGCGCACAAAAATCCTCCAAAGACTGCCGAGCAGCTACGCGAAGAATGGAAAGCCTCGCGTGCTGCTCTTGTAGCAGCAATCACTGTCACTACAGCAGCAGGAAATACATTTGATGGGGATGAAATCTCACAAAGTCGCATGGCTCGTGCTGTAATCGCCCTAAACGCTTCACCAGCAGGCACTAAGGTTAATTGGGTACTAGCAGATAACTCTGTCATTCAAGCTACCCCAGAAGAGCTTACAGAGGCTCTGGCACTTGCTGGCGCTGCGCAAGCAGCTATCTGGGTGGTTCCTGCGGAACAGGTTGGTCAATAATGGAAAATGACTACAGCTACATCATGAATATCTTGATTTCTGTAGACCAGCTTTTCAATGCTTTAACAGGTGGTTCGTGCGATGAAACTTTAAGTAGTCGCACACACCGTAGAGCACAATCCAGTGATGCTTGGGCTGTCCTAGAAGAGCTAATTGACTTTGTATTCTTTTGGGATATGGATAGTCAAGGAAGACGCCACTGCGAACTAGCTTACATGGTTGAAATGGTTGGTGGCCATATGCCCAAGGCCATGATCGTTAATGAATTAAAAAATAGATAAAAGGATAAAGACATGCCTTATGTTTCAAAACCTACATCAATTAATGAGATATGGGCTAGTGGTGGTATTACTTCACAACCAACAAACCTAAAAATCTCACAAGGATGGACTGTAGAGATACCGCCATACCAGTTTTTCAACTGGAGTCAAAACAGAACTGACGCATTCACTGCACACATCAATCAGATGGGTATTCCTGTATGGGATAATGCTACTGAATATCAGATCAACAAGAGTCATGTTCAAGGAAGTGATGGTAATATCTACAAAGCTAAAACTACTAATACCGACAAAGACCCAACCAATGTTTTAAATTCATCTCATTGGGGATTGGCTTTTGATATTTATGGAAGCTCTGTAGTTGTACAAGATGCTTTAAACACACACCTCTCAAATTACAGCACACTTGCTGGTATTGCTAACACCCCACAAGCTAGAACAAATCTTAGTGTTTATTCTAAATCTGAAGGTGATGCTAGATATGCTTATAAAGCCGGTGCTTCTGGTCAAACATTTAGTGTAGCTAATGCTACATTGGATGAACACGCAATCAACCGTGGTCAATTTAATGCTCTGTTGAATACGGCCACTGAAACTCAAGCTGGTATTCTTGAAGTAGCTGACCAGAGTGAGATGAATGTTGGTACAAGAGATGATCGTGCAGTTACCCCGAAGAAAGGTAAAGATACATATCTGATGCGATCAAACAACCTGAGTGATCTTGGTAATTTATCTACAGCTAAGACAACTCTTGGTATTAAGGATGTTGGTACTACTGTAGGCACTGTTGCAGCTGGTGATGATTCTCGCATTACAAATGCTGTTCCAAATAGTAGAATAGTCGGTGCAGGTAATGGTTTAACAGGTGGTGGGTATCTGTGGTCGGATGCTGTGATTTCGATGGGTACGCCAAGTACAGTTGGTTCTTATTCATCAAACTGGACATCTGAAACCTCACACTCACACTCATTTGATATAACAAGTTTCTTTAATAACAGGCAACTTGCTACCAATGGATGGTACACTCTTCCGGGCAATTTTGTTGTCCAGTGGGGTACTATAGTGAGAGGTGATATTACCCATGTTACTAACTTCCAAATAAACCTACATTTCCCAATGAATATCTTTCAAGCTTTTGCTATCAGCAGGGATACATCTCAAGCTGTTAGTTTTGCTGTAGGTGGATTCCAGACTACTCATTTCCAAGCACAAGCATGGGAAAGAGATGGCGCTGTGCAGGGTGGTTACATTGGTTGGTTTGCAATCGGAGTTCCTGTTTAAAGGTGAATTAAATGACCAGACTAATCAAACACACAGGTGATGTTCCAAAGAGTGAAGTGGTTAAGGCAATCCTTAGTTGGATTGCTGTAGCTATTCCATATTCTCTTGGTTGGGTTGCCACATTTGTAATGGGAGCTTTTGTAGCCCTCACTAGCACACAACAGAAAGTTCACCCACAAGGAAAGAAGATTTTCTCTAAGCACTCTGATAAATATATTATCGAAGGTAGTAGTGGAGAATGGGAATATAGTAACAGCGATGTTCGTATTCTCAAGTGGTGGAATAACTTAGAAGATGGAACTCTTGGTGAACCAAGTGGTAAACATTCTGCTAGAGTGCAAGGTAAGGAAAGAAGCTTTATTTCTCAATACTTGTGGACTATCCGTAATCCATTCAACTACGCAAAGAGAACAATTCCTTTGTTCTTCTGTCCTGTAGATGATTGTGTTATTGAGTATTGGGGAGACTATGAAGTAAGCGATAAGATGCAAGGAAGCTCAGGTTGGCACTTCTGTAAAGCTACAGATCAGAAAACTGGTAGAGTGTATTACTGGTATCGCTCTGTAGAGGTTGTTAGTGCTGCCCAAGTTAGACAAGCATGTATTGGTTTTAAAATTAAGCCATCACATGCTATGCAAATACAAGACGCTGACGATAAGGATAAGGCATTCACTATACGTCTTCCTGTTAAAACAAATATAGATTGAAGGAAAGAGTATGAGTATAAAATCAATTATTGATGAAATTATCCTTGTAGAAGGTGGCTTTGTTCATGACCCGAAGGATTCAGGTGGAGCTACCTGCTGGGGTATCACTGAGGCAGTAGCAAGAGCTTCTGGTTATACAGGGAATATGAAAGACCTTCCAAAAGAAACAGCATATAAAATCTATTACGACGAATATGTTGTAAAGCCCGGATTTGATGCGATTGTTCCTTTGTCTGAAAAGATTGCTGCGGAGGTTGTTGATACTGGTGTCAACATGGGGCCAGCTGTTGCTGGTAAGTTTCTACAGCAGTGCCTGAACGCTTTTAATGACGAATCACGCGACTACCCCGATGTAGTTGTTGATGGTAAGGTCGGGAAGGCGTCTATTAGCTCGCTACAGGCGTTTTTAAAGAAGAGGAAGGGCGAGGGTAAGGCTGCTGGAGAAAACGTCATGCTGAAGGGTTTAAACGCCTTACAGGGGGCAAGGTATATTATGCTCGCAGAGACTTCTCCTAAAAATGAGCGTTTCGTTTTTGGGTGGTTGGCTAACAGGGTGAACATATGAGAAAGATTCTCGTTAGCAACTGGAAGACTCTTCACAAATCGTTCACTGTAATCCTTAGTGTTCTGGCATCACTTCTTGGTTTGATTGAAGTGGTGCTCCCTCACTTGGGAATGATACAACCTTTCCTTGACCCGGCCACATACGGTATTACATTGTTCTGCCTTACTGTCGCTACTGCTATTGGTAGATACATAAACCAAGAGTCAGTGATGAAAAGCGTCCCTTCTCAGGAGAAGCCAGATGGTTAAAGCATTGGCAATTGCATTGGCAATTACAATAGCTCTTCTTATCATGTCAATAAAGATGGTTATGATGTATCATGAAGAGAGTGTTACTGCGAATGCAAACGTAATATCCCTTACTCAATCTTTGAAAGAAGCAAATCTTATATTGATTAAGAATAATGCCAGTTGTAAGGTGAGTGATGAAGTTGTAAACACTGCTGTTAGCTCAAATAATTCATTGCGTGATAAAACTGAGTTGTTACTTAACACCCTAGATAAAATCCAAAGCAATAGAATTAAACCACTCGTAACTAAGGAAGTAGAAGTTGAAAAAGTTATTCATAGTGATAGGCTTACTCCTAGTTTGTACAGCTTGCTCCAACAGAGTTATTGTGAAACAAGTGGAGACACAATTCCTTGCACCCCCAGCAGTCCTGCTAAATGATTGTAAAATAAACAGAGTTGAAGAAGATACAGTGAAGTCTCTTGCTAAAGCTTATATTAAAAACAACCAATCGTTGAGTGAATGTAACACCAACCTAAAAGCTGTCCGTGATTGGGTAGAAAAGCAGGAAGAAATTTATGACGGAAAGACAACAAGCGACTGAAGAGGGATGGAAGGTATTCATTGATACAATCAGTAAATTCCTAATACCGTTCCTTGTACTTGGTATCACTTGGCAGCAAAACCAGATGCAGCGATTAGAAGACAGAATATACCAGCTGCAATCTGTGTCTGTAACGGAAGCTAAATTACAAACCACAAAACTTGGAATTATATCTCTTGTTGATACACGAATTGGTGATCTTAATAATGAGATGGATTTAATTCTGAAGCAAATGGAACTGCAACAAAGATATAACGATTCGAAGCGGTGAGGTGTATGATGAGGCGACTACAGGATGGATTACTTTTGGCTGTAGCCACTCTCTTAGCCGTATGGTTGATTGCGGCTGTAGCATCTTCTGTCGGTTATTCAGTTAAGGCTTCTACTCGTGAATATTAGTATAAGATTCTTAGGAAAGAAAACCAAGAGAGAATTGAAAAAGAAAGGACTGAATTTGAGGGCGTCATTAGTAAAATGAATGACAGAATTGAAAGTGAAGCATGTGTTAATAAAAGACGCTACGAAGTGTTGCAAGCCGAGATTTATGACAAATGCCCACCACCTAGACACGAAGAAGAAGCTTCTCCTTCAAATAGTCTTCTGATTGAAAAACAACAATAATGATGATTCAATATTAATCCCCTTCCTTAATTGGTTGGGGATTTTTTTTGTTCTTTTTTTTATATCTAGATACTGCCTTCTTAAATTCTTCATCTGCCCCTGCTGTTGATTTTACTATATGAATGTTGAACACGGAGTTAGCTGGTGTATTTGTTAATATACTTTTAGACTTAACACATATTGTAGTACCAAGTGTCCACGCAATTGCATTCGTATTACAATCACGCCATGTTTCGTAAGGTGGTTCAAACTCATATACCAGTGAAAATATATTTCGTAAAGCGATCATGTCGTCACACACGATTATACATATCTCTGACTTACTATCTTCTTGTAGATATAAGTTTGGTGCTGTCTGGTTTTGTGTTGTCGGGTTTTGTGTTGTCATTTTACATTCACTCCTTTATTGTTGTGACGATATATAGCTCTCTTAAAACCAGAAAGAGTGTTGGCAACTGAAACAATAGTAATAACATCTACCCCTATTGAACTTAGTGTATCGACAACTTCTTGTCTTTTTGTAATCACAAATGCTTCAGGTTGATGGTTAGTGTAATAAGCAGGCCACGCAACACAATTATCATCATTATCACCCCATGACAAAGGAAAATCAACACCCATATAATTACCAAGCTCGTCTATAAGATTGTAATCTGGAGAGTATAATGTAGATAGTATGTTTGAAAAGAATTGCATGTCTTCAGTTATGACAAAATGTGACTCTTCTCTCTTATCCAACTGAATGTATATTTTCATCACAATACTCCTGCGTTACACGCATACCAAAATTATAACAATTATCGTCTTCGCATCTTACTTTAATTACAGTAAATCCAGATATTGTTAAAACATCAATAATGTTGTTTTCGACAATTATATATTTACTAATTAAATAAATATTAAATAGTGGGACGTTTGCAAATTCTTTATGGTAGAAATAATAATCAGTTACACCGATAGTTTTAATGATATTATTAAACACTGCATTATTATCTGATAAAACAGCAATGAATTGATCATCCGATGATTCATCATCTTGTAAATATAACTTCATAATTTCCTCCATAAAAAACCCCGTCGGTTAAGACGGGGCTATTCTACTACTTCTGGATTGTCATGTCAACCTGCAAATCCTTAGCAGCTTTGACGGCCATAATGGCAATTTTTTGAATACCTGTCATGTTTCCTCCTATTTGTTTTTAATAATGTCGTTAATGATTACACTTGCAACCACCAACATGCTTATACTACCAATAATTCCTGTAGCTGTCATTCTTTTTCTTCCTCTTTTTTATTTAACTTCTTAGTCATTTCATTCATGCCAACACCAAGTAGCAATGCTAATACAATGAATCCAATTACACCAAGTGCTGTGATCATAACTTTCCCTCCCTAATTTTATATAAAATATCTTCAATAATGCTAACTGAACTGTAGTCAATATCAACTTTACCAAGCTTATCGCTTACGATAGTTTTGTCAAATGCACAGTAACATAACTCAACCACTTTTGCAAATATATTTTTACCGATAACGAAGTAAAACAAAGTGCCTTCTCTGAATAAAATATCATTTACTCGATAAGAATTTCCTCCCTCACCATCGTTTCGATTAATGCCAAGCGTGTCCAGAATGTTCTCAATCAATGCTGGTGTCTGTGTAACAACCCAACCACCCCATTGACTATTAAGAATATCAGATTCTCTCTGTGCGATTGCTATATTCATTTATCACTCCAATATGTATAAGAAACGAATGATTTCTGTGTAGCTTCATTCCAGTTTTTTACTTCAACTTTAACGAGTGAACGCTTCTTTGACTCATTAACAGCAAGCGAATAGCTGTTGTATATCTTACAATCACTTGTCATCCATTGACCACTGTCACACGGCATCGGCCAATACATAACATTGTCATTACTGATTAAACACTTAATGTGATACAGAAATTCTCTCATGTTTCCTCCTTATATGATAGCATGATCACCACCACAACTGTTTGTAGTGCTTCCCGAACAATTCATATCCGCATTGTAACTTAGCTTCATGCTCTTTGCGAGCCTGTCTATACACTTCATAAGCTTCTTCATTTGGTGTGTAAATAAAGTTTACAGTTTTAGTCATACCGTGAAACTTGTGGTCTTCTGGAAGCTCAACAAACTCCATTTCTATAGATACTCCGAAGTCGTCCATGTCAGGTTCTTCGGCAGTGAAAGCGTAAATCATCTTCTCAAGAGCATCAAACCATTCATCACTTTCAACATCTTCCGAATCTTTACAGAAGTCAATAGGGACACCAAAGCACTTATTGTTTTCCTCACGATCTTTTAGAACATCATAAAACTTCTGTAACCCTGCTCCAATGATTGGGCGCAATGCACTATCAAGGCTGTATGTATCCTTATAACCAAATTCCCACTTTCCTTTCTTTTTAATAATACTCACATTTCCTCCAAGATCATTTGATCAATACTGACAGATTCGACTCCCGAGAAGTAATCAGACGCCGGATTACCAATCTCTATTTCAGTGATATCTTCTATGTAAAATTTAAAACTACATGAGTCCCTCATTTATCACCTCCATTAATTTATCTATTTCATAGGCTTCATCTATACTTACCGCCCTGCTCAACCAGACACATTTGGCTGAATAGTACACAAAACAAGAAAATCCAAGCATTCCAATAACTCTTACTAGCATTTCAAATTCATCATGTGTTGTATCAAGGATTACACTGATTGAGTTGTTTCCTGTCCATCTGTTATGTAGCTTCATCATAAAATACCTTTACTAGATCGTCAAGTGTTTCTTTGCTTTGTGCGGAAAATAAAAAGCTACGCAAGTCTGACAAGGTGTTGTCTGTTAAGTTATTGTTCCAATATACAGTTGTTCCAAACATAGTTTTTAGAATCCTACTGACAACCTCTTTTTGATCTGAATCAATTGTCAAAATATAAGCATTCCCAAGAACTTCATACACTTTGGCATCTTCCCAATATAACTTTATTTCACCCATAAAAAAATCCCCCACAACGCTAGTCATGAGGGATATTCTATCTTCAGTTTTTAAGTTTGTCAAGCACTATTTACAAATCGTCCCATCCATCAACAGAATCGGCCATATCATATGCAGTAACTGATGTTTCAAAGAAGTTCTCTCTCTTACTACCCTCGTTATTTGAGTCAGTTATGTGGCGATATGGGTTATCCACACCATCGTACAATCTCGGATATCCTATACGATCAAGACGATCATTTGCAAGCCACTTAACATACTTCTCACTACTAATCTCAGAAATACCAAGAATTCGATTACCATAAGTAGCCTTGCACCAATCTATCTCTTGGGCCACACCTTCCTCGAAAATACTATGGACAAGATCAACCGCAGGTTTCACTTCCTTGATTATATTGGTGAATATACCAACGTGAGTTAGTTCATCCCTGCGAATATAATCAATCTCTTTCCCGCAGCCAACAATTTTACCTCTGTGGCTCAATTGATCGAACAAGTTAAACCCCTGATAGAAGTACACGCCCTCAAGAACAAGATTTGCAATAAGAACTTTATGCAAGTTATGTTGCGTTGGTGACTCATTAAATTCGTCAGCAATAGAAGCTACAAACTTATTGCGCTTTAACAGGTGTTCATTGGTTCTCCACCGATTATAAATCTCTTCCCTTTCATTGTTGGCATATAATGATTCCAACATATACTGATATGTCTCAGAATGAATAACTTCTTGGAAAGCTTGAATAACCAGCAAGTTCTTAACGCCGGGGCATGTTATATATTCTGCGACATTAGGTAAGTTGTTTGCCTGAAAACTGTCAAGGAAAATGAGGAAACTCAAAGTGTCCCTAACTGCCTGATCTTCATCTTCCGTTAGTGTTTTAACACTCAACTTGTCTTCAACTAAGCTAACCTTCTGAGGAAGCCAGAAGTTACCAACCATTGTGCGGTAGAGTGGATTAACCCACCCATACCTAATATTATTTAGATTGGATATACCAGTAGGGTTCCCCCCGAAGATCGTTTGATCTTCAAAGGAGTCACTACCCTTCTCATTAAATAATTTAATCTTATTTAACATCTTTATCACCCACTACACCCAACACACACATTGTTGTCTTTAACATAGGATTCTCCTTTCTTGATTGTTCTTATGTAATAAACTGCCTTTGTTTTCTTCCGCCAAGCATCATCCCAAGTATTCCACAACCACTTAGCACTAAACCCATCCTGATTTTTGTCCATTAGATATTCAGCAGAGATTCCAGTGTCTGTGAACTTTTGGAGATTAGCTACAACATTGACCAATTCCCACGGTTTAAACTTCGTAATGTTCTTAGCATATGATAGCGGATTTGTCTTCAGGTGCATAGCTACAACAGGCATTGGGCCGTTAGTATTATCTTCAAAGTACATTGCAGAATATACAGGTGTCCAGCTAGGCCCAGCATCCATAAACAATGCCGTTGTAGTGTTTGGTGCTGGCGAGGTCAACTGACTGTTTCTGATGCCGTACACGTTAATATCACGTTGTAATTCATCCCAATCAAGATCATCACACACACTCTCCCTCTTAAACTTATCAATCATTTCCCCAGTATCCCACATACTACCTTTGAATGCCGGATATGCACCGCGCTCACGAGCCAATTTAATACTACCACGAACACACCCATATTGAATTCTTTCGGCAATCTCGGTAACAAACTTATCATTCAGGAATGACTTACCTTCCCTAGCAAGAATATCAGCCAAACCAAGTATACCAACCCCAATTGTTCGGTATCGGTTATTATGATCACCAGACTCCCTGATTGGTGATTTAGTTAATTCAATGCCGTTGTCTAACAACCTAACCGCAATCTCTGCTTCGTCCGACAATTCATCCATTTCAATTCTTCCAACAACCAATGAAAGCAGGTTGCATGTGTGGGCATATACATCAGGCTTCATTGTGCTAAATGATTCGACACACAGGTTCACACAGTAAATATTACCCTCATGTTTATTTGGATTATTTCTATTTATCTCGTCAATGAATGGTATATATGGTAGTCCAGTTTCAAACGCCACCTTCATCATTTTGATAAACAGTTCCTTGGCTTTGATCTTGCGAACAACTTTCAACACCCCGTTGCCATGCGCTGTTACGCAAGACTCATATGCCGCCTTAAACTCATCACCATAGCACTCAGGCAGGTCAATTCCCAACTTTTCCTTAACTTCAAATGGACAAAATGTGTACCAATCCGCATTAGCGTCATCTTTCTTTTCCATGAAAAGATCATGTACTGGAACTTGGAGCATAACGTCATGCGCCTTTGACCTTTGATCACCCGCCTCTGTTTGCAAATCAAGGAATGACTCAATATCAGCGTGCCAAATGGGAAGGGCTGTCGTAATTGCACCTGCCCTCTTTCCACCTTGATTAACATACACCGCAATATCGTTGATAATCTTAACCCATCCAATAATACCAGTTGCCGCGCCAGTATTACCCATCAAACTGCTGCCGGACGCTCTCAGAAATCCAAGATAATAACCAAGACCACCGCCAGCTTTGCTAATCATTGCAGCGTTCTTATTATTGTCAAAGATACTCTCAAGAGAGTCGTTTGGTGCAATAATAAAGCAACTACTAATGTTACCGTTATTTCGTAAGTTAGACAGCCAAGGTGATGCTAAACTATCCTTACGATCACGCAGTCGTTCAAAATACACCTTACACCACTTCATGCGATCTTCTGTTGAATCAATGGACGCACAAATCATGGCCTCTCCTGCGAACATTTGCTGGATGCACTCATTTGGAAGTAAATACTTACTTTCAGCAGTTACTACCGATGCGTATGAATGATTAAGATCATATTCCTTATCAATCCACTCCCCAATCTCTTGAAGATTTTCATCAGTGTACAACTCAAAGGCAGGGTGTGTCCACAAACCCAAACTCTTTTGTTGCGCAACAAACTCGCTAAAGTCAATATCATAACTACGAGTATCTGCCCACCGATTCATTGTCATTAGCCGCCCAGCAACGAACACCCAATCTGGTTCGGATGGCGAAACAAGTGCTTTCGCATGTTCTATAAGGTTCTTTTGAAGCGATGTGGTCTTAATTCCATCAAATAAAAACTCATTAAACTTGGACTCAAGGGCGAGAGGATTTACCTCAAGATCATCACAAGCCCAATCAATAACTTGTTTAATTTTTTCAACATCAAAAACATCAAGCGCCCCACTACGTTTAGTTACTCTCATCTACTTCTCCATCTTGTGGAACAATCTGACGACGACGACTCATGTTCACCATATCTTTCTGAATCTCAGCATCACTGGATGCCATGTAAGCTTCAATAGTGGCTAAACCACTCCGTATCCAATTATTATCTGTGCGCTCTACAAACACCCAACGGCGTCCTGTGTGAGCTTTATTGCTTGTACGCATACGATGGGTATCCTCTACACATTCCACCTCACAGGAGGTGTCTGCACCGTGTTTAAATAGCAATTCTTTGAATGCTGCCGGATGATCTGTAGGATATGTATCTGTCCAGCCGTCAATTACACACAGGTCTGCTTCACTCAAGTAGTTATAGCTCTTATAAGTATTCTTAATCATATAATCTCCTTATTCTTTTTATAGTTCCAACACGCATTCCCCTCAATAAGTTGTCTATGCTGTATCCAATTTTTGAAATTACCACTCCAAACATTACCTTCTCGATCAATATGGGTTGCCCCATCAATTCCAGATAATTCAGTGATATCCCAACAATGAGGATAATCGGTTGGTGTAGCTTGATGTTCTGTTGGGCTTGCATGGCATGGTTTACTATTAATCAGCTTATCAAAGATGTCCTTTGCTTTTTCTAGGCTATCGTCAAGTCGTCTATAAGAAATTTGAGCACAGCAGCTAGAACTAATAGCCAAAGCATCTTCCAGACTATCTGGTGACAAACAACCCCAATAACCATCACCATAATAAGGCATGTGCCACATACCAACTTCAAGCTCACGAGCAACACTACTCTGTAGCACTTCCCACATCTTACTAGCAAGAGCAGCAATCGTTGGGTCAGCATCAGCATGATCACGCAACCAGAACCAATTGTCAAGCTCTGTTGCAGTCATTACAGTCTTCATCCACTGAAACGGCTCTAGTAGACGATTAACAACTTGCTTGTGATATCCAGCAATTGAGAATGCTTCTGCATACATTGATGCTGTGCGAGCTGCCATAGTCCAAGCACCCTTTGGAGTGAAGCAGTCTGGAATCCAGTCTCCAATCTTACCACCAATACCATTCCCATCCCATCCGGGAATAGACGCATCGTGGTCAACACCTTTGTCTTGCATACCAGCTTGATTAGCACCAAACCGTACAGGCATTGCAGGGCTTGTCCTCACCATTTCCAACATCTTAGCAACAGGAATAGCACGACTACTTGCAGCATTACGACTGAACAATCTGTGAGTCATTAGTTCACTGTGTATGAACCTTGGGTAAATCAGTTCAAAAGTGACAATTTCTTTAGAATTTACACTTGATTTAGAGTGTGCAACAATTTTTGCTGAAATTTTATTTTCTTCCATTTCTACCTCCACTTGGAAATTTCAAGCCAATGGCAAAAGCATGACTGTTATTATAACTGTAACTTACCCATTCAAGATTCTCAACATTGTTATTGAGTTTATTACCATCTTTATGATTTACAGTTTCATTTCTCTCAGAAAGCCACGCTTCTGCAACTAACCTATGTACATATACTTTTCTTGTTTCACCATCAAACGATAGATTTACTTGTAAATAACCTCTTGTTGAAGCAAGTGTTTGTTTTAAAATTTTACCTTTCCACAACCGCTTCTTTGTTGATCCGGGGTGTGATTGATTTACAAATCTATCAAGTGATCTCACTTGACCACAGGATGACACCTCATAGGAGGTTTCGTATCCAACAACTGGTAGCCATTTCATATTACTGTAGCTCAAACGTAACAATCTCTTTACCATTTACCGCTGATTTACTGTGAGCAATAATTTTAGCTTCAAGCTCCATCTTCTTCCTCCCCACAAGGCAATAGTTTCTCAGATTTACTTTCAGTAAAATATTTACTCACTTCACGAGCAGGCTGTAACCCTACAACATTACGAACAACATCACCATCAATCTCTACAATTGTAGTAGGTAGTCCACGCACACCGTAGTGTTGAAATACATTAACCACTTCTTCATCATCAGCATCATAATA
>JACCDZ011315633.1_pt1 | contig 12928 bp, 3 predicted proteins | sample 7449551 | NCBI WGS metagenome assembly JACCDZ01 (sample SAMN15323452, study PRJNA562643) | freshwater metagenome | isolation source: river surface water | place: USA:Blue River Watershed | collected 2017-08-18
AACCCGATTGGCATCTCGGGGAATGGTTGAGACGCCTTCCTCGTGTTGGATAATGATATCCACCGCTCTTTCTCCTGCACCTGTGCTCGCCAGATGCGCAACAACTTGTCTAGCTTCAGAAGAAGAATGGAAATCATCGGGTGATAAACCCGGAAATGTACCAGCCCGCAAAGAAGGTGTTAGTGATACACCCCGCATATCTGCGTGAACTGTGCCTGCTTGAGCACCCTCTAGCGCCTCTTGCACCATAACGCCAGAAAACATCGGGAATAAGCTTCCAGGCCTGCCTGGCACAGCATAATCACGTTCCAAGTCCCAACTAGAAGGGAATCTAGGACCAATACCACGATTGAAAATGTTGATCCGATCTTGAATATTGATAGCAGTAAGCCCTGTATTGGCTTCTGCACGATCCATATAACTACCCATTCCAGATCTTCCAAGTGCGACCACAAAATTTGCTCGGTCTGGATTTAGGGATGATGAGCTGAGTCCGATTCTAGTTGATCCGCTAGTATCAACGGTTAGTCCAAACGATGAGGTATCATCCGAGGCCTGCCTCCCATTCATATCACTCAATGCAACAGGATTCCCCTTGCAATATGAATACAAATTCACCCCATCCTTAATTCCAATTGGGTCACAACTCCCCCACCGCCCCAACCACGGCACGTAATACCGCGCCGAGTGATATTCCAGCCCGCTTTCTTCATCCCGCTCCATACCCGTGTAGCGATACCTCTTGGCCGCAGCCTTTACACCAGCATTCCTCGCCTGAAAGGCCGTTGTGCCGTACGGGTGATATTCCTCATAACTGATCACTTGCGCCGATTCGTTGAGCTCCAGCGCCGCCGATCCCAAATGGTTATGCAACTGATACCGCACCGTTTGTTCAGGACTCGTACGCCCTACGATCGTGCCAAGCACCACACGAGGTTTGGTTTCCGTCTCAATCATCACAAAGCGGTGCTGTTGATCCATCAGACTCAGACTCGTGCGTTCCAGCCCGACATCGCCGCCTGAATGTTGCTTGTACAACTCGTAGCCAGCGATATAGATGCGCTCGTCTTTCTTGGTCGGCGCATTCCCAGGATCAGCCTGGTTCTCAGTGATCTTGCGGATCCGCTGGCCTTGACCGTCATATTGGTAATAGGTCGTTTCCGCGGTGCCACCGTCGGTGCGCCGCTGGCGGATGGTCTTGATCAGTTCTTCTTTGAAGTTCCAGCCCATCTCTTCGAGATGCGGCATGGCCGTCATAAAGCCATGCTGGGCATGGTGTGGATATCGATAGGTGTGAGAGCCGATTTGAGTACTGATCAGGCGGTTATTGTTGCCTTGATAGCTATAATTGCGCACCCATGCGTTGCCGGACGCTTGATGGCGCATCTGGAGAATGTTCCCGACACGATCGTATTGATAACTTTGCGTGTAGGTGCGCATCGCCATTGGGTCGCCTGGATTGAGCTGCTCCATATACGGAGCATCGTTCCAGTTATCCTGGGCATCCAACGTCAGCGGCTTGTCGTTTTCTCGACCGGTGGCTGCCGCCAGCCGGTAGAGCGCGTCGTAGGTGTATTGCGAAATGCCGGTGATCTTCTGGTTATCGAAGAAGGTCACCGGAATATTTTTGTCTTCGATATGGATGATATTCCCGACTGGGTCGAAGGTGTAGCGCCAATCTTGCAAGGGGTCATTGTTTTGGCGCTTGGTTTCTAGCCGGATTAGCCGGAATGTTTCCTTGTCGTAGTTAAATTGGCTGAGGACATCGTTCCCATAAATGATCCGATTGCGCTGGCCCTTTTCGTTGTAATCAATGTCCTTGATGTAGCTCGTAGGGCTGGACAAATGTGGATGCTTGACGGTTTCGGCATTGAGCAGGCCTGCTTCGTTATAAGACGGTGTGATGATGCTTCCGTCCGGCGCAGTCTGTTTGGTTATCCGTCCGAGCGCATCGGTTTCGGTGGCAAAGGTGAAGCTGTTCGCTTCCAGGTCGGTCGTCAGATTGGCATCGAGCCAGTTGGCAACACCCTTATAATCTTTGAAGAGCTTGCGGGTCGTGGCTTTCGGCTGGCCTTTGAAATCATATTCCGGCGTTTCGATCACGCCGCCGGTATCGAAATGCTTGACGACTTGGCCACGCAGGTTTTTCAGGTGCGGGTCTGGCTCATCTTCGCCATAGAATATCCGCTCAAAGATATGATTCAACACCGCACTGCCGTCTCCACCCTTCACCTTGCTTCGGACGGGGCGATGCAGGATGTCGTAGAAGTATTGGAATTCGTGATCGCGCTCATCCCAGGTACGGAGCGGTCTGCCCACCACATTGATCAACAGCCAGCGCTGCCCGGCATCCATACTCTTCTGGTACACCTTATTGCCCAGCATGTCGTATTTGTGCTGCATGACGACATTGCCCCAGGCATCGGTGACCTTCCGTAAGTTGCCTTCAATGTCCAAGCTCACACTGGTGTGGTAAAACTCGTCCGCGCCGTTGCTCATACTGCGATTGTGCTCGATCGACAGTACCGGCCTCCCGAGGGTGTCGACATGCTGTGTCAGGGGTGTATGGGCGTGTTTGGCGGCTTGCTCGGCGGCGGATTTTTCCTTGTCGGGGTCCTTTCCCGCTGCCAACAGTTCCGCATCGATCACATGGCCGCTACGATTGCGATACCATTCCGATTCCAGCACGGTATCGTTCTGGTCATGGATGACTTGTTTCCACGAATCGAATTCGGTCCGTGTGAACGTTCCATCTGGCAAGTCGGTCTTGATCAGGCGTCCAGGAGCGTCGTAATAGAGCAATGGCGTCACGCCTGATTCGACCAGCTCTTTCACGTCTTCGAATTGGTGTGTGACTGAAAAGTAGGGTTCATATTGCTTGACGGGATTGCCCTTGTTATTCAGGATTGTCCTGCCGTTGCCGATCCATCGCAGCTGTTTAGGCGTTAGGGTCGAGGTATCGACATCGTTAACGACGTAACTCCCATCGGCATTAATTGTGACCTGCTTCGCGTTGCCCGGTTCAGCTTGGGCTTTCTTCATCACGACTTGGCCCAGGCCATTGGAATATTCAAAACTGAGCTGAACGGGCGAGTTGTTATTCTTCTGAAAATGCTCTTCGTGCAGAATAGAGGCCACCACGACAGGCTTGCCCAATTTCTTATAGGTGTGTAAATCGTAGACAAACCGCGCGGTCGCGTGCTGCAATAGATTCTTCCCATGTGTGACCAACACGTCAGAGGCAGGCGCTTGGAAGAATTCATCAATTAAGTTGGTTTCGGCATCTGACCCGAATTCGCCGAGCCCCGCGAGGTCATCAGCTTCGTTACCTTTCCCGAATAACGCCAATGCCTTAACCATCCCGAGTTCATCGACAATGACCTCGGAAACGTTGCCATTGGCGTCTTGCATTCGCCTTGGCGACAGGGTGCGGAAGTTGAATTGCTCGACTGTATGTTTATTGCCGATAGCATCTTCGACTTCTTCGATGAACAAGAAGTACTCGCTGTAATAGCGGACCTTTGATCTGGCTCCGAACGGGTCGGTGTACGAGACGGGAACATAAAAACGATCTTCGGCGTGGAGCGCATTTTCTGTAGCGTCGAGGTAGTCTATGGTGCCGGACCGTATCCACCAATTCTCGTCGCCGCCGAATTGAGTAAATTTGCCTTCCAGCATCAAAGGGGCATCGACTTTTCCACCGTAGATGTCCGCCAGGAGGTTCGGCGTATAGGCCAACTGGTAGCTTTCGAACGGTAAGGCCAGCGACTCGAGCTTGTGCAATGGTAAGGACGCGGTCAGGGTATTACTTCGATACAGTGTGGAGACTTGTTCGATCAACCGTTTCTGCGGCATGCCGGCTGCGGGATTGGTATCGACCTGCTGATAGTCGAGAGGGGTCGCAGTATCAAGGATGGTATCGAAATCTTTAATGGTGTATAGCGCGCCGGATTTGGCTATGCCTTTAAGCTCGTACGTTTCCGTGGCCGAAGGCAATCTCAGCCGATAGGCCTCAGGGGTATTAATATCGTTCGTAAAGCGATTGCGGGTGTAGGTGATGAAGGTTTGGCTCTGTGCTTGTTGCACTGGCAACGGCAACGTTTCGTCGACCTGTCGACGTGGATAGACCACCGACGCGGACTCTAGGATATTGCCGTACTCATCCAGCTGAATGTTCAGAGTATGGGCAACACGTGGGTCCTCCGTGTTGCGCTCGTAGCTGTACGTGATCGCTTCGCTTTCTTTAACGACATAAATGGCGTAGGGATTGTTGCCCTTCGGCTGTATCAACTCGATCACGCAGTTATGAGTCGCGACCGAATAGGGGGTGAGAGCTTTCTGACGTTGCTCCGGCGTCGGATTCAATTCCGGCGCATCATGGGCAAAGACTTCCGCACGAAGGCTCATGCCTTTGCATGCTCGGAGTGCTTCTCTCCATTCGTCAAAGCTGAGCTGCTCCAGGAGAAGAGAATTTAAGCCCGGCGCTGCGATGAGTCTGGCATCTTGCAAGGGCGTCTCGTGATTGGCCACGTCGAACCCCTGCCTCTGCATTTCTTCATACCAATAATCGTCGGCAAACTGATTCAGGATCTTGTCTTTTTCCACAAAGGCCCCGGTATGAAACCAGGATTTCGTGATGACCGGCTGTTGATGCAGATCTTGCCCAACAATATTGCTGGCTTCACCTTTCACCCAATGGTCGAAACTCTCGCTATCGACCTGCTCCACCATGCCGAACCCGCGAAACTCTCGTTCCGCATGGTCGTAATACCCATGATGGTATCGATAGGTGCTCACAAAGCGGTACCCGGACACCCGATCCCTCGTATCCGTTTTGGAAATGCACTGGACAGGAAAATGCAGCTTCGTCACCCACGGTCTGCCGGCTTGTTTGTCATCCAGATAAAAGCGCGTCGAAGGGGTATATGTCAGGGCAACCTCTTTTCCCAGATTGTTCTTGTATCCCACCATCACGTGCGGCTTTGTACTGCTCATGAGATCGATGTAGCGCAACGGCGATCCGACGTCTTTCCACAACGGACTGGACCACACAATGCAGGCTGTCCCGGTACCCAACAGATCGGTGACAGTAATGTTGGCCTGGTTATGAATGTCAGGGAAGTCGGTTATGTCGAATGGGTCGACGCTGAACGCGTTACCGCTTAAGTTCATCCAACAGGTCAATTTGTGTTGACCGAGATAGAGAATGTCCGTCGTGCCGGAACCATCGATGTCTGCCAACCGCAGGTAGGCCGGATTAAACGCATGGGGGTGATCAAAGACCGGGGCGTTATCCATCGGCACCTTTGCGCCGAATTCGCCGTAACCGAGATTGGGCCAATAGCAGACTTCGCCGTTGCGAATCCGCACGATGTCGGTCAACCCGTCACCAGACATATCCGCCAGAAATATGGTTTGCTTGCCGTCCGCGAAGACGACGTGCGGTCCCGCTTCTTCATCGAACACTTTTATTGTGCGAGTGGCCTCTGCATATCCCTTCCGTCCTAACGATTCATACCAAGTGAAGACATGATCTTCGGTCATGAGCACATCCGCCTTGCCGTCACCGTTGAGGTCCAGCATGCGGGTGTAGGGATCATTGAGGTTGATATGAGGAATATGTTGAAAGTTCCGAAATGGCTGCCACTCTTCCTCGTCGTTCAATTCAAAGTAGCCCTTGGGCTCCTGGCCAAGATTGACCAATTGCTTGCCGCCATCGGCATCCAGATCCAACAGCTGCAACCCACCGCCTAATCCCACGAAAGACGGTTTCGGCGACACGAGCTTGGCCTGCGTGAATTTCCCCTCTCCTAAGTTTTGTTTATAAAACCACCCCCCCGCTTGCTCCGTTAAGATGCCGGAGAGTCCTTCGTTGAAAAGGTCGGTGAATTGGTAGTCCGATTCATTCAACCCGACTGGGTCATGAACGATGTCTTCTGCCGATACGGCTTTAACTTCCCGGTTCCAGGCATGTTTTTGATATTCGAACTCGGTCGCTGGCAGACTCTTCTGTGTATAGCTTCCATCCGACTGTTTGATATACCCGACAGGTGTAATGGATTTGAGAAAGGTAAAGCCTTGTTGCTGAGACATGTCGTATGCAAAATCGACCGATTTGACGAGGGCTTCACCACCAGGCAGCTCAGTGAAGCGGTGAAACAGCAGGACTCTGTTGCAGAGCCGTGTCGTTCTTATCTCAAAGCCGGCTTTGTAGTCTGAAAATGCATCCCCTCGAAACTGCCAGTCATGCATCTTATTAAAGGGTGCATTCGAGTCGTATTCGCCATAATCGAAGACGGTTTTGAAGAAATACTCTGTTTCTGCTGGAAATGGGTCGTTGAAGTTCTTGTACGGTGTTTTATTTCCGTACAGAACCATTTCAAGGTAAAGATTGGTGTAGGTAATCTTGCCGGACTTTATCCGGTTCGTGTGATGTAAACGATTGGGATCAAGGCCTTTGCCGTCTTCTTTCTTGTATCGATAGTGGGTACAGTTCCCTTTGTCGTCAAACACAAATTCCGGCAACCATTCGTATATTCTGTTTGTATCATCCGGGTTGGCGATAATAGACTGCTCGCTCCAACCGAATAACGTTGTGACATTATCCTTGGTTATTACTCGCCATTTGATCGTGGCATTCATTTTGTGTTGCCATCGCTCAATTCGAGCAAATAAGCCTTCAATCCTCGGCTTGTAATATCGAATCAGATACTGCCCATCTAGTGACACAGCTTCCTTGATAACGTAGTTACCCCCAGCGTCTTTCTTAAAAGTATCATCCGGGTTCTTGGCGAACTCAGGAACCAGGTCTTCCGCTTCGGAAAAAAGAAAAATGTCCGAATCGGCGGAATCTCGGTATTGAGGCAGCTTCTTATCCGTCTTCCGTTTGATGGAGGCTAAAGACAGATTCCAACCCAAGCCGAACACCCCGTTACCGGCACCTGAGTTGTACGAGAGGTTTAGTGACGGCGAACTGCCTCGTGCGGGAGCAAACGGTAAGGGGATTGAAAAGCCGGCCGTTCCATTGACGGCATTCACGGAGAACTTTTCATCTACCCCTCTGATTGCCCCGCCGCCTTTAGGCAGTTCAATAGAGGGTATCGAAATCGCGTTCGACTTTGTTTTTCCCCGCTCTATGCTGAGGAACTCTTTAGAAGTATTCGTCTGCTTTGTCTCTGTCTTCATTGACTAATATTCAACCTTTCCCTGACCGAGGCTATCCGAATGCGATCTCTTAGACTCCTGTTTTTCATTCATCTCGGCCCCAGGAAGATGCAAAGAATTTGAATTAATCTGGCTGCCAATTCTTACCCCACCCTGCAAGCAAAATCTGAACCGTTGTCACTAAACATTTTCTAGCAAGTAGAATCCGGTGAGTTCCCAATATTTGGATGCAACCAGTCGAACTCTATACGTATCCTATCTAATACAGTAGGTATCCTTATAGATACTCAAAATTTACAGATTCAGAGCATCCAGTCCTTAGGACCTAATGGTTTGGTTGTTGCAATGCACACTTTCGCTACACTTCTTTCTCGCAGCGCCTAATACAGCATGCGGTTGTCGATCGAAAGGACCGTCATCGGCCGTTTGGGTCCGGTATGGTCCACTTCACTTGTCAATTGAGATCAGGCAAAGAGGTGAGGTTGACCTTCCCCCGTTTATTACACCACAGCGGAGGAAGTTAACTCCTGAGTTCGCTGGGCCCCGGTTTGATGGTGAATAATGAACTCCTGCGGTGTCATATCTCCGATCCCGCTATGTGTGCGCTCTTCGTTGTATTCCCGGCGCCACGCTTCAATGATCACTTGCGCTTCCTGCAGCGTCACAAACCAGTGTTCGTTGAGACATTCATCCCGGAACTTGCCGTTGAAGCTCTCAATAAACGCATTCTGCACCGGTTTCCCGGGCTGAATGAAGTGCAGATGCACGCCGTGCTGCGCCGCCCACGCATCCAGCGCCGTCCCGGCGAATTCGGGCCCGTTATCCATGATCAGCGTGTCGGGCAGCGGGCGAGTCAGAAACACCCGATCGAGAATCCGGCACACCCGTGTTCCGCCGATCGACACATCGACCTCAATCACGGGGACCTCTTTGGAGCAGGGATCGGTCATCGTCAAACACTTGTACCGTCGTCCGGTCACCAATCGGTCATGCACAAAATCCAGGGCGTAGCAGCGCCCTGGCTCCGTCGGCCGGGGGAGCACGACGCGTGGGACGGCCGCGAATTTCTTCCGCCGCCGTCGCCGTAACGACAGCCCTTCGTCGCGATAATAGATCCGTTCCACTTTCTTATGGTTCACGCGCCAGCCCTCGCGCCGTAAGCGCACGTAGATCCGGGGACAACCATACCGCCGCTTGCTCTCGGCAATCTCGCGAATTCGCGTTTGCAGCGCCTCATCGTCGTGGCGACGACTCCGATACCGGAGCGTCTGGCGATCGAGGGCCAAGAGCCGACAGACCCGTCGTTGACTGAGCCCAAAGCGCTCGGTGCTCCACTCAGCCGCCGCTCGCTTCGCCTTGGGCCCTACCAGTTTTTTGCGTTGATCGCTTTCAGCGCCTGGATGTCCAGGGCTTGGTCCGCCACCATCTGTTTCAGCCGCCGGTTTTCGTCTTCCAGCTGGCGGAGCCTCTGCACATCACTGATTTCGAGTCCGGCATATTTCGCCCGCCACTTATAAAACGTGGCGTCCGAGATGCTGTGTATGCGACAGAGTTCCTGGATCCCGGTACCCGCCTGGGCGTCTTTGAGCACCGCAATGATCTGTTCCTCCGTGTGCCGTTTTCGTGTCATGGCCCCCTCCTGTGAGGCCCATCTCAGCACAGAAGCACTTCCAAGCCAATGGTCTAGTTTTCGGGGGGAAGGTCAAGGTGGCCGCAGTTGATGGAGAATTCCGATAAGAACATAATGAGCCTGCGACAGTTCCATGCCTCCGGCGATTTGTGCACGCCCACACCATAGCTCACCCGTGGCCTTTGGGAATTGGAGCCGCTTTCTTGGTTGTTCTCACATGGCTGAGTGGTGTTTAGAGTAGAGAAAATGAGCCGGATTGTCTGTGTACATGGTATTCATCAAGAGTATGAATCGCGAGAGACTCTATTAGCTTTGTGGGTACCAGCACTCTGTGGAGGAGTATCCAACGCCGGTGGTCGGCTAGACCCCGCCGAAATTGATATGGCTTTCTACGGTAAATTTTTCCGACCGCAGGAAGGCAACGCTGTGACGAAAGGCGGTAAAGAGGCAATACCAAGTTATGCTCCCGGAGACCTGGATAACCGTTTCGAGATAGAGTTTCTCAGAAGTCTCTACGAAGGGAGTATGTCGAAGAATTCAGACGCTGAAACGATGAAGAGTGGTATCGCGCGTAGCACAGCAGCGATGCTCCAGGCCATGGCAAAGACACCCTTCTTCGGAGACGTAGCCCAGAATGTTGTGATCTGGTATCTCAAGCAAGTATCGAAGTACATCACAAATCCTACGGTCAAAGCGGCGGCTCGTACAGTAGTTCTGAATGCAGTTCGCGATGATACCCGAGTCCTCGTGGCGCACTCACTGGGTAGCGTAATTGCCTGGGAAACGCTCTGCGCGAACCCATATCTACCGATCCGCACTCTCATTACTCTCGGTTCGCCACTTGGTGTGCCTGCTCTGTTACCTCGCCTCGATCCCCCTGTGAATCCGCCAGGTCAGTGGCCTGAAGAGGTTACGCATTGGATCAACATCGCAGATGGCACGGACCTGGTAGCGTTGGAAAAGCATCTGTCAAATGTATTTGGCCGAAAGGTTGAAGATTATCTGGTGGAAAATGGGGCAACTATGCACAACATCAGACCATATCTTACGTCTCTGGAATTGGGAGGGGCGATTATAGGTGCGCTGAAACGACCCTAGTTGGATAGGAAGAGGCGAAGTGAAGCGACATTTGCTGATTATTGGAGTGGCGGACTACCAGCTCGGATGGGGCGTGATTCGGGAAGCTGTCGAGGCCGAAGTCGAGAAAACAAGGTTGCTCTTTCTCGATCTACTCAAGTTCGAGCCCTCGACTTTCACACGTGTCTCCAGTACTAATCAAACCGCTATAAAGGACCAGCTAGTTGACTGGCGAGAGAAGGTCCATACGATTCCCGATGCCACTTCGAGCGATCTACTGGTGGTGTATTACACCGGACATGGGGTCGTTGAAAACTCAATTTACTATCTTATTACGAGCGACATCCGTGCGGACCGTCCTTCTACTGCAATGCAGCTGCCCAATCTGATTCCTCTTATATGGACAGGAGAGCGGCATGTGCTGTTAATTCTCGATACATGCCAATCAGGTGCAGGCGCGAGTGAAGCGCTGTCCCTGATCGATCGACTGCGAGAGGCCGCCGGTGGTGCGGCAAGAGATCATGAACTACACATTATTTCCACCGCACGATCCATTGAGAATGCCAGAGCCAAGTCTTTTGTCGACGGTCTAGACCACGTGATCCGTTCAGGCAACGTTGGTTCATCCGATGACGAATTTTTGAGACCTGACGGTATCATGAGCCAAGTGAACGCGATTCTTGCGTCCTGGTACGCTAGCGATAATCCGCAGCATGCTAAATTGAGTGGTGGATGGGAAGGCGCTTTCGAGTTTTTCCCGAATCCTCGGTGGGAACCACACCTCCGTGTCAACGCCTCAGCTAACGAAACGCAGCGAGTTATCGAGTGCATTCGGGCAAGAGCCATGCATAGTCATTGGGAGCCTCGAGCTCGTGGGGTAGCCCACGATAGCGAACCAGGGTGGTTATTCACTGGTCGGGCAAAGGCTGCACGCGCACTAGCGTCGTGGCTGGGATCAGCATCGGGACAGAGGGGACTGATCGTTACTGGTCCACCGGGATCCGGCAAATCAGCACTGCTTGCTCGCATGGTAACGCTTTCTCATCCGGATGCCCGTGAGAGAGCACAGAAAGCAGGTGCACTAGAAGGAGTTCTGCCAGAGGAGCTACCAACCGTCGACTCACTGCGATCGGCTGTACATGCTCGTGCAAAGACCTCTGGCGAGATTGCGCTGGAGTTCGCCGTCGCACTCAATAGCAATCTGGGTTCTGGGGAAACTGATCCGGAAGCGTTGGCTCGGTCCGCTGCAATTTCCTGGAAGACTCCCACAACTCTTCTAGTTGACGCCTTGGACGAAGCCCAAAATCCCGAACAAGTTGCGGCCTTTCTTCGATCAATCGTCGATCGAGCCAAAGCGATTAAGATTGTGGTTGGACTCCGTGGCGAAGAGGGCATGCCCAATCGCCTCACCGACCGTTTAGGGCCTCGATTCGCCACTTGCGACTTGGGAACCAAAGAGTACCTCGACGTAGAAGATATTCGCCGATACGTTGAACGTTGCCTTCTCGAATCAACATTTTCACCGTACTCCAAACCTGCTCACCAGGTATATGCGGCAGTCGTAGCGAGAGCTGTGGCTGCTCGTGCTGGGCGGTCTTTTCTCGTCGCGTCGCAAACAGCTCGATCGCTCGTCGTGAGATCTAATGTGATTTCGGTCACTGAACTTGATGAACTTCCCAGTGCAGCGGGTGAGGCTTTCGAGTTCGATCTCAAGCTATTGTCAGATTCTGAGCGCAACGAGGCAGTTGCTATTTTCGGCGCCCTCGCATTTGCGCAAGGTCGGGGACTTCCACGCACGCTTTGGGTTCCTTTCGCCACTGCTGTTGGTAACTCTCCCCTCAGTGAGCGAGATATTGAACGCTGGCTAGATCGTTCTGGCTTCTATGTTACGCACGAACAAGAGCTCGGTAGCCAAGTGGTGCGGCTCTACCACGAGGAGTTTGCTCGGTTTCTCCGAAAAAAGTTGATCACTGCGGCGAGAGGCGATGAAGGAGATGGCCAGGATGTTGAGGGAATGCTCGTCGAAACGTTAACGTCGACGGTCCCTACTGATCAGGCGAGCGGCGAATGGAACTGGACTGAAGCATCGCCCTATATACAGAGATACCTGCCGCGACACCTGAAGGCGGCGGGGCGGTCCAGCGCTCTCTACAATCTGCTGTTCGATAAGCACTGGATATTGGCCAAATCAAAAATGGGTGATTTTACTCCGCTGTTAGATGATCTCGACCTAGCCATTCAAGTGGCCCAAGAGGAGAATCCGATTAATGTTTCGGTTATCGCCCGATGCTGCCTTGCCTATAGCCGGTACATGACTACCGCCCCCCCGCGGATTGTCGATGTCCTGGCTACGGCCGGTCAATTGGACCGTGCGGCTTTGATCGCGGACAACATAACTTACCCCCTCGACCGCTGTCAGGCATTTTGCTTTCTAGCCGAGCGCAACGCGCAAACTCATCCTAAGCGGGCGCAGGAGCAGCTCCGTGAAGCACGCCAGAGTGCGCGGGCCGTTGTGGGTTCCTATGGGGCAATGACACACTACTGGGTCGTGCGTGCCGCAATTGCACTCGATGACCCTGAGACTGCCAAAGCAGTTGCTCGTGAGGAGCTATACCGAGTCCAGGGGACGGTCAAACAATACCTCGCGGAATCAAGTCAACACCGGTGGGGTCCATATCATGCTCTATTCTGGACATCGATGATCCTAAGAGAGTTAGAAGATCAGACTGGTTTAGAGGAGATTCGTCGCCTTCTCGTCAGTTGCAAATCACCATACAATGGTGGGCTCAATCTTGAGCTTCAGACTGCTGGGGTGACTGGTTTTACGACTTACCTAGACTCATTTCTTCCCTGGCGTGGGGGACAGTTACCCGATGGGCCGGGAGGCATTCTCTCCGGCAACCTGGCTCTTGCGCTTGCCACTGCAGGTCAGGTCGACGACGCAAACCGGATTCTGGACGAAACGCGATCCAACTGGGAGCCTATCAATGATAATTTGTCCGACAGCGCCAAAAGGCTAGCTTGGGCATTGGCACTTTGTGGACGCCTCCAAGAATC
>JACCDZ011340826.1_pt1 | contig 12922 bp, 16 predicted proteins | sample 7449551 | NCBI WGS metagenome assembly JACCDZ01 (sample SAMN15323452, study PRJNA562643) | freshwater metagenome | isolation source: river surface water | place: USA:Blue River Watershed | collected 2017-08-18
AAGCGAAAGCGTTTGATACAAAATTAATTGCTGATTTTGATTTCGCAACGGAAGTTATTTCTGGAATTAGAACGATTCGTAAAGACAAAAACATTCCGTTTAAAGATGCGATGGAATTAAAAGTGGTGAACAACGAAAAAGCGTCAACGTATTTTGATTCCGTAATTCAGAAGTTAGGAAATATTACGACTTTAGAATACGTTTCAGATAAAGTAGATGGCGCATTATCGTATCGTGTGAAATCGAATGAATATTTTATTCCAATTACAGGAAACATCGATGTAGAAGCTGAAATTGCAAAATTAACCGAAGAGTTAAACTACATCAAAGGGTTCTTACGCTCAGTACAAGGGAAATTGTCTAACGAGAAATTCGTAGCCGGAGCACCCGAACAAGTAATTGCCAACGAACGCAAAAAAGAAGCCGACGCTTTAGCAAAAATTGCGACTTTAGAACAAAGTTTAGCGAGTTTGAAATAGATTTTATACAAACCTGACAGGTTTTAAAATAATGAATCCCGAGTTTGAGCTCGGGATTTTTTGTCTTTAAAAATGGCGAGTAGCCATAAATATCTTTTTAACGTTTTGCAAATTGCTATTGACAGAACTTTATTCTTTAATTATTTTAGTATTCATTATTCCTTTTTCAGTGTAGAGTTTTAGAATATAATTTCCGGTTTTTAAATCACTTAAATTGATTTTATTTTCAGATATCGAATTTGAACTTAAAATTCTTCCTTCATAATCATAAACTTCTATCTTAAGAATTTTTTCTTTACACTCAAATTTTAAAATATCATTTACTGGATTTGGATATGACCTGATATTGACTTTATCGAATTCATCAATAGATAGTGTTTGATTATTTAAACGTACAATTTTTCGTTTTTGCTGACCTTGACAATAGTTAAAATTTCCTGTAACCAGAATTTTACCATCAGCCAGATAAAACATTTCAGATATATATGTATCAACATTACTATTATTTGTGTTGTTAAGGCTAAAAACCCCTGAAACATTAAAATCACTGTAAGAGCCATCAGAATTCAACCTTTTGAAATAACAAGTATTTCCATTTGTTGTAGATGTATTGTAACCAGAAACAAGTATTTTATTATCTGGTTGAACTACTGTTCTTAATAAAAATTTTGTAGATGATGCTTCAAAATAGTTAAACGTATTATCAATTGACCAATCACTATTTAATCTTAAAACAGTACCTATAACTGTCCCGCTACTCGAAGGAATTCTTGCTGTTACAAGTATTTTTGAGTTTTCAATAAAATCTAATGAATACACATATTGATTATTTCCTGAACAACTAAAAGGTAAATTAAAAGTATTATCTAATGTACCATCTTCATTAATTCTTATCAAATTATTTGTTGTATTATTATCATAGGTATTAATCTGACCGCCAATTAATAATTTTCCATTGGGATCTATTTTTATAAAAAAGACATTCGGAAAATTTGGAAAAGACCCGATATGGTCAATTGTTCTGGGAGCAAAACTTGTATCAGTTGTACCATTACTATTTAATCTGATTAATTTATTTGTTTTGTGAATTACATAAATTTTTCCATTTGGATGAAAAGTTTGATTTTTATATGTGTTTTGATAATTAGTACCCGTAAAATTTAGATTAAAAGTGTTATCAATAGTTCCATCTGGATTTAGACGTACCAAATGATGCACAGCTGCTCCATTCAGATAGGGAATGCATTCTGAACTTTCAGAAACTAATATTTTACCATCGGGCAATAATTCGATATGGTCAGCACGGTCAAAACCAGTACCTAAATTGTTCATGAAAATGGCATCAAATGTTCCATTTGAATTTAATCGCATCAACTTTCCAAAGTTACCCAACCCATTATAATTAAGGTAATTTCCTAAAATTAAAATTTTTCCATCAGGTTGAATTATAGTCTTTCTTATTTCCGAAGTTGAGTTAAAACCATTTATACCAAGTTGAAAATTTGTGTCAACACTTTGAGAGAACGAAATAAAGGAGAAAAATAAAACTAAGCTTGCTATTGTTTTTTTCATATTTAAATTTTAAATATTTGCCAACTTGCTTACATCTGGCAAGTTGTCTTTTTTTTCTCAAAAATAATAAAAAATTCCTACAAAAACAATGTTAGTTTGTAACAACTTATAAACAAAAAAATCCCGAGCTTAAACTCGGGATTCCTAATTTTTAATGTTCTTTAATTTTTTCTAAAGTCGTATCTAAAACACGTTGGATTTTTTCTAAGGCTTCAAAAAAGGCTTTTTCTGGGCTATCGGCAGTTGCGGTAACGGCTATGGGTTGTTTTTTTTCTACTCGGGCTTCAATAACACATTTTTTATCGTTTGGAGTGGATTTATTTCCATTTTCGTCAGAGACGTGCACTTCTATTCGGGTTACGATTTCGTCAAATCTAGCTAATTCATTTTTAATTTCGTTACTAAAGAATTCTGAAAAACGGCTTCCGCCTTCAATGTTTTTGTCGGTGTGAATTTGAACTAACATAGTTATAAGGATTATAATTAATAATACCTAAAGTTACGAATATTCGCTCAAATTTCCAACTTCCTAAAAGTTAAAAAAGCTATAAATTAATCTTGCGTATATTCTAAAATATCGCCCGGCTGACAATCCAACACTTTGCAAATGGCTTCTAGCGTACTGAAACGTATGGCTTTTGCCTTTCCGGTTTTTAAAATAGATAAATTAGCCAACGTAATATCCACCTTTTCCGAAAGTTCGTTGAGCGACATTTTTCGTTTCGCCATCATCACATCTAAGTTTACTACTATCGCCATAATTTATACTGTTAATTCGTTTTCTTCCTGAAGTTCGATACCGCGTTTGAAAATTTGAGCAATCACCAAAAGCGTAATTCCCATAAACAACCATACATCGCCCCCCGCAATTTTTAAATGCTGAATCGACGGAATCGTAACGCCTTGTTGTACCATGTTCTCAGAAAAATTAGTTCCCCAAATAGCAAAAATCGCAATTCCCAACGTTAAATACGCCACGCTAAAAATAAAACGATTGACATCTTTATTAAAGGGTTGGGCCAAATTAAGTTTTTTATCGTGAATGATTTTGATAATCAAATAAAACAGTATGGCTTTTAAAACCGCTACGATACTCATTAACGAAGTTAACGTCACAAAATGACTTTGGTTAAATTGATACAACGAAGACAAATCGATATGGTTCCAAAAATACGATGAACCTACGGGGTTTATAAATATGGTGTAAAAGGTGTTAAATAAAAAACCACCAGCATCAATTCCTAACCCAATAAAAATTATCCAAGCCAATACATATAGTACATTAAGCATCTGTTGCGCACTAATTTTAATTTCCATAGAAGTAAATATTAAAAGTTAACGATGCAAATGTCAATAAAAATTTATTGAAAAACAATAAAAATATACTTTTTTTTGATAAATAACAATAATGTGTTTTAGGACAATTGTAAAATAATGCATAAAAAAAATCTCGAGATATACTCGAGATTTTAAATTTTAAAATACTATTTGCACTTTTCTAATTCTTCAGCAAATTGTAATATGCTTTCAATATTGTTTCTAAATTCTTTTTTCTCCACCCTTGCCAATAAATTAGGACAACCGGTGGCTAATTCTTCAAAACGTTTTTTAGGAGACATCATCCAAGAAGCACTAGCATTAGATTTTCCTTCAGATTCATTCGCTTTTTTAATAATGATTTCTCCATTAAAATATTGGTAAATTGCAATTTTTTTACCTACAAACATTTCTTTTGCAAATTTCTTGGTAGCACTAGACATTGTTAATCCTCCATTATCAACAGCTACTTTAAATAATACAGAGGCGTATTCTTCTCCATTGCTTAAGGTTAATCTGTTAATTTCGTTAGCTTTAAATGTTCTTTCAGAGAATTTTCCTTGAAAATCTTTTACCGTAACAGTGATGGCATCATTTATAGACAATGTTCTATTTTTATGAACATAGCCTGCAACTGTATCTTTCTTAATAGTAGCCAAATAAGCAATTATGTAATTAGGATCTGTATCAATACTATAGGGTGCAGATGAATTTGAGTAGCTTGAATTACTAGCAACTGGAGCAGTGTCTTCAAAAAAGAAGTTTTTAGTTTGAACTTCAAAGTGTCTAGTTTTAGTTTTATTAGCATCGAAAAGTTTGATTAATTTTTCGCAATCTTCAATATTATTTACACCATCACTTTTATCATAATCATTTGCAATAAGTTTATTTGACCATTCAATAGATTTTAGAGGTAAGTCTAAATAATTATAAATTTTAGCTAAATTAAAATAAGCACTATATCTAATTTTTCTGTGCGCTTTAGAATCCTCAGTATATTTTTTTTCTAAAGATTCAAAATATTGGATGGTGTTTTCAAGTTCTGTTTCAAGATTAGAAACTGGAGTATTTGAAACCATTTTAGCAAATGAATTTTTTACAGCAATGTAAGCATTAAATTCAGCAGCTTGTTCAGGATGCTTTTTGTTTGCAAGGATCCAAAGATAATCACTACCATTTTTTACATTATACCCATATTCATTATTTAATTGAGTATTCAATGTATTTACAACTTCCATTACAAAATTGCTGTAAATTGTTCTGTTAATATTATAGTAGAAAGATTCAGCACTTGAATAACTGTCGTATTCTTTACTTTTTAGAGTATTACCTTTAGTAAAATCTATTGTCTTTTGAATTTTGCCATCAGCACTCGTAATTTTTGCACTCCCTTTTTGATCGTAAGCAAGTTCGGCAGTATAATAGTATGTGGTTCTTACATATCCATTTTTATCTTTTGAAGAACTAGTTCTGGTAGAAATATTTTTTTTTGTTATTGCTGGCGTAAACAAAGTGATATCTATGTTTATATAACCATTCTTTTCTTTTTTTTCTAATCCATTAATGGTTATTTGGTTTTGAAAAAAGAATTTAGATTTTTCATACATCAAATTTTTATCAATATTTGTTGTAAATGAATAATTTCTGTTTTTAACTTCAGATATAGGGGTACTTGGAAGTTGAACGTAAGAATAATTAAAATCTTGTCTGTCTAAGTCTGTTGATTGAGACATTGCAAACAATGAAATTAATAATGAAAGTAAAGAGAATGTTTTTTTCATTTTGTTAAAAAATTTATTAATGCTGTAAATGTACATTTTCTTGAAACATTTAAAAACATTTCGGTTATTTAATTATCAAATCATATTTAGTTAAAAGTCCAGCTAAATTTTCAGTTGAGAAAACGGCTCGTTTTAGTTTGTTTTTCTCAGGATCGATAATGAAATCATAACTGGTTGAAAAATCGGTTTTGTTGGCAGTTGTTCCAATGAAAACAGCGTGACGTAAATTGCAGTTGTCGAACATTGCTTCTGATAAATCACTTTCCATAAAATCAACGGCAATCATGCTACAATTGATGAATTGCATTTTCTTTAATTTCAAACTGTAGAATTGCGCGTAATCAAGCAAACTGTCTTTGAAGTGAAATTCATATAAAATTTGGTCCGTCATCGCAAAATTCACCGAAGTAAAATCACATTTGGTAAACCAAACATCGCGCAACGAAACATGATTGATTTTAGTTCCTTTAAAATTGCAATCGAAGAAATTACAATCGATAAAAGTTACGGCAACAAAGAAGCACGAAGTAAAATCGCAATTTGTAAATGTGCAATTTTCGTACTCTTTATATTTGATATCATTTTCTGAAAAGGTGATATCTGAAAAATTTTGGTCAATAATGTAATCTGCGTGCATAATTATATTTTTTAAAACCCTTCAAAAACGCCTAATCCAAATAAAGCAAAATCGTATTTTACAGGATCATTCGGGTCTAGTTTTCTTAAGTTATCGTCTAATTCAGCTAAGGCTTTAGCATCGTTTTGTTTACGTGTTAGCAGTTCCAATTTCCGAGCCACATTTCCCGAATGGACATCCAACGGGCAAGATAATAGAGCAGGAGAGATGCTGTTCCAAATGCCTAAATCGACACCTTTGTTATCTTTTCGAACCATCCATCGCAAATACATGTTGATTCTTTTTGCAGCCGAACCACTTAAAGGATCTGAAATGTGTTTTTCAGTTCTGGACAAATGCGGAATTTCAAAAAACAATTGCTTAAATTCCGAAATCGTATGTTGCATCGTTGGATTTTGTTTCGAGAAAACCGCTTCTAATCCGTTATGATTTTGATAAATGTGTTTTAATCCTTTTATAAATCCGACAAAATCCTTTCCGTTAAAAGTACGATGCACGAAATTTTCTAATGATTCTAATTGCGATTCCGAATAATTCATGACAAAATCATAAGGTGAATTTCCCATCAAGTCCATCATCTTCTTAGCATTGTTGATAATCATTTTCCGATTTCCCCAAGCAATAGTGGCGGCTAAAAATCCAGCAATTTCAATATCTTCTTTCAAAGAATACAAATGTGGAATTTGAATCGGGTCGCTTTCAATGAAATTGGGATTGTTGTACAACTCAACTTTTTCATCAAGAAATTCTTTTAACTCGGATTGTGTCATCTTAAGAACTTACAATATTCCCATCTACCATCGTTAATTTTCTATCTGCCATATTGGCTAATTCTTCGTTATGTGTAACAATTACGAAGGTTTGTCCGAATTCATCACGAAGTTTGAAGAACAATTCGTGTAAGTTTTCGGCCGTATGCGTATCTAAATTTCCAGATGGTTCATCGGCAAAAATAACGGCTGGTTTGTTGATTAAAGCTCTCGCAACTGCAACACGTTGTTGTTCACCACCTGAAAGTTCGCTGGGTTTGTGATGTGTTCTTTCGGCTAACCCTAAATAGGAAAGTAGCTTTTTTGCTTCGGTTTCTACTTCTTTTTTATCACGATTGGCTATAAATCCTGGAATACAAACATTTTCTAAAGCTGTGAATTCCGGTAATAATTGGTGAAATTGAAAAATGAATCCCAAATGTTGGTTACGGAATTTAGAAAGTTCTTTGTCTTTTAAATTCAAAACAGATGCTCCATTTATTTCTAAAATCGTATTGTTTTGTTTTGCAGGTAAATCTAAAGTACCTAAAATTTGAAGTAAAGTCGTTTTTCCAGCGCCTGAAGCACCAACAATAGAAACGATTTCTCCTTTTTTTATGTGCAAATCCACTCCTTTTAAAACATGAAGCGAATCGTAATATTTATGTAGATTTTTAGCTGTAATCATAACCAAACATTTCTACAAAGAAACAAAGATTTTTGGCTAATAAAAAAACTATTGTACATCTATTCGCGTATTTCAAATAATAAAGTTTAGTTAAATTAGATTTTGTGTTTAATTTTTTAGTAAATTTGTTAAACAAAATAACCGATACATTTATGAGAAATGCAATTAAAGCGGTATCATTGGTTTTGAGTTTTGTTTTTAGTTCGTGTACAGCTAAAGAAAAACCAGTAGTAAAAGAGGAATTTAAAGAACCGATTAAAGTAAAAGTGAAAGAAGGTATGGAAGTTGCAACATTTGCTGGAGGCTGTTTTTGGTGTACCGAAGCAGTTTTCTTAGAAATAAAAGGGGTTGAAAAAGTAGTTTCGGGATATATTGGAGGAAAAACGATTAATCCAACATATAAAGAAATTTGTACAGGTGAAACGGGTCATGCTGAAGCCATTCAAATCACTTTTAATCCAAATGAAGTTGCGTATGAAGATTTGTTGGAAGTTTTCTTTGGAACGCATGATCCAACAACATTAAATCGTCAAGGAGCTGATGTGGGAACACAATACAGAAGTGCCATTTTCTATCATTCAGAAGCTCAAAAAACAAAAGCGGAAAACTACATTCAATTATTAGAAAAAGAAAAGTTGTACGATAAAAAGATTGTGACAAAAGTATCATCGGCTACTATTTTTTATCCTGCTGAAGATTATCATCAAAATTATTACAATCAAAATTCAAGTCAAGGCTATTGCCAAATGGTCATTGCACCGAAATTAGAAAAATTGCGTAAATATTATAAATCGAAATTAAAATAGAAGGGAAAAATTGCTATGAACACTACTATTGAAAAAGAAATATTCGACATTATCGGTGATAATCACCAAATGACATCGGTTGAAACCCCGTTACGACCAGATGCTTTTTATAAATCAGATGCGGAAAAGATGGAAGTTATTGAACACCATTTTGAAATCATCATGAAAGAATTAGGTTTAGATTTAACCGATGATAGTTTGCAAGGAACACCGCATCGTGTGGCAAAAATGTTTGTGCAAGAAATTTTTTCGGGATTGAATCCAGCGAACAAGCCAAAGATTTCGGTTTTTGATAATTCGTATCAGTATGATAAAATGTTGGTTGAGGCCAATATTAGCTTCAATTCTACTTGCGAACACCACTTTTTGCCGATTGTTGGAAAAGCGCATATTGGTTACGTCTCTTCTGGAAAAGTTATTGGTTTGTCAAAATTGAATCGTATCGTAGATTATTACGCAAAACGTCCACAAGTACAAGAACGAATGATTATGCAAATTTTCAACGAATTGAAATCAGTTTTAGAAACAGATAACGTTATTGTGGTGATGGAAGCAACGCATTTGTGTGTATCAAGTCGAGGTATTAAAGATGAAAGCAGTTATACTTCAACTTTACAATATGGTGGTGTTTTCAATCAAAAAGAATTCCGCGACGATTTCTATAAAATGATTCACAAAGAATAATTTGGCATCTATTTTGTACATTCATAATGGAATTTACAAAATAAAAATGATAGAAAAAACAATTAATAATTCAATTCAACCCGTAAAGAGTGATAAAACCTCGAAATTAATTTTGAGTTTATTGTTTGACGGAATTGGAATGTTGTCTTATGTGCTTCCTATTTTTGCAGAAGTGACCGATTTAGTTTGGGCACCCATATCAGGGATATTATTAATGACAATGTATAGAGGAACAATTGGGAAATTAGCTGGTTTTTTTGGCTTTATTGAAGAATTGGTTCCATTTATAGATTTTGTACCAACATTTACTATAACTTGGTTTTACACTTACGTCATCAAAGGCGGAACAGGACAGGAATAAAAAAAGGAGCTTTATTGCTCCTTTTTTAGTTTAGAATCTATATATTCTCCTATAAAACCTAATTTCATTTTATCAAGCATCTTCTTTTCAAACTCCCAAAAGAAATTAAACTGTCCAAATAAAGCGCCAATTAAAACAAGTAATACTTGATAAGCTGGAAATATAATTATTAACCTGATGGGCCAATAAATCCAAAGAGATAGATTATCTTTAGTAATACTAAGAAAGTCTGTTAATGGTTTTGAAAGATAAGCTGCTGTTGAGCCTGTTATTGCAAATACAATAAAGATTAGTGTTAATTGCCAATTGGAAGTAACATTCCAACGCTCTTTGAGTTTTTTCATAAATTAAATTCGGGGAGTATAACCTCCTAGCTGTTGTTTATTTGTAATTTGAAAATAGACTAAGTAGTAATATAACATATAATTAACATCATATCCATAATCAATATTAGTTTGATAATCTATAGTCATTTCATATAGATTAGGGTTATATTGTAGCGGTAGCATTGCTCGTCTATTCCATTCAGAAACCCAAATTCTATTGTGTGATTCCAGATAATTTTGTGAATAATAATTTTTTGGTTTAGCATGACCATTAAACCAAGAACTAAATCCAGGGTCAATTATTATGACTTCGTATTCAATTTTATCATTTGCAATTCTAATGGTATCGTTTTCTATTTTTTGGATCTTATCAAATGTTTTATTTTCCTGAGAAGTTTTACAGGCTAATAAAAGCATTGATGAAGTGATTAATAGTATTAGAAATTGTTTCATTTACTTATGAATTTGAGAGTATAAAGATAAAAAAAAGCACCGATTTAATCGATGCTTTTAACATTAGAAAAATATATAACTTTAATTATTCTTTAATAAGCTAATAATTTGTTCAGCTAATTCAGTTCCAATTCTATCTTGTGCTTCCATAGTTGCTGCACCAATATGAGGGGTCAAGGAGATTTTAGAATGCATAAGAATTTGAATTTCTGGGTTAGGTTCGTTTTCAAAAACATCTAAACCAGCAAATAATACTTTTCCTTCATCTAAAGCTTCAATTAAAGCAACTTCATTGATTACGCCACCACGAGCACAATTTACGATTCCTACATTGTCTTTCATTAATTGAAATTCTTCTTTGTCAATTACATAACCCTCTTGCGCTGGAACGTGTAACGTAATAAAATCAGAATGTTTGATTACATCTTCAAGAGATTCTGTAACAATCTCCACATTGATGAATTGTCCGTTATAGAAATCCACACGAATTACCGCTTCATTTACATATTTATCAGCAGCAATTACTTTCATGCCTAAACCCAAAGCCATTTTTGCAACTGCTTGACCAATACGTCCAAATCCAATAATTCCAATGGTTTTTCCTCTTAGTTCAATTCCGTTTGCATAGGCTTTTTTCAATCCGTCGAAATTAGTATCACCTTCTAATGGCATGTTTCTATTCGCATCGTGTAAGAATCTTACTCCAGTGAATAAATGAGCAAAAACCAATTCCGCCACACTTTCAGATGACGAAGCAGGTGTATTGATTACGTGTAATCCTTTTTCACGAGCATAAGCCACATCAATATTGTCCATTCCAACACCACCACGACCAATGATTTTTAATCCTGGACAAGCATCAATGATATCTTTTCTGACTTTTGTAGCACTACGAACTAATAAGACTTTAACATCGTGTGTATTGATAAAGTTAGCCACTTGCTCTTGTGCTACTTTGGTTGTAATTACTTCAACCCCCCCTTTTTCTAAAGCTTTAATTCCGCTTTTTGAAATTCCGTCATTTGCTAAAACTTTCATTTTATTTTTATTTTTTATGCTAGTTACTATTTACTAGTCACTAATTATTAAATTTTATTTTCTAATTCTTTCATTACATCAACCAAAATCTGAACGCTTTCAATAGGTAAAGCATTATACATCGAAGCTCTATATCCACCAACCGAACGATGTCCAGCTAAACCAGAAATTCCAGCTGCTTTCCACATGCTGTCAAATTTTTCTTGATGTGCTTCATCATTTAATAAGAACGTAACATTCATATTACTTCTGTCTTCTTTAGCGGCAGTTCCTTTGAATAATGGATTGCGGTCGATTTCGTTGTAAAGTAGATTTGCTTTAGCTTCATTGATTTTTTCAATAGCTGCTATTCCACCTAATTTTTTCAACCATTGTAAGGTTAAAAGTGATGCGTATACTGGAAATACTGGTGGTGTATTGTACATACTTTCTTTAGAAACATGTTGTTGGTAATCTAACATACTAGGAATCATTCTTCCTGTTTTTCCTAAGATTTCAGTTTTTACCACTACTAATGTTGCTCCAGCTGGTCCCATATTTTTTTGAGCTCCCGCATAGATTAAATCAAATTTTGAAAAATCTAATACACGTGAAAAAATATCCGAACTCATGTCACATACTAAAGGAACATTCACTTCTGGAAATGATTTCATTTGGGTTCCAAAAATGGTATTGTTACTTGTGCAGTGAAAATAATTTGCATCAGCAGGAACGCTATAATCTTTTGGAATGTGATTGTAATTTTCTGATTTTGTTGAGGCTACTACAACCGTTTCTCCAAAAAGTTTTGCTTCTTTGATAGCGCCGCTTGCCCAAGTTCCTGTGTCTAAATAAGCTGCTTTTCCATCAACTTTCATTAAATTGTAGGGTACCATTAAAAATTGCATGCTTGCTCCACCACCTAAAAATAATACTTCGTACCCTTTTCCTTCTAAGTTTAAAAGTTCTAAAACTAAGGCTCTAGCTTCGTCCATTACAGCTACGAAATCTTTACTACGGTGTGAAATTTCTAAAATAGATAATCCGGAGTTGTTGAAATCTAAAATAGCTTGTGCCGATTTTTCAAATACTTCTTGAGGAAGTATACATGGACCTGCACTGTAGTTGTGTTTTTTCATTGTAGTTATTTATTTAAAGGTCAAATTTCGGAATTCTTAAATAAAAAAATGACTTAAATGCTACAATAATTATGAGATGTTATTAACAAAAACGATTTAGTTAAAATTCTTTTGTAAAAATTATAAATTAATAATTATTTGTCCTTTTTTTTATTAAATAAGTAAAGATTGTTTTTGAAAGCAAAAAAATCATCTTTCGTTTTTACTAAATGTCTAATTTGAATTTTTTTACCTGAAATTGTAGTTATAATTAAATTTTCACCAAGTTCACCTCCATATCCAATACTCGTTATATCGGTTGATTGTATACGATCTATTTCTTTCCAATCTAAGTTTATTGCTTCATTATCAGTTATAAAGTCGGTTTTAATCCATTTCATGTTTAAACCGCTTTCAGATAGCGTCCATTCCATAATACCTTCGCCCGTTCTTTTATTTAAATAGTAAAATAGTGGCAGAAATAGGATAAGGAATAAAACAAAAAAGACGAATAATCCAAGCTTATCTAGTTTTATAAAATTATTTAATGTGAATACAGAAATCCCGTAAAGTATAAAGAACACAATAAACCAAAAATTTTCAATTGATCTAGATGCTGTTTTTACAACAAATTTCATTTCAAGCTATTTAAAAATGCCAAAGTATCTACATTATCAGCATAATCCCAAAGTTTTGGTTGTTGGGTTTGACCAAAAGCTACTGAATTAGGAATCAAATCTTTAGATACAATACACTGAATTTGGTCTGCGTCATTTTGTAGACGAGACTTAACATTTTCTAAATTCTCATAGAATTCATAAAATACCGATGAAATAGGAGATGAGTAACTTGAATCTTCTTTTATAGTCATGAATTCATTGTCAAGAATTTGGAAATTACTCATTAAGAAAACCGCTTTGTTGTAATCGTAATT
>JACCDZ011494472.1_pt1 | contig 12922 bp, 12 predicted proteins | sample 7449551 | NCBI WGS metagenome assembly JACCDZ01 (sample SAMN15323452, study PRJNA562643) | freshwater metagenome | isolation source: river surface water | place: USA:Blue River Watershed | collected 2017-08-18
CGAATTGATGGCCGCCATCCGCGAAGTCAGGCGGGGCCTGCTTCAGCAGGCGGCTGAGACCGGGCTGTTGCCCGGTGCGCCACGCCAGATCCGCGTTACCACGCGCAAGGGGTTCTGATATGGCGTGGTTCTCCCAAACGGTGCGCCGGTTGTTCGGTGCCTCGCCAGTACACGAAGCCGCAGGTCGTGGCCGTCGCTCGCTGGCTTGGATGCCCGGCAACCCGGGCGCGGTTGCGGCGATGTTGACAACCAACGCCGAGTTGCGCGGCAAGAGCCGTGACCTCGTCCGCCGCAATGCTTGGGCGCAGGCCGGTATCGAAGCCTTCGTGGCCAACGCGGTCGGCACCGGCATCAAGCCGCAGAGCCTGTCTGGCGACGAACGGTTCAAGGCCGAGGTGCAAGCACTGTGGCGCGATTGGGTTGAGGAAGCAGACGCGGCGGGACAGACCGACTTCTATGGCCTGCAGGCCCTGGCGTGTCGGGCGATGCTCGAAGGTGGCGAATGCCTGATTCGCCTGCGGCCACGCCGTCCGGAGGATGGCCTGTCGGTGCCCCTGCAACTCCAGTTGCTGGAGCCCGAGCACCTGCCCATCAACCTGAACACCGATCTGCCGTCCGGCAACGTCGTGCGCTCCGGCATCGAGTTCGACAACCTTGGGCGGCGCGTGGCCTACCACCTGTACCGCTCGCACCCGGAGGACGGGCGACTGGCTCCGATGTCGGGCCAGGGCGGGATGGACACGGTGCGCATCGACGCCAAGGAGATCATTCACCTGTTCCGCGTGCTGCGCCCGGGGCAGATCCGGGGCGAGCCTTGGTTGTCACGGGCCCTGGTCAAGCTCAACGAGCTCGACCAGTACGACGACGCCGAGCTGGTGCGCAAGAAGACCGCCGCGATGTTCGCGGGTTTCGTCACGCGCGCCAACCCTGAGGACAACCTGATGGGCGAAGGTGCAGCGGACGCCGACGGGATTGCGCTTGCCGGACTGGAGCCGGGCACGCTGCAGATCCTGGAGCCGGGCGAGGACATCAAGTTCTCCGATCCGGCTGATGTTGGCGGTTCGTACTCCGAATTCCTGCGCACCCAGTTCCGCGCGGTCGCCGCCGCCATTGGTATCACCTACGAGCAGTTGACCGGCGATCTGACCGGCGTGAACTACTCGTCCATCCGCGCCGGGATGCTGGAGTTCCGGCGTCGCTGCGAGATGGTGCAGCACGGCGTGCTGGTGCATCAGATGTGCCGCCCGGTCTGGGCGGCCTGGATGAAGCAGGCGGTGCTCGCCGGGGCCCTGGATGCCCCGGGCTTTGCGCGTGGTGGGCCAGCCCGTCGCCGCCAGTACCTCGCGGTGAAGTGGATTCCCCAGGGCTGGCAGTGGGTTGACCCGGAGAAGGAATTCAAAGCGATGTTGCTGGCTATCCGCGCCGGCCTGATGAGCCGCTCGGAAGCCATCTCGGCCAACGGCTACGACGCCGAAGACGTCGACCGTGAGATCGCCGCCGACAACCAGCGCGCCGACGACCTCGGCCTGATCTTCGACTCAGATCCTCGCTACACGTCGAAGGACGGCGGCAGCTCGGAACCCAACCGCAGCGCCAACGCGCCGGACATCACCGGTAGCCAATCGCTTCCCTGATTCGCTGCCTGACCGCTTTCCCGAAGGATTCCCATGACTTTGCTACCTCATCTGGCTGCGCGCCTGTTCGGCGTGCCGCTGGCGATTCATCGGCCGAAACTCGACATCATCCTCTCCGTGCTCGGTGCGCGCATCGGCCTCGCCGACCTCGCCGCGCCCGTGGGTTACACGCCTGCGGCCCGCGCGCCTGGGCCTCCGAGCGGCAAGGTTGCCGTCATCCCGATCCACGGCACGCTGGTGCGCCGAACCTCGGGCCTCGAGGCCGAATCGGGTCTCGCCAGCTACACCGGTATCGCCGCGCAACTGGACGCCGCGCTCACCAGCCCCGAGGTCGCTGCGATCCTGCTCGACATCGACTCGCCGGGTGGCGAGTCGGGCGGCGTGTTCGATCTGGCCGACCGTATCCGCGCGGCGTCGCAAGTGAAGCCCGTCTGGGCCGTGGCCAACGACATGGCGTTCTCGGCGGCCTATGCGCTGGCGTCCGCCGCCACCCGCGTGTTCGTCGCGCGCACCGGCGGTGTCGGCTCGATTGGCGTCATCGCCATGCACATCGATCAATCCGTCAAGGACGCCAAAGACGGTGTTCGTTACACCGCCGTGTTCGCGGGCGAGCGCAAGAACGACCTCAACCCGCACGAGCCGCTCTCCGACGCCGCGCACGCGGTTCTCAAGGCCGAGGTGGATCGCGTCTACGAGCTGTTCGTCGAGACGGTCGCTCGACATCGCGGCCTCGATGCGGACGCCGTGCGCGCCACCGAAGCGGGCCTGTTCTTCGGACCGGACGCCGTTGCCACCGGTCTTGCCGATGCCGTCGGCAGCCTCGACGACGCGCTCACGCAACTCACGCAATCGCTTTCCCCACTCCCGACTCAGGTGGCTCCGGCCAGCCAAGCGGGCTTTCTTCGCAACCACCAGATGGAGTCTTCCATGAATGATCGAACCGACCCCGCTGCTCCTGATCGGCCTCTTGCTGATCCTGCTGGCAGTCCTCCTCAACCGTCCACCGCCTCCACCGCCACCGCGCTGAGCGTGGCCGACGCCGTCGAAATCGCCCAGACCTGCACGTTGGCCGGGCGAACCGACCTGATTGCGGGCTTCCTCGAAGCCCAGTCCTCGCCCGCCAAGGTGCGCAGCCAACTGCTTGCGGCGCAGGCCGAAGCCAGTCCCGAAATCACCAGCCGCATCGCCCCCGATGCCGCGCGCCCTGTGGCCAGCAATCCGCTGATCGACGCCGCCAAGCAGATCGCAGCGCAATCCACCAAGAAGGAGATCTGAGATGCCCGCTCTCGCCGAACCTCTGAACCTGGGCGACCTGCTCAAGTACGAAGCCCCCAACCTTTACTCGCGCGACCGCGTCACGGTCGCTTCGGGCCAGAACCTGCCGCTGGGCACGGTGGTCGGCATCGTCACCGCAACGGCCAAGTTCAAACAGCTCGATCCGTCCGCAGAAGACGGCACGCAGGTCGCCGCTGGCGTGCTGCTACAGGCCTGCGACGCCACCTTGATCGACCGTGACGACGGTCTCGTCGTCGCGCGCCACGCCATCGTCGCCCACCACGCGCTCGCGTGGCCCGACGCCGTCACCACCGCCGAAAAACTCACCGCCATTGCGCAGCTTAAGGCGCTGGGCGTGCTCGTTCGCCAAGGAGCCTGACCATGAACAACCCCTTCAGCAATCCCGCCTTCTCGATGACGGCGCTGACCGCCGCCATCAACATCCTGCCCAACCGCTACGGGCGTCTGGAAGAACTGAACCTGATGCCGTCCAAGCCGGTACGGCAGCGCCAGATCGTCGTCGAGGAAATGAACGGCGTGCTCAACTTGCTGCCTACGCTGCCACCGGGTTCACCCGGCACGGTTGGCGTGCGTGGAAAACGCAAGCTGCGCTCCTTCGTGGTGCCGCACATCCCGCACGACGACGTGGTGCTGCCGGAGGAAGTCCAAGGCATCCGTGCCTTCGGCTCGGAAACCGAAACCGAGACGGTGGCAGGCGTGATCGCGCGCCATCTGGAGACGATGCGCAACAAGCATGCGATCACGCTGGAGCACCTGCGCATGGGTGCGCTCAAGGGCGTGATCCTCGACGCGGACGGCTCGGTTCTCTACGACCTGTTCGATGCCTTCGATATCACCCAGCAGGCGGTGGCCTTCGAGCTGGGCACGGCGGGCACCAATGTGAAAGCCAAGTGCACCACGGTGCTGGCAACCATCGAGGAGAACCTCAAAGGCGAGTTCATGAATGGTGTCCATTGCCTGTGCTCGCCGGAGTTCTTCGCCGCGCTCACCGGCCACGCCAAGGTCGAGAAGGCCTTCGAGAACTGGCAGAACGGGGCAATCCTCATCAACGACGTGCGTCGCGGCTTCACCTACGGCGGTATCACCTTCGAGGAGTACCGGGGTCAGGCCACCGATACCAGCGGAACCGCACGCCGTTTCATCGCCGCTGGCGAGGCTCATGCCTTCCCGCTGGGCACCATCGACACCTTCGGCACCTACTTCGCACCGGCGGATTTCAACGAAACCGTCAACACGGTCGGCCAGCCGCTGTACGCCAAGCAGGAGCCGCGCAAGTTCGACCGGGGCACCGATCTGCACACGCAGTCCAACCCGCTGCCGATGTGCCATCGTCCGGGTGTGCTGGTGAAGTTGACGGTGGCGTGATGAGTCTCGTCGAGCAGATCTACGAATCGGCCGCCAATGCCGGGCTCTTGAAGGACTGCCTCTGGCGTCCTTCGGACGGCACGACAGCGCAGCGCCACCCGGTTGGCTTCGCCGCTCCGGACGACACCGTGTTCGACGGCCTGGCCTCGACCACCGACTATCAGATGTCGTATCCGGCCTCGGTGTTCCTGGGGCTGGTTCCGCGCGAGGCGGTCGAGATCGATGGCGTGATCTATCAGGTGCGTAGCACCCGGGCCGTGGGCGACGGCTCGGAGATGCGCGCACAGCTCACCCGGGTGTAGTGCCGTGTCCGGCAACTCGATCCGCGAACAGATTCTGCTCGCGGTGATGGCGGCTGTCCGCACGCCGGTGGAATCGCTCGGTGCCACGCTACACCGCTCGCCCACGGTGGCCATCAGCCGGGAGCAATGCCCGGCGCTGGTGGTGTTTCCCGAGTCCGAATCCATCACCGAGCGTGCCAACGACCGCGTGACGCGTGAGCTCACGGTGCGCCTCGTCGCGCTGGCCCGCGCGGTACCTCCCGCCATTCCGGAAACCGAAGCCGACCGGCTGCTCACCGCCGCCCCCGCCGCGCTGCTGGCCGACCGGAATCTGGGTGGCCTTGCCTTGGGCATCCGCGAGCAGGAATGCGAGTGGGACGTCGAGGACGCCGATGCCGTGGCCGCCACGATTCCGGCGCGCTATGCGATCACTTACCGGACGCTCGACACCGATCTTTCAGCCAAAGGATGACCCCCATGACTTCCATCGTTCTGACTCAGCCGCACACCCACGCGGGCCAAGCCCACAAGGCGGGCGAACGGCTCGATGTGGATGGCAGCACCGCCGACTGGCTCATCGCCAACGGCATCGCCCGCCACGACCGCCAGCGCGTACCCGAGCCCGAGCCCCAGCCGCAAGGCGACGGCACACCCATTGAGCCCATCCGACCCATCACCACCCAACGTAAGGAATCCAAATCATGAGCACCTACGCCAGTTTTCAGGGCCGCGTCTTCCTCGGCAAGCGCGACGAATCCGGCCTGCCCATCGAAGTGCGCTCGCCCGGGAACGTCGCCGAGCTCAAGCTCTCGCTCAAGACCGACGTGCTGGAGCATTACGAGAGCCAGACCGGCCAGCGCTCGCTCGACCACCGGATGGTCAAGCAAAAGTCGGCCACCGTGAACCTCACCATCGAGGAGTTCACCAAGGAAAACCTCGCCCTGGCGCTGTACGGCAACCACGTCACCGGCAGCACCGGCACGGTGACCGCCGAACCCATCGGCGGCGCGGCTCCGGTGGTCGGCGACCGCTACTTCTTCGCGCACCCCAAGGTGTCGGCACTGGTGGTGACCGACTCGGCGGGCACGCCCGCGACGCTGACCGCAGGCACGCACTACACCGCCGACACCGACTTCGGTGCCCTCCAGTTTCTGGATATCACCGGCTTCACCGCACCGTTCAAGGCCGCGTACAGCTACGGCGTCGCCACCGAGATCGGCATCTTCACGCAGGCGCTGCCCGAGCGCTACCTGCGCCTGGAAGGCATCAACACCGCGCAGGGCAACGCCAAGGTGCTGGTCGAGCTCTACCGCGTGGCCTTCGATCCCTTGAAGGAAATCTCCTTCATTTCGGACGAGTACAACAAGTTCGAGCTGGAAGGCTCGCTCCTGGCCGACACCACCAAGCCTTATGACACGGTGCTTGGCCAGTTCGGCCGCATCGTGCAACTGTGATGGGGACTGCCATGAGCGATCTGGAAACCCTCATCCCGCAAGCGGTGGAGCTGGTCATCGACGGGGAGCCGTTGGCTATCAAGCCACTCAAGGTCGGCCAGATGCCCGCCTTCCTGCGCGCGATCACGCCGGTGATGCAGCAGATCGGCGGCGATGGTATCGACTGGCTGGCCCTGTTCGGCGAGCGCGGCGACGACTTACTGACGGCAGTGTCCATCGCCGTCGGCAAGCCCCGCGCGTGGGTCGACGCACTCGATGCCGACCAGGCCATCCTGTTGGCGGCCAAGGTGCTTGAGGTCAACGCCGATTTTTTTACCCGGACGGTGATGCCCCGGCTCGACGGGCTGATCGCGCGGACGGGCGCGACGGCAGCAATGGCCACGGGTGGTTCGACACCGTCCAGCACCTGATCGCCCACGGCCACCGGTTGCCGGACATCCTCGACTACACCCTGGCGCAGGTGCGCGGCTTCGCTGCCGCCACCGTGCGCGAGGACGCCGCCCGCGACGCACGGCTGCTGTCGCTGATCGCCATCGGCGCACGCGGTGACGCCCGCCACATCGACCAGACCCTCGACAGGCTCCAAGACCATGCGCATCTCGGTTCGCATCGATAGCAAGGCCGCGCAGGCGCAGTTGCGCCGCTGGGGCGGCGAGTTCCGCGAGAAGGTGCAGAAGGCGGTCGCGCGCGGCATCGCCAGTGAGGCCACCGAACTCAAAGAGGACGTGCGCAGCCACGTCGCAGGCCAGATGGCGGTGGTCAAGAAATCCTTCGTCAAGGGTTTCACCGCCAAGGTGCTCGACAAGGATCGGAGTCGGCTGCCCGCGCTCTACGTCGGCTCGCGCATCCCGTGGTCGGGCATCCACGAGCGTGGCGGCGTCATTGGTGGCCGGATGCTGATCCCGCTGCACGGGCGCGTGGGCCGCAAACGCTTCAAGGCGCAGATCGCCGAGCTGATGCGCGGTGGCAATGCCTATTTCATCAAGAACGCCAAGGGGAACATCGTGCTGATGGCCGAGAACATCAAGGAACACGACCGGCCACTGTCGGGCTTCAAGCGCCGCTACCGCAAGGCCGAGGGCGTCAAGCGCCTCAAGCGCGGCGCGGACGTGCCCATCGCCGTGCTGGTGCCGCGCGTGCAGCTCAAGAAGCGTCTGAACGTCGAACGCATCGTCGCAGGGCGCATCCCGCGCCTCTCCGCCCGCATCGAGAAGCAATTGCGGCTGGTGGACTGAAGATGGCGAACCGAATTTCCATCCTCGTTGCGCTCGAAGGGGCCGATGAGGGGCTCAAACGCGCCTTCACCTCTGCCGAGCGCAGCCTCGGCGAGTTTGGCTCGAACGCCAAGACCGCTGGCGACAAGGCCGCCGCTGGGATGGCCGAGGTCAAGGCCGGGATGAACGCCTTCGGCGATCAGGTCGCCAAGGCCAAGACGCAGTTGCTGGCCTTCCTCACCCTCAACTGGGCGGCGGGCAAGGTGCAGGAGATCGTCCAGATCGCCGACGCCTGGAACATGATGTCCGCGCGCCTGAAGCTCGCCACCGCAGGCCAGCGCGAATACACGGTCGCGCAGAAGGAGTTGTTCGCCATCGCGCAGCGCATCGGCGTGCCGATCCAGGAAACCGCCACGCTCTACGGCAAGCTCCAGCAGGCCGTGCGGATGCTGGGTGGCGAGCAGCAGGATGCCCTCTCGCTCACCGAAAGCATCTCGCAAGCACTACGCATCTCGGGCGCATCGGCCACCGAGGCGCAGTCCTCCCTGCTGCAGTTCGGGCAGGCGCTGGCCTCGGGCGTGCTGCGCGGCGAGGAATTCAACTCCGTCGTCGAGAACAGCCCGCGTCTGGCCAAGGCGCTCGCCGATGGTCTGAACGTGCCCATCGGACGGCTGAGGAAGCTCGCCGAAGAAGGGCGGCTCACCGCCGACGTGGTGGTCAACGCGCTGATGAGTCAGAAGGACAAGCTGGCCGCCGAGTACGCGCAGTTGCCGGTGACCGTCAGTCAGGCCTTCACGCGCCTGTCGAACGCCTTCGGCCAGTGGATCAGCAAACTTGACGAATCGACCGGCTTCACCAAGAAGCTCGCCGAGGCGCTGACGTGGCTGTCGGAGAACCTGGACACGGTGATGAAGTGGCTGGGTCGGATCGCCGAGGTCGGCCTCGCGGTGCTGGTCTACCGCCTGATCCCGGCGCTGATCATCGCGTGGCAGACGGCGGGGGCGGCAGCGGTGACAGCCGCCAGCACCACGGCGGCGGCGTGGGCAACGGCCAACCTGTCGTTGTCGAACGCCATCGCCACGGTCGGCAAGCTGCGCGTGGCCCTCGGCGTGCTCGGCGCGGCCATCATCGGCTGGGAGATTGGGACGTGGCTGTCAGAGAAGTTCGAGATCGTCCGCAAGGCGGGCATCTTCATGGTCGAGGTGCTGATGAAGGGCATCGAGCACCTGCGCTTCCAGTGGGAGGTGTTCGCCGCCATCTTCACATCCGACACCATCGCCGAAGCCACCAAGCGCCACGAGCAGCGGCTCGCGGAGATGAATCGCATCTTCGCCGAGATGTACGCGGACGCCACCGAAGGCGCGAACGCCGCCAAGGGCGCGATGAACACCGCCGCGACCGCTGCCGAGGAGATCGCCAAGCGGCTCGAAGCCGTGCGCCAGGGCACGCAGGAAGCGGTCGGACGCGGCATCGAGGCCGTGCACGCCGCGCTGGAGAAGCTCAAGTCCCGGCTGGGCGAGGTCGAACAGGCCGTCGGCAAGGCCCAAGGCGTGGTCAACGATGCCACCGCCAAGATGGCCGAAGCCTACAAGGGGCTGACGTCCATCGTCGAGGCCAGCCTCGCCCAGCAGGTGCAGGCGGTGAAGAACCGCTACGACCAGGAGAAGGCGGAACTGGATCGCACCCAGCAATCCGAAACCGCCAGGATCACCAAGTCCACGCAGCTGCTCACCGAGGCACTGACGCAGCAGGCGACCCTGCGCCGTCAGGCCACGACCGAGACGCTCGGTCTGATCGATCAGGAAACGCAGGCGCGCAAGCAGGCCGCCGCCCGGCAAGGCCAGACCGAGGAGGAGCGCCGGGCCAACGTGCAGCGTGTCGAGAACGACATCCTCGCCACCAAGCGCCAGACCCTGGCGCAGGCGCTCTCCGAGTACCGCCAGCACATCGACGCCCTCAACGCCGAAGCCAACCGGCATCTGGCGGAAGTGCAGCGCATCGAGGAAGCCAAGCGCCAGTTGTCGATGTCCACGGAGGAGCGCATCCGCGATATCCGCCGTCAGGGTATGACGGAGTACGAGGCCACCGAGGATCGCAAGCGCCAGATCGCCGAGATGCAGGAACAGGCGCGTCGCGCGCTGGCCAACGGCGAGTTGGAGCTTGCTCGCCAGCTCGCGCAGAAGGCGATGGACATGGCCGCGCAGGTGGCCACCAGCCAGACCAACGAGGCCAAGCGCGGCGAGGAGGCGCGCAAACAGTCCGAGCAAGCGGTGTCTCAGGTCACGCAGCTGGAAGCACAGTCGCGCGAGGCATACCGCAGGCAGGAGTACCAGCAGGCCACCGATTTGATGCGGCAAGCCGATCAGTTGCGCGCGGAACTGGCGCAGAAGGCCAAGGATGCCGACGTGCAGGCCGCGCAGGGCAAACAGGGCGTGCGCGATGCCATCGACCGCATCCGCCAGTCCGAGGAGATTCTCAACCAGACGCTGGATGCCGAGGCCAAGGCGCACCAGACGGCGGCACGCTCGGCAATCACGGCGCGCGATGAGATTCAGCGGACGCTGACCGAGACCACGCGCCAGATCGACGACATCACGGCCAAGCTCAAGGACGGGCTGAAAGTCACGCTTGACGCCGACACCACGCGCTTCGACAAGGCCATCGCTGATCTGGACAAGGCGCTGGCCGAAAAGGAATACCTGCTCCAGATCCAGGCCGATCTGCAGGAAGCGGAGAAGAAGCTCAAGGAATACGAGCAGCTGCTCAAGGAAGGCAAGACGCTGCCGGTCGATGCCGATGTGTCCAAGGCCAAGGAGGCACTGGACAAGCTCAAGACCTACGCCGATCAGAACGCGCAGTTCGAGCTGAAGGTGGCGACCGAGAAGGCGCAGGCGGCTATCACCAATGTCGAGGGGATGATCAAGGCGCTGGATCGCATCCAGACCGAGTCGCAGCATCAGGTGGCCAGCAACGTCGGTGCGGTACGCGCGGAAATCGACAGCCTCAACGGGCGCAACACTTCCAGCATCCACACCATCTACGTGACCAAGGTGGAAACCAATGCCACTGGCGGTCTGGTGGGTGGCGTGCGGCGGTTTACCGACGGCGGTGCGGTGGCTTCGGCCTTTCCCCGGATGAGCGGTGGCTCGGTGCCCGGCTCGGGCCACCACGACACCGTGCCGCGCACCCTGGATGCCGGGGCCTTCGTGATCCGCAAGGCGGCGGTGCAGAAGTACGGCAGCGGCGCGCTCTCGCGTCTGGCCAATGGCGTCGCCCACTTCGCGGTCGGTGGGCGTGTTGCCTCGTTGGGCGGTATCGGCTCCACAGGCTCCGATCCCAACGACAAGCCGAGCAGGCCCAAGAAGAACCGCGAAGCGTTCGAGGCGCTCAAGATGATCGACCTCGGCCTGCAGGGGATGAACGAGTACACGAGCTGGCTGCAGTGGAACTACGGCGCATCGGTCAGTCTGGATATGCGCAGCAAGACGATGGACAACTACGGCAAGCAGGCGCAGCAGGATCGCCGCACGCTGGAAGACTTCATCGGCCGCAAGACGCTGACCGGCAACGAGCGCCAGAACCTCGAACGCATCAAGCAGACGTGGCGCTCTGCGATGGCGCAGCCCCTGCTCTGGGGCAAAGACCTGGAGCGCGAGCTGATCGACTACATGGAGCAGAACCAGGGCGAGTTCTACCGGCGCGGCGGGCTGTCGAAGTCGGACACCGTCCCGGCGATGCTCACCCCCGGTGAGTTCGTCGTGAACCGGCAGGCCGTCTCTCGCTACGGCGCAGGCTTCTTCGAGGCCATCAACAACCTGAACGCTCCGGCGCAGGCACTGGCGGGACGCGCGCTGGCAGGCATTCAGGGCTTTGCCTCGGGCGGTCTGGTGCAGCCCGCAAGCCGCAGCCTGCCGCGTCCCTCGCTGCCCGACAGCGCGCCGACGCGCACCGTGCGCGTGGAGCTGTCCTCGGGACAGCAGAAGGTCAACGCAACGGTCGATGCGCGCGACGAAGCGCGACTGCTGCAACTGCTGGACGCCGCCCGCGCCCGCACGGCTTGACCGTGCGTTCCTATTACGCGGCTTGACCGTGCGCTCCTGTTTCTCTGCCTGAGGGTTTCCCGATGCAACTGAAGAACCTCGACACCGGGGTGGCTCTGCCATTGCCGGACGACTTGCTCTGGAGCGACGAGCACGCGTGGTCGCCTGCTGTCGCCAATGCGTCCTACCTGATCACCGGGGCCTTGCTGATCCAGTCGGCCACCCGGCAGGCAGGTCGGCCGATCACTCTGGTGGGAGCACCCGATATGGCCTGGGTGACGCGTGCCGCCGTCGAGCAGTTACGCGCATGGGCGGCGATTCCGGTGGGCGGCAGCACAGGCCGCTTCGAACTGACTTTCGCCGATGGCCGGGTCTTCACGGTCGCTTTCCGCCACCAGGAGGTCGCCATCGAGGCCGAACCCGTGCTGGGCATCCCGGCGCGATCCGGCAACGACTTCTACCGCCTGACCCTTCGATTTTTGGAGATTGCCTGATGCCAATTCAATCTGGCGACGTGAAGCTGCTCAAGTCCGCCGTGATGGCGGACGTGCCCGAAGGCGGCGGCGCGCCCACGGGCCTCGTGATTGCCGATGGCGTATCGAACGCCATCTTCCCCGACATCTCCGAGCTGGATCGCGCCGGAGGCCGTGTCAACCTGCGCAAGAGCTTCGTGCAAGTGGCCACGGATGACACCGACACCTACTTCGGGGCCAACGTCATCGTGGCTGAGCCGCCGCAGGACGAGCGCGTCAGCGTCACGCTGTTTTCCACCCGCAAGACCTTCGACACCCGTGAGCAGGCGCAGACCCGCATCGAGGCCTACCTCAACAAAGGGCCGGAGTGGGCGGGCTACCTGTTCGAGAACCACATTGCGGGCCAGCGGGTGATCCAACTCTTCCAACGCCTCAGCGACGCCGTGCCCAACGTCGGCCAGACCCTCGTCCTGATCGAGAACGAAGGACTGCCCACGCAGAAGGAGCAGTACATCCGCGCCACCGCCGTGTCGGTGGTCGAGCGCAGCTTCACTTACAACACCGACCAGGACTACAAGGCGGCGGTCGTCACCGTCGCCATCAGCGACGCGCTGCGCTTTGATTTCACGGGCTCGCCCGCCAGCAGAACCTTCACGCGGGCAACCAACAGCACGAAAACGCGCGACACGGTGGTGGCCGACGCGGGCACCTACGTTGGCGTCGTGCCGCTGACACAGGCTGCCCATGTGGGCGACTTCACCATCAAGGGCGCGTCCATCTACACGCAGCTCGTGCCCAGCGCCCAGACCGAGACGCCGATCTCCTTCGTGCCCCCCTACGCCGCAGCAGGTTTGCCGGTGCCCGGCGCGGCACCCGTGAGCTATACGGCCAGCCATGCATGGAACACCAGCATCAAATTCAACCTGCCGGGTGGCTGCCTGCCGGGGTCGCTGTCCATCGTCACCGATGGCATCACCATCTTCGACCATGCGGGCCTACCCAAGGCCGCCAGCGGCACGCTGGGCACCATCGACTACGCCAACGGCATCCTGAGCCTGAACTCCGGATCGATGTCCAACAGCAAGGCCATCACCTACACACCTGCTGCACAACTCCAGCGCGCGCCGCAAAGCGCGGAGATCGCGGTCACGCCGGAGTCGCGCAG
>JACCDZ010543021.1_pt1 | contig 12921 bp, 11 predicted proteins | sample 7449551 | NCBI WGS metagenome assembly JACCDZ01 (sample SAMN15323452, study PRJNA562643) | freshwater metagenome | isolation source: river surface water | place: USA:Blue River Watershed | collected 2017-08-18
AGTGGCCAGAGGTTGCGAGAACAGCTCGGGCACCCGATTCGTATTCGAGAATGGCGGCCGCCATTGCTTCGACATTTTCGTCGTGCATCTTTCCGCCGGCGATTATGCGTGAAGGTGAGCCGAGAACCATCTGCGCAAATGAAATCGGATAGATGCCCATGTCCATGACGATTGAAGAATCTTTCATCCAGAGTCGCGCGATTTCACGATTATCTTGACCGAAGTCTGACTGCAGCATTGTGATTTCGCCGAGCGTGCCGGCCGCCAGCAGCTGACGAATAATCGAAGCTTGCGGAAGGTACCTGCTCCACATTGCTTCCATAGCGAGAACACCGGCGGCTTTCGCTTCGGCATACAGAGTCTCGGTGTCTTTTGCTGTCATGGTCGACGGTTTCTCGATCAGCACGTGCTTGCCGGCACGAATCGCGTGACGAGCATCGGCAAGATGGGTGTGCGGCAGAGTCGCCACATAAACGATGTCGACCTCAGGGTCGTTGGCTAGGTCTGCGTAGTTGTCGTAATAACGCTCGATGCCGAATCGCTCGGCAAACGCTTTGCCCTTGCCCGGCGTCGGTGAACCGACAGCGACAACGCGCTGATTGGTGTGCTTGGCGAGCGCGGCCGCCATAACTTCGGCAATGTCACCGGCACCGATGAACCCCCAGCGACAACTCGGCACGCTGTTCGGGTCGATGATTTCAGGTGCGGGGATGTCGGCCGCGGTGAAATCACGCGGTGCTTCAGAGAACATAGCCATGGGTCAATAATGCCCCACCGATTGCAAGCACCTTGCCTGTTAGAATGGGCAGGTTCCAGGGCCTCTAGCTCAGTTGGTTAGAGCAACGGACTTTTAATCCGTGGGTCGTCGGTTCGATCCCGACGGGGCCTACAAAGCGAAACCTCCGCTGGCGAAAGCCGCGGAGGTCTCGAACTTTAAGGGGTTTAGTTGACGCCCAACAGGTCAATCACAAAGACCAACGTCTTGCCCGATAGGCGATGCCCAGAACCGGCTGGGCCGTAGGCAACATCCGGTGGGCAAATCAGTTGACGACGACCGCCGACCTTCATGCCTGGAATGCCCTCTTGCCAACCCTTGATCGGACGGTTCAGTGGAAACTCGATCGACTCGCCGCGGCTCCATGAAGAGTCGAACTCTTCGCCGGTCTCGTATTCGACGCCTAGATAGTGCACGTTGACTGTCGAATTGACTGGGGCCTCGGCCCCGTCACCAACCACGATGTCTTTGATGGTCAATTGTGTCGGCGCTGGCTCGAACATGGGCTCTACAAATGGGGGTTCAAGATTTGTCATGCAGAAACTCTATCTCAGCGGAAGCAATGCCTCGATTTCTTGGTTTAATCAGCCATGACCGAAATTCGCGCCACCCTGATAGGCATTTATAAAGCCGATGGTGGCATTGTCGGCGAGTTGAGTTATTTCTTTGGCCACCTGGTTGGGCTCAGAAGCTGCAGCCTTTGCGACATCACGCATTCGCCGATCATGAAGAAACCTTCGTTCAAAGCGTTCGAAAAAGAGTTGCTTGAGAATCACGGCATCGCCGTTCGAATGATTCACCTCAACGAACGAAATGATCGCGAGCAGAGAGCTTCTGAAGGGCGCGAGCCGTGCGTGCTTCTCGAGTATCCCGACGAGTCAATTTCGATGTTTCTCGATTCGGCCGACTTGAAGGCGCTATCTGGAAGCGTTGGTTCACTCGCAAAACTTGTTTCGTCAAGACTTGATCTTTACCTCTAGAGCAAAGACACCAGGTAGCTCGCAAAGCCAATTGCAACCACCAATAACCCCGAGGCAAGCAGCAGAGACTTTTTGCGACCAAGCGAAACCGCTAGGCCACCCTTGCCGGCTTCGCGATCGATTGCGATATCGGGCACTGCGTTGAGCAGATGCGCGATGACTCCAACTAAAACAAACAATGCAATCATGGTCGCCTCGGGCCAGACGTCAGTCGATGCCGCTTGTGCCACGAATAACGGCAACAGCCCGAAAGAGACTGCGTATGGCAGCCAAGACCAAATGGTTCGCGACAGATAAAGGTTATAAATTTGCGCAGAGGCTACAGCCAATATGTGCGCCAAGCCGCCGATCCACCCCGCTGCGAGAAACGAAAGAGGCACAACCAAAATCAACGCAATAGCAATAGCAACTTTCAGCGCAGAACGCTGAAGCGTGCCGGCAACCAACGGCTTGTTGGCGCGCGCCACCGAACCATCGAGAGCGGCATCAACTAAGTCGTTCAGCCACCCCACCGAGAGTTGCCCGCAGAGCACCGCGGCAATAAAGAATGCAAGGCTCCACCCCTGAACCGAGGTGAGCAAGGCCGCAACGGTCAAGAAGACGGTCATGGCGAGGGTCTGCGGAAAGTGACTTGCTCTCAGCAGAGCCCGCGCAGAATGCATGAGCCAACTTTATGCCCTGACGACCTGGGCGCCGGGTTGCTGCTTTGTAGGCCGAATTAGCGAGCGGCCCCGGCATCTCTAGTGATCGAACTTGCTTCTAAACGCCCTGATTGCAATGGTTGAGAAAATCGCGGTGATGACAACAATCGCCAGAGTTATTTCGCGAATGTTTGCCATGGTCACATTGATTGCCACTGCACCGGCGATGATCATCGAAAACTCACCGCGTGCCGACAGAAACGCCCCGACTCGCTTCCAGCTCATCGGATCGGCCATATCTCTTGCGATCCACCAGCCCACCACGAACTTGCCGATGATTCCCACGGCTGCGAACGCCAGCGCGATGGGCAGAACCGCAAGAACGTCTAGTGCAGAAATGCTCAGCCCGAAGAACATGAAGAAGATTGCAGAGAATAGCTCTCTCAGCGGGGCGAAACGACTTCTCAGTGACTCGGCTACTTCGCCGGTTAGCAGCAGCCCGACTAAGAAGGCAGCGATAGCGCCTGAGAATCCGGCAAGCGAAGCGCCACCGGCTGCAAGCAGCGTCACACCAAACACGAGCAGCAGCAAAACGCCCGGCCCTTGATTGGCCAGTGAGCGAAGACCCGGAATCTCGCGACCATAGCCCAAAACGAAAACCGCCGCCGTAACAGCCAAGGCCACAGCAACCGAAGCCATGCCAGCGAAGAAGCTCAATCCAAGGGTGAGCGCAGCCAGCAACGGAAGATAGGGGGCAAGCATGATGTCTTCGAAAACCAGAATGCTGGTGGTGCGTTTAGCAACAACAGATCTCGACCAGCCAGTCTCACGAATCAACTGACTTGCGATACCCGACGACGAAACGAACATGATGCCGGCAAAGGCCAGCGCTCCAAGAGGGCCGTATCCCAAGACCAGGGCCAACACTGCTGCCGGCACCGAGTTTACGACTAGGTCGAGCACACCGGCCTGCCACTTGCTTCGCATAGTGACTGCAAGTTCTTTTGCCGAGTATTCGAATCCGAGCACCAGAAGCAACAGAATTGCCCCGATTTCGGCACCGATGTTGAGAAACTCCTCGCTAAGTTCAAGCGGCACGATTCCGCCCTTTCCGAGCGAGAGGCCGGCAAGCAAAAACAGCGGGATGTTTGAGATGTGAAGTTTCATCGAAAGAAACGACAGCAGCCCGAGCAGCACGAATACCGCGCCGATTTCAAAGATGGCCAGGCTAACGGTTGGGCTCGAAGCCGCAAGAATTAGCTCATCCATGGCTCAAGTTTAGCCTTGGCCGAAAGCGCATCCGTGGGAACAATTCGGCAACCAATCGGGTTGACTAGTGAGACATCAATCGAAAGAGACGACATGAGTGAACTAACCGGCCGAAACATCTTGGTTGTCGGAGGCAGCGGTGCGCTGGGTGCCGAGTTTGCCAGGCAACTGAGTGCAAAAGGCGCAGCGGTTTTAGCAACATCGAGCTCAAGCGAATCTGCATCGCGAATTCCGACCGAGGTCGTCGGAAGATATGTGGTCAATCTTGAAGACCCGCGTTCGATTCGCGATTTCGTTGATCACCTAACCGACGCCCAGGTGACTCTCGACGGAGTGGTATTGGCCACCGGTCTGGTTGCCTTCGGCTCAATCGCAGAGACCCCGAGCGAGGTGGCTAGCAGACTCATGCAGGTCAACTTTTTGGGCCAGGCGCAGTTGGTTAAAGAACTTCAGGTTTTGATTCAGGCATCGGTCAGCGAACAGCCATTCGTGGTCTCGATCTCTGGTGTGGTGGCGGAGCAGCCGATGGCAGGTTTAGCCGCATACTCGGCGAGCAAGATTGCGCTCTTCGGTTACGCGCAGGCCGCAGCGCGTGAATTGCGCAGGGCCCAGATTCGTTGGATTGATGCACGACCGGGTCACACCGAAACCGGTCTCGCGGGTCGCGCGATTTTTGGAGTCGCACCAGCATTTGGTCAGGGTCATACAGCCGAAAAGGTGGTTGCGAGAATTATTGAAGCGATTGCAAACGACGAGAAAGATTTGCCGAGCGCGGCATTCAACTCATAGGCGCTTAGACTCGCACCATGACAACCACAAAAGTTCTTTCGGTATCCAGTCCGACCAGCGCATTCGCCAAGACCACAATCGAGACTCGCGAAGTTGGCGAAGTTGACGTTCGAATTCAAATCGCATTCTCTGGCATCTGCCACAGCGATCTGCATCAGGCGCGAAACGAATGGTTCGAAGGAATTTTTCCGATGGTTCCCGGTCACGAAATTTCTGGCACGGTGGTTGAGGTTGGCAGCAGGGTAACCAAGCACAAGGTTGGCGATCGAGTTGGAGTTGGCACAATGGTCGGCAGCTGTGGTGAGTGCGAATACTGCCGCGCCGGTCGAGAGAACGTTTGCCTCAAGGGAAACATTCAAACCTATAACGGTCGCTTCTATGACGGCAAAGAGACCTACGGCGGCTACGCCCGCGAGATTGTGGTAACCGAAGACTTCGTGCTCAGCATTCCAGAGGCGCTCGATATGGCCGAGGCGGCTCCGTTGCTCTGCGCCGGCATCACGGTCTTTTCGCCCCTAAAGCGCTGGGGTGCCGCCCCTGGCAAGAAGGTTGCCATTATTGGCCTCGGTGGCTTAGGCCACATGGCCGTCAAGTTTGCCGCAGCATTCGGTGCAGAGGTTTCGGTTATTGGTCGCAGCCCAAATAAGCTCGCCGACGCCAAGACTTTTGGCGCGAGCGCATACATCGACTCATCAGAGCCAGACTTCTTCGAGAACTACCCAAACACCTTTGACATCATTTTGAATACCACCTCATCGAATCTCAACGTAGATCAGATTCTTTCGATGCTTCGTGTTGGTGGCAGCCTGGTTAACGTTGGGCTACCCGGTGCCGACGAGCACTTCAACCCGTTTAGCCTGATTGCCTCGATGAAATCTATTTCTGGTTCGAACACCGGTGGAATCTCAGAGACTCAAGAGATGCTGAACTTCTGCGCCGAACACAAAATTGCGGCGACAATCGAAGTCATTGATGCGAGTGAAGCATCATCGATTGACGCGGCTTACGATCGAATGCTCAAGTCGGATGTTCGCTATCGCTTTGTTATTGACGCGGCAACAATCTAAAGAAAAACTAGAGTCGCTCTGCCAAGCGGTAGTAGGCGGCACTCCACTGAAGTTCTTTTCTGAATGCGCTCATCTCTGTGCCCTTGTCGATGCCAACTAGTTCGACCTTTGCGATTCGTGCGAAATCTTCGATTGCCTCTGCCGTCACGGCATTTGTCAACACGGTGTGGTGACTTCCGCCAGCCAGCATCCATGCCTCTGCCGAGGTTTCGAGTGAAGGCTGTGGCTTCCACACGGCTCTAGCAACAGGCAACTTCGGCAAGTCTTCGGTTGGCTCAACTATTTCGATTTCGTTCGAGATCATTCTGAATCGGTCGCCCATGTCTACGAGACAAACAACTCGACCATCTGCAGGCTTGGCGGTGAAGACCATGCGAACCGGGTCTTCTTTGCCGCCGATTCCGAGCGGGTGAATTTCGATTCGCGGCTTCTGACCAGAAATGGTTGGGCAGACCTCGAGCATGTGAGCACCGAGCACCATCGCTGGGCCGGGGCCGAAGTGGTAGGTGTAGTCCTCCATAAACGAGGTTCCGCCACCAGCCGGTGTCATGCTCTTCAAAATGGCTCCGAGCGCGCTGGTCTTCCAGTCGCCCTCGCCACCGAAGCCATAGCCGTCGGCCATAAGTCGCTGCACGGCAAGGCCAGGCAGTTGCCTGAGCTCACCAAGGTCTTCGAAGTTGCTTGTGAAAGCGTTGAAGTTGCCCGCTTCGAGAATCGAGCGCAGAGCGATTTCGATCTTGGCCCCGTAGACCAGAGAATCGTGACGAGCGCCGCCCTTGCGCAGCTCTGCCACCACATCGTATTCGCGCTCGTAAACCTCACACAGAGCCTCTGCGGCCGAATCGCTAACGTTCGCGACTGCCTCAACGAGAGTGTTCACGCCAAATTGCTCGATTGACATGCCGAACTGCATCTGCGCCGAGACCTTGTCGCCATCGGTTACCGAGACATAACGCATGTTGTCGCCAAAGCGTGCCAACTTGAGATTCTGCGATGTGTTCCAGCCGATTGCGGCGTAGGCCCAGGCCGTGACGCGTGAACCAACCGACTTCGAGGCCGGCTCGCCAACCACGATTTTGCGAGCAACCGACATGCGGCTGACCATGTGGGCATACTCGCGGTCTCCGTGAGCGGCCTGGTTGAGGTTCATGAAATCCATGTCGATCGTTGCCCACGGAAGCGACTGGTTCGCCTGAGTGTGCAGGTGTAGCAGCGGCTTTTGCAGTGCGTCGAGACCGGCGATCCACATCTTGGCCGGCGAGAAGGTGTGCATCCAGGTGATGACACCGATGCAGTTGTCGTCTGAGCTCGCGTCGAGCATTTGACGCCGAATGGCATCCGGGGTCTTTAGAACTGGCTTCCAAACAAGCTCTACGGGCGCAGAAACATTTTTCTGCAACGCAGCCAAGACCTGCTTCGATTGCTCGGCAACCTGCTTGAGCGTCTCTTCGCCGTAGAGGTTCTGGCTTCCGGTTAGAAACCAGAGTTCATATTTCTTATTCACTTTTGCCATTCTGCTTAGTCGCCTACTTGCGGCGCTTGCTCCACACGTCGAATGCAACTGCGAAGAGAAGCACAAGACCCTTGATGAACATCTGAGAGTCGATGCCAACCGAGTTGAGGTTCATGCCGTTACCGAGAACACCCTGAATCATGCCGCCGATCATCGAACCGGTTACGGTTCCGACACCACCCTGAACCGCTGCACCACCGATGAACACAGACGAAATTGCGTCAAGCTCAAAACCGTCACCAGCCTTTGGCACAGCCGAGTTCATTCGAGCTGCAATCAGAATTCCCGAGAGAGCAGCGAGCGCACCCATGTTCACGAACAGCCAGAAGTTCACTCTGCGAACGTTGATTCCAGAGAGCATTGCTGCGTTTAGGTTTCCGCCGATTGCATAGATGTGGCGACCAAATGTGGTCTTGTTCATGATGAGGCTGTAAATCACGATGAGGAAAATCATCAAAATCAAGAGGTAAGGAATTCCATTTGCGCGAGCAAGCTGAAAGCCAACCGCACCGATCATCACGGTGAGCATGGCGTTCTTGATCAAGAACCACACCCATGGCTCGATAGCCTGGCCATACTTGGCGCGACCGCGACGGGTTGTGATTTCACGCCACCAGAGCGCAAGGATGCCTACGGCAGTCAGCACTAGAGCGGCAGCGTTGAGATCAACCGGAAAACCTAGTGAAGCGCCAAGCGTGTTCTCTTTGTCGAAGAAGCCGTTTCCGATGGCCCTGAACTCGTCGGGAAACGGACCGATGTTTGAGTTCTGAAGGGTCATCAAAGCCAGTCCCCTGAAGATGAGCATGCCGGCAAGGGTCACGATGAAGGCTGGAATTCCCACGTAAGCAACCCAGAAGCCCTGCCAAACTCCCACTAGTGCACCGACCAGAATCGCCGCGATGATGCCCACGAACCAAGGCATGACGGGCAGCCATTCCCAGCCATCTTGCTCGAGCGGTCTAACCACGAAGACACCGGCGACAGCGCCGATGAAGGCCGCAATCGAGCCCACCGATAGGTCGATGTGACCCGCGATGATCACCATAACCATTCCGATTGCGAGAACGAGAATGTAGCCGTTCTGCATCACAAGGTTAGAGACGTTGTCTGGGGTGATGCTGGCCGCACCGGGAGTTGTTGCAGCAAAGAAGATGATTAGACCGATGAGGGCTAAGAAGATTCCGTTCTGACGAAGGTTTACACCTTCGAGTCTCGAACGCAGGTTATCCATGAAAGATTCTTTTTTCGCATTCTGCATAGACATGGTTAGTGGCCCTTCTCGGTTGTCATGTATTTCATCAATAGTTCAGGCTTGAAGTCTTTCTTTTCGACCTCGCCGGTAATGCGGCCTTCAGAAATTGCATAGACGCGGTCGCAAATTCCGAGCAGCTCTGGCAGCTCGCTCGAAATCACAATCACGCCCTTTCCTGAATCGGCCAAGTTTTGAATGATTGTGTAAATCTCATACTTTGCGCCAACATCGATTCCGCGAGTCGGTTCATCGAGAATCAAGACTTCTGGCTTGGTGTTGATCCACTGGCTGAGAACCACCTTCTGCTGGTTTCCGCCCGAAAGCTTTCCGACTACCGAGTTCACAGAAGGAGCCTTGATATTCATGCTCTCGCGGTATTCAGAAGCAACCACATATTCTCGGTTGTCGTCAACTAGCCCGCGCTTCAAGAAGTCTTTCAAAGATGCCATCGAGATGTTGCGCTTAATGTCGTCGATGAGGTTTAGGCCGTAGCGCTTGCGATCTTCGGTGGCGTAAGCAATTCCACTGTCGATGGCATCGCGAATAGTCGAGACCTTTGCCTCTTTGCCGTTGATGAAGACCTTGCCGCTGATTCTCGAACCCCAGCTGTGGCCAAAGATGCTTCGAGCCAACTCGGTTCGCCCCGCGCCCATGATTCCAGCAAGACCTACGATTTCACCTCTGTGAACCTTGATGTTGACGTTGTCTACGACGACTCGGCTGGTTTCTTCTGGGTGATAGGCCGTCCAGTTTTCGACCCTCATGATCTCTTCGCCGATAGTGGCGGTGTGCTGCGGGTAGCGGTTTTCCATCTCGCGACCAACCATGCCCTTGATGATTCGCTCCTGGTCGACTTTGCCGCCGGCCATGTCGAGAGTTTCAATAACTCTTCCGTCGCGAATGATTGTGGTCTTGTCGGCAATCGAGGCAATCTCGTTGAGCTTGTGCGAAATGATGATGCAGGTGATGCCCTGGCCCTTGAGGTGACGCAAAAGGTCGAGCAGGTGTGCCGAGTCTTCGTCGTTCAGGGCCGCGGTTGGCTCATCGAGAATCAACAGTTTGACTCGCTTAGAAAGAGCCTTGGCAATTTCGACAAGCTGCTGCTTGCCAACACCGATTTCTTTAACTTTGGTGTCGGGGCTTTCGCGCAGACCAACACGTGCAATAAGTTTTTGGGCCTCTTGGCCGGTCTTGTTCCAGTCGATTAATCCGAAACGCTTGATTTCGTTGTTGAGAAAAATGTTCTCTGCTATTGAGAGATAGGGGCTTAGCGCCAGCTCTTGGTGAATGATTACGATGCCCTTGGCTTCGCTGTCGCGCAGGTTCTTGAAAGAAACAACCTCGCCTTCATAAAGAATGTCGCCTTCGTAGGTGCCGTGTGCATACACACCAGAGAGCACCTTCATGAGGGTTGATTTGCCTGCGCCATTCTCGCCACAGATCGCATGGATGTGACCGCGTTCGACCGTGAGTGAAACGTCATCCAAGGCTCGCACACCAGGAAAAACTTTGGTGATAGATCGCATTTCGAGGATATTGTTGCTCACTCTGATACCGCCTTTGGTTGTGAAACTTTTGAAAACTGAAGCCTTAGTGTGCTTACCGGTGGGGTGCTAGGCACCCCACCGGCTCGCGAGTACTACTTTTTATTAACCTAGGTCTGCCTCGGCAATGTAACCAGAGTCAATCAACAATTCCTTGTAGTTGTCTGTGGTAACGATGTACGGGGTCAATAGGTATGAAGGAACAGTCTTCACACCGTTGTCGTAGGTTGTGGTGTCGTTGGTCTCAGGGGTCTCGCCCTTGAGGATTGCGACTGCCATGGTTACTGCAACTGCAGCTAGCTCACGGGTGTCCTTGAAGATGGTCGAGTACTGCTCGCCAGCCAACATTGACTTAACCGATAGAACTTCTGCGTCCTGACCAGTAACGGTAGGTAGGTCAGCTGCGGTGTAACCAGCTGCGGTTAGAGACGCGATGATTCCGCGGCTTAGACCGTCATATGGTGATAGAACACCGTTAACCTTTGCGCCACCCTTGTATGAACCAACAAGGATGTCGTCCATACGCTTCTGAGCAACTGCGCCATCCCAACGGAGGGTAGCTACCTGAGTGAACTCAGTCTGGCCAGACTTGACAACTAGAACTCCGCTGTCGATAAGTGGCTGTAGAACTGACATTGCACCGTTGAAGAAGAAGGTTGCGTTGTTGTCATCTGGTGATCCAGCGAACAACTCAATGTTCAATGGGCCAGCTGCGTTTGCACCGTCAGCTGAAGTGCTGGTCTCAGATGCGTATACGCCCATGCCAACTAGCATCGATGTTGCCTGAAGCACACCGACCTTGAAGTTGTCGAAGGTTGCGTAGTAGTCAACGTTTGCTGAGTCACGGATCAAACGGTCGTAAGAAATTACTGGAACGCCTGAGTCTGCAGCCTTCTGTAGAACGTCAGTTAGCTGAGTTCCGTCGATTGCTGCGATGATTAGGGCCTTTGCACCCTTGGTTAGCATGCCTTCAAGCTGAGTTACCTGGGTAGGAATGTCATCTTCTGCATACTGTAGGTCAACTGAGTAACCGTCAGCTTCTAGCTTTTCTTTGATGCTGTTACCGTCTGAGATCCAACGGGTTGACGACTGTGTTGGCATTGATACACCAATTAGGCCGCCCTCTGCGGTCTCTGAACTAGCACAACCGGTTAGGGTCGCGACTAGAAGAGCACCTGCGGCAACTGCGCCGAGTACTTTCTTAATCAATTTGGTTCCTTTCGGGATTGAGTTGGACTTATGTGCCTTCTCTGATCGCGTCCATCTCGACCAGAAGCTTAAGAAAAACATGAGCGCTGAACCAAGCGATGACTGGCGGACAATATCCATGTCATCCTCCTAAAGGTGAGCGCTCACATTTCCACCTCAAACTCTGCCACATCCAGCCCCGTAGGGCTGACCAAAACGGCTAATTTCCGTAAACGTTTTGATAACGAGTGTGTAAAGAATTGATGTCGGCCTGGCTTATCGGCAGCGGATTACCCAGCTGACGGGCAATAAAGACCGTCTTGGCTGCGTCTTCGCACATCACTGCCGCCTTCACGGCATCCTTGCCAGTTGCACCAATTGTGAAGACGCCGTGGCTCTGCATTAGAACGGCCGGTGAGCGGTGTCCGGTTAGGGTTTCGACGATGCCGCGGCCGATGCTGTCGTCGCCGATCTTGGCAAATGGACCAATCGGAATCTCGCCACCAAATTCGTCTGCAATCGCGGTCAAGACGCACGGAATTGGCTCACCGATGGCCGCCCATGCTGTCGCGTAGTTGCTGTGGGTGTGAACCACACCCCCAACCTCTGGCATGTTGCGATACACGTATGCGTGTGCGGCGGTATCGCTCGACGGTTTGTGGTTACCCTCGATCACGTTTCCGTCGAGATCGCAGACCACCATGTCGGCTGGTCGCAGTGACTCATAAGAGATGCCAGAAGGCTTAATCACGAAAAGGTCAGAAGAACCGTCGGCAAATTTGATGCGTTGCGAAATGTTTCCGCCGGTCCAGACAACGAGATTGTTCTTCACAAGCTCCTGGTGCAGATCGCAGACAATTTTGCTGGCCTGCTCGATTTGAATTTGATTAGTCATTAGTTGCCTCGCGTCGAATTTTCTTTAGTCGCTTCATTACATCGTTTACTCCACGGCCAAAATAGTCGTGCAGAATTTCATACTCGAAATACAACTTGTCATACTCTTTCGAAGCAGACTCGTTTGGCTGATAGACGCCGCGATTCGATTTGCCCATGGCTTCTGCTGCTTCGCGAATACTTGCATACTCTCCGGCGGCAACGGCTGCGTGAATTGCCGAGCCAAGCGCCGGCCCCTGATCGCTAGCGATTGTCGAAAGTGGCAAGCGCGTCGCATCGCTGTAGAGCTGCATCAAGAACTTGTTCTTTAGCAAGCCACCGGCAACTATGAACTCGTTTACCTCAACACCAGACTTCTGAAAGGTTTCGACAATCTTTCTCGTGCCAAACGCGGTTGCCTCAAGCAGTGCACGATAGACCTGCTCGGGCTTGGTGGTTAACGTGAGCCCAACCACCAAACCGCTCAACTCGTGATCGACTAAAACACTTCGGTTTCCGCTGTGCCAGTCGAGCACAACCAATCCGTGCGCACCGATCGGTTCTTCGGCGGCGAGGTCGGTTAGGTGCTGGTGAATGCTCTTGCCGGCCTTGTCGGCAGCCTCAAAGTATTCGGCCGGTACCTGGTTGTTGACATACCAGGCGAAGATATCGCCAACGCCAGATTGCCCGGCCTCATAGCCGTATAGGCCGCTGACAATTCCGCCTTCGACAACCCCACACATGCCTGGCACGTCAACCAGTTTGTCGCCGTTCATCACGTGACAGGTTGAGGTGCCCATAATTGCCACCATCTGGCCTGGCTGGGTTGCCTGCGCCGCCGGTGCGGTTACGTGGGCATCTACGTTGCCTACGGCAACCGTGATTCCCTCACGAAGCCCGGTCCAGGCAGCTGCCTCGGCGGTGAGTTTTCCGGCCTCGGCACCCAGTTGACCAATTTCGTGATCTAGCTTTTCCACCGCAAAGTTTGCAAAGCCGGGGTTTAGCGCTGCAAAGAATTCCTTCGACGGAT
>JACCDZ011542683.1_pt1 | contig 12921 bp, 21 predicted proteins | sample 7449551 | NCBI WGS metagenome assembly JACCDZ01 (sample SAMN15323452, study PRJNA562643) | freshwater metagenome | isolation source: river surface water | place: USA:Blue River Watershed | collected 2017-08-18
ACCGTGCCAAGGGTGAGCGCCCTTGCTAGGATCGTGCCGCCTCTCGGTCGCGTTGCGCACGCTTCATGCGCTCGACGTGCGAGGCGCGCTTTTCGATCGGCAGACCGATAACCCCGCTCGGTCCGACCTTTGCGAAGCAATCGGTTTGCGGGTTGCCCCGTTCGCCCGCGATGTATTGCGAAACCTCGCTGTAGCAGTTGGTTCGCCCAGCGCATCGCGAGGTTTCGTCGCCGCAGGCGGTGATGAAGTGTCCAGCGAAAAACCTTTCGGTTTCTCGCCCCGTGGCATCGTGTCTCACCACCTCGACGGCGTAACCGTCGTCTCTCACGCGCTCGCGCAGTTCATCGGCGTGAATCTCCGCGGCGCTGCGGTTATCCGCCTCCATTGCGCGATCGTAGCTTTCGTCCGTCGCGAGAATGTCGTTGTTACCGTGATCCATCGTCATTGTTCTTTTGTAACCCGTGTCCTTTTACGGGCCTGCACAGTCAAGGCAGGAAAGAATGTGTGTTTAGCTTCCGCTCGTGTTCGGTTACTTACACACACTCTTTTCTAACTTGATCCCCCGTGAGTTTCTTATTACACAGGATGCCAGGGTTGTTCAACCTTGCATCAACCGTGCCGTTTGTTTAGGTGTTCTGCGATATCGTCACACACTTCTAGCGCTCGCGCGACACCTAGCTTTTCGATCATTCTATCAACGAAAGCCTTTGTTTTCGCTTGATCGCGAGCGATCAACTCTTGCTCCAAAGCTTTCCATTCTTGTTCGGTTGGCTCTTGAGCTTTGTTTTCGTCGGTTTTGTTTTCAGTCATCGCCGCGCTCGCTTTCTCGCCCGCCCCGTGTTTCTGTCTTAGCACGCCTCGCCAGGGTTGTTCACCCTTGCCAGGATCGTGCCAAGGACTCACCTTCGGTGAATCCCAAGCATGAATCATGCCAAGGGATCACTCAGCCCCAGGTTCGTACTCGGGAAGCGAGCGAATTTCCGCGAGTTTCGCTTCGATCGCCGCGACAACGGGCGCGAAAGTCCACTTCGATTTGACTCGCGCGCAACGCTCGGAAAGGGCTTTGTAGCCTCCCAAAACCGTTTCGAGCGTTTCCTCGTCAGCCTCGCTTGCATCCTCCCTGAGACCCGCTCCGTTCGCGTAGTTTTGCAGTTCGATGCCGAACTGCGCACCTTTCCATGATCCATCGGCGTTGCGCCAGTTTTGCAGCCGCTTGGACGCCGCGAAAAGCGCCCTTTCGAGCTCAGACACGTCACCCGCGATCGGCCGCGACGTGAGTTCGTCAAGCGCCTTGAACGCTTCGCAGAGGTTTTGCGCGCCGTTTTCGAGCGCAGCGAAGTATTCCTCGCCCTTCCCGATATCCTCCGCGAGTTGCTTGTATCCCCCCGCGCCGTGCTTCGCATCATCGAAGGTTCGCACCGCCGAGAGGAGAGCCGCTGCGGTAACAACAGAAACAACAGCCTTAGTCATGATGATTCACAATCCTTTTCTTTTCTTTTGGTTTCAAACACATTCACGACGGCAACCGCGCCGCCCGTGATTCTGTCTTAGCACTCTCGGCCAGGGTTGTTCACCCTTGCACCGACCGTGCCAAGGACTCACCTTCGGTGAATCCCAAGCATGAATCATGCCAAACAACCCTTACGGGTTATCAAGCACGTTCTGTGCCAAACATGGAACCTTGCGAGAGAGTCGCACTCTCGAATCAATCCCTATCGGATTGCAAGGTCAGCTAAGTTTTTTGTAGACCTAGCAAACTACATTCCCGCGTTCACGAGACGATGCGCGCGCCCTGGCGCGACGGGGTCGCCGCTTTCGGCGCGGGCGCGGGCTTCTCTGCGCGCTGCGGGAGCAACTGCGACGCCTCGAAAACGGGCTCGTCAAGCCCCTGAGCGCGCAAAAGCGACTCGACGAGATCGCTTGACGACGCAATGTCCATTGCAAACGACTCGCCGTCGCCGCCGCGGATCATGAACGCCGTTCCCTTGCGGTATTCGCCGCACTCACCCTCAACAACCTGAAGGCCCAGAAAGGTGCCTCCCGTCGGGCCGCGCTGCGTCGCGACGACCTTGACGAGCGCAATCGCCATGTTTCCTTCGCTGTCTGTCAGCGAGCACGCTGCAATCTCTTGCGCGGGCGCAAAACCCTCGCCCTCGGTCGGTTCGGCACCCGAAAGGTGTCGAAGACGCTTCACGATATCCGAGGTATCCGAGCCCGCGGGAGTCTGATAGTTCTTGTCGCTGTGATTCGCCATGATGTTTCCTTTTCTTTCTTTCTTCTCTGTAGCCGTTGTCGCGCTAGCTCAGCAACCGCGCCGAGCCCCGCTCACACTTACCGTATAGCACTCTCGGCCAGGGTTGTTCACCCTTGCCAGTATCGTGCCAAGCAACCGTTAGTCACAATTGCCAAGCACGAAGCGTGCCAACGTGGCACCTTGCGAGAGAGTTGCACTCTCGAATCAATCCCTATCGGATTGCAAGGTCAGCTAAGTTTTTTGTAGACCTAGCGAACTACATTCGCGGCAAACTACGTGCCATGTTTCAGGCTTGCGGCTCGTCCGCGCCTGCGTCGGTCATCGCGTCGAGCGCGGCGAGCGCGGGAGAATCCCCCAAGTCTGTGGGGTTCGCCGCGAAACGCGAGGGAGTGCCCTGCGCGACCACACGCGCACCCATCCGACCCGCCGCGGCACGGGGCTTGCGTTCGGGCTTGGGCGCGGGCTGCGGAAGCAACCGCGCCGCGTCGAATTGAACGTTGGGCAAACCCTGTTCGGAGAGAAGCTCCGAAACGGCGTCGAGCTCTGAAACCTCGGAAACGTCAACGTTGACCGCACCCGCGCTATCAAGCGTGAACCCGTCGCCCGCGCTGAGCTCGATGCCAGCGAGATTGACGCTACCGCGGATGACCTGGCATCCGAGCCAGGTACCGCCGACGCCCTTTCCGCGCTGCGTCGCGACCTCACGGGCCATGCACAGCGCGTCACCGACGCGCAAAAACCTCTTGTTCTCAATCTCGACGAATTCGCCATCCGCCTTCGTGATATCCTCGGTCGACCCGCTGCGCGCACGGACCGCCGTGCAAAGCGCGCTGAGAACCGAACCCGCGAGAACCTGAATCAACTTGTGTTTAGCCATGATGTTTCCTTTTCTTTCTTTCTTCTCTGTAGCCGTTGCAGCGAGCGGCAACCGCGCCGCTTCGCATATCGTGTATCCCTTATGCCCTAGTCGGCCAGGGTTGTTCACCCTTGCACCGACCATGCCAAGGACTCACCTTCGGTGAATCCCAAGCATGAATCATGCCAAGCAACCGTTGTTCACAGTTGCCAAGCACACTTTGTGCCAAGGTCTCTCTAGTCGAGATTCCCAAGCACATACCGTGCCAACCTCTCAGCGTGTTGGCTAACAAGCGGGAAGGGTGCAAAGGGTTCAACATTGGTTTCGATGCGTTTGTTGAACCGCTTGCATCCGTCTCGCTGTCTGTGAATCTCTCTTAGCACGTCCCGCTAGGGTTATTCACCCTTGCCAGGATCGTGCCAACCTCTCAGCGTGTTGGCTAACAAGCACATACCGTGCCAACGTCAATCGGGCTGATATTCGCTGATAGGCAAGAATTCCCCGCGCTCAATAGCGTTTTTCCATTCTTCGTTGCTGCCCGTACCCGCGGGAATAGGTCCGAAGTTAAGTTTTTTGATCTTTTCGCGAATAACTTTCCATTCCTCGAATGTTGAGAACCTCATGTTTTCAACATTCATGCCGCCGCTGTCTTGCGACCAGTCTAGAAAGTATCGTTGTTTGCCAACGTCGCCGTTGGAATCAAACAGCGCGAGAATGATAGCGGTTGAACCCTTCGCGCCGCGACTCGCCCGCGAACCGAGCAAAACGAATTGCTGGCCCGACACTTGCATAAGCGTGTACACTGGCGCATGCTTTGCAGCAATAACAATGCTGCGCATGAATTCCGCGAATTCGGAGTAATCAGGCGAATTCTTATCAACCCGCCCTTGACGTTGCCAGTTTCCACCGATGCAATCGCGCGGGGTGACTGGCTTTACTGTAGCCTCGTTTTCGTCCATCGGTGTTGCCTTTCTTTTCTAGAGCCGTTGCCGTCTCGCAAGGGTGATGTAGCACGCCTCGCCAGGGTTGTTCACCCTTGCTAAAACCATGCCAGCAAAGGCAACGGATGCGGCTCGGAGCCTTTACAGGACCGCGCGCGCACGCGCGTTGCAACTTCCGTGCCAACTGTTTTACGTGCAAGGTTTGCGCATTGGTAGGTTTAACGCGGCAAACAAATCAAAATAAAACATAACAAAACAATTGTTTTAGCTTAAGCAAGTTTTACTTGATCCTGAGTTCAAATGTCTCATCAAGAATTTGTTTAATATTTTTATTGTTATAAAAGAATCCATCTCTCATTGTTAATGAAGAGAACTTTTGAACTGTGGAGAAAGTTATTCCCATCTTTTCAATCCAATTTATGAAATTTGTGATGATAGTTTCATTGTTTGAATAATCAAACAAACAAAGTTCTAGAGTCTCAAGGAATTCATCTTTATCAAGTCTGGTTCCTTTGGTTCTAAGGACATAGGAACCACAGAACTGAAGAAAGCAATAAGGGTCATTTTCGAAAGTAAGTTTTGGATCTTCGCTGCTCATTGAGTAATAAACTTTCGTTCCGTTTGGTTCAATAAAAATACAATCAGAATTCTTTCTTCTAAGGGCTTTGATGAGAGCTTCAAGACTTCTTTTCATTTTAGAGTTTCCTTTCTTGTTTTATTCTGGGTTTATTTTGAGAATGTCTCCAGTGTTAGACAATAAGGGACTATTAGGTCTTTGTTGAGAGGGTTTTGTTGTGGGGAGGTGTTGCTGGGAAAAGTTTGATAAACCATAATGAAAGGAATCAGAAAGAAATGATTGGGAGGGTTGCGGGATTTTGATTTGGTTGCCGCGAAAGGTTTATTATGTTAATTGGGGCCTCCCCTTCCCTTCTATAGTTTCTTTCTTTCAAGAAGAAAACGTTCTGCTTGAAGATCAACGTGTTTAATTTCCCAGCCGTATTTCAGGTGTTCAGAAAGAACATGCGAAGTAGAACCTTCTTGTGGTTTTGCGTTGGGGTTTTTACAATCCTCCGAGCGATCACTAAAGAAAGGATTGTATTTGTCATTCTTAAAGCCAATAACTTTTACTTCTTTATAGTTCTCAAGAGGAGATTCTTTAATTTTTTTGACCTCCTCTTGAAGACTATTGTTTTTCTCTTGAAGACTATTGTTTTCCTTTTTAAGGAGATCGTTTTCTTGAAGGGTTCTCGACCAAATTTTAGCATCATCTTTCATCATGATTTCTCTAACCCTTTTCAACTCTTCGTTTTCTTTTTTAAGAGATTCAATTTCATCAAGAAGGTGTTTGGCATCAACCATTCCTTGAGTTCTGTATGGAGAATCATTCATGACTTCTTCGCCTTTCTCTTGGTTTTGGTTGCCGCGTTTTGTTTTGCTTCTTCTTGTTTACGGTTGTATTCCTCAAGGGCTTCATGCAAACCGTTATCGAAGTGTTGCAACGCTGTCTTGAACAGTTGCTCATAGTTTGCAACAATTTTGGTTTTGAACTCGCTGTATGGAACGGGAATGCCACTACCATATCCTATTCTTGTTGCATCTGTAATCAATGAGTCAGATTGGGTTTTCAAATATTCAAGAGTCTCGCAGATAGCAAGGTCGAAAACTTCGAAAGGATAATTCCGAAGATCCAACCCACCATTCGCCTTAAACAGATTCTCCCAAACATATTGAGAGAAGTTTTTCCCCATCAAACCAAATTCATCGTTTGCTGTTGTGTACAAATCATTTTGTGGATCTTTGTAAACCTCAACCGTTGGAATATAAGGCTTGAAATCCCCTGAAGATGTGAAAATAATCTCAGGAGACGTTCTTTTGCCCGACAAATCAGACTTGTTGAAGATAATAGCATTAAAGTGTCCATACTCACTAGATCCTGAAAAACTATTGTATCCCATCTGATCCTTCTTGAAAGGATTTTTGGTTGACCGAGAGTTTTTCGTGGCAAACCTGACAGGATTCGGAGAATCAAAATATTCGCGCTTTGATCTTTCAAGTTCTTCTTCGTTTTCTGCCGCAGCCTTTTCAAGCTGCTTTTGATGCAAAAATTTTTGATAATCTGCGATCAACTTTTCATCGGCATCAGCCTCAGCAACAATATAGCCATTGTTATAATACTTCCCAGGAACATACTTGTCCTTGAGAGATTCACTGATAGAAACAGACCACGTTTCGAAACGTCCCGAAAGGACGTTAAACCAAACAATCTTAAGATAATCGTTATTCAATCCATCCCAATAAGTGCTATCCGTTTCGACATGAACAATTGGAGATTGTCCTACTGGATAGGTGATGGTTGCTTTCAACCATTCAGTCGAAGGCAGAACAGTTCCCCCGTTTTGATAGCACTCAAGAATCTTTTGAGTCTGTTCTTTAATTTCTTGATCAGTATGCTTGTAATAAGTAATACCTCTTGCTTCATTATGATAAGAATCATAAAGTTCTTGTTCTTCTGGAGTTCTGTCTTTGGAACTCTTGCGCAGAATAGAGTAAATATTCTTATACTTTTCTGATTGTTGCCGCTTTTGTGCTTCGGAGTAGAGAGGGTTTAGGTCGTCAACACGAATGTTGAGAATCTTTGCAACCATGATTGAATCTCCTTACTAGGGTTTGCACGAAGCGCAAGCCAGTAACGACCGTGCGCGTATGTACACGATACGGCAAAAGACAACGTTTGTTCACCCTTGCATCTGCCGTGCCAGGGCTGCGGGCGCTGAAATTCCAGTTTAATTCTGGATTAAACTCTCATCGCGATTCTAATAATAATCTGACTAATCAGTATACCAACCCAAAAGAAAACGAAAGCCATTATATTGCCATGTTTTAAGAATAAACGATTAAACCTTCTTCTCATTTGCTTTCTTCTTTCTTATTTTGAATGCCGCAGTTTTGCGGGGTTACTTTAACTTCTCATAAACTTCAGGGTCGTTTTCATACTTGGTATGAAGTTTATCATACCAAGCTTGATTCTTAATCTTAAACATTGTTGGTCCATGAAACTTTTTTGTTGGTATTGTTTTACAAATAACACCTTCAAACGACATTCCTTCCAACGTTCCACCTCTAACTTCTTTTTCAAATTCATCGGTAACATTCCCAGTATAAAGAAGTTTTGCGGTTTGAACTTTTTGATCAGTTAGAGAAATGAATTCTTTTGGACTTATTAAGCCTGTTTTACAAACATCAATATCAAACAAGACAACATCTTTTGGCTCTTCGCTGGGATGATACCCTGCAAATGAACCTGGGCCAAAGAACTCAAAGAAACAAGTTACTTTTTCAAGGTTTTCTTTCTGAAAGATCTCTGTGAGATCTTTTTCATATTTTTGTTTAATCAATGGGATTGAAGGCCCAAGAGTTTGTTCTGATTCATCAATCAGTTGATTGCGGCTTCCAAACTTTGAAAACCCTTTTTTCTTATTCCATTCTGCTCTAATATTAGAGCCATCTAGTTTATCAAACGCATAAACTAAAACCCCACGTCTTACTGTTGCATCAATGCTTGGATATTGTTTCATGTTTGTTTTCTTCTTTCTTGTTTTGGTTGCCGCGTTTAAACTAACGTTTCAAATTGAATAAATCAATTCAGATGTGTTTTGAGACTTTTCCACGTCATCTTCCGCAACCCAATATGTTTGGCCATCAAACTTAAATGAATAAAACTTAAGTCCAGCAATTGTAGCTTCTGAGTCAAGAATATGCCAAGTGGCAATCAACTTTTGATCATACGTTTTTGAATGTACAGAAAAACGATTTATGGTGAAAGCAACAACATTCATAAGAATACTCGAAATAATTCGAGCGTTTTTCTTGATTTGAATTCTCACTTGAACTTTACCTTTCTTTGTGTCTTAAATCTCGTTTGAATTCTACCAAGTGCTAATCAAATAATCCCCAGGTTGGATAAGTCTCTTTCTTACAAGATCCTTCAACAAAACCCTGGTCATATAAGAAGAACTTTCGTTTGCAATAAACCATCCAAGTTTTTTCTTCTCAGAAGAATCCAACTCTCCGTTAATATCAGGAAACTCATTACTTGAGTCCATTTCCGCCTCTTCAGAATCAAGAAAATTAAAAGAGCAATCATAAACACTGCTGACAAAAGAATTCAAATCACGATGATTAACTTCAACAATCGTTCTGGTTTTACATTTCAACTGCTTTTGTTCGCTCATTTGTTTTACTTTCCGTTGTTTGCGACTGGTTTCGCCGAGCCCTTCCCATGTAAGACCACTCCGAGCGCTTGTCAACGGCGCACGAACACAGAGATTAATTCCAGTTTAAACAGGAAACCGAGCAGCGGGCCGTAAAACCGAAACCCGACAAAGCTCGTTCGATGCCAGTGGAGGGTTTTTCAGTGCCGTCGCAACAAACGGTTTACAGCAACGCGGTATAGCTTCAAAAGAAAAAACAAATCGAAACAAAATAAAACCAAAAGAAGTAATTGGAGATCAGATCCAAATATACTCTTCCATTCCAGGAACAACTTCAAGATCAAAAATTTTATCCTTGTTGAGAACCTTCCATATTTTAACAAGTGGATAAATAGGATGTACGTTATCTTTCGACAAGATAACATTTCCAATTAGGGATGTTGGATTATAACTTGATGTTAATAACTTTCCTTCAAGATACCAAGTTTTTTGAAGTACCGAAAATTCAGCTGTAATTCGTATTGGGCTTTCTATTGCTGGACCATCTTCTCGGTGCCATCTTCCTTCTTTGAACCATTGTTTGGTTCCATTTGCATGTTCAATCGCTGGCCCATCTTCTCGATGAAACAATCCTTCTTTAAACCAATATTTTGTTCCATCTAAAAATTCAGTGACCCCAGTGAAGTTTTTTGGAATCTCTTGAAAACTGTTTATTTTTATTTTATTCATTTTATGATTAACCCTGGAATATCTGGGTAATCTATGATTTCATCTTTATCAAGAAGTCTATACCAAGTGAGGTTATAATTTCCCTGATAATAGTCAAGAATAACATAGTTGTTTAGATTTATTCGAAGAAATTGTTTACCTTCAAGATACCAATATTTGGTTCCATCTAAAAATTCAACTGCTGGACCAACTTCTCGATGACACTTTCCTTCTTTATACCAATGTTTGGTACCGCTTAACCACTCAACAATTCCAGTAAAATTATTTGGGATTTCTGATCCGCTTTTCACTTTGATGGTTTTCATTTTGTTATAAGTCCTGGAATATCTGGGTATTCAAATATTTTATTCTTTCCAAGAATTTTGTACCACACAAGGTTATATTTTCCTTGGTAGGAGTCAAGGACAACATAGTCTTTCAGGTTTATTTGTTTATATTCTTTTCCTTCAACCCACCATTCCTTGACGATTCCATTCTCCCATTCTTTTGCAGGTCCATCTATTCTGTGGGCTAAACCATTCAAGTACCAAAAATTTGATCCATCTATCCACTCTTTTGCTGGTCCATTTTCTCGATGTAATTTTCCTTCTTTAAGCCAAAATTTACTTTCAGACATTTGAACAATACCTGTGTAATTTGGAAGTAAATTATCGTAATTACGTATTCTTATAGTTTTCATTTCAAGTGGTGATTTGCAATCGAACTAGTTTACAACTTCCAATTAATCTTTGTTGATGGCGAAGTTGAAAAAACTTTCCATAAGGAACACCTTGCCAAACAATCTTCAAGAGATTCATCAGGAGATGATTTAAAAACCTTTTCCTGTTTTGTTTCTTTTGCCCCAAGAATTTCAGCAGTGGCAGAAACTATATAAAATTCATTAGAAGTCTCTCCATCAACGGTCAAATCTACTTGCTGATCCTTCTTGCTTGAAACAAGCTTCTTAAAACTCTCTGCAACTACTTGGTTTTCAACTTCGCTAAAATCCTGAGCTGAAGATGAGGTTACTTTTAATCCTGAAACAACTCCCTGACCCAGAAGTTTTGTTTTTGTTTCTTTTACGCTGTTTTCAATTTGTTTTTCTTGGTCTCTTTTGGCGGCAGCATCGTAAACTTTTTCTTTTGCTGAATCGTAGGCCGCGTCAAAAGCTTTTCTTACTTGTTTTCTCGCAACCCGCTTAACCTCTCTCTTTGCCTCCTCTTTAAGAAAACCAACAACCAAGTCTCCAAACATTCCAAGAATTGATCCGCCATCTTCTTTTTTCTTTTTGTTTTTTGTCATGTTTTTTCTTCTTTCGTTATTGTTTTCATTTCTCAATCAACCCTGGGATATCTGGGTATTCAAATATTTTATTCTTTCCAAGAAGTTTGTACCACATAATACCATATTCTCCTTGGTAATAGTCAAAAACAACATAGTTTTTTAAGATTATCGGATGGTAATAAAGTCCATCAAGATACCATTCTCCAGATCCATCTGTGTATTCGATCGCTGGGCCGTCTATTCTATGAAATTCACCATTTTTAAACCATTCTTTATAGCCACTTAAGCATTCTCTCGCTGGTCCGTCTTCTCGATGACGTTTTCCTTCTTTAAACCAATCTTTACTTCCATCTAACCACTCAATAATTCCAGTGAAGTTTTTTGGAATATCTTCCAAGCTGTTTTCTTTTATAGTTTTCATTTCTCAATCAATCCTGGAATATCTGGGTGATCAAGTAATTGATTTTTATCAAGAAGTCTATACCACATAATTCCACACTTTCCTTTATCGTAGCCAAGAACAACAAAATTATTTAGATTTATTTTTGAATATTGTTTTTCTTCAAGATAAAAGTAACTGGCTCCACTCGGATATTCAATCGCTGGCCCATCTTCTCGATGGAGTTCGCCGTTTTTGTACCATTTCTTTATTCCATTTGAGTATTCACATGCTGGACCATCGTCTCGATGGAACTTTCCATCTTTAACCCATTCTTTGCTCCCACTTAGATATTCTATAGCTGGTCCGTCTTCTCGATGAATTTTTCCTTCTTCATACCATTCTTTACTTTCATCGGGATATTTAACAATTCCCGTAAAGTTATCTGGAATTTCTTTATAGCTTTTTACTTTTATTATTTTCATCTCTCAATCAATCCTGGAATATCTGGGTAGTCTATAATTTTATCTTTATCAAGAAGTCTATACCACATAACACCATGTTTTCCTTCACTGTACTCAAGGACGATATAATCTTTTATGTTTAATGGGATATATTCTTGGTCTTCAACCCACCATTCTTTGCCTCCATTTGAATATTCTATTGCTGGGCCATCAAGTCGATGACAATTTCCTTCAAGCCACCAAACTCTATATCTATTTGATTCAACCGCTGGACCACCTTCTCGATGCCGCAACCCATTTTTATACCATTCTTTTATCCCAAATGGCCATTCAACAATCCCAGTATAGTTTTTTGGAATTTCTGAAACATATGTTACTTTTATTATTTTCATTTCTCAATCAACCCTGGAATGTCTGGATTTTCTATTATTTCATCTATGTCAAGAATTTTATACCACATAAGACCAAATTTTCCTTTGTAATAGTCAAGAACAACATAATCATTTAGATTTATTTCAAAATATTCTTCATCTTCAAGATACCACGCTTTACCTCCATCTGACCATTCAATTGCAGGACCATCTTCTCTATGATAATTTCCTTCTTTATACCAATATTTGGTTCCATTTGTAAACTCTATGATTCCTGTGAAGTTTTCTGGTAAATCACGCCAACTGTTTGTTTTTATTATTTTCATTTGATATTCAATCCTAAAATATCTGGTTGGTCAAATACTTTATCTTTGTCAACAAGTTTGTACCACATAAGACCAAATTTTCCTTTGTAATAATCAAGAACAACATAGTCTTTCAAGTTTATTCGTTTATATTCTTTTCCTTCAACCCACCATTCTCCACATGATCCTGTGCGCATTCTGCGCTTTCTGAAAATAGTTTTCAAAGCAGGGCCATCAACCCGATGAAGTTTTCCTTCTTTAAAGAAAGATGAAACGCGCAATTTATTCACATTGTCAGCAAACAAGATTATCCCAGTGTATAAATTATCTTTGGCCCAGGTTTTATATGGCTTGCCGTCTATAACATGGGAATCAGAATCGACAACCTCGCCGTTTTTATGTAGTTTTCTGGTATACATTGCCGCCTCCAACAACTTCTTTATCATTTCTATAAAACACCACAGATTGCCCGTTTGCCACGCCATAAACCCCACTAGAAAGCTCTAGAGCAATCGTTCCATCAGGTTGTAGTATGATTGACTTAATTGGCACAGAATCGGTTTGATAGCGGCAAACAGCACTGTACTCAATAGAAGGATCTTCAACGTTAAAAATCTCTTCATTGTGAATGATTACATCTTTCAATGAAAGTTTCGTTGTATAAGCATCTTCTTTTGGACCAACAACCACGGTATTTGTGTCGGCAATAACATTAAGAACAAACTTTGGCTTTCCATCTTTTGACGGAACGCCAACACGTTGCCCACGAACATATCTGTTTATGCCCTCATGGTGTCCCAGTTTATTTCCAGTTTGATCCTGAATCTCGCCAGGGGAAGCACCAACACCACGAGCGGCAAGAAAATCACTTGCTTTGCCACCTTCCAAGAAACAAAGGTTTGTGCTATCAGGTTTTTTTGCAATATGAATACCAAGAGTTTCAGCAAGCTTTCTCACTTCTGGTTTGGTCATGTTCCCCAATGGGAACAAAACTCTGTCAAAAATAGATTGAGGAAGCTCCCAAAGAAAATAACTTTGATCTTTATTCCTGTCACTACCTCGACAAAGGACGCCATTTTGAATTGTTGTGTAATGTCCTGTAGCAATATAATATGCACCGACCTGATTCGCTGTCTGAATCAAAGCAG
>JACCDZ010105442.1_pt1 | contig 12918 bp, 34 predicted proteins | sample 7449551 | NCBI WGS metagenome assembly JACCDZ01 (sample SAMN15323452, study PRJNA562643) | freshwater metagenome | isolation source: river surface water | place: USA:Blue River Watershed | collected 2017-08-18
AGATGGGATGACACTTACGAAGGCGCTCACAAACAGTACACATGGCATGACCTGCTGGATGACGACGGAAAACTTCTTGGTTACGTCAGGGAGGACTTGCAAGACCACACGTTCATCGCTTGCATCAACAGCATCAAAACCGACAACAAGAAGTTCAACAACCTCGAAGACGCCAAGAACTTTGTCATAACCCACTACGTGGTGGAGAAACTGGAGGGCACATGACCATACAGAAGCAACCATTCATGCTGACAGACAACATCGTTGTCGTGGTCACGCAGATGAAAACAGCGAGCACACTACCCGGTGAAAATCGGTATCCGGTGCACCCAAGCCTGTTCATCATGTTTGGAGGTACCGAGACGGACCAGGGAGTTCAAGCCATATCCCCATGCAGCATCCACGTCTTTGGCAAGAAAGCCATCGAAGAACTACAAGCGGCATGTGCGTTCGCACTACTGCCAAAGGTCATTCAGAAACTGGAGGGCACATGAAATTCATATGGGAAGATGGCCTTGCATACTGCCGATGCACCATCAAGCCCAAGGTACGCATAACCACAAGAGAGTGGGGTGGTGCGACCAAACCCCTATGGGTCGATGCCGTTGGATTCGTCAAGATCAACGCTGACTGTTACGAGGGGCACATCTACGGCACTGTGTCACCAGCGCCCCCAAAACTATTCGCTCACTTGGAGCAAGCCAAGGCATACGTAGAGGAGCAATCCCTCATTGGCCTTGCAGTAAACAAACTTGGCGTGTAAGCACCACGACAGCTTACATACGCACAATCAAGAATACAGGCTACCCTGACGTTCATGCGTCACGCTCAGGGGCAGGCATCCAGACGCACATCATCTTTTCTTCAACACACAAGGAAAAACCATGCGCTATAGCAACATCAAAACATCCGTGCTCTCTCAGTTTCAAGTCGATGGTGGTAACGCCGTAGTACCATTCATCCTCGGTGCTCCCGGTGGTGGCAAGTCAGCCTGTGCCCGTGACATTGTTCAGTCCCTTGGCATCGAGAATGTCGTAGAGTTCACTGCGTCCTTGCGTGACCCTGTAGACGTGCTGGGTGTGCCTGACAACACTGGCGAGTACACACGCTGGGTTCCACCACAAGAGTTCTACCAACTACGCGAGGGTACAGGTCGATCAGCACTCATTCTGGAGGAACTGTCGGATGCGCCCGTTCCCATGCAGAACGCGCTGTGTGGCGTCATCTACGACCGTCGTGCTGGCAACCTCAAGCTGTCCGATCAGCTGTTCATCATCGCCACTGGTAACAGGACAGAAGACAAGTCCGGTGCCAACCGCATCACATCCAAGCTGGCCAACCGTACACGGCGCTTCGACTTCCAAGAGAACATCGACGACTGGACTGAGTGGGCGCTCGACAACGACATTGACCCTGTGTTGATTCAGTTCCTGCGTTTCCGCCCCGGCCTGCTGTCTGACTTCGATGCCAATCGCTTCGCTAACCCTACGCCCCGTGCATGGGAGCGTGTCAACCTCATCCCTAGTTCGCTCGACTCCGGCCTGTTCTTCGACAACTGTGCTGGTGAGGTCGGTGAGGGTGCTGCTGCTGAGTTCACTGGCTTCAAGCGTATCTATGAGAACCTGCCTGACGTTGACTCTATCCTGCTCGACCCAGCTGGTGCAGAGGTGCCTCAAGACCCTGCGACTCTGTACGCCCTGACCGGTGCGCTGGCTCGTAAGTCCACCAAAGACAACTTCGACCGTGTATCCAAGTACCTGTCACGGATGTCCCCAGAGTTCAACGTCATGGCAACCAAGGACGCGATTAAGCTGCAGCCTACGATCAAACACAGCCGTGCATTCGTTGAGTGGGCCAGCAAGAACGCAGAGGTGCTGATGTGAACTGGTACGACCGCTACGTCTACTGGCGGTTAGGGCCAGCCGCAAGGCTGGTCTATCGTGCCTTCGAGAACCCTGATTCTTGGGAACCCGACAAGGACTACACCATCACGCACAAGCCCAGCAAAACTGTGTTCTGGGTGAGCAATGGGTGGCAGCACTTCAGGGTCTACAAGCCGCAGGAGATCAACTGCTTCACCAAGTTCGAGCGCAGGGTGTTGTGGGCTAAGTACGAGCAGTGGAAAACCATGTTCCTGTTCACACGTATGGCAGGGATGGACTGACCATGCCAAGTTACACCAACTACCGTTGGGGGAAACCCGGTCGCAAGGGTGACCATTACTACTACAAGCGCGACGTGATCTGGGCGACCAACCCATACCGCGCCCCAGAAGAACAGGTCATCGCCACCGTCACATACGACGACAACTCCAAGTCACCGCACTGGGGCAAGTGGCATGTCAACTTCGGAGCTCAGTCGCCTGAGCTCAACGACCTGCGCAAGTCCGATGTACCCAAGTTCAGCAACAAGGAGGACGCAATGGCTTGGGTCACAGCAATGGTGAGGCTAAGCCTATGAGGTACGAATGGGAAGAAGAGCTGATGTCCAACCATGGCGTGCCCACGGTCTGGAAGGTACAGCACCACCTCAAGAAGGTCTGGGATAAGGACCCACTGGCCCACAACTTCGCACTTCCACTGTCCGGAGTGTGGAAAGTCACCGTCGCATGGGTCACCAAGATCGGTGATCGCAAGTGGGACTGCCAATTCGTCAATCACGACGGGAGCCGGACGTTCCGCTCCCTGAAAGCAGCCAAGGCATACGCCGTGGCAATAGTTACATTGGAGCAAACATGAAACGACATGACATAAAAGTCATCATCCCTGACAACGGCGGCGTGGTATTCCTTGACTCTGGAGCCAAGGTTATGTTCACAAGCGACGATGCGTCGGCGCAATCCGTTGGTGAGACACTACTGGCCATGATTGCAGCCATGTCAATGGAAGCTCAGCCGCAACCGGTTAAGGCCTCAGCACCAAGCACCGTAGCAGACCTTATCAAATGAACGCTAAGCAACGCCGACGCTTAGTGCGACGATACAAGGAGCAGATCGAGATCGACCGTGTAGTCAGGCGGCTCGAAGGTAGCTCTACTCCGTGGTACGACGCAACTGACCCGGACAACTTGCGCAGATACAAGTACGACGGTGAGCCTGTTGTCGAGACATTAGCTCGCTTGAATTTCTACTACGCACTCTACATCAAAGGAGAAAACGCAAATGACACCATCTAAACTCTCAGACAAAGCCGTCCTCGTCAAGCTGACACTTCGACGTGCAGCACTCACCAAGCGGGACCACGGACTTACAGCAACCTTACAACAGCAGGAGAACGATACCAGCCTGACTGTGCTGACCAAGCTGTTTAAGAACAAGGACTCAGCTATCAACCAGATCATGGCCAAGTACGGCGAGGTCTACGCCTACCACACGAAGCACACGCTGCCTTATGTTGACGCTGGCCCACGTATCCTGCCGAACGACATGTACATGGAGTACACACAGGAGATGAAGCACCGCATCGCTCAGGTGGACAACCTGCTCGACACCTACATGCCGATGTATGACCAGCTAGTGGCTGATGACGTCATGTACCGCAACTCCGGCCATGCAGCCGGTCGTGCCAACGCATCCGAGTACCCCACTGCAGATCAGTTCAGGCAGTCCATGTCCGCAGAACTCAGGTTCCAGCCCATGGCAGATGCGTCGCACTTCCTGTTCGACCTCAGTGACGACGACTTGGCAGCGTTCAAGCGCGCAGAAGACGAGGCAGCAGCCGCAGTCAACGCAGACACCATCCAGCGCATGCTCAAACCCATCGCGTCTCTTGTGACCAAGCTTGCTGAGTACCAAGGTGCCAAGGGTGAACGGTTCCACAACAGTCTGATCGACAACGTCATCGAGGGGTGCAAGCTCGCTCGCAAGCTGGCAATCAACCCAACGCAAGCACTGCTCGACGAGATCACTGCACTGGAAGAAGCAGCACAGGGTTACTTGGCAGACGTCGAGATGATTAAGGGTTCACCCAATAAGCGTAGCGAAGCCAAGCGCAAGCTGGAAGAAGTCGCCGCAAGGATGGGAGCGTTTGGATGAACTTCACTGACCTTGAGTATGTGCTCATGATCGCTGTGGCTGTACTGCTGTGGCGCAATGCGTCAATCAAGATGTGGGCGCTGAGTGAAGAGCGACGGGCAAACAAGTATGCCAACTGGTTGGTTGGTGTGTACGAAAAGAAAGGAAAGATCGTGCAGAAAGATGACAGCTATTACTTCGAGGAGAGCAAATGAATGAAATAACCCGTAAGGTTCGTGCAATCTACAAACATCACAATTTCCACACTAAGGACTAATCATGGCAGTTACCAAACTTGACCGGGCCAAAGTTGCCGTAGTCACGCAACACCCCTTCTTCGCTTCCATCCTGATGAAGCGCAAGCTCATCCCAGACAACACCATCCCTACTGCGGCTGTTGACCAGCGCGGCCAGATTTACTACAACGAGCAGTTCGTTGAGAAGCTGTCTGTTGACGAGCTTGTGTTCCTGCTGTGCCATGAGGTCGGCCATGTCATCGGTCAGCATGCTGCCCGTGTCGGCTCTCGTAACCGCAAGAAGTGGAACATCGCTGGCGACGCATGGATTAACGACATGCTCAAGGACGCTGGCATCGGCTCCATGATCGAGGGTGGTGTCAATATGCCCGGCTCCAAGGACGAGACCGTTGACGAGATTTACAACAAGCTGCCTGACAACCCTAACGGTAGTGGCCCCGGTGGTACTGGTGATGACCTGATTGATCGCGGCTCCCCCATGACGCAAGAGGAGGCTGATCGTATCGACGCTGAGACCCGTGTGGAGATTGCCCAAGCTGCCCAAGCAGCCAAGGCTCAGGGCAAGATGCCCGGTAGTCTGGCCAAGATCGTCGCTGACCTGATCGACAGCCATACCCCATGGCACGATATCCTTGAGCGCTACATGACAGCCTTCACCCGTGGCGACTACACATGGGCACGCCCTAACCGCCGCTTCGCCAACGCATACCTGCCATCCACCGGCAAGTCCCCTGAGATGGGTGAGATCGTCATCCAAGTAGATGTGTCCGGCTCTATCAGCAAGGTCGAACTCGACCACTACAACGGCCACTTACAGCGCATCGTGTCACTGTGCAACCCAACTCGTACCCACGTCTTGTATGTAGATACTGCGGTGGCTAAGCACGATGTGTTCGAGCAAGGCGAAGAGGTAGCACTCACCTTCTACTGCGGCGGCGGCACTGACATGGAGGAAGGCTTCAACTACATCGATAAGGAAGGCATCAAGCCTGAAGTCTTTGTCTGCCTGACTGACGGCTACACAAGCTTCCACACTGAGAACGCCCCTGACTATCCGGTGGTCTGGTGCATCTCTAGTGACATTGAGGCTCCATACGGCGACAATATCCACTTTACCTTGGAGTATTGACATGGACGCCAAAGACCAACTTGAGAACCTGATCGAAACATACAACGGTATTTTCCGTATGTGCTACGACGCACTAGCGGCTGATGCCACACAGGAACAGCGCGATGCTCTCCGACAATCTATCAGTGAATTCCTCGACGAATCACCCGATACAGAAGAGTGAACGTATCCGCATAGAGCGGAGCAACACCGTTGGCGTGCAGGTAGTACGCAACCAGCAAGGCTGGCACGTCAACGTCTCAATCAACAAGGTACCCCATACACACTATGGACCCTTCAAAGAACCAATAACGCTCACAGAAGCGATGGTCTACGTCTCAACACTAATCAAACTCGAAGAAGGAATTTGACATGGCAACCGTATACATCACCAAAGAACTTATCACTCGTGTTCAGGCCGTAATAGAAAAGATGCGCATGGCCGAGCGAGCCAGTGACCTGCCAAACATTGACAAGAACTGTAGCGTTGACGCTAGCCAGCTGTACAACATCGGATGCTGGGGCGCTGAGCATGTACACCTCAAAGACAGTATCCCCAAGGACTGGATGCTGGAGGCAACAGAGGCAAATGTATATGTACGCGGCACCTTGGAAGATGGTAGTGATATCAAGACCAGCGTTCGATTTACTGGCATGACCATGGCGTACCAACGACCATCGAAGGACTACTGGAACAGAGCTGCCTCTGAGTTGACGATTGACCAGCTGCGTGCCTTACCCGAAGACATGCCCGGTCGTAGTGAGTTGCTTGCACGTTGGGACGATGCTGTGTTGGAGTTCGCACTCAACGCACGATGGAAGAAAGTCAGCAACGATATCTCTGATTTCCTCAAGAAGTGCAAGTCACTCAACGAGGCAGTCAAGCTGTTCCCCGGTGTGCGTATGTACATCGACGATGAAGACATTGAACGCCTTGACCGTAAGATTGATCGTGCGTCGCAGCGCAAAGCTATCGTTGAGACCGTGGATACTGAGGGTCTTACAGCTGCAGCCATTGCAGCCAAGCTTGCTCAGGCATCATGAACAACCACCAGCTCGAAGCCAGAGCTGCCAAGGCTAAAGTTGACAGCTTGAACAAGCACATCGAGGTCTTGCAAGAACATATCGACAACCTGCAACGAACAGTTCGCAAGACCAATGAACTTGTAGATAGCCTACGTGGTGCCAAGCATCAGCTTGAACAGTTCGTGGCATTTGCCAATCACTACTACCCCGGCAGCATCGAGCAGTACAAAGCAATCAAGGCACTTGAAGGGAGAGTGGAGTGAGCCTATCAGACCAGATAGCAGAGATGGAAGAGGAGCTGTCGCACTACCAAGGTGAGAACAGCAGACTGAGCTCTGACCTATCCCAAGCGGAAGACCGCATCTCAGACCTAGAGTACGACTGTGAAGAGATGTACAAGTTCATAGCTTACATCGACAAGACCCACCCAGAACTGCGCACAGCGTACGAAGCATCACTAATACTTGAAGGAGCAACGACATGACAGACAAGATCACATACCCGTCCATTCCTGTCGGCCACCCCGACTACAAGTGGACCTCTGGCGCTGACGTGCAAGCTACGTGGCGACGCTTCGGCTGGAAGCCCACGTTCGGCAATGTGTTCACACCCATTCCACCCAAGGACGCTGAGGTTGTTCAGACAACAAGAAAGTACTGGAGGGTCAAGTGACTTGGCCGTTCCCCACACAACCGCTGCCGCACAAACCCGGCGAGCCTAAGTTCAACCCAGACAACTACGAGGATGCACCGCTATGACTCCACTCGAGAGATTCAGGGCGCTGACCGCGAGGCAGCAAGATGAGATTCTGGATACGCACCGAGACATTAACCTCCAGCACGACTGGTGGGACTGCACTGAGAGTGACTTCATCGAGGACATGGAGCGCATCGGTATCCGCGTAGACGATATGTTCTTCAGTGGCTTCTACTCTCAAGGTGATGGTGCATGCTTCGAGGGCAGAGTTACTGACTGGGCTAAGTTCTTAGAGTCTGTCGGGCACACGTGCTCAGCACTCATAACTCTTGCAGATTCATTCTGGGATTTTCAAGTAGAACACCACGGCCACTACTACCACGAGAACTGCACGTCGTTTAACTACGACATGGCTAGCCCTGACGACTACGAGACCGAGCAGCTCTTCGTGGACAGTTGCAGTCCATACACGACTGACATTCAGGACGCAGCGTTCTATGCCGTGCTCAAGACTTATGACTACGACAAGCTCTACGAGACGTTCGTTGAGTCATTCAAAGATCACATGCGTGATTTGTACAAACGACTGGAGGTAGAACACGACCACCTTACATCCGACGAATCCGTACTGGAGTCACTAGACGCCAGCGACATGCTTACCGAAATCATTGACGAACTGGAGTGGCAATATGCCTGACTTGAAATCTGAACTGCAAAAACTCGAAGGCCTTAAGTTTGACGACGAAGGCGAAACTCAACAGGAAGTAACTATGCAAGAGCCACAAAACAATACTGGCGTATCAGCAACATTTTTTAATGTCATTAGGGATAACCCCGGATGCAGTCGCAAGCATTTAATATCTCTCGGTGAAAAGCGCGGCGTGGTTAAGGCTTCGTCCTCTTCACTGCTGACCCAGTTTGTTACTCGTGGGCTAGTGCGCTCCAGCGATGTTGACGGAACTCTTGTGTATTTCGCCACAGCAAAAGATTATGTCCGTGGCTACGTCAGAAAGCCAAAGAAAGCTGCTAAAGTTCAGCCCCTTGCAGCAGCACCAAAGAAAGAATTTGGCGTGAACGAACTACTAAACAGCATGTCCATTGTTAAGGCCCGTGCTCTGTACGACGAGTTGAAGAAAATCTTTGGGGGCTGAGTATGTACTTGAGATCAATTGACAACCCAGTACACCGCTCAGGACACGTTGTTGACTATGTGTTGCTGCAAAAAGCGTTTGATGACATGAACCGTAACTTCAACGAGATTCATATGCGAGTACACGGCCTGCAGATACGTAACACCGAACTACAGACAATCAACAAGCACCTCATGCAACTCCTCAACTGGATTGCAACAACCAACCCACAGATACTCGATGAATTTCAAACCACCGCGACTGCCTTCGACAAACTCTTACCGCGAGACGACGGAGGCAGCAATGTCCAGAGCACACAAGCTGCGGCTGTGTGAGAAGTGCGGCATCGACTCGGAGCCGTTAGGTGGCATAGAGATGCGAGGCAAGTGGATGTGCCACAAGTGCTGGACCAGATACGCCAACAGGAAGTGAACCGTGAGAAAACGTAGTGCATACAGACCCAAGCGCGTACTGCTAAACCCAGTTGGGTACGTACTGGAGAGCATATCCCCAGTCAACAGCCACAAGTCATTCATGTTGGACCTCAAGATCAAGAATCACAACGCCATGGACTTTATGACCAAGGGCAAAGCCACACGTAGTGATGTGGACACACTGATTGCGATGGTGAACATGACTGAAGCGTTTGCACGGCTTGGCTTTGGCAGCGACTACAGCGATGTGGTTCGTGATGGACTGCAGGCTTTGCGTGATGTGGGTAAGCGTGGCGCAGCCTCTGGCAGCTTTATCCTCAAGGCCCACGAGATGAACGCGCTCAATGCTGCCATGGAGCTGCACGATGCCCAGATGGAAGTCGTGACGTTGAAAGATATGGACAAGGCCATTGCTCTCGTGCAAGAAGAGTACAGGCTCAAGAAGATGACACCTATTGTGGAGAAACAGACATGACGTGGCCCTTCCCACTACAACCCTTGCCCAACAAACCGGGCGAGCCCAAGTTCAACCCGGACAACTACGAGGATGCACCGCTATGAAAAAAGTTCTGTTAAGTATTGTGCTGCTGGTATCGGCATCGGCCCACGCACAGCCCAGCTCGATCATGTACTCGGGCCAAGACCTGTATACCCGCATAACCAGCAACCCGGCGCTTGCCAATGGCTACATCGCTGGGGTTCATGACTCTCAGTCCGGTGTGACGATCTGCATTCCATCCAACACAGTGACGCTGGGGCAAATGTCCGACATGGTGAAGGCGTTGTTGGAGAAAGTGCCATCAGAGCGCCACCTGCCTGCTGACATTTTTGTTCAGGCCGCACTGGAGAACCGTTGGCCCTGCAAGAAGAAAGGTGGTGGGGTATGAGCAAAGAAGCAATGAAGCTGGCGCCGGAAGCGTTGGAAAACCACGCGCCACTTACTGGAAAGAACGCCATCACCGCCCTGCGAGAAGCACTGGTAGAGCAGCCAGCAAAGCAAGACATCCCCGACCTGATTGCCGGGACGCTAGGCGTGAGCCGTGGCACTGCCTACGACTTGATGCGAGAAGCACTGGCAGAGCAGCCAGCACCTGTGCAGGAGCCGCTGACGCCTGACCAAGTGTTTGCAATCGCAGACCAGCACCCAGTCGAAGGTTTTGATCCTGAAATCATGGCTTTTGCCAGAGCCATAGAAGCCGCCCACGGTATAGGAGAGAAGAAATGAACTGGCTCGACAAACTCTTTGACTGGTTTACCCCGGTCAAGCAAACAACCGACCCCAACTGCAAGCACTGCCGTGGCACAGGCTATGACGCATCGGGATACGCCTGCACCTGCGTGAAGGAGATGAAATGAACAAAGTAACTGCCCTGCCGGGCGCAGTGGTGCCGACAGACGCGCCAAACCAAGCACTGATCGCGGCGCTCAAAGACATTTTGTCTGACGCTGAGTCTGGTCGCTTGCAATCGTTCTTTGGTGCGGGCTTCTTATCCGATGGCCTGCGTATGTCCTGCGTCATCAACACACACCCCAATGTGTACGAGGTCGTTGGCTCCATCGAAATGCTGAAGCAAGATTACATCAACAGTTACACGGAGAGATTATGAGCAGATTTAAAGCCAAGGTAACTGAGGTCTCCATCTACATGGACGAGGACTTCTTCATCACGACCGTATCAGCACCGGACAAAGGCTTGGGCGCTACGCATGATGAAGCGCAGATAGGTGACTTTCACATGAGCCTGTTTACACTGGACGAGTGGGTGGAGTTTTCGGGCTTGATCGAGAAAGCAATAAGGGAGGTCACCAAATGACAACACAAGACTGGCACGACATGAATAAATTCTTGATGTGCCTTCACTTCATTCAAGCAAACGCAATCGTTGGGGCAGAGTTGCAGGGCAACAAGCAAGCCATCAAATACATGAAACGAATTGCAGAGCTGCGTGAGCTAGTAAAGCTGGAAGCTGGAATCAAGGAGAACACATGACTGAATGCAAACACAACTGGCACCCCAGCAATTTCGGTATCAAGTACCGCACGCCCAACCACTACATGTACCAGTGCCAGCGGTGCTGGAAAACGATCAGCGCAATTTTGAAGGAGAAAACCCAATGACCAAAGAAGAAGCCCTGCGTATCATCAAGACCCTGTCAGCGTTAGAGTCGTGGGCGTTTAGTACCAAGAACCTACTGCCTGACTACCTGCACGACGACCTGTGCGATGCGGTGAAGAAGCTGGAAGCGATTGTGCTGGAGAAGCCATGAACATTGTGCAAATGGTGACGGTATTCAAAGCTCTTATGCAAGGGCCAGCAAGCAGGCTTGATCTCGCTGCGCGAACCAACGTACCGCCCAAGACTGTGGGCAAGCTGCTCACTGAGCTCAAAGCACAGAAGATGATCTACGTCGTCGGCTATTCAAACGAAGTCGACGGGCGTAACCGTGTCAAGCTGTATACCTTCGGTGACGGTGAAGACGCACAACCAAAAAGCACGCAGTCTCAAGAGGACCGCAGTCGCAAGAGCTACGTGCGCAAGCTGGCCGCGCAGAAGCAAGCGAACGTCAAGACAACATTTGTAGGTGGGAAAGGACTATGGCAATGACAAATATCAAGATGACCCGTGACCAGTTCGCTGTTGTGGACGTAAACAACAAGTGGCTGGATGCCAAAAAGTATTCGCCGCCAAGAGGAGCAAAGATGCTGATGATTGATAGAAAGTTGGGCGTCGCCGTCCTTGGTGTGTGGCGCGACGCTGACCGCTGGACACACTGGTGCCCGCTGCCTACGTTTGAGCGAGACGAATAATGCCCCGCACATACGCATCACACGAAATACGTGCAGCGCTACGAGCCAGACCGGATGGTATGACGCTCAACGAACTCGTCGCGCTGTTCCCCGACAGAGCACGGTACAACATACGCAAATCACTGCAGAGTTTGCCGGACGCCTACATCGACCGCTGGGAGTCAGCATCACGTAAGGCATACAGAGCAGTATGGTGCGTGGTTATTCCACCAGAGGATTGCCCACACCCAACCAAAGGAAAAACAAGATGAGACCAGACTGGACTACAGAGGAAGAAGAAGTCATGCAGCAAATGCTGAAAACACACGGTATGAAATACGACACAGACAAACCAGACTACACCTTGCTCCCATGGGATGCAGTAGAAGAGATCGTCAAGGTCTTGGACTTCGGTGCCCGTAAGTATGCTCGTGACAACTGGAAGCATGTAGAGGATGGCGAGACTCGCTACTTAGCTGCAGCGTTCCGGCACTTGGCTGCGTACAACCGTGGTAACCAAAAAGACGACCCTGAAACTGGGCTCTCTCACCTTGCTCACGCCGGGTGCTGCATCCTCTTCTTGCTTTCACTGGAGACACGCAAATGTTCGGAAATTTAATGCACGCCCTTATAGGTCAGAGCCCGCTGCAGAACGCTGCCAACGGAGTACTTTCGGGGGCTATCGCCAACACCACCGCAACCCAACTCAACGCAATGCTTGGCCAAGAGCGCCAAGCTCGAAGAGGTCTGAGTAAGAAAATCTTCCATGGCAACATTGAAGTCAGCCAAGTGGCCAACGGTTACGTAGTCAACATCGCAACCCGCGAGGGCTATGAGTACGAGACGCACATCGCACACACCATCACTGAAGTCAACGAAATCATTGCAGCTGCAATGGTTGCATTCCAACTGGAGAAGTAATGAGCATCAAACAATGGTTTCGTGAATGGATGCTGTCTGATTACAGCCCCAAAGTAATCAACATGCAGTACCCAGAGCAGCCTATGCTTGCCACTTCCAACAGACTAGATCATGTGGGCGAGGATGCTGCACAGCTGACCTTTGCTGTAGTCAAGGCTATGAACGGTCGCATCATCAAGGCGTCAACATACAAGCCCAACCCACGCGGCTCAGACTGGATACACGAACTCTACATCGTCAAAGACGACGAGAAAATCCCGGACGTTATCGCCCGTATCATGGCCATCAAAGCATTGGAGCAGTAATGAGCGTAGATCAAATTGAGCTGTGGCACAGAAGAGCCAGACCACAACCGACTGAGGCGGACTTTAGCGTCCAGCTGGGTTGCCACTTTGAAGAGATCGTAGAAATGATAGACACACTGGACTTCAGCTCTGATGGTGTTGAGTATGAGGTTCGATCTACCAGAGTAGCCCTCAACGCGTTGGCACGTATGCTCAAGAGTGGCGAACTTTCCGCAAGCATAAACGACCGAAAAGAGTTCCTAG
>JACCDZ010470615.1_pt1 | contig 12917 bp, 10 predicted proteins | sample 7449551 | NCBI WGS metagenome assembly JACCDZ01 (sample SAMN15323452, study PRJNA562643) | freshwater metagenome | isolation source: river surface water | place: USA:Blue River Watershed | collected 2017-08-18
GCACCAATTTCGGTGATAGATGCACCCTTTTTTGGAGAGGCTCCAGTGGTTTCTAAATCCACAATTACAAAGGTGGTCTGATGAAGTTCTTTTTGCATGGTTAAAGATACTACCGAGCAATGACAGCGCTGGATTTGCCTATTCTAGATACTAAAAAATGCCTTAATTGCACTCACAATCATTTCAACGGCAATTGCAGATAAGAGTAATCCTGCAATCATTGCTAGTAAATCAACACCAGATTCTTTGATTAGGGCGAGAATTTTGGTGGAAAACATAAAGGTCAAACCAATGATCAGGTGAACGGCAATAATCGCCACGGCCAACGAACTCAATTGATCTGTGCCATCTGCCTTTTGGACATAAAGCATGGTGGTCACAATCGCACCTGGACCTGCTAACAGTGGTGTGCCAAGTGGAACTAACGCGATATTTTGTGATGTAGCGGAATTACTTTCAGTAAGAGTGCCGGTAAGCAATCCCAAACCTGTTATCAACAACAAAATTCCACCTGCGCCCTGCAGCGCTGCCAAAGAAATGTTTAAGTAATCCAGAATTGCATTTCCAAATAATGCAAAAGAGACGATTACAAAGAGAGAAACTGCCGCGGCCTGCCAGGCTAGTCTTCGCTGCTGTTTAAGTGATTTACCAGCAGATAGGCTTAAAAAAATAGGGGCAGCTCCTGGTGGATCTAGGATCACAAAGAGAGTTACGAAGGCTTGGGCTCCAAAGGTTAGGGCTGATATCGCTTGTACATCACTCATGTAGTGATCTTAACTGAAATAAGCGTCGTGATGCTGCCTTCCTATCTGGCTGGCGATTTGATTACTTTTTTGTATCTAATCAAGTATTGCTAATAGTGAACTTGTAGCCCTAACCTTGACCAAGAATTTAATCAGGAGGAAAAATGGCACTAGCTAAAGATCCAAAGAGCTTTACGAAGATAACGCTGGATGAAAGTGAAATGCCAACCCAGTGGTACAACATAATTCCTGATCTGCCGTCACCTCCACCGCCACCATTACATCCAGGTACTCACCAACCGGTAGGCCCAGCTGATTTAGCACCACTATTTCCAATGGATTTAATTTTGCAAGAGGTTTCCACTGATTCCTATATAGATATTCCAGGTGAGGTATTAGATGTTTATCGAACTTGGAGACCTTCACCATTATTTAGAGCAAGACGCTTAGAGAAATTACTTGGTACGCCAGCCCGAATTTATTACAAGTATGAGGGTGTATCTCCTGCGGGCTCACATAAAACCAACACATCTGTGCCACAGGCTTACTACAACAAAAAAGCGGGCATCAAGAAAATTACAACGGAAACTGGTGCTGGCCAGTGGGGAACCGCCTTGGCATTTGCATGTTCTCTATTTGATTTGGAGTGTGAGGTTTGGCAGGTAGGTGGCTCATATGATGCCAAGCCATACCGCAGATTAATGATGGAGGTCTTTGGTGCAAATGTTCATCGTTCTCCATCGCAACTAACTGAGGCTGGCAGAAGACTTTCTTTGGATCCAAAAAATCACTCTGGTTCTTTAGGAATTGCAATTTCTGAAGCGGTAGAAGCCGCAGTTGCAGATCCAACTGTGGCATACGCTCTTGGGTCAGTTCTAAACCATGTGCTTATGCACCAAACAATTATTGGCGAAGAGGCTTTATTGCAATTGGCTAAAGTTGGAGAAACGCCGGATCTATTGGTTGGTTGCACAGGTGGTGGCTCTAATTTTGCTGGATTATCTTTCCCATTTATTAGAGAAAAACTAAAAGGGAAGATGAGTCCAGAAATTCGAGCTGTTGAACCAGCATCATGCCCTTCATTAACCCGTGGAAAATACGCATATGATTTTGGTGACACCGCAGGAATGACACCTTTGATGAAGATGCACACTCTTGGCCATGATTTCATTCCCGATCCAATCCATGCAGGTGGGCTTCGTTATCACGGCATGGCGCCATTGATCTCTCACATTTACGAATTAGGAATGATGACCGCTGAAAGTGTTGGACAAAAAGAGTGTTTTGCAGCGGCAATTCAGTTTGCAAGAACTGAGGGAATCGTTCCAGCACCAGAACCAACTCATGCAATTGCAGTTGCGATTGCCGAAGCGCTCAAAGCAAAAGAAACTGGCGAGGAGAAGGTTATTTTGACTGCTTTGTGCGGTCATGGACACTTTGATCTTGCCGCCTATGATGCTTATTTAAATGGCGCTATGGTTGATTCAGTTCTTAATGATAAGGATTTTGAAGCAGCACTTGCTGCACTACCAGTTATGTAGTCAAACCAAAGTGTTGGATTGCAAGGTAGTAGGTTAGGACCATGATTGATCGAAATCGCCTTTCAAAACTTCGAGCTATTGAGGATGAACGATTTTTAAAAAACCATCCAAAAAGTGGTGAGTTATTTGCTAGCGCTAAGAAATCTATGCCAAACGGTGTCCCAATGTCATGGATGTCTAAGTGGCCGGGTGCTTACCCAATATTTGTTGAAGAGGCCAAAGGGGCAAGTTTTGTTGATGTAGATGGTAATTCATACATTGATTTGTGTTTGGGTGATACCGGATCGATGACTGGGCATTCACCAGATGCCACAGTGACGGCAATCCGAGAGCAGGTTAGCAAGGGCCTATCGGTGATGTTGCCTAGTAAAGATGCAGCAGTTGTTTCAGCTGAGCTAGCGAGCAGATTTAATTTGCCGCTTTGGCAATTCACTGTCTCAGCAACTGATGCCAATCGTCATGCTATTCGTTATGCAAGGTTGATTACCCAAAGATCAAAGGTAATTGTGATTGATCGCTGTTATCACGGAAGTGTTGATGAAACATTTGCCACTTTAGATAAATCAGGAAAAACAGTTGCTCGAGAGGGAAATATTGGTGCACCTGTGCCTTTGGATCAAACAACTCGAGTAGTTGCTTTTAACGACCTGCCAGCTATGAAAGCCGCCCTTGAACATGGCGATGTCGCTGCTATTTTGATGGAGCCTGCTATGACAAATGTTGGAATTGTTTTGCCGAAAGATGGTTATTTGAAAGAGGTTGAAAAATTAGCAAAACAATTTGGTGCACTTTTAATAATTGATGAAACCCATACCATCTCAGTTGGTCCTGGGGGAATGACAGCCCAACTTTCACTTTCACCAGATTTTCTAACAATTGGAAAGGCAATCGGTGGTGGCTTTCCAACAGGAGCCTTTGGTATGACTCAACAGGTGGCAGATTCAATAAAGAAAATGGTGGAGTTGGAGGTCATTGATACCGGGGGAGTTGGCGGCACCTTAGCTGCTAATGCACTTTCTCTCGCAGCTATGCGTGCGACATTAAGCAAAGTATTAACAAAGGATAATTTTGATCGAATGATAAAACTTGGCAATCGATGGGCTGATGGAGTTGAGAGGGTAATTAATCAATACCAGTTAGGTTGGACAGTAAATCGACTAGGCGCCAGGGCTGAGTACATGTTTGCTCCAACTGCACCTACAACTGGCAGGCAGGCAGCAGATGCCGGGGATTTTGAATTAGAACAGTACATTCATTTACGTATGCTTAATGATGGATTTCTAATCACCCCGTTTCATAACATGGCGTTGATATCACCTGATACAACTGTGCAAGATGTCGATGCTCATACAGATGCATTTGAAAAAATGTGCAGTGAGTTAACGGCATAGTTGTTAGCCAAATAATTGCTACCCGTCGCTGCTAAACCTTTAAGGCATTAGCCAGGAAAATCAAATTTAACTTCCATTATGAAATCAAAGATAAAGATAATTCCAATCACAGCCGCACTTGAGTTTGCCGACCAACCTTTAGAGTGGAGCATCAAATTATGGGGTGAGGGGAAAGAGGAGTTTTCTGCTGATGATTGGCGAAAATTTTACAAAAATGCAATTAAATCCGACTACAACAATTGGGATCTTTTGGGTGTAGATCAGGAACATCTATTTATGGCTATAAGAGAGAAGGATCAAGAATCTGAGGTTGTCGCTTCAATTGCTATCTGTGATTTTGATGATTTTGAAGAGTTTCGACCATATAAACCTTGGATTGCAGCTTTTATTGTTCGTGAAGATTTAAGGGGAAATGGGATAGGTAGTCAGGTTTTAAAGCTTGCCGAAGAAATAGCGGTGGAGTACGGGATACGGAAAATCTACTTGTGGACTGAAGGTGAGCGAGAGTTTTACGCCAGACGCGGCTATCAATTCTTGAAACAAATGAATAAATCTGATCGAAAAATTGATCTCATGTGTAAGGAATTAATCAAGTAATTCAGCAGCTATAGTTATACAAATCACGGAGATTTTTTATAGGTTGTATCAAATTCACAGGTTTAAGTTGTACCGTTCAGGTAAAAGGAGCAGATGAAAATGAAGATAGACAGGAAAACGGGAATCTTGCTTACCCTCATAACTTTCTTTGCGCTTTCATCCGCAGTTCTTGCAATAAGTTTGCTCTCTAACAATAAAGATCAAGATCACTCAAACATGATGAATGGTATGCACCACTCGAGTGCTGGAAAAGTTTTATCGTCATCGGATGCGATGTTTTTACAAATGATGATTCCACATCATGAACAAGCAGTTATAATGTCTGATTTAGCAATCAAGATTTCAACAAATAGAGAGCTGCTAACTTTGGCTGCACAAATAAAATCCGCTCAGAATCCTGAAATTGTTCAAATGAAAAAATGGCTAGCAGATGATGGACTTGGAGAGGATCCTGGCCATTCTATGGACGGCATGGGGGGAATGCTTTCAGAGGATGAGTTGACTGATTTAAGCAATAGCACGGGAAAGAATTTTGATAAGAAATTTATCTCCGGAATGATCGAGCATCATCTGGGAGCTCTTGATATGGTGAGAATGATTGAAGATAGCAAGGTTGCAGAGCTACGTTCTTTTGCTGATTCAATAACTAAAACTCAATCAGCAGAGATTGATTTAATGCGTAAATTACTTACCAAAATCTAAGTAGATTATCTAAAAGCTGCTATTCCAGTAAGTGCTTGACCAAGAACTAGCATGTGTATCTCGTGGGTGCCTTCGTAGGTTAAAACTGTTTCTAGATTGCTCATATGCCTAAAGATTGAGTATTCAGTAGTAATTCCAGCGCCTCCTAAAATCGAGCGTGCACTTCTTGCTATTTCAAGTGCGGCATTTACATTGTGAAACTTACCCATGCTGATTTGTTCTGGTTGGATCTTTTCAGCATCTTTAAGATCGGCTAAGTGATAGGCCAGAAGCATTGAAGTTGTGATCTTTGTTGCCATATCGGCAAATTTTGCTTGGGTGAGTTGATGCTTTGAAATCGGACCATCAAATTGTTCCCTGGTAGTGGCGTAAGCAAGTGATACTTCAAAACAATCACGAGCAGCTCCAACAGCACCGAAGATAATTCCATATCTTGCTTCAGCCAGACATAACAGTGGCGCCCTGAGGCTAGTTGCCGCTGGAAGTCGATATGAATCTGGAACTCTCATATCGTTAAAAACCAACTCTGAAGTGATTGATGCCCTGAGTGAAAGTTTGTGTTTAATTGGATTAATTACTAAACCGGCTGTTTTGGTTGGAACACAAAATCCTCGAATACCATCATCAGTTTGTGCCCAGATAACTGCAACATCTGCAACACTTCCGTTGGTAATCCACATTTTTGAACCATTAATTACCCAGTCCGAACCATCTTTCTTTGCAAAAGTTGCCATTCCAGATGGATTAGAACCATGATCTGCTTCGGTAAGGCCAAAACAACCAATTGCCTCACCCTTTGCCATTTTTGGCAACCACTCTTGTTTTTGTGCCTCACTGCCATACTTATAAATTGCAAACATTGCCAAAGAGCCTTGTACTGAAACTAGGGATCGAAGACCAGAGTCAACAGCTTCCAATTCAAGACAGGCAAGACCATAAGACATTGCATCGGTGCCAGAACATCCGTAATTTTTTAAATGCATACCAAGTACACCGATTCCACCAAGAGCTTTTGCTAAATCACGTGCCGGTAGATTTCCCTCTTCATACCAAGTTGCGATGTTTGGCTTTAACTCTTTATTAGCAAAATCCCGTACAACATTTTGTATGGCTTTTTGTTCGGCAGTTAAACGTGATTCAACCTGCATCAAAACTAAAGGATGCACCGGAGAGGCTGGCTGTTTGCTCATGGAGCTAAGTCTACCTAGTTACTTTCTCATGTTGGAAGTTTTCCAAAGGAGTTCGCATCACGTGGTGACAAATCTCATTGTTAAACAATGTTGTACTCAGGTCGAAGTTGTCCAGAAGTGAGGAATCTGTCCGCACTTAGCTGATCAATCTTCACAAATGGCTCTTTGTTTAAATAGAGATCCCGCAAAATTTCACCTATTGCAGGTCCTTGCAGAAATCCATGTCCACTAAAACCAGTAGCGTAGAAAAACCTAGAGATCTTTTTAAACTCGCCCAAAATTGCATTGTGATCAGGTGTAACTTCATATAAACCCGCCCAACCTTTACCAATGCCTAAATTCATCAAACGAGGCGCTCTCACCATTGCGATAGCACCAAGTTTCTCTAAAAATTGTGGATCGCGCTTTAAATCAAATCCTGACTCAATAGATTTATCAGAAAAACCCATTAATAATCCTTTACCCTCTCGATGCCAATACAACGATGTTGCGTAATCAATGGTCATTGGCATATTTCTTGGTAAGTCGGCATAGGAATCACCTAGAGCTTCGGTAATTACAAGCTCACGTTTAAATGGAGTTACAGGTAAATCTAACCCAACCATGGAACCTATTTGTGGCGACCAAGCGCCAGCGCAGTTGATTACACAACCAGTTTTTACCTCACCAGCAGTTGTTACTACTGAAGTTATCTCACTTGACTGCAACTTGATTCCAGTCACCTCAATATTTGTTAAAACAGTAGCGCCAAGTTTTTTTGCCCCTCCGGCGTAGCCCAGGACCACGGCCTCTGGAGTGCAGTGACCATCATTTGGTGTAAAAGAGGCAGCTAATAAATCTGAAGTATTTAATAGTGGAGATATTTTTCCAGCCTCACTTGGAGTTAGCATTCTCGATTCAACATTAAATTGATTATGAATTTTGGTAGATTTTTCAAATAGATCAACATCCTCTTGTCTGGTTAAAGCAAACAAATACCCAAACCGATGTAAATCAATCTCATACCCGGGACGAGATGTGAATTCGGCAAAAAGATCTAGAGATCTAGCACCGAGTGCCACATTGAATTCATCAGAAAAGTTAGCTCTTACGCCTCCAGCAGCCTTAGAGGTAGAACCGCTCGCTAACTCATTTTTTTCGCATAGGAGAACTGATACACCAGCCTCAGCTAGGTGAAATGCCGCAGATGTGCCCATGACCCCACCGCCAACAATTACTACATCTACATGGCTAGGTAGAGACATACTTAGATATTTAAGATGAAGTTTGGATCATGTTTTATTTCAATAAGATCCATCTGAGCCTTCTGCAATTTATTTGACCAATCCCAGTTCATTGATTGCCATCTTGTAAATTGATCTAAGACCCAAATACCACTTTGCCGCGAACCATTACCGCTTAAACCATTGCCACCAAATGGTAGGTGTGCTTCTGCGCCAGAGGTTGAGTTGTTTATTGAAACCATTCCAGCTGATATTCCCTCTCTAAATCGCCAAACATTTTGAGGGTCCTTGGTGTAGATCGCCGAGGAAAGACCATATCCGTGACCATTTGCTAGATCTATTGCCTCATCTAGTGTTGAGAATTTTCCAACAGTTACAAGTGGACCAAATGTTTCAGTTGAATAAAGCTGATCATTTTTTGTTATTCCAGCAACAATTACAGGATGAGCAAAGAGACCCTTCTCAGGATCTCCAACAAATCCTTTTCGTGGATTAGCAGCTGTAATTCGGCCAGTTGAAGAGGATCCGAGGACTTTGTGATGAGGTTGAATCATTTTTAGGTGTTCTAAATGATTATCTAAATACTTCTGACTAATCATTGGCCCAAATAAAACATCCTTAAAAGGATCACCGACTGCGGCGTTCTCAACTAGAGATGCAAATTTTGCTAACACAGCATCATAAATTGATTCATGAATCCAAAGTGTGCCAAGTGAGGTACAGCGCTGTCCTGCGGTACCAAAGCCGGCAAATAATGCACCATCCAGTGCCAAATCAATATTTGCATCTTCCATTACTACCATCGGATTTTTTCCACCAAGCTCTAAGCAAGCACTTTGAATGTACTCGCCAGCTTTTGCACCTATCTTTTTACCCACTGCGGTTGAACCTGTAAAACCAACTTTATTTATGATGCCCTCTTTTAAACCAGACTCAAGTGCAGCAAATGTTTGATCACCATCGGCTACTACAGTCATTAAAACATCTTTTGGAACACCTCCGGCATGGAAAATGGAAGTCAAAGCATTAGCAACTGCTGGAGTGAACTCTGAAGGTTTCCAAACTACTGTGTTTCCGGCTAAAAGTGCTGGAACTATGTACCAAGAGGGAACAGCGGTTGGGAAGTTTCCGGCTGTAATTACAAAAACATTTCCAACAGGCATTCTGAAGGTGAATAAATTCTTATTCTGCATTTCACTTGGCACAGTTTGTCCATACAAGCGACGACCTTCACCCAAGAAGAAATCGCAGGTATCAACTACCTCCTGTACTTCACCCAATGCTTCGCTATAAACCTTTCCCATTTCTTTGGTGATCAATTTAGCTAATGCCTCTTTGTTGCTTTCAACTAATCTTCCAACATTTGCAATTATCCGACCACGCGTTGGCGCTGGAAGTTTTGCCCAACTTTTTTGGGCAATTTTTGCAGTTCGAAGCACAGTGAGAATTTCACTTGCAGATGCCTCGGGAACAGTTGCGATTACTTGATTGATATCCGATGGGTTAGTTGATGTGAACATAAGGGCATTCTCTCCTAGATAAGCAAAATTGGAAAATGCCGATATGGTTTGAACATGGAAGGCTCAAATCGGACTGTTGCTGCAGTAATTTTAGATTTGCTAGCAAAAGAAGGCGTGGAAAAAGCTTTTGGAATTCCAGGAGTACACAATCTAGGTTTTTGGAATGCATTATCGAAAGAGCGTCCAGAAATTGTTAGCGTCAGGCACGAGCAAAGCTGCGTATATGCTGCAGATGGCCTGTCTAGAGCAACTGGAAAGTTAGCCGTTGCCATCACCACCACTGGACCAGGAGCAGCAAATACTTTGGGCGCCTTCGGTGAAGCTGCCATCTCCGGTTCACATGTTTTGTTGATCTCATCTGAAGCGCCAATTAAAAATCGATCCACTCAAGGTGCCAGAGGAATTTTGCATGAAATGAATGATCAGAGTGCGTTGTTCTCTCCACTTGCTAAGAGAGTAACGATTGATAATGAAGAGTTAGTTTTAGCTAAAAGTTGTAGATCAGCCGATGAAGCGATCGCTACAGTAGTTGACTTTTTAAAGTGTTTATCCGTTGCTCCGGTTGGCGCTGGATATATAGGCGTACCAGCGGATGTGTTAAATCAAGAGTTCGTCGGACAAATTCCGCAGCCAAGTGACAGAGTCATGGCATTCTTGGATAAATTAGAGAATGAAGTTATTGATCTAAATCCTGTAAAGCAATTACTTGCTGAATGTAAAAAAATTGGAATTTGGGCAGGGGGAGGAGCCACATCAGTATCAAGTGAAATAGCAGAACTTTCCAACCACTTCAGTGCTCCAATTTTTACCTCCTTTGCAGGTAGAGGGATTGGCAGTGCAAGCAAAAATTATTTGAGTATTCCAATACATGAAGCTGAAGCAGAGAATCTTTTGTCTGAGTGTGAAATTTTATTGATTTTTGGTTCTCAGTTAGACGGCATGAATACCAAGAATTGGAGCATCAAATTTCCCAAAAAGTTAGTTTTATTTGATGCCAATCCAAGGATTGCACTTCGAAACATCTCGGCAGATGTGGTTATTGAAAGTTCAAAGCTGGCGATGATTATTTCGGAATTGTTAAAGCTAGAAGGCAGAGATCAATGGGCAGATGCAGAGAAGATTTCAACAGAAACTCGAAAAAGAGTTTCGTTAAGCGACAAAGGCAAGGCTGGAATGACCTTAGTTAGTGCAATTGAAAAAAGTTGGCCAATTGAAAACAACATCGTTTGTGACATGGCAATTTCTGGCTATTGGACTGGTGTTTATTTACATACAAACCGTCCGCGGCAAATTGCTTATCCAGTTGGCTGGGGAACCTTAGGTTTTGGTTTACCGGCTAGCTTAGGTCCATCTTCAACAGGCCTTGCAACACTTCTTGTTTGTGGTGATGGTGGAATTGCATTTGGGTTAGGGGAGTTAGCAACAGTTGCACAGGAACAATTGCCACTAACTATTTTGCTCCATGATGATGGCGGATATGGAATGTTGCGATTTGATCAACAGGTAATGCATCACCCTGAGCGGGGAGTTAATTTATTTAATCCAAATTGGAAAGTCTTGGCTCAATCTTTTGGAATTGAATTTGTGGATAGTGATCTAAATAAACTCCCTGAAGTTCTCGCTAAACGCTCCGTTAGTAGTGCTCCAGCAATTGTCCTAATTACTGAATCTCTTTATCCACCAAAAAGTACTAGTCCGAGGTGGAGTGAGGAATAAATTATTATCTAGTTAATCCAGCATTAATAATAAAATAGTAGATTGTAAAAATTACAGAGGCCCAGAGAAATCCTGTCCACCAACTCATGCTCAACTTTAACTTGTATGTATCCCAATTAACTTTGGATAAGTTCTTATCAGCCCTAACCTTATTTCGGTAGGAAATAATCATGTAGGCGGAGACTAATATCGCCCAAAAAAACATAAAACCAGATCTCATTTGGCTAGTTTAGCCCACTTCCGATCGCTGTGACCTTTTACATCTGCGTATTGATGAACTTCCTATCTACACTAGGGGTCATGGCACTAGTAGAGACTCCCTTTGTGACCGCTGAGGAGATAAGTGCACTTTGTTCATATGAAAAAATAATTGAAAATCAACGTCAAGTTTTTAAAAACTATTTCTTAGATCAGGCGGTGATGGGTCCGAGAGCGATTTTGTCTCAAAATGAGAATGCACAATTTTCTTACATTGCTCGAGCATCCGCTAATGGCCCAACAATTGTTAAATTTGGCACGGTAGTACCAAGCAATGCAAGTAGAGATATTCCAGTAGTTCAGACAACTGTTTCAGTAATTGATGCTGAAACTGGTAGCGTAAAATTGTTTTTAGATGGTGAAGCAGTAACTAAATGGCGCACTGTTTGTGCAAGCATGGCTGCAGCAAAGGAATTGGCTAATCCAGTAAAAAAGATTGCAGTCATTGGGGTTGGACATCAAGGAGCAGCGCATCTAAAGGCGGCAAAACAAATCTTCAATCCAGAGAGAATTATTGGTATTGATCAGGAGTCAAAGAAAAGTCAGCTAGGTGTTCAGATAACTCAAGATATTACGGAAGCCTATGATTGTGATTTAATTTTCATTTGCACAAATTCCCAAGAACCAGTTATTAATTCTGCGTTAAATCCTGGTTCCACTTGCATATCAATTGGCTCATTTGCGCCTAACCGGCTAGAAGTCTCAGTTTCAGCACTTTCTAAGGCTGATAAGGTTTTTGGTGATGATGCCAAAACAATTTCCGAACAATCAGGATCAGTGGTAAAAACATTGGCGAATTATGAGCGGAGCTGGCAATACGCCCAATCAATCGGTGGCGTATATGCCGGTAGCATCAAAGGTAGAGAGAGTAAAGAGCAAGTCATTTACTATTTTTCAGTTGGACTTGGTATTCAAGATGCGGCGCTGGCTGAGTTCATAATTGCCAATGGAAAATTTTAAAAAGATTAGGGAGATTTAAGTGAAGGACATAGATGCAAAATCTCTTCTCAAGAAAAATTGGGGAGTAGAGGCTGAGATATCTACGCTGCCAAGTGAGCGGGATATCAACTTTAAGGTATCAGGCAAAAAGAATTATGTCTTGAAGATCTATCCTAAGGTTGACGCATCGCTAAAGATTAAGATTAATCTTCAAAATAGAGTTTTAAAATTTCTGGAAGAAAATAATGTAAATACTTCACCTGCTGTAGTGCCGACCAAGAGCAAGAAGTTGTTGATCAATCCAAGTAAGAATTCAGTTGCCAGGCTACTTAGCTACCATGAAGGCTCTGCATGGGGCGTTAAGAATGAGCACACTGGCGAGGATGTTGAGCAATTAGGGCGATTAATCGCAACCGTTGATAAAAATCTTAAACTGATCAAGATAAACAAAGAGGAGCGAAAGTCCCTGGATGCCCCCTTTATTTGGAATATGTTACAGGCAGAGAAGTTATTAACCTGGAGCTCAAAGATTACTGATTCAAAAGTACAGGCGGTGGTTGATAAAACATTAAATAATTACAAGAAAACCATATTACCTAAGCTAAAAAAGATGCCAATGCAGGTAATTCACAATGATGGCAATGATTACAACATAATTGAGAGTCAAAGCAAATTAGTTCTGATTGATTTTGGAGACATGATTTATGCGCCAAAGGTGGTTGGAGCTGCAGTTGCAGCGGCTTATGTTGGGTTGAAGTCTAGCGATCCAGTAAAACAGATTGCACAGTTTGTCCGTGGCTACCACAGCATCAATCCACTCTCCTTAGATGAGATAGCGGTATTTATAGAGTTAGTGAAGGTTAGATTGGCATCAAGTGTTGCAAATGCAGCACTGCAACGATCTAATAATCCAGAAAATGACTACCTATCAATTTCGCAAAATGATGTTCCATCTTGCCTGATTGCTTTGGATAATTTTGATTCCAACTTTGCGCTATTTAGATTGAGAAATGCTATTGGGCTTGAAGCAAATCCTAATGCCAAGGCGATACGAGATTATCTGCAAATAACAAAGCCGGCGAATTTACTGGAAAAGC